>Ga0207704_10000817_pt1 | contig 13761 bp, 16 predicted proteins | sample KBSMisM12_FD_184308 | JGI IMG/M metagenome (GOLD analysis project Ga0207704, IMG submission 184308) | Miscanthus rhizosphere microbial communities from Kellogg Biological Station, Michigan, USA - KBS Miscanthus M1-2 (SPAdes) (version 2) | ecosystem: Host-associated > Plants > Roots >...
GGCAGCGCTAACCGTCCTCGCGTTGATCACGCTCATCGGAGTGATCCCGGCGCGCCGGATCCCCAGACGGCCACCTGGTTCCGCGCCGGGTTCCTGAGCTTCTGTCGATCGGCGGTCTGGCCGAACGCGCCGTGGAGGAACGACGTCGGCGACGTGCCTGCCGCGGGCCGGCACGGCCACGGTCTCACCGCGCTCGGCCCGCTCCCGCTGACTTCCCATCGCGGTGGAAGCGTGCGTGACGGCGCCTACATGGCCATCTTGAGCTGGCCGGGCTGGTCGCGGCTTTCGAGGTCGAGCAGGGCCTGCTTGACGGCGAGGCCGCCCGCGTAGCCGGTGAGGGTGTTGCCCGCCCCGAGGACGCGGTGGCAGGGCACGACGATCAGCACGGGGTTGCGGGCCATGGCCGCGCCGACCTGGCGGGGCCCGTCGTCGACCAGGCCGAGGCGGGTGGCGAGGGCTCCGTACGTGGTGGTCCGGCCGTGGGGCAGCTCGGCGAGTGCGTCGAGGATGCGCCGGTGGGCGTCGTCGACGCGGCTCAGGTCGACCGGCACGGTGAACTGGCGCAGCTCGCCCGCGAAGTAGGCGTCGAGCTCGCGGTGCGCGAGGTCGAGCCAGGCGTGCGCGGCCGGGGTGGCCGGGGGCGCGGCGCGGCGGACCGTCCGGAAGGTGGCGCGGGTGAGGCCGTGGTCGCTCGCGACGAGCGTGAGCGGGCCGTGCGGGGTGTCGACGGTGCGGATCGCGCTGGTGGTCACGGCGGTCAAGGTGTCAACACCACCGACTCGGCCGTTCGCCTGACTCACCTACCCACCGGTATTGTTGTTACCTGCCAGGACGAACGCTCTCAGCTTAAAAACAAAGAAAAAGCCATGGGGGTGCTCCGCTCTCGCTTGTGGGAATATGAGCAACAGAAACAGGAGGAATCGGTCGGTTCCATGCGCCGCGATATGATTAAGTCTGGCGATCGCTCGGACAAAATTCGGACCTACAACTTTCCTCAAAGCCGAGTGACCGACCATCGTATCAACAAAAGCTGGCACAATATCGAGTCGATTATGGACGGCGGGCTCGATTCGATGATTACCGCCCTTCAAGAAGCCAACCTGGGTATTAACGATGGCGACCGTTGAGGAAGCGCTCCAACAGGCTGCCCTCACCCTCAAGGATGCTGGCTACGTCCACGGTCAGCGCGAAGCCGAGTTGTTTTTTGCTAACATTCTCCAGATCGATTCGAGTAGCCTGTTTACTCGCTACGAAGACGAAGTCGACTCTTCGGCCGAAGAGCAGCTCGACGAAGCCGTTAAAAAACGATTGGAAGGCCAGCCAGTCGCCTATGTGATCGGCACTCAATCGTTTATGGGCTGGACCATGCAAAGCGACGAACGAGCCCTCATCCCACGGCCAGAAACCGAGCAGCTTTGCGAACACTTGATTCGGGAGATTCGATCACATCATCTGGAGGCCGGCGATTTTCTTGAGATCGGTACCGGAGCCGGCCCGATCGCCATTGCCCTAAAAAAGTACTACCCCCACGCTACGGTTACCGCCACCGATATCTCCGAAGAAGCTCTTGACCTGGCCGCTGACAACGCCAAGCGGCTCAAAACCGAGATCAATTTCCTTCAAAGCGACTTATTCACCAACGTTGAAGGCCAGTACGACGTTATCGTCGCTAATTTGCCTTATGTTCCCACCGAACGTCTCTCTTTTGTGGCTGACCAGATTCTGGACTGGGAACCGATGATCGCCATTGAAGCTGGCTCAGACGGCTTGCTCTATATCATTCCTTTTCTTAAAGAGGTTAAAAAACATCTTAAAAAAGGCGGCATCATCGCCATAGAGTTCTGGCACACTCACGGCGAGGCCGTTAAAGAGCTGGTCGCTCAAGAGCTGCCAGGCTACGAAGTAAAAGTTATTCGAGACCTAGCCGACTTCGACCGCTTTGCGTTTATCTTGCCGAAAGATTCTTGAGCACAGGCATTCCTTTAACGTCGCTTCCCTTTCTCCCTCCTGCTATGCTAAGAGGAGATGAATGCTAGCTGGCCAGTAGCAACAATAAAACAACTCTGGAGCAATCACCGCCGCCAAGTGGTGATTGGTTTAGTCGTTAGCCTGGCAGTGCTCTCCACCGTTCTCGCCATTGTCCAGATCAAATCAGCAGAAAAGAAACAAATTACTCAAGACCAAGTCAGTGAAGCGGCCCATCAACTCTTTTTAACTGCCGCTCAAAACTTTTTAGCGCTAGAAACGAAGGCCAACAGCTACGAAGCCCAAGGAGTCGATATTACTCCTGTTGGGCTAAAACTACCCAGCATTAAGGAGCAGCTCTTTGCCCAAAAAGACCTTGAAGCAGTGATTGCCTTAATTAAAGATGCCGATACTCAGCTTGATCAGTTGCGGGACCAAAAGCTGGCCGCCGACAAGGCTGCCGCTGATTTGGCCGCCCATCAAGGCACGCTCGCCGGGAAAGTGACTACCAGCTCATCGCCGCTCGGCGCCGCTACCATCACTCTGTCGATGGGCAGCGCACAAGCCGCCACTACCACCGCAAATACCAGTGGAAGCTATAGTCTGGCCGTTGCCGAAGGCAGTTACTCGCTCATTGCCAGTAAATCTGGCTATGAGACGTTTCGGCAGTCAGGCGTTGTCATTAAAGCCCAGCAAACAACGACTTTGGATATTGCCCTGACCAAAAGTACTCCAGCCCCAGCTGCGACCACCACCAGTACCGATTCAACGAGCAATAGTACCTACGAGCACAAAACCATCTCCACCAGTAACGGCTCCTTTGTTATCGACCTACTCACGCTCAAACTCGGGGCGATTAAAGTTAAGACTGACACCGCTGACGACAACGACTGCGCCGATAACTGCCCAGTTAAAGCATTAGCCAGTTACGTTAAAGACAACGGTGGGTTTGCGGGCATCAACGGGACCTATTTCTGCCCAACTGATTACTCTTCCTGCAATGGCCAAGTGAACTCTTTCTTCTGGAAAATAAAGAATAGCCGGTTAGGCAAAATGATTAACGCGGGCAATGGACTGGGCGAAAACGAGCCCTTTTTAACTTTTAACGCCAGCGGCACGGCTACTTACTATAGTCGGTGGATCGACGCACCGAGCTCTGTTTACGCCGGCATTAACTGCGGACCGCGCTTGATCGAGAACGGCGTCAAGGTTTTAACCGATGGTTCAATGGACGACAAGCAACGAACCGTTAAATCTAATCGCGGTGCTCTCGGCCTAAAAGGTCAGACGCTGTACGCCGTTGTGGCTCACTCGGCCACCGTTCCGGATATGGTAGCGATTCTCCAAGCCATTAATGTTGATTTCGCTCTCAATCTAGACGGTGGCGGCTCGAGCGCAATTTATTACAACGGATCGTACAAAGCCGGCCCCGGCCGAAGCCTGCCAAACGCCGTTGTCTTTACTGGTAATTAAAGGTTGTTTAGGTTCGACATTCCTCGGATCTAGAGATATACTCGTTTTAACAGTTTGTACCAGGAGGTAGACATGCCAGAGAAATGGTCCAGCGAACAAGGAGAAGATTATGAGACTATCCTCCATAATTACATTGAGGAGTACCAAAAATTAGTTTTCGGCCTTGTTGCCATCAGAAGGAAGAAAAAAATATCCCAAGCAACCCTGGCCAGCCGAATCGATCAAAGCGTACGCACGATATCCAGCTTCGAGAATATTGATCATATTCCTCGGACTACTTGGATCGTTCAGTACGCCATTGCGATTGGCGCCCGTATCCATATCGAAGAGCTCCCAGACACCCCACCACTTGGCTTATCGTAGCCATCAAACCCGCAAATCTTGCGGGTTTTTTATTACTTAATTCCCAAGCGTCCCTAAAGTCAGATTAACCGTCTGCTCTTTTTTATCGCGCAGGATGGTCACACTAATACTGTCGCCCGGATTATACTGACGAATTACTTTAGAGAGCGGGTTGGTTTCGTTAATGTCGTTTTTATCCACCCGAATAATAATGTCATTGGCTTTCAAGCCCGCTTTATCAGCTGGTGAGTCAGCAGCAATAGCTGGTTGGCCATCGGCCGAGCTTAGGAGGGCGCCTTGGTCAACCGGTAGACTCAAGCTGGTCTGGAGAGCTTTGGTAATCGGTTGGTAGCGAACACCGATATAGGCTCGCAAAATCTTGCCGTTCTTCTTGTAGGAGTCGAGCGACTTCTTAAGTTCGTTGGACGGGATCACAAAGCCCAAGTTTTGAGCGTCACCGGCAATAGCGGTGTTGATACCAATGACTTGGCCTTTCAGGGTAAGTAACGGGCCACCAGAGTTACCCGGGTTAATGGCCGCATCAGTTTGAATGAGGCCGTCGAGGTTCTCGGTTTGGCCTTGACCATCACTCGGATTAGCCTGGCGATTTAAGCCAGAAATAACACCAACAGTAACGGTATTTTGAAACTCGCCCAAAGCGTTACCAATGGCGATCACCCACTGACCGACTTGGACTGAGTCTGAATCGCCCAAATCAACAACCGGTAAACCATGCGCATCGACTTTAACCAAGGCAATATCGGTGACCGGATCCTGACCAACCACCTTAGCATCAAAATTTTTGCCGTCGGCCATGGTGACCGAGTAGGTATCGCCGCCAGAGATAACGTGCTTGTTGGTCGCAATCAAGCCGTCGCTGGTCACAATAAAACCAGTCCCAGAGGTTTTGGGTGCTTCGATCGTGCCAAAGCCAAAGACGTTGCGAACCGCTTTACCGGTACTGGTAATACTGACCACTGCCGGCGATACATTCTTGCTTGCGTCGATAATCGCCGAAGACTCTTCAACGACCAACTTCTCGGTTTTATTAGAGGTAATATTAAAAGTTTTCAGGTCGTTCAAGCCCAGGTGACTACGAATCGCTTCGCCGGTTGGCGTCGCCGATAAAAGATAGAGCGCCAAGATCGAACCAGCTAGGCTGAGAACAATGACGCCAGCGATGGCGCCGATAATATACGAACCGTGTTGTTTAAAGTTAAGTTTCATTGTTATTTCTTCTCGTTTTTAGCTTTCGTGTGGTCGGCAAAAGCCCGCAACACCCCATGAATAGCGGTCGTAATAGTGCCGATATTCACCATCGCCGGCACAATATCTTCCACAAATTTGCGGAAAGTGTCCGAAAGATGGTCAATGCGAGCCATCGCTTTATTAGCTCGATACAGCAACACAATCAAAAAGACCAGCGCAATAATAAAACCGATCAAGACGGTCACCGACAAAATGTTAATCCAATCAGTTACGTTCATCGTTTAATTTCCCCTCACTTTCCTTTGTACCACTGTCCAGGCCGCTTTGTCGAAGGTTGAGTTGGGATAGATATGCAGCAAACCAGTATCATCGCGTAAGCGAATCTTGCGAGCATCCATCCGCTCCACAATCCCTTCAAAACCCTCTACCTTCACCCGATCACCGATATTAAAATCCGGGTCTTGAGCCAGAAAAATACCCGAAACCAGGTCTTGAACAAAGGACGACGCCCCAACCGAAATAGCAATACCGGCAATGGCCACCGTGCTCGACAGGGCAAAGGCAATCTGCGTCAGGCCGACCTGCTGCAAGAGAGCGGCGACCAAAAAGACCCATAAACTAATGTCGATAATCGACAGCAAAATGCCCTTCATCGCTGAGTTGGCCCGAGACACCCGAATAGCGCCGTGTAGTAAGGCTTTAGCTAGTTTAATTACCAAGTAGCCGACTAGAAAAGTGAGGAGTAGCTCCGGCAAGCGATCCCAGGCGTGGGAAAAGATTTCAAACAGCCGATCACTAAAAGTGGTTAAGGTCATAGAACCATCGTAGCAAAATTTTGCTGAGATTTGGCTGTAAAAAAAGCCCCTAGCTGCCTAGGGGAACGATTTGGAGACGCTCTCAATCGAATCGATGAGTTTGTAGTCAACAACAAAGTCATGCACTAAATGGGCCTTCCGATGAGCCTGTAACCAAAGTTGATTAGTCGCTTGCGCCACCACCTCGTGTGAGAACTCCTCGACACTAAGCCACTGATAGACGAAGCCAAGGTAGGGAAAATGATCAAAATACAATCTCAACAAGGCCTCGAACTCCATTGTTTCCTTCAAGCGTGGATAGCGCTCTTCCAGGAAAGATCTTATCTCAGAACTCAGCGGCCGCGGCAGCCAGCCAGTTGCGTCGGCTATAAAATGGAGAACGGCTAAACACACTCCGTTAACCACCAGGACAGCTCCAGCTGTCCACTCATTGACTGGAACGCCACTCTTGGCATAACCAAAAAGGATAAGTAACGACACTACAACACAAACAGCCCAATAGATAACGGTTCTGACACGCCCTCGTTGAACCGATCGTAGCTCTTCCAGAATAACCGGAACATTGTCTGACGCGATTTCGCGCTCAGTGAACAGCCGTCGAACAGCGTTTACTTCTTTCACCGAAAACCTCCTCGATTGGTAAAGTACGTGACCGTAGTTTAAAACAAACCAGATTGAAAGAAAAGCGGTTTTTGGAATTAAAAAAAGCCCGGGGTTACCGGGCGGAAAGTCGGACGGTATCGGTTGCTTGATCAGAGCTGTTTAGCTCTTTTTCAGCCAGCGTTCGTTCGAGTAAATTAGTATTGGAGCGATCAAGCTGGGTGCGGATGTCGTTGATGAGTTGCTGTTTCGACTCATCATCAATTATCATCCCCGCCTCTCGAAACATACCTAAACTCAGGCGAGCCATTACTCCCTCAATCTCCTCTTCCTGTTTTGCAATTTCCCTATAAGAAAGCGGGGAGTTACGAAGAGATTTTTTTAGTTGGAGTAGGCGCTGCCATTCTTGACCAGAAGGTCTCTTGAGAGCACGAAGTGTACACCACCAACATCGGTTCTCCATAATGAAGACCACCGACAAAAAGGCGATACCTAGCACAACAATTAAGGATGCGTCTATTACGCCAATCAAGGCGTCGGAGGGGGAGACGGAATACCATAACCCAAGTCCAGCAACAAAAATGGATAAGAAAGAGAGGAAAAACAATAAACGCTTTATGACAAGCGCATCCAAGATATCTGTTTCACCCGGAACCTGTGAAGTGTCGTAGAGTCTTCGTGGCATCTGCCACCTCCATGTTTGAAAGGTCGAACTGGCTAAACTTTAGCAGCTTTAACTAGTTGGGTCAAGGATTCAGAGAGCTTTTTTGAGCTCTTCGCGGACGGTTTGGATGTTCGCTCGGCCCTGGGTTTTGGCCATTACTTGGCCGACCAAGAACTGGAAAACTGTTTCTTTACCGTTACGGTAATCGGCCACGGCAGCGGCGTTGGCAGAGATAACTTCCTGAATAACACCACCAAGGTCTTCGGAGTGAGTAAATTCTTTGGCCACTTCACTAACTGGTAGGTTTTGGGCAATAGACTTTTGAATAACTTGCTCCACCGTCTCTTTAGGCCAGCCAGCGGTCTGACGCAAACGAATCAGCTGCTCTTGATCAGCCAACGATAGATTGCCAAATTCTGGGATAGCCAGAAGTAGTTTGCCGGCTTCGATGGCCAATGCAGCATCGGTTTTTGAAAGCTCCATCACCATCGCAAAACCATCTCGATCCAGCACCGCCTGGATCGTTTCTTTAGGCAGGCCAAGCTCGGCCAGTTTTTGGCGCTGCTCATCGGGCAAAACGTGGGTTTCGCCGCTATCGGCTACGTCAATTAAAATGTTAGGTAGATCTGGCTCGGGGAAATAGCGGTAATCGGCGCTGGTTTCTTTAGAACGCATCACCAGCGTCTTGCCTTCGGACTCGCTCCAGCTTCGGGTTTCGGGGTTGATTGTCTCCCCGTTCTCCAACGCTTTGGTTTGGCGCTCAAATTCGTATTGAATCGCTTTTTCGACCGCTCGGAAGGAGTTAATGTTTTTGACTTCGACTTTAACGCCCAGCGGTTGGCCAGCTTTAGCAACCGAGATATTGGCTTCGCAGCGCATCTGACCTTTTTCCATATCAGCAGTCGAAACCTTGAGCGAGCGCATAATCCGCTGCAACTCCTGGCAGAACTTTTTAGCCGCTTCGGCCGTATGAAAATCTGGCTCAGTGACCATCTCTAAGAGCGGCACGCCAGCTCGGTTGTAATTAACTAAAGAATGACTCTTGTCTTCGGCGTGCATCAGTTTGCCAGCGTCTTCCTCCAGATGAGCGTGATGCAAGTGATGCTCTTGACCATCCAGTACCACCACGCCCCCCATCATCAGCGGAGCAGTCGACTGAGAAATCTGGTAGCCCTTCGGTAGATCGGGGTAAAAATAGTTTTTACGCGCCCAAAACGACTGTTCGGCAACGTCGGCTTTGAGCGCTTGACCGAGTCGCACTACCAGCTCAACCGCTTTTTTATTTAACAGCGGCAAAGCACCGGGCAAGCCGTAACAAACTGGGCAAACATTGGTGTTAGGGGCCGAGTGAAACGGATCGTTTTTACAGCCGCAAAACATCTTAGTTTCGGTTTCCAGCTCAACGTGGATCTCCATGCCGACTGTTAGCTGCCACTCACTCATCGGATTCCCTTCATCGCGCTAATCGCCTCTTTAAAAGAGGTAAAATGCTGGGCTTTTTCCCAGTCGGCCACAAAGCTGCCGTGATCGTGCACCAACTCGTTTCGTTTAATATGGGCCTGCCAGAGTCGGTTATAGGTCGTTCGGGTCATTTTTTCTTTGAGGTTTTTCAGCCGCTCCCCCATGGTTTGCCCAGGAATGGCTGCTTCTTTCATAATCGAATCAACCAACATATCGCCCTGAATCAGCAATTGCTTAGCGTTGACCTGATCGGTCAGCGCCGCCATCTGCTCTAACGAACGAAGCTTGCCGTCAACGGCCAGCCAATCGACTCCCTTAAAAGTTAGCTTGGGTTTACCGCTAAATAAATCGCTCCAAAAACTCATCTTAATTAATTAACCTCTTACTAATGCCCACTAAATGGGTGTTAATGAAAAACCCCAGCGCCAAAACGCCAACCGTCAGCAAGAGAGTCAGCGTGAATTTCTTAAACAACTGATAAGTGGGTCGCATTTTCTCTTGCCGTCGAGCCAGGATGGCCGCTTTTTCGGCTTCAATCTCCAACTGACGAGCCAATTTCTTCTCGCGTTCTTTTCGGCTCATTGCGGCCTCCGGGTGTGCCAGTCGGTTTCTTGCTGGTACTGTTTGGCAACCGCTAGCAATAGACTATCCTTTTTCTCGGCGGCAATCAGCTGCGAACCGATCGGCAGGCCACCAGAACTGAATCCAGTTGGCAACGACAAGGCCGGTACACCGGCCAGGTTAGCGGCAACGGTCAATAGGTCTGATTGATACATAGCCAATGGATCTTGCGCCTTAGCGCCAATTTCGAACGGTAAAGTCGGGGTCGTTGGGCTGACTAACAGGTCCAGACTTTCAAAGGCCTTCTGGTGCTCTCGAGCCACCTGATGACGGACTTTCACGGCCAACTGATAGTAGTCGTCGTAATGACCAACCGACAAAACAAAGGTGCCGAGAAGAATCCGGCGCTTCACTTCTCGACCAAACAAAGCTCGGGTTGCCAGATATTGATCGAGTAATTTGCTTGCCTGAACGCTTTTTTGGTAACGAATACCGTCAAATCGGGCCAGGTTGGCCGATGCTTCGGCAGGCAAAATAATATAGTAGGCCGGCAGGGCGTAAGCAATCGAAGGTAACGAAACATCGGTTATGGTGGCGCCTTTGCTTTTCAGCCAATCGACAAAATTTTGGGTCGCCGCTTTAATCTCTTGGTCGATCTCCAAATTCCACAACTCTTTGGGTAAACCAATTTTTAGCTTGGAGAAATCAATCTCCTCGGATTCGTAATGGTAATCGATCGTGGTCTGATCAAACTCATCATGACCGCTGATAACAGCGAACACTTTCTCAACCGTTTCGGCCGAGTGAGCTAACGGACCAATGACGTCCAATGATGAGGCTAAGGCAATTAAACCGTAACGGGAGACACTGCCGTAGGTTGGTTTCAGGCCGGTGATGCCACAAAAAGCAGCGGGCTGGCGAACGGAGCCGCCGGTATCGCTCCCTAGCGCCACTTCACACAGATCAGCCGCCACCGCCGCGGCCGAGCCGCCCGACGAGCCGCCGGGAACACGGTTGGTATCCCAAGGGTTTTTTGTCACCCCAAAGGCCGAGTTCTCGGTACTGGATCCCATGGCAGAGTCATCCATATTAGTCCGGCCGACCAAAGTCACTCCGGCTGCCTTGAGGCGTTTAATAACCGTGGCGTCATAAGGCGAAATGAAGCCTTCCAAAATCTTGGAAGCAGCGGTGGCTGGCCAGTCTTTAACTAAAATATTCTCCTTAACCGCGACCTTCAAACCTGTCAGTTTATCGCCTTCGTTCTCAATTGGCTCTAGCTCTGGGTGCAAAAAGGCGTGAAATTGATCACGCATCGGCCTCCTCACCAAAAACTGCTGGCACGACCACTTGTCCACCTTGCCAGTCTGGCGCCAAGGCTTCTAGCTGTTCGAGCGTTAAGTGGTCGGAAGAAACAACGTCCTCACGCATTGCCGAGAGCGGGGTCGGCACCGAAGTCGCTAGATCATCGTCAAGCTTGACCTTTTGGAGCTGTTCCACAAACTCAACAATCCTGGGCAACTCTTGGGCAAACTTGGCCTCTTCTTCCGAAGATAAAGTAATGCGTGCCAGCCGCGCCAAATGGCTAATTTCACTGCTCGTTAGTTCCGACATTCTTGGTTGAGTGTAGCAAGGATGGGACTCAATCTCAATTGCCCCCGAAAACATCTAGACACGCTGGAGAAACGTGGGTAAACTAGCCTCAACGAACATTATGAGCACAAAATGAGCACAAAAAGACTAAGGATCTGGATAGCAGTCATCTTGTTGATAATGAGCGGCATCTTCTTCGTAGCTTTATGCAGAAATCCCGCAACATCGATCGACCTTCCGTCTCTTGGAGAGGCTCTCATAGGCCTCAGCTTCTTTACCGGAGCAATTGTCTTCTTCTCTCTCGGGCTCCAAAAAGAGCTTTAGAGCAACGTCAGCCGCCCTTGCCGGGCGGCTTTTTTATTTAGCTAACTTCAGGAATTCTGTCTCAGTCAAAATAGTGACACCTAACTTTTTAGCTTTGTCGTACTTAGAGCCAGGCTTGGCACCAACAACCACGTAATCGGTATTTTTGGAGACCGAGTCGTTAACGTCGGCACCGGCCGCTCGAGCCTTTTCTTGGGCTTCGCTACGACCAAGACTCTCGAGTGAGCCGGTAATAACGACCGATTTGCCGGCCAACTTACCGGATTTGGGCGAAGCAGCCATCTTCTCTAGCTTCACCTCCTTCAGTAATCGATCGAGCAGCCCTTGGTTTTGCACCTTACTAAAATATTCGGCTAAGCTTTTGGCCACAATTGGGCCGATGTCAGGCACTTGCTGTAGCTGCTCCAGATTAGCTTGGCGCAATTTGGTAATGGTTTGAAAGTGGACGGCCAAAGCCTGGGCCGTTTCAACGCCGACATGGCGAATACCCAGCGCATAAATAAACCGCGGTAATTTAATTTGGCGTCGATCCTGAACGGCACTGACAATATTCCGAGCCGACAGCTCCCCAAAACGCTCCAGCTTAGCGATATCGTCCGGGTTGAGGTGAAAAATATCGGCTGGATCACGGATAAGATTAGCGTCGTACAGGGCGTCGATCACTTTTGGCCCCAAGCCGACAATATCCAGCGCCGCTTTGCTGGTGAAGTGACGCAACCGCAGCAAAATCGAGCCGTAGCAATCTGGGTTGGGACAGCGATAAGCGACTTCGCCGTTCTGGCGCTCCACCTTAGTACCGCAGATCGGACAGTGAGTCGGAAAAACAAACTTTTTCTCTTTACCGCTTCTAAGCTCTTTCATCGGTCCGATCACCTCCGGGATAATATCGCCGGCTTTACGGATAACAACGGTGTCGCCAATCAACACGCCTTTGCGTTCGATCTCATCAGCGTTATGGAGCGTCGCTCGGTGAACGGTCGTCCCGGCCACCACCACTGGCTCAAGTTCGGCCACCGGCGTTAACGTGCCGGTTCGCCCAACCTGAATCGTAATATCCAGCAGCTTAGTGGTCGCTTCTTCGGCCGGCCATTTGTAGGCCAGCGAACCGCGCGGATTATTGCCTACGATACCGGCGCGCTCAAACAAGGCCCGGTCGTTCATGGTTAGAACGACACCGTCCAGCTGCAGCGGCAGTTCCGGCCGCAGTGATTCCATCTTGGCCACAAAGGCAATGATCTCTTGAGTGGTATGAAGTAAGGTGGCATGGCGGTCGGTCTCAAAACCAAGCTCAGCCAAAATTTGGTGCTCTTCCTGGTGGGTTTTCGTACTTGGATCGCGCAGAGCGTAGGCCATAAAAGCCAGCGGCCGGGCGGCTGTAATAGCCGGGTCTAATTGGCGAACCGCTCCAGCGGCGGCATTACGCGGATTGGCAAAAAGCGGCAGACCCTCCTTGGCCCGCTCCTCGTTCATGAGTTCAAAAGCTTTTTTAGGCAGGTAGATCTCGCCACGCACCTCAAACTCTTCGGCCAATTTGGTTGGCGCAATAAAGCGAAACGGAATCGAGTGAATCGTCAGAATGTTGCGTGTTACCTCCTCACCAACTTCGCCGTTACCTCGAGTCGCTGCTGACACTAAGACTCCGTGGCGATAGACCAATGACATCGCCAAGCCGTCGACTTTGAGCTCGGCAAAAAACGGGCCAAGGTCTTTGACACCAAGCAATTTTTTAATGCGTTCCTCCCAGTCAATCAGCTCTTGCTCGGTTTTAATGTCTTGCAACGAGAGCATCCGCTCTCGATGCTGTAATTTAGCAAACTTCTTTTGAGGCGCCCCACCAACTCGCTCCCCGATCAGCTCTTGGTTAACGGCTGTTGGATATTTCACCGCTAAACGGCCTAGTTCGCCTAATAACGAGTCGTAAATGGCGTCACTGACTGACGGACTATCCTGTTCGTAATACTCCCGCCGAAACTGCTCAATCAGTTCTTCGAGCTTTTTAATTCGTTCGGTAGTCTCTTTGGACGCTCCCATTAGTACCAGTATATTACCTCTGATCGTTGTACAGAAGCAAAAAGCAGCTGAAACGATTGACTTTCACCGCCATTTTGCCTAGAATTAACTCGTTTAGTGGAGGAGATATGCACCGTAACCTTTCCAACTTCTTTTTAGGCCTGAAGAACATTGAGCCAAATCCAGAGAATTTGCCTCTCGTTCGAGAAATAGGTCTTCAATGTGCTTGTGCTGATCGCTTGGCAGTCGATTGGGTGCCACGATTCTTAGCTCCACCAGAGCTAAGGTGGCTATACGACCGCTCTCACCCAGATTACGACCAGTCCGTCCCGCTACCACCGGGTGTACCGAGTCGCCGATCAATCTTGTCGGGCTAATTGCCCGACTTTTTTTACGCCATCGCTTGGAGCTTTTTAATTCGATCGGCAATCGGTGGATGGGTCGAGAAGATACTCGTTAGCCAAGATTGTTTCTCTTCTTTTTGGCCGTACGGCTCATTAATGAATAGGTGAGCGGTCGCTCGGTTAGCCGAACGCATCGGTCGCTCGTACTGTTCGATTTTTTCTAAAGCCATCGCCAAGCCTTCCGGGTAACGGGTCAGTAGGGCCCCTGAGGCGTCCGCCAGATACTCGCGCTTACGCGAGATCGCCAACTGCATCAGTTGGGCAAAGATCGGCGCTAAAATTGCTAAAACAATAGCGATCGCCGCAATCAGGCTATTGTTATTATCTCGGTCGTTATCCCTGC
>Ga0207704_10000818_pt1 | contig 13758 bp, 10 predicted proteins | sample KBSMisM12_FD_184308 | JGI IMG/M metagenome (GOLD analysis project Ga0207704, IMG submission 184308) | Miscanthus rhizosphere microbial communities from Kellogg Biological Station, Michigan, USA - KBS Miscanthus M1-2 (SPAdes) (version 2) | ecosystem: Host-associated > Plants > Roots >...
GGACTTACGTGGACGAAGGCCCCCCGGTCGGTCCGCCGGTCTAGGGAGACGAATCGTGACGAGGCGGCCGGCGGGCCGTCTCGTTGCGTTTGCCGCTAGTCGTCGGTCTCGCGAGCGGGCGGCTCTTCGGGTGCAGGGTCTCCGCCGAACATTCCCTTGAGCCACCGTCGGAGCCTGCGTGACGCGAAGGTCTCGTCGACAGCACCGTGTGCCTCGGTTTCCTCGCCGTCTCCCGCGTCATCCTCGGGAACCTTGGTCCAGACGACTGCCATCGCCCCAACTCTCGCACGGGCGCATGGCGATTACTAGGCGCTCGCGAGTGGCAGCTCGGCCACGAAGGTCGAGCCGCCGCTTCCGCTCGACTCGACCCAGATGCGGCCGCCCATCCGCGCGAGCAGCTCGCGGCTGATGTAGAGGCCGAGGCCGGTGCCGCCGACTCCCCGGGTCAGGTCGGGGTCGAGGCGGTAGAACTTCTCGAAGATCCGGCGGTGTTCCGCCGGCGGCACTCCGAGGCCGTTGTCGTGCACGGCGAAGCGCATGCGCGAGCCTTCCAACGTGACCTCGATGCGGACCTTGCCGCCGTCCGGTGAGTACTTGACGGCGTTGTCGACGAGATTCGTCAAGACCTGGCGCGCCTTGTCCGGATCCGCGGCGACCAGCGGGGTCTTCCTCGGCGCTTTGAGCTCGAGCTTGATCCCCGGCGGAATGTAGTGCTGTGCGGTGGCGATCACGCTGCGCGCAAGCTCGACCCCGTCGCACGTCTCGATCGTCGTCTGCATGGTCCCCGATTCGAGCCTGCTCGCCCAGAGGATGTCGTTCACGATCCGCGCCAGCCGGTCGGACTCGCTCGCGATCACCTCGAGCAGCCCGCTCCGCTGTGGCTCGCTGAGCGGAACGTCCTTGCGCCTGAGTGTCAGGGCGGCGCCGTAGATCGCAGCCAGCGGCGTGCGCAGCTCGTGCGAGACGGTCGAGACGAAGTCCGACTTCAACGTCTCGACCGCCCGTTCGGAGGTGAGGTCGCGGAAGGCGAAGACCGTTCCGCTTTCGAACCCGACGCGCGTGATCGAGAGCCAGAGCTCGCGCCCGTTGATCTCGACCGGTTGGGTCTGCGGCCGCAGCTCCGCGCTGTCGAGCAGCCGTGTGATGTTGTCCCAGTCGGAGAACACCTCGGTCGCGCTCTTGCCGACGGTCTCGACAGCCGTGAGCCCGGTGATCTGTTCGGCGGCGGGATTCCACAGGCGGATGATTCCGGCGAGATCGACCAGCAGCACTCCGTCGGCCACGTGCTCTACGACGATCGCCGCCTGTGCCCGCTCCTCGGCGGCCCGGTAGAGCCGCGCGTTGTCGACGGCCACCGCCGCGCGGCGGCCGAGGTGCTTGGCGAACTCGAGGTCGTCTTCGGTGTAGAGACGTTCCGGGTCGGCAGAGACGAGCATCAGCCCGCCGAACGTGCGACCCGCGGCGGTTAGCGGCACGACCATCGCCGACGCCATCCCGAGCTCGTGCAGGATCTCGTAGTGCGAGGGATCCTTGGTCGACGTGGCGAGCAGCTCGTCGGAGATCGTTCGGTAGAGCACCGCGTCGCCGGTCCGGGCTGCGCGGCCTGTTCCCTCGGCTTCCTCGAGGTCCGGTGGATAGAGGTCGCGCGACTTGTCCGCCCAGACGGCCTTCGCGGGATCCTTGTGGACGACTGCAAGACGGCGGAAGCGCCCGTCGTCGTCGAGGATGTCGACCGCGTACCAATCCGCGAACCGCGGTACGAGGAGCGAGGCGAGGCTCGCGAGCGTCGATTCGTAGTCGAGCGACGAGGCAAGTGTCTGGCTCGCCTCCGCGAGCACCGAAAGTCGCGCCCCAGTCCGCTCGGCAGCGGCGCGCGCTTGCTCGCGTTCGGAGACGTCCGTGATGACCACGCCGACCCCCATCTTGTGGTCGTCGGCGTCGAAGACCGGGTAGTAGCTGACGAGCCAGCTACGAATCTCGGTCGGGTTACCCGGCAGTGCGCGCTGGACGTGAAGATCGAGAATCGGCTCGCTGGTCTCGAGGACCTGGGTATGGAGCGGCTCGATCTCGTCGGCCAGCGTGTCTCCGACCACGTCTCGGAGCGTCCGGCCAAAGTGTTCGTCGACCGGTAGGCCGTTCAGGGCCGCGAGGGCCTGGTTCACACGGACGTAACGGAAGTTCGTGTCCATGAAGGCGAGCCCGACCGGTGCGGCGGCGAAGACGGCGTCGACGACGGCCAGCGATTCCTGAGCGTGCTGTCGTGAGGCCTGGGCGTCGCGGAAGAGCCGCGCATTGTCAATCGAGATCGCAGCGCGACGGGCAAGGTCCTGAGCCGTCGCCAGATCGCCCTCGCTGTAACGCCGCCCGCTTTCCGCCGAGATGAAGGTGATCGCGCCGAGCGTGCGCTGCCGGGCGACGAGCGGGACACACATCGAGGACTTGAGACCCAGCTCCTCGAGCGTCTCCTGGAGCTCGGGAGTGTCCGCGGTCGCCTCACGCAGGAGCTCCGCCGGTATCTCCGCGAACAGCTCGGGTTGTCCCGTCCGGATCACGTTCGGGACGCCGTACGGAGCCTGGGGGTCCGGCGGGTACTTCTCGGCAAGCTCGTGGGCCCACTGGACTTTTCCGGGGTCGACATGCGCGACCGTGAGGCGTTCGATCGACCCTTCGTCTCCGACCACGTCGATCGTGCACCAGTCGGCGAAGCGGGGGACGGCCAGCTTGGCGAGATTGCCGAGCGTCATTTCGTAGTCGAGCGACGACGCGAGCAACTCGCTGGCCTCCGCGACGAATTTCTGGTCCTCGGCCCGCTGCCTCTGGTCCTGGTAGAGCCCGGCGGTCCCGATCGCCGCTGCGGCGAGGTTCGCGAGCAGCGACGCCGAGCTCTTCTCCGCTTCGGTGAACGTGCGTGGGCTCCGGTAATAGAAGGTGAGCGTTCCGAGAACCTGCTCCCCGTAGTGGAGCGGGAGCGCCATCATCGAATGGGTTCCCTCGGCGGCATGGGCCTTGCGGTGCTCCGGCGTGAGCCAGTCGGTGGTCGAGATGTTCTCGGCGACGATCGGCGCATCGAGCGACACGGCGGCCGTGTTCCCGCGAATCGCCGCCATCGCAGTGTCGACGTAGCCGTCCGAGAGCCCCGCATGGGCGCCGACGCGCCACGTCTCCGTCGCCGGGTCGTACTGCCACAAGGCGTAGGCGTCAGCCGCGAGCGTGCGGGAGGCGAGGTCGAGCACCTGCGGCAGCATGGCGTCGACGTCGAGGGAGCCGAGCAGCGTCGAGGACGCTTCGAGCAGCAGCCGCAGCCGCTCGAGATCCTCGGCGAACTGCCGCTCGGCTTCGTCCAGAAATTCGCGTTCGACGTGAGTCGCCAAGAAACCCCCCAAGGTTTGCGCGAACTGTCTGACTCTACTCGGGTCTGTTCGCGGGGAAACCCCCAAATCCCTTACGCCGCCGATACCGGCTTTGCCGGCGTCGGCCCCCACCGCCTCGAATCGAAACGAGAACCCGATCGAAGTCATCGTGGCTCGGCGTCAGCCGAACCGGACTTCGATCGCCAAATGGGCCGTGCAGGGATCGAACCTGCGACCTTGGGATTAAGAGTCCCCTGCTCTACCAGCTGAGCTAACGGCCCTGGAAGCGGGGCAAGTGTAGCGCCGGCGAAGAGAGTCCCCATCGCCGTCGCAGGGGGCTTTGCCCGGTGCGACTCCTCAACGCTCGCCGGTAGGAATTAGCCTCGAAGTCACTCATTGCGAGGCCGAAGGCCGAGCCGGACTTCGAGGCTCTCAGTAGCCTTGGGCGCGCATGGGAGCAGACGTGGCCATCATCGGTGCGGGGTACGTAGGGATGCCGCTTGCCCGTGTCTTTGCGGATGCCGGCAAGGTCGTCCTTCTGGTCGACGTGGATCGCGAGGTCGTCGACGGCATCAATCGGGGAGCCAGCCACATTCCCGACGTCTCGTCGGACGCGCTCAAGCCGCTCGTCGATTCGGGGCGGGTGTCGGCCACGACGGACTACGACGCGCTGAAGGAGGTCGACGCGATCCTGATCGCACTGCCGACGCCGCTCTCGAGCCAGCGCGAGCCGGACCTTTCCATCGTCAAGGGTGCGGTGGCCGAGATCGCGCCGCGTTTACGCAAGGGTCAGCTAGTGGTTCTCGAGTCCACGACTTACCCGGGGACGACTCGTGAATGTCTGCAGCCGATCCTGGAGCGGAGCGGGCTCAAGGCAGGCGAGGACTTCCATCTCGCCTTTTCGCCCGAGCGCGTCGACCCGGGGCGGGCGGACTGGACGACGAAGAACACGCCGAAGGTGGTCGGTGGCCTCACACCCGCATGCACCGCACGCGCGGCGGACTTCTACCGCGCTGCAGTCGACACCGTCGTCCCCCTCTCCTCGCCGGAGACGGCGGAGATGACGAAGTTGCTCGAAAACATCTTCCGCGCCGTCAACATCGCGCTCGTGAACGAGCTCGCTCAGCTCTGCGAGCGAATGGATCTCGACGTGTGGGAGATAATCGAGGCCGCGGAGACGAAGCCGTTCGGCTTCATGAGCTTCAAGCCGGGACCCGGGCTCGGGGGACACTGCATCCCGATCGACCCCTTCTATCTCACGTGGAAGGCACGCGAGTTCGACTTCTACACCGAGTTCATCGACCTGGCCGGCAAGGTCAATGCGAACATGCCGTACTTCTGCCGCTCGCTCATCTCGCAGGCGCTGAACCACGGCGCGCAGAAGTCGCTCAAAGGCTCGCGCATTCTCGTCCTCGGCGTCGCGTACAAGGCGGACATCGACGACGTGCGGGAGTCTCCGGCGGAAAAGATCGTCGGGCTTCTCCAGAAGGCCGGCGCAGACGTCGCCTATCACGACCCGTACGTCGCCGAGTTCGACGGCATGCGCTCGGTCGATTACGCGCCGGAGAGCTACGACTGCGTGGTAATCGTGACGGCGCACAGCTCGATCGACTACGAGGATCTGGTCGAACGCGCAAAGGTCGTGGTCGATCTCCGCAACGCCACCGGCAGGAACGGGTCGAACCACGAGAAAGTCTGGAAGCTGTGACGCGCATAGGTCAGGTCGGCCTGGGCCAGTGGGGAAAGAACCTCGCCCGCAACTTCGACCAGCTCGCCGACCTCGTTTGGCTTTGCGATGTCGACGAACAGCGCCGGACGCAGGCGACCCAGTCGTATCCGGCGGCGCAGGTGACCTCGAGCTTCGGCGATGTGCTCGCGGATGACTCGGTGGAGGCAGTTGTCGTCGCTACGCCTGTGCCGACGCACTACGAGCTCGCGCGGCGCGCACTCGAGGCCGGCAAGCACGTGTTCGTAGAGAAGCCGCCGGCAATGCGCGGAGCGGAGATCGAAGAGCTGTGTGAGTTGGCCGAGGAACGCGACTTGGTCTTGATGCCGGGACACCTGCTGCTGTATCACCCGGGCGTTCTGAAGCTGAAGGAGATCGTCGACTCAGGAGAGCTCGGCGAGGTGCTCTATGTCTATGGCAATCGGCAGAACCTCGGAACCTTCAGGACGAACGAGAACGCGCTCTGGTCGCTCGGCGTGCACGACCTCTCTGTCTTGCTCTACCTGATCGAAGAGGAGCCGGTCGAAGTGCGAGCGCACGGCAACGCTTTCCTAAGCAAAGGGGTCGAGGATGTCGTGTTCTGCTATCTGCGCTTTCCATCCGGGAAGATGGCGCACATGCACCTGTCGTGGCTGGATCCACACAAGATTCGGCGCATCACCGTCGTCGGCAACGAGAGGATGGCAGTGTTCGACGACATGGAGCGCGAACGGAAGATCACGGTTTACGACAATTGGCGCACCCGCACGGGTGACATCTACAGCCCGACTGTCGATGCAACAGAGCCGCTGCGGCGTGAGTGCGAGCACTTCTTGCGCCTGGTGGCCGGGGAAGGCGCTCCGCACAAAGCTGCGCGCGATGCGATTCCCGTCGTCCGCGCTCTCGATCAGCTGCAGGCCTCCCTGGAAACCGTCGTAGCTTGAGCTCGGAGGTCGCCGAGACCGCGATCGTCTATCCGGGGACGGTTCTCGGGGAGGGCTGCAAGATCCTCGACTACGCCGTCGTCGGCAAGCAGCCGACGCTCGGCCCACGTTCGACTGCGATGCAGGAGGAGTTGGCGCCGCTCGAACTGGGTGCCGGAACGGTCGTTTCCACGGGAGCGATCGTGTTCGCGGGTACCCGAATCGGTGCTCGCGCGATCATCGGCGATCAGGCGTGCGTCCGGGAACGCTGCGACGTGGGTGACGACGTCGTGATCGGACGCGGCGCGCTCGTCGAGAACGACAGCTCGGTCGGCGCTCGCACGAAGATCCAGGCGGACGCCTACGTCACGGCGTACTCGACCCTCGAGGAGGACGTCTTCATCGCGCCCAGGGTGATCACGACGAACGACAACTTCATGGGTCGGACCGAGAAGCGACACGCGCTGCGCAACGGCCCCACGATCAGGCGTGGAGCACGTGTCGGCGCCGGCGCCGTGATCTGTCCAGCCGTGGAAATCGGAGTCGAGGCGTTCGTGGGTGCGGGCGCAGTAGTGGTGAAGGACGTCCCGCCACAGGCCGTCGTCGTGGGAAACCCTGCGCGGGTGCTGCGCGACGTTCCTTCCGAAGAGCTCCTCTAACGCCGCGTGATCGTCAGCTCGTACGGCCCGAAGCCGCGAGCAGTCAACTTCACCTCGGCGTAGTAGAACCCGCTTGCAGGCGCCCTGTAGCCGATCGCGTGGGTCGGGCCCGGCCCGATCGCCTGTGCTGCGCGGAAGTGTTGCGCTCGCAAGTCGTTGACGTGCTTCGTCCCGGGCTTCCAGAGCAGGAGGTTCGAGGTCGATCCGTCGGGGCCATTCAGCACGAGCTTGACCTTCTGGCCCTTGCGAAGAGCAATCCGGTAGACGTCGATCTGGTCGTCCCAGAAGTCGATCGTCGCCTTCACCGAGGTGACGCGGGTGCCGAGCCTGGCCGCGTTGCCGCCGGCGTCGTCGTTCGGCTCGAGCCGGTCCGGCGGCGGCAGAACGCCGTCGAGGGCAGCGATCGCCTTCGCGATGTCTAGCCGGCCCCAACCACTGAATGTGTCCCGCAGCAGTGGGCATTGCTTGCAGCCGTTCGACGCATTCACGTCCGTCGAGCTGCGCTCGAGGATGTTGATCACCTGGTCCGGTTGGAGAGTCGGGCGGAGCGCGAACAGGATGGCGGCCGCGGCGGTGACCTGGGGCGCTGCGAAGGACGTTCCGGCCGCATGGCGGAAGTCGTCCGGGCCGCAATCTGAGTAGCCCTGGTTCTGGCAGAGCGGGTGGATCGCCGTCAGGGCGCGCGGCAGGGTCGAGTAGATCTCCTGCCCCGGCGCGGAGATGTCGTTGTAGATGCGGTCGCGGTCGGAGAATTGCGGCACGTTGCCGGTTGGAGTGAGCGCGCTCACGCCGATGACGTGGGGGAGCGCCGCCGGATAGCTCGCGAAGGGCCAGGGAGACTGCGGCGCCTCGTCCGAGTTGCCGACAGCCGCGACGAGCACCGCGCCGCGGCTGACCGCGTAGTTGATCGCGCTCGCCTCGACCTTCGAGTACGTGTCCCGGCGGGGGTGAAACGGATCGCGCAGGCCGCCGATCGAGAGGTTGATCACCCGTGCGCCGGCGTCGACCGCCCAGCGGATCGCCGCGGCCTCGTCGCGCACGTCGATCGATTGATCGGGGCGAGCGATCTTCGCGATCACCAGTTGCGCCGGAAACGCGATTCCCGCGATGCCTTCGTTGTTGTTCAGGGCGGCGCCGATCATCCCGGCGACGAAGGTGCCGTGTCCCTCCTCGTCGGTGAGCGCGCTCCCACCGACCCAGCTCCTGGCCTGTGGCCAGATTCGCGACCTTGGAAACTCCGGATGGCCGCCGTCGAGCCCCGAGTCGATGATCGCCACGCGCACGGGATTGAGCACCGGCAGATCGGCCTGGAATGCGTCGAACGCGTGGTCCTGTGTGAGGTAGTACTGCTTCGGCGCGAGTGGGTCGCTCGGAAAGAACCCGCTGCTTACGGGCAGGGCTGCGGCCGTCGGCGCCAGGAGGAGCGCCAGCGCCGCGAATACCGCTGTCTTCACGGAGTGGTGACCTGAACGACCGGCGAGAAGCCGACCACGAAGCCGTGTCCCGAGTTGACGCGGGCGCGGTAGATGCCGGTCGTGAGCTGCAGCGCTGCGACAAAGTCACCGTTTGCTGCCACCGTTGTCTGTGCGACTGTAGGCCACGCTGCGCCTTGCTGCTTCTGGATCAGGACCGTCGTGCCCGCGAGCGAGCCCGGCCGCACGTAACCGCGGAGCTGCGTCTGCGTCCTAACCGGATAGAAGCGGGTGAGGGGCGCGACAGGCACGCGCACCGAAGCCGCCAGCACCTTTCCGCTCGCGAGCCGGTACTGCGTCGTGACCGAAGGTTTGACGAGCACGCTGACAGCTCCGTCCTTGTCTGCCTTCACCGAGCTGACATCCGTCCACGTTCCTGCCTGACGCTGCTGCAGCACGGCTTGCGTGAGCCCACGCGCGACGCCAATGAGCTTGGCGCGTCCGCCGAACACGACCGTCTGTGTCGGACCGGCCAGCGACAGGACGCCGACACTGAACCAGGTAGAGCGCAGCCCCATCTTCGTCCGGAGCACGGCGCCGGGCACGGCGAGCGTGCCCTTCGTTCCGATCACGTTCAGTACCTTGATCCGACCGGAGGAGTTCAGCTCCGGTTGGAGGTCGACGACCTGGCCCTTCATCTTCAGCATCTTCGCGAGCTTGGTCCCGGTGAAGACGAACGGGCCCCAGTCGTGATGCGGCGAGATCGAGTCGTAGGGATCGGGGACGGAGACCAGGTACGGAACAGGCTCGCCCCAGACGTCTTCGGCGGACGCGGTTCGCCCGCCCGAGGTCGAGAAGAAGTACGTCTTCGCGACTTCACCGTCGTAGAGGACGACCTGGCCGGCGGTCGCGTTGACCGCGGCGTTCGTCGAAGGCTTCTCGTGCTCGATCCCGAGGTACACCTGGCTGCGCGTGTCGGGATACAGATCGAACGCGCCGGTGCGCCGTGTCGCGAGCGCATACGAGCGGGCGGCGATCGCCTGCGCCTTCAGTGCTTCGGGGTGCCACGTGTAGGGCATCTCCGACGGGACGACGCCGTAGAGGTACTGCTCGAGGCCGACCATGTTGATCGCGCGCAGCTTGCCCGCATCCACGTCGACCTGGATCGAGCCGCGATAACGGTGCTTCAGCGCCAGCGCGGCGCTACCCGGCTGGAAGAGCAGCGGCCCGGGAAGTGCGGTGGCTTTCGGCTGGCCGTCGACCCGCAGCTTCAGCGCGGCCGTCAGCGGGTAGGCCCCGGCCGAAAGTGTATGGACGACGCCGCTTCCGTCTCGCACCTTGAAGTCCACGGTCGAGTTGACGGTGAGTGTCTTGACGCCGCTCGTGAGCAGCACTCGCACGCGCGATACGGGCGCGGCACCGAGCTCCGTCCCGGGGAAGTAGTGCAGCACGATCTTCTCGTAGTCGAAGCCCTTCTGGGCATACCCGTAGGCACCCCACTGACTCAGCCCGACTCCGTGGCCCCAGCCGTGGCCGGTGACGACGAACGTCGCTGCGCCTTGTGGAACGGGCTGTGCGCTCGAACGCGCATGCGCCGCCGAACCGGCGACGAGCAACAGCACGGAGACGAGTAGGAGAGTTCGACGCATCGACCTGACCCCCGGAAGGACGCGTCCGAGGCTAGCAAAGGGCTTCATGAGCAGCCCTTTTCTTTACGGAACGCTCATCTCATCGTTTGCGCGACCATGACGGGGGAAAACTCGTTGAACTAGCGCTGTGACCGTTCAGATCCACATCCTGCCGCCGCGCTACCGAGGGCCCGAACGGATCGGGCACGGTGGCATGGGCGATATCTACTCCGCCACCGACTCGGTGCTCGGCCGCGTCGTGGCGATCAAGGTTCTCGCAGATCGCTACGCGCAGGACGAGTCGGTCCGTGAGCGGTTCACACGGGAGGCGTTGGCTGCCGCCCGCCTCTCCGGTGAGCCGAACACCGTCACTATCTTCGACGTCGGCGAGCACAACGGTCGTCCCTACATCGTCATGGAGTACCTCGGTGGCGGATCGCTCGACGACATCCTTCGCGTGGAAGGTGCGTGTCCGCCCGAACGAGTCTCCACGTGGCTCGAGGAAGCCGCTCGCGCGCTCGACGTCGCACATCGGGAAGGCGTCGTGCACAGAGACGTCAAGCCGGCGAATCTGTTGCTCGACGCGGAAGGGCACGTTCACGTCGCCGACTTCGGCATTGCGAGCGCCGCCGGGATGCACTCCCTGACGATGACCGGAACAGTGCTCGGTACTGCCGGATACCTGTCTCCCGAGCAGGCGAGGGGTGAGCGCGCCGGACCGGCAAGCGATCGCTACGCGTTGGGAATCGTTGCCTGGGAGCTGTTGACCGGTAGACGTCCGTTCGAGTCGGAGAGCCCGACGGCCGAGGCGGCCGCGCATGTCAATGCGCCGATCCCGTCCGTGTGCGAGCAGAGCCGTCTTCCTTGCGAGCTCGATCCGGTCTTCACCAGGGCCCTCGCAAAGGATCCTGCCGAGCGCTACGGCACGGCCGACCAGTTCGTCGCTGCACTACGGGGAGCATTCGCCGATGCGACAGGGTCTGCGCGCGCGGAGCCGGTCCTCGTTCCCGCACCGCCGCCGATGGAGGCGACGCGGTCGCTGCACCGTGACCGAAGCGTCGGTTACCCACCGGTCCGCTCGCGCAGCGCGTGGCCGCTCCTCGCCGCGCTCCTCCTGCTGGGAGCCGTCGGCGGTGCGGTCCTCGCCTACTTCTTGACGCGAGGCGACGGCGCATCTCCGACAGTGGTCACCCATGTGCAACGGGTGACGACGCAAGGTCGGATCACGACGGTCGAGAAGCAGGTCACGGTCACGACGGCGGCTGCGTCGACCTCAGCGGCGCCGCCATCGTCCGGCGCGAGCGGCGCGGCACTGAACGACGCGGGTTTTCGGAAGATGCAGGCCGGCGACTACGCGGGTGCATTGCCACTGCTGGAACGCGCGGTGCAAAGGTTGCAGGGAACGGGCTCCCTCACCGAGGCGTACGCGGACTACAACCTCGCCTCGACCCGCGTCCATCTCGGAAGTTGTGACGGCGTTCTCGAGCTGCTCGACCGCTCAGAGTCGATCCAGGGCCAGCGCGATCCGATCGACCGTTTGCGTCAAGAATGCTGACGCATCTGCGCGAAGCTTCGCTTCTGAGCTCCTAGGTCGGCCGGGTCATAACTCGCGGCGAATCCCGGGCCGCCGTCACCGCCTGTGATGTCAGGTACGACCTGACAGTACGCCGCCGTACCGGGCGTATGGAAGTTCGCCCAGTACGGTTCCTTCGCCGAAGCGCTCCCGACGAGGGGAGATGCAGTAGGGGAAATGCAATAGCCAACCCCGATCAAGAGGGGCCGCTTTCTCGCGCCATGCTAGACACCGAGCGCATCGCCGAGCCTCATTCGTCTTGGATGAGGCCCCACAAAAACAATGGGACGAGAACGGCAATGGCCGTCAACGCTAGTGCATGGTTCGGGACAAGTCTCCACGTCAGCGCGACAATCGCAGCGATTGCTCCGACGAGTGCGAGCGTGCACAGCGTCCACACGAGCACTGACAGCCCCAGCAAAACGCCGCGCCCGATCCGCGAACCGTTCGCCTCCACAGTTCTCAGTTTCGCCGCGGCTGCGGAAAGGTCAAGGCTGGAGTATTGAGGTGACGCCGGACTCGACCTTAAATGGGTGTGTGCATCCTGGCGACGACCAATACCAGTTCGTTCGGGACGTGCGGGCGTCGCTGGGCCGGCCTCGAAGGCTCGACCGCTTCGGGGACGCCGTCGTTTTCGTTTTTCTTTGGTTCTGGTGCTCCTGGATGTCGTTTGGTCTTTGGGCGTTGGCTATGAAGGTCGCCTATGGCAACCCCGTCGAGGAAGGCGAGCCTTCAGGGCGGTGGCCGTTGCGGCTGTATCTCGGGATTCCGGTGGCAGCGGCGTTCGCCGGGGTTGTTGTCTTCATCTGCTTTGGCGGCATCGGCTGGCTTCGGAAGCTCCGAAAGTAATCGGCTAGAAACGAAATCGGAGAAGAGGACATCGCTGGCTCGGACGCGAGCGCGTTATCAGGTCGCCTCCGGCTGAGCCGGCTTCGCGCCTGGTCTTAGCCTCCGGCCTTTCCGGGTGTTGCTGGTCGGGCCGTCTTAGGTTGGAAAAGTTACTTCGGCTCGCATTTCGTCTTTGCTGCTGAGTTCGAGTTTGCCTTGGAGTTCGTCGCGGACCAGGGCTTGCACGATCGATAGGCCCGTGCCTGTTGCGTCGCCGTCGATTCCCTGGCCGTCGTCAGCGATTACGAGGACTGCCTGGCCGTTGTTTTGGGCCAGCTCGATCCTCACGCTGTTGCCGCCGTGTTCCAGGGCGTTCTGCAGGAGCTCGCTGAAGACCAGTGCCAGGGCTGTTGCACGGTTGCCTGCGATCGAGACCGAGTCGAGCTCTGCATGGACTTCTTTCCCGCCGGCTAGGCCCTGTACGAGCATTGCGCGCAGCCGCTCGAGCAGCTCGCGCAACTCGACGACCTCCTCGCGCTGCTCTGTCAGGACTTCGTGCACCGCCGCGATCGCGAGGATGCGGTTCACGGAGTCCTCGAGCGCCTTTCGCGGGTCGGTGCCGGGCGCCCGCGCTTGCAGGCGGAGGAGCGAAGCAACCGTTTGGAGGTTGTTCTTGACGCGGTGATGGATCTCTTGCGCGAGCACGCCCCGCATCACGGCTCGCCCGTGCTCAAGTGCCACCGCGGCGTGATGTGCGATTGACGCGAGCAACGCGCGCTCCTCGTCGGTGAACGGTGTGTCGCGATCGCAGACGAGCTCGCCGATCTGGCGCCGCTTCCAGCGCAGCGGCAGGCGGACGTTGTGCGCCCCCGGCCGTCCCTCGGGCCAGGCGATGTTGCCGTCCTCGAGCACGAGCGCCGCGCCGGTCGCGCCCACCGCTTCCATCGTGGTCTTCACGATCGCCTCGAGCGACTCTTCGAGATAGAGCGACTCGGAGACCGCCTCGGAGATCTTCGCGAGCGCCTCCAGCTCGGCTACCCGGCTCTGGGCCTGTGCATAGAGCTGGGCGTGCTGGATCGTCTGGGCGACCTGGTCCGCGATCGCCACCAGTAGCTCGATCTCGTCCTGCGTGAACTCGCGAGGCTCGAGGGTGCGCACATTGAGCGCGCCGGCGAGTTGGTCGCGCGCGAGGATCGGCACCGCGAGGATCGATTCGTAGTCGTCCTCGGGAAGATTCGTGAACTGCTTGAACCGCGGGTCGAGGTGGGCCTGCGACGGGATCATCACCGGGGCCCGGTCCGCCGCCGCGGTGCCGGTGATTCCTTCGCCGGGCCGCAGACGGGGCCGCTTCGTCATCTCCTCGACTCGCGTCCCGTACGTGGCGCGCAGGATCAGCTCGTTCGCCCGCTCGTCGTATAGGTAGACGAAGCACGCCTCGGTGCGAAGAGCGTCGGCGACCTTGCGGGCGACGAGGTCGAGCACCTCTTCGAGGTCGAGCGTCGAGTTGACGGCGGCGATCGTCTCGGTGAGGAGGCGCAGGTGACGCGCTCGTACGTCCACAGGGACTCTTAGGCTACTGGCGGTGGACACCTACGACTGGCTGCTGTTCCTCCATGTGCTCGGGGCGTTCCTCGTCCTGGGCGGCGCCGTGCTGGCCGGAGTGTTCAACTTCGCGGCCCT
>Ga0207704_10000830_pt1 | contig 13660 bp, 12 predicted proteins | sample KBSMisM12_FD_184308 | JGI IMG/M metagenome (GOLD analysis project Ga0207704, IMG submission 184308) | Miscanthus rhizosphere microbial communities from Kellogg Biological Station, Michigan, USA - KBS Miscanthus M1-2 (SPAdes) (version 2) | ecosystem: Host-associated > Plants > Roots >...
CGGCCTTACCGCCGCCGAAGAAGTACGTGCGCTTGCCCGCCTTCTTCAAGATCGCCGTCTTGGCGCTGACTTTGATCCCGTTCTTGTGACCATTCTTGTGGCCATTCTTGAGCGCGACCTTCTTAGGTTTCAGTGACTTGGACTTGTTCTTGGCAAGGCTTGGCATGGGCGCCTATTTACCCTGTCCGAGCCCGCCAAGGAAGGTTATTTACTCGGGAAACGATGGCGAGGCGGCGACGGGCGACCGGCTGAAGGCTGACGGCCCGGGCAGCGCCCATTCCGGGCCTCCAGCGCTGATTTCGCGGGCAGCTCTGGCGTAGACTGCGCCCGTGGTTCGGGGCCTCAGGCAAACGGTCGTCCTCGTGACGCTTTGCCTGGCGTGCGCGCGGGGCGGGCTTCGTGTTCCTGGAGCTCTGACGCGTCAGCGCCGGACCTGAACGCCGGCGCTCGAACGAAGGCGACGGTATTCGTAGCGCGCGTCGGGATCGATCCGGACCGCGACCCGGGGCGCGAAGTGCGCGTGGCTGCCGGTCTTCTTGATGCGGGAGATCCAGTACTCGTCGCCGCTGCCCTCGTCGAAGTAGTTACCCTGCGACCCCTCGGCGGCGCGCGTGAGCGTCCGCCCGCGGTAGTGGGCGCGCAGCCCGCCGTCCAGGAAGGCGACCCACCCGATGCGCGCGGCGGCGCCGTCGATGTCACCGTCCTTCTTCTCGATGTACACGAGACGGCGCTTCGCGGCTTCGCTGGCAACGCGCATGACCTGACCGCGGCTAAGGTACCGCCGTTCGCGGGCCTCAGCCATCGCCGCCATCGAACCGCCGCCGCTTGCATTGGGGATCGTCCGTCACCAGCGTTCGAGCATGGCCTTCGACGCGAAGGTGCTGGCGGCTGTGCGGGCGGCGTTTCCGGGAGCGGGCTCGGCGGCCGTCCTTTCTCTCGGCGCGCCCGTCCACGACGGGCAATGCCATGCTGAACCGCTGATCGGGATCCCGCTGGCGATGATGAACCGGCACGGCCTGGTCGCGGGCGCCACGGGAACCGGCAAGACAAAGACGCTCCAGCTGATGGCCGAGCAGCTGTCGGAGGCCGGCGTGCCGGTGTTCGTCGCCGACATCAAAGGAGACGTCGCCGGGCTGGGCGCGCCGGGTCAGGCGGGGCCGCGGGTCGAGGCGCGCGCGAAGGAGACGGGCGTCGCGTGGCGGGCGGCCGGGTTTCCGATCGAGCTGCTGAGCCTTTCGGGCAAGCTGGGCGCGCAGCTGCGCGCGACGGTGTCGGCGTTCGGGCCGCTGGCGCTCGGCAAGGTGATGGGCCTCAACGACACGCAGGCGAGCATCCTCGCGCTGGTGTTCAAGTACTGCGACGACCGGCGGTTGCCGTTGCTGGATTTCAAGGACCTGCGCGCGGTGCTGACCCACCTCGCGGACGCGGGCGACGACCTCCGGCGCGACTACGGCGGCGTCTCGAAGGCGTCGGTGGGCGTCCTGCTGCGCGAGATGGTCCAGCTGGAACAACAGGGCGCCGGCGCGCTGTTCGGCGAGCCCGAGCTGGAGGTGACCGACCTGCTGGAACGTGCGCCCGACGGCCGCGGCCGCATCAGCGTGCTCGAGCTGTCCGACGTGCAGGATCGGCCGGCGCTGTTCTCGACGTTCATGATGTGGATGCTGGCCGAGCTGTATCACCAGCTTCCCGAGGTGGGCGACGTCGACAAGCCGAAGCTGGTGTTCTTCTTCGACGAGGCGCACCTGCTGTTCAAGAACGCCAGCAAGGCGTTCCTCGACCAGGTCGAGCAGGTGGTGCGGCTGGTGCGGTCGAAGGGCGTCGGCATCTTCTTCGTGACGCAGAGCCCGACCGACGTCCCGGCGGCGATCCTCGGCCAGCTCGGCAACCGAGTGCAGCACGCCCTGCGCGCGTTCACGCCTGACGACGAGAAGGCGCTGCGCGCGGCGGCGCGCACGTTCCCGAAGACGCCGTACTACGACGTGCAGGAGACGCTGACGACGCTGGGGATCGGCGAAGCGCTGGTGACGGTGCTGAGCGAGACCGGCGTTCCCAGCCCGCCGTTCGTCGCGCGCGTCGCCCCACCCGCCTCACGCATGGGACCGCTGACGCCCGCGGAGATCGTGCCCCTGCTCCGGTCGGAGCTGGTCCAGCGCTACGCGACCGCGGTCGATCGCGAGAGCGCGTACGAGATCCTGGGCGCGCGCCTCGAGCCAGGCGAAGCGCCGGCCGCGCCGACCGCCCCCGCGCCGGCGCCGAAGCCCGCGCCACCCGCGAAGAAGACGGAGAGCTCCTGGACGGAAGCGCTGCGCTCGCCGGTCGCGCGCACGATCGCAAACCAGGTCACGCGCGGCCTGATGGGCGCCTTGCTCGGCCCGCCCCCGCGCCGCCGCCGCACGCGCAGCGCCTGGTGAACGATGCGGTCTCCAGCGAGCGTTAGTGCTCGCGAGGCTTGCCCTCACCCCGACCCTCTCCCGCAAGCGGGAGAGGGAGAAAGATCTTGCCTCTCCCGCTTGCGGGAGAGGCCGGCGCCGCAGGCGCCGGGTGAGGGCCGTCCCTAGCCGACCTTCGCGCGCAGCGCGGTGCCCAGCTCGCCGGTGCCGACGCGTTCCTGGGTCATGGTGTCGCGATCGCGCACCGTGACGGTCTTGTCTTCCAGGCTCTGGAAGTCGACCGTTATGCAGAACGGCGTGCCGATCTCGTCCTGGCGGCGATACAGCTTGCCGATGGCGCCGGTGTCGTCATAGACCGCGCGCAGGCCGGCCGCCTGCAGGTCCTTCTTCACGCCGCGCGCCAGCTCCACCAGCCGCGGCTCGTTCTTCTTCAGCGGGAAGACGGCGACGGTGATCGGCGCCAGCCGCGGGTGCAGGCGCAGGACGGTGCGCGTGAACTCCTCGCCCAGCTTCTCCGATACGCCGCGCACCTTCTTGAACACTTCGATCTTGTTGGCCGCTTCGTCGTCGGACAACGCCAGCAACTCGGGAAGCGTCCCCGGCAACCCGGCCGCGATCTTCTCCGCCGCCGCCACCAGGCGCGCCTTCGTCTCCGGCTCCATCTGCTTCGGGTCCTTCTTGTCGACAGATTTGGCGAAGCTCAGCACCAGGTCCTTCAGCTTGGTGGCCTCCTCGGCCGGCGGCTCCTTGACCAGCGACTCGTCGAACGCGTCGCACAGGAACGCCAGCGTCGCGCGGTCCGCGCCCGCCGACGGTTCGATGACGTATGGGACGATGTGCTTCTTCTGCTCCTGGTCGAAGTACTTCAGCTCGCCCACCGCGTCCGGGTTGTCCGCGCTGCGGCTGTGCGCCTTGAGGTCGAAGTCCGTTCGATTCGCGATGCCCTCCAGCTCGCTCCAGCCCATCGGGAACTTGTACTCGATGTCGACGCAGCGCTTGGCGTAGTGCGCCAGCTCGGTGTTGTCCTGCTCGCGCTGGCGCAGGTTGTCGCGCCGCATGCCGAGGTCCACGTACCACTGCGTGCGCGCGTCGATCCACGCCTGGTGGGCCGCTTCATCCTCGCCCGGCCGCACGAAGTACTCGATCTCCATCTGCTCGAACTCGCGCGTGCGGAACGTGAAGTTGCCGGGCGTGATCTCGTTGCGGAACGCCTTGCCGATCTGCGCCACGCCGAACGGCAGCTTGCGGCGCATCGTGTCCAGCACGTTGCCGAAGTTCACGAAGATCCCCTGCGCCGTCTCGGGGCGCAGGTACGCCAGGCCGCTGCCGTCGCCGGTGTCGACGGCGCCCACGGTGGTGCGGAACATCAGGTTGAACGGCCGCGCCTCGGTGAGATCGGTGGCGCCGCACTTCGGGCACTTCAACTGCTTGGCGGCGATGGCTTCGTTGATCTCCGCCAGCCCCTTCGGGTCGCGGCCCTTTTGCGCGACGAACACGTGGTCGGCGCGCGGGCGCGACTTGCAGTTGCGGCAGTCGGTCATCGGATCCGAGAACGTCGCCTCGTGGCCCGAGTATTTCCAGACCAGGCGGTTCATCAGGATGGCCGCGTCCAGCCCTTCCATGTCGTCGCGGTCGTAGACGACCGACCGCCACCAGGCGCGCTTGACGTTGTTCTTCAGCTCGACGCCCAGCGGACCGTAGTCCCAGGTGCTGCCCAGACCGCCGTATACGGCTGAGGACGGAAACACGAAACCGCGGCGCTTCGCGAGGCTGACGATCTGTTCCAGGGACGTGGCGGGCATGGCGCCCGAATCTATGCGATCGGCCCTCCGTCTGCGAGTCCCTGATAGCGGGACCGCTATTCGTACGGCGCAGGCAGCGTCGAACGGTACGGGGGATCGTCCTCTGGTACGCGGCGCTCCTCGTCCACCGACCAGATCCCGAGTCCCAGCGCCACACCCCCATAAACGGCGTCCCCGAACTTCGTCGCGAAGACCGAAGCGATGATGTCCTTCGCATAGAAACGCCACGGGTATTCGTTGCGCGCTCTCCAGACGCCGTCGAGCGCCACTGTCCAGGTGAGGTCGTGGTCGCGGTCGGGGCCCCAGGCAGCCCACTTCCCCTCCCCGCGCAGCTGCAGGATGAAGGGTACGGCGTGGTCGTTGAAGCGGCGGTAGGACGTGTCGAGCGCAACGGCCATCCCGAACGGGATCGTGACGCCGAACGGAACGACACCGGTCATGCCATCGATCCCGCCACCGCCGTGAAACAGGAGTGACAGCCCACTCTCCGAGGAGAAGACATAGCCGGCGTGCAGGTCCGCGTCGTAGTACGCGTGGTTGCCCTCGAGGGCGTTACCGCCGGCGGCGCGCGCGCCCAGGAGCCACGCGTACTTGAGATCGATCAGCCGGAACCGGGACTTGATCCCCGGGACGTGCCGCGCCTCGCTCCCCGCGGCGCCGTTCAGACGCAGCCAGTAGAACGGCTCGACATCCAGGGCGACCTGCCAGCGATCCTCCTTACGGGGGGGCCAATGACCGCCCCGGTAGTTCGGCTGGATCATCGCCACCTCGTCGGGCGTGAACCCGGAGCGCGCGATCCACGCCGCCAGTGCCGGGTCGTCCATCTCGCGGATGTATGCGTTGCGGTAGCGGTCGTTGATGTGCGCGATCGCCTCCGTCCCCGCGGACGCCTCGACCAGCGCGGCGACCGCGCAGCGGCGGCCGTCATCGTCGACGAACGTCGGCTGCCGGCCGGCCGGGTTCTCGCCCGCGGGAAAGACGCCGGCTTGCCAGTAGGCGCGCAGCAGGTCCAGGTTGCGGCGCCGCGCCTCGCGCAACGCGGGTGACACGTTCGCGTCGTCGACGGCGCGCAGGCGGCGCTCCACGTACGCGAGGTGCGTCCGCACGCGCAGTTCGTTCGCGTCGTCGGCGGACGGCCAGCGCGCGAACGTCGCAAAGAAGCTCTCGTCGCCGATCAGCGGGTTGACCGATGTCAGCGGCGCGGGCGATGTCGACGGCGCGGGCGCCCGGGGCGGCCCCAGCAGGATCATGACGATCGCCGCCAGAATGGCCGGCGCGACGACGCGGGAGGCTGTCCGCACCCCCTCAGTCTCGCGCGGACAGGGCGCGCCGTGAATGATCTGGATCACCACGCTTATACTGAGACGGTGTCGAGCGAGGATGAAGCCGTGACGGGAACGGTCGCGGTGACGGAGACGGACTTGACGCGTGGGATCATCGAGGCGTCACCCGTCTTCAGGATGCGATGGTTATTGATCGCAATCTTCAGCGCCATCGTGGCGGTATACGGCGCGACGGGGTCGCTCATGCAGTCGACTTACGGCGTCGTCTACGCCGTCGGCATGGCCGCGTTCTTTGTGTATCTCCTGGTGGCGCCGCGGCTCCGCGCGCGCAAGGCACGCGCCGGGCTCGTACGCGCAGCCGGCGACGATCGGGTCGTGGTCTGTTTCGACGCCGGAGGCGTTACCGTCGGCGGCGCCGGCGAAACGGCGGAAAGGGACACCTTCGCCTACCGAGACCTGGTGTGGTTCCGCGAGAACGCGACCACGCTCGTCGTCTCCGTCAAGGGGGCGCCCCTTACCATCCCGAAGCGTGCGTTTGCCGCCGACGATCTCCCGCGTGCCAGACGCTGGCTGGCGGCGCAGGTGAAGTTCGAGCGCGGTCCCGACGGAAGCGTCGCGGGCTTGATGCTCGGGCTCGCGCTGATCGTCGCGCTCTTGCTTGCCTGGCAGTTCCTGAACAAGCCCGCGCCCTGACCGAACGCCTCGCGGCTCAGCCGCCCGACGACATCGGCGCGTGGTGGATGATCTGGACGATCAGTCCTTCGGGCCCGTGAAAGTACAGCGACCGCGACCCGTCGCGGTGAGTCCGCGGCGCCGCCTTCAGCGGCACGCCGTTCGCCTCCAGATGGGCGGCCCACGCGTCGACGTCGCCCGGCGCCGCGACCGCGATGCCGATGTGGTCGAGGCGGCCGTCGCCCGGAACGTCCTTGCGGTGCAGGGCCAGGTTGTCGCGCGCGCCGTGGAGGTAGACGTTGTCGGGATCGGGGCGCCACTCGACCTCATACCCCATCACGTCGACCCAGAACCGCTCGGCCGCCGCCAGATCGGCGACGTAGAGGGCGACGTGCCGGATTCCCAGCATAGGCGGGCGCTTCGTCTCCGCGCTCACTGCTGACCTCCGGCGCGGGCGACCTTGGCAATGAATTCGACGCTCTTGAGCGGACCGCTCACGTGGTGGGTGATGATCTCGAGCAGGGCCTCGCGGCAATCGCGATTGACGTCGGTGGGCAGCGCCTGCGCGGCGGCGTCGCCCAGCGCGGTTCGTGACAGCCGGATCAACGCCTCGCGCACCGCTGCCGGCACCGGGCGACCGCCGCGCGCGCACAGCGTGCACACGGCGCCCCCGCGATCGGGATCCCAGCGGAACGCGATCTCCGCAGCGGTCCGGCCGGCGAAGTTGCCGCCGCCGCATACGGCGCAGGTATCCAGCACCGGCCCGAAGCCCAGCCCAGAGAGCAGACCGATCTCGAACACCCGCAGCCGCTCCGCGCTGGCCCCGTCCCCGTCGAGGAACCGCAAGAACGCCGCCATCCAGTCGAATACGGCCGGCTCGACCTGGCGGGGCGCGCACAGCTTGCCGACCAGCTCGGCGGCGTAGGCCGCGTGCGCCATGCGTGCGACGTCGGATCCCAGCGCGGCGTGGCTCTCGGTCGCGTCGAAGCGCTCCAGCGTGACCAGCTCGGCGCCGGCGCGCTCGCGGATCGCCGCCGACCCCAGCGCGCACAGGGACAGCCCGCCCGCGAAGCGCCGCTGGCTCTTGCGCGCGCCGCGCGCGAGCGCCGACAGCCGCCCGGTATCACGGCCGAACAGCGTGACGATCCGGTCCGCCTCGCCATAGTTCACGGCGCGCAGGACGATGGCGGTGGTGGTCAACGAGGACAAGCCTCCGGATTATGCGCCAGACACGGCGGCCCGAGGGCCCGATAGAATGCGCGGCATGACGTTCGCGCGCTCCTGTCGGCTGACAGCGCTCATTCTGGCGGCGGCGCTGGTGTCGGTCGCGGCAGCGGCCGCCGACCCGCCGTCGAAGAACCCGCCGGACGAGGCGGCGGTACGCGCGTTGATCGGGCGCTGGCTCGACGCGCAGAACAAGGGTGACTTCGCCGCTTACAGCGCCCTCTACACGCCGAGCTTTCACGGCATCCGCCGTTCGCTCGGCCGCACGGTCGTGCTCGATTACCAGGGCTGGCTGCGCGATCGCGGGCGGATGTTCAAGAAACCGATGAAGGTCGCCACGAGCGACCTCCAGATCGCGCGCACCGCGCCCGCGAGCGGGCTGCTGCGGGCGACGTTCGTCCAGGAGTTCTCGTCCGGGAATTACGCCGACCGCGGGCGCAAGCAGATCGACATTGCCACCATCGGTGGCGCGCTCGTCATCGCGCGCGAGGAGCTGCTCGAGTCGGAGCGCCTGCCCGGCAAGACGCCGCCCACCGGCGCAGCGGGACAGCCCGCGAGCGCACCGGCGCCGGACACGAGCAAGGCGGCGACACGCGGCGACCCTGGCTGCCCGCCCGCCAAGGCCGAGCCGTTCTCGGGCACTTTCCACGGCGAGCCCGGCTGGCTGGTGGTCGGCGAAACTTCGGCCGATGCGCAGGCGATCATGGCGCGCGCCCTGAAGCTCGAGGCGGCCGGCGTCGAGGCGCATCCCCTCTCCACCGATTCGTTCGAGGGCCTGACGTCGGGACAGTTCGCGGTCGTGCACGGCGCGTTCGCGACGCGGGCAGAGGCGGAGGCGCTCGTCGAGGCGCTGCGCCCGAAGAAGATCAAGGCCTACGCGAAGGAGTCGGGTCCGCTGCGCGGCGGCCGTCGCCTCGTCGAAATTCGCGGCGTCGCCGCGCTCAACGGCACGCGCGGGCGGTGGCCGCTGCTCGTCACCACCGACGACGGCGGCGAAGGAATGGTCAAGTCGACCGCGAACGGTCAGTTCGTGATCTGGATGGCGGCGAGCGGCATGCTCGACATCCAGAACGAGGCAGAGACACCCGCCAAGCACAACATGCGTGCGTCCGCCGGCGTCTGCATGCAGCTCGCGCCGTCGATCAGGGGACGCGTCGACGTCGGCACGCTCGACACGACCACCTGGCTCTGCGACTACTAGCCGCCCCCGCGCGAAGCGCGGGATCGCGGCTACCTGAAAAACAATAGTCGCAAACCGCGCCTTCGGCGCGGAGCGACTAGGTCGAGCGGTCGCGCGGCGCTTCGGTCGCAGCGACGAGTGACGGCGTCGCGGGGCGCGCCATGCTGAGTCCCTCACCCGATTGCGGCGGGCGGCGCAGCAGCAACGAGAACGCGATCGTCGCGATCAGCACGAAGATGATCACGAACACCGCGAGCCCGAGCCCGCGGCGACGGCTGGAATCTTCTTCGTCGGGAACGCCACCGGCGAGACTCGGATCGATCACCGGGCTCACGGCCTCGACACGTGCCGCTTCGTTCTTCGCGTTCACCACGCGATCGAACAGACTCAGCGGGCGCGCGTCGTTGATCCCGACGGCCTTCGCGTACGAACGGATGAAACCGCGCACGAAAACGTGTGCAGGCAAACTCGAAAGAGAGCCCGCTTCGAGGTGTTCGATCGCAGATCGCGGAACTTTCGTCGCAGCAGAAATGTCACCGATCGTCAACGCTCGATCTTCTCGAGCACGACGGAGGCAGTTTCCAAAAGTCTCGTCATCCATGGAGGCCGCAATCTCCAAAGTCGTCTTGTGGACGAGTTTTCTTTAACGTTTTTGGATAGTTACTGCCTAAAAAACGAAGGCAAGCTACAGGGCGCGTCGCAAGCTGTCAACGGAATAATGATATCAAGGCCTTAAGTGGACTGCCAATTAAGTCTGTGAGATTCCTACCCAAACTCAGCCTGTGGAAAGCTGTGGAAAGCTCTCAGACGCCCCGCGCGACGGGGTCCCAGATGTACTTGTGCAGCTGAAGATTCAGTCGCGCTGGAAGCCGATCCCGGAGCATCCATTCGACCAGATTCTTGGGGTCCAGGCGGCCGTGGACGGGGGACAGCAGGACCTCCGCCCTCCCCCCTAGCTCCTGGGTCCGGATCAGGTCGACCGCCCACCGGTAATCGGCCTCGTCCTCCAGGACGAACTTCACCGCGTCGCCGGGCCGGAGGTCCCGCAGCAGGTCCAACCGGTTGCGATGCGACTCGCCGGAGCCCGGCGCCTTCATGTCGATGACGCGCACCACGCCCGCGGGCAGCGCATCCAGCGCGTGCGCCCCCGAGGTCTCGATCATCACCCGGTAGCCCGCGCTCAGGAGGCGCCCTGCCAGCTCGGGCAACTCGCGCTGCAGCATCGGCTCGCCGCCCGTCAGCAGCACGAGTGGCGCGCCCAGCCGCGACACCTCGGCCATGATCTCCTCGAGCGTCATGTCCCGACCGCCGTGGAAGGCAAAAGCGCTGTCGCAATAGCCACAGCGGAGGTCGCACCCGGTCGTGCGTACGAGCGTGCAGGGCAGACCGGCATACTGCGTCTCACCTTGGATGCTGGTGTAGATCTCGGTGATCCTCATTGGCCCCGGAAACTCATCCTAATCCATCGTCCATCTGTGGCGCTCAATCGTTCGATCCGTATACTTGAAAAGTCGCCGTGAGCCACCTCGTCGCGTACTTCGGCAACGAGCCAGAGAACCTGGCGTGTGCGCTGTTTTCAGCGCGGGGAGCGCTCTATTCGAAGGACGAGCGCGCCGGCGCCAACGACGGGTTCGGGTTGGGGTTCGTGCAGGGCGGCGACGTGCTGCTGCGGAAGCGCCCGCGCGCCGAGACCAGCGAGGTCGATCTGTACGGACTCGCGCGCGACACGCGCGCGGAGGCGCTGGTCGGACGTGTCGGCCTGGCGCCGGACGACAGCGACGTGCCCGCCGACGCGAAGGCCGACGCCAGCGTACGCGCCGAGGACGCAGATCCGTTCCGCTTCCGATCGTGGCTGTTCGGTTCGATCAGCGACGTCAGCGCGACCGCGTTCGAGGGCGTGCGCGAGCGCGTCCTGGAGAGCACGCCCGCTTTCCTGCGCCGGAACATTCGCGGACTGTCGGCCAGCGAGCACTTCTTTCACCTCTTCCTCGCGTTCCTGCATGACGCCGGCATCCTCGACCAGCCGACGCCGCCGCCGACCGCCGTGCACGCGGCGCTGCGCAACAGCTTGTCGTTCGTCGATCGGCTGCTGGTCGCGTCGGGATCGAAGTCGCTGAAGGTGGCGGCGGTCGCGACCAACGGCCGCTGCTTCGTCGCGACCGGGTGCGCGTACCCGATGCGCTACCTGCCCGTCGAGGGCATCTCGGACTGCCCTGTCTGCCACGCCGCCAGCGATCGCACGGATCCGCAGCGGAGCGGCCGCCGCATCACGCACGAGGCGCTGCGCGCCGTCGTCGTCGAGGCGAACCGCGACATCGCCACGCGGCCCGGGTGGACGGACATCCCCGATCGCTCCGCGCTGATCGTGGGCGCCGATCGGCAGCCCGTCATTTCATCGCTCTAGGCAGTTCGTCGCTCTAGCCTGGCTAGATCGCGGGCGTCAGCGCGGGCGGCGGCGTCGCGCCGGTGGCAGGCGGCTTCGGCCGGCGGCGGTAGTAGACGAAGATCGTCTGGATGATCGAAGCGACCGGAACGGCGAACAGCGCGCCCACCAGGCCATAACTGTGCTCGCCGGCGATCAGCGCGAACACGACCAGCACGGGGTGAATCTTGGCGGCGTTGCCCATGATCTTCGGGTTGAGGAAGTTCGCCTCGATCAGGTGAATCAGGATGATCCACGCCAGCATCTCGATCCCCTTCTTCAGATCGAAGTGCCCCGGTGAGATCAGCGCCACCGCGACGATCGGGAACGACGACAGGATCGAACCGAAGATCGGGACCAGGCTCATGACCGCGGCGACCACGGCGAGCAGCAACGGGTACTTGACCGAGAACACCCGCAGGCCGATATAGGTCAGCGCGCCGTTGATGAGGCAGATCACAAGCTGGCCGCGGATGACGCCGGACAGCCCGCGGTCGATGCCCACGTAGATGCGGTCGTAGTCGCCCTGATAGCGCTCCGGAACCAGCGAGCGCAGGAACCCCTGGATGCGTTCGAGGTCGATCAGGATGAACGCCGCCACCATCAGCACCAGGAACAGGCGGCCGATGCCGAAGAACACCCCGCCGATGAACTTCTGGGCGTATTCGAACACGCGACGGCTCTCGCCCTCCGTCGATTTCAACCGCGTGGCAATCCACAGTTTGATCGCCTTCTCCCACTTGCCGCCCCCGCCCGTGTCGACGACTTCCTGCGCGGGCGGCGCGATCAGGTACTTGCCGTTCTCGAGCGGCTTCACCTCGAGATTGACGGCTTCGAGATCGATGCGGTAGCGGCCACCCGGCAGCGGTTCCACCACGATTGAACGAGGCGCCGCCGGCTCCTCGGGGTGGACCACGTCGTCGCCGGACTCCGACGGCTCGCCGCCGAAGCGGTCGTCGATCCAGCCGCCGACGCGCGGCAGCCAGTCCTTGTTGACCTTGGCGAACAGCTTCGGCGCCTCGCCGAAGACGCTGGCGAAGTCCTTGGACAGCTTGGGCACGAAGTACGCGAGGAACCAGCCCATGCCGCTGAGGATGAAGACGTAAAGGATGATGACGGCGGCCCAGCGCGGGAACGGGCGCGCGCCGACGCGCACTTGCCCGGCGCGCGCGACCAGCGGCGCCAGGATGTACGCCACCAGGATCGCGAACAGGAACGGAAGAACGACCTCGCGGAAGATGTAGACGACGAGGATGCAGAACAGCGCGAAGCCCCAGAGCTTCGCGAACTGCCGGAACCAGGCCAGGGTGCGTGACGCCGAACTCGTCGTCATCGCACCCTCATCATCCTCATGTTGCCGCGACCGGCCACCGGGGCCGTTTCGCTACGACTCGTCGTCGCCCCCGTCGTCGGCGGCAGGAGCGGCCTTCCCCTTCTTGCCCTTCTTCTCGGCCTTCTCTGCCCCGCCGCTTTCCTCCGCCGTCTTGCCGGTGAGCGCCGCCAGCTTGTCGCGCATGACGTCGCCCAGGGTCGCCGTCGGCACGCCGCCGGAGAAGCCCTGCGCGTCCGCCAGCTCCTCGGCGCGCGCGGCGCCGCGGAACGACAGACCGATCTTGCGCTCCGCCGTGTCGACCGCGATCACCTCGGCCTTCAGCGTCTGGCCCGGCTTCACGAAGGTCTTCGCATCCTCGACGCGGTCCTCGGAGAACTCGGAGACGTGGATCAACCCTTCCACGCCCTTCTCGATCTCCACGAACGCGCCGAAGTCGAGCACCTTGATCACCTTGGCGTCGACGATCTTGCCAGCCGGGTAGTCGTACGGGATGCGATCCCACGGATCGGGAACCAGCTGCTTGATGCCCAGCGACACCTTCGGCTTCTCGCCGTCGAAGTCGATGTTCAGAACGACCGACTCGACCTCGTCGCCCTTCTGATAGAGCTCCGACGGGTGCTTCACGCGCTGGGTCCAGGACAGATCCGACACGTGAACGAGGCCGTCGATGCCCTCCTCGATCTCCACGAAGATGCCGAAGTCCGCGATGTTGCGGACCACGCCCTTCACGACGGTGCCGGGCGGGTACTTCTCCTTCAGCGACGCGAACGGGTTCGGCTCCAGCTGCTTGATGCCGAGGCTTATGCGATTTTGGCGCGGGTCGATGTCCAGCACGACCGCCTCGACGGTGTCGCCGACGGCGACGACCTTCGACGGGTGCTTGACCCGGCGGGTCCACGACATCTCGGAGATGTGGACCAGGCCTTCGATGCCCTCTTCCAGCTCGATGAACGCGCCGTAGTCCTTCAGCGAGACGACCTTGCCGCGCACGACGGTGCCGGGCGGGTACTTCGTCTGCGCGTGCGTCCACGGATCCTCGCTGATCTGCTTGAGGCCCAGGGAGACCCGCTCGGTGTCGGCGTTGAACTTCAACACCTTCACGCGCACGTGATCGCCGACCTGGAACAGCTCGGAGGGGTGCGTGACGCGGCCCCACGACATATCCGTGATGTGCAGCAAGCCGTCGATGCCGCCCAGGTCGATGAAGGCGCCGTACTCGGTGAGGTTCTTGACGATGCCCTCGACGATCTGGCCTTCCTTCAACTTCTCGAGCGTCATCTCCTTCAGCTCGGCGCGCTCCTTCTCCAGCAGCACGCGGCGCGACAGCACGATGTTGCCGCGCTTCTTGTTGAAC
>Ga0207704_10000831_pt1 | contig 13659 bp, 13 predicted proteins | sample KBSMisM12_FD_184308 | JGI IMG/M metagenome (GOLD analysis project Ga0207704, IMG submission 184308) | Miscanthus rhizosphere microbial communities from Kellogg Biological Station, Michigan, USA - KBS Miscanthus M1-2 (SPAdes) (version 2) | ecosystem: Host-associated > Plants > Roots >...
CCAAACAGCCTGCGCCCCTGTTGTTCATCCACGGCGCCTGGCACGCGGCATGGTGCTGGCAGAATTTCCTGGATTTCTTCGCCGACACGGGTTACCGCGCGCTGGCGGTCAGTCTCCGCGGCCACGGGGGCAGCGCGACGTCGAAACGACTGCGGCGCTGTTCGCTCGCCGACTACATCGAGGATGTGGAATCGGTCGCCGCGACACTACCGGCGAGGCCGGTCGTGATCGGTCACTCGTTGGGCGGCTTCATCGCGCAGAAGTACCTCGAATCCAACGATGCACCTGCGGGCGTGCTGATGGCGTCGGCGCCACCACAGGGCAGCCGCGGTTTCACGCTGCGCCTGATGCGTCGGTACCCGTGGCTTGTGACCCGGGGCATGTTTACGGGTGATGCCCGTCATGGCTTCAACACACCGGTGGTGGCCCGAGAGCTGTTCTACTCGGCGCAGACTCCGGAATCCGACGTCGCACGCTATGCGGCACTGCTGGGCAACGAGAGTCAGCGCGTCTCACTCGACGCATTGATGTTGAACCTGCCCAAGCCGGTGCGGGTGACGGCGCAGCTGCTTGTGCTCGGCGCGATACACGACGGCTGCATCACCCAGGCGGAGGTAGACGACACCGCCCGTGCGTATGGCACGAACGCGGAGTTCTTCGAGATGGGACACAACATGATGGTCGAACCCGGTTGGGCCGCGGTGGCCGAGCGCATCCACAGCTGGCTCGGCGGGCGAGGACTGTGACGGCTGGATGAGCGTTGGCGGGACGCCAGCGCGGTGCGGGCTAGCGTGAGGCTCATGCAACACGTCTCACTCGGAGGTCTCGACGTCTCCCGGCTCGGCCTCGGCTGCATGGGCATGTCCGCGTACTACGCAGGCGCGGGTAGCGATGACGCCGAGTCGATCCGGACCATCCACCGCGCACTCGACCTCGGCATCACATTCCTGGACACGGCAGAGATCTACGGCCCGTACACGAACGAGGAATTGGTCGGCAGGGCCATCGCCGGGCGCCGCGACGACGTAGTGCTCGCAACCAAATTCGGTTTGGTCTCGCACCGCGACGGCAACGACGCGCCCGAAACGGTAGACAGCTCACCGCAAAGCGTTCGGGTCGCTGTCGAAGGTTCGCTGCGGCGGCTGAACGTCGACCACATCGACCTGTACTACCAGCATCGGGTCGATCCCCAGACGCCGATCGAAGACACCGTCGGAGTGCTGGCGGAGCTAGTGGAGACGGGCAAGGTCCGGTACATCGGGCTGTCCGAGGCGGCGGCGGACACCATCCGGCAGGCGCACGCCGTGCATCCGGTGGCGGCGTTGCAGACCGAATACTCGCTGTGGACACGCGATCCGGAGGCCGAGCTCCTGCCTCTCACGCGGGAACTGGGGATCGGCTTCGTCCCGTACTCGCCGCTGGGCCGTGGCTTCTTGACCGGTCAGATCCGCTCACGAGCAGACTTGGACCCCAACGACTTTCGCAGTCAGAACCCCCGCTTCTCGGAAGAGAATTTCGAGCAGAATCTGCGCATCGTCGACCAGGTGCGCGCCGTCGCGGGGGAGCTGGATGCCACGCCGGGTCAGATCGCACTGGCGTGGCTGTTGGCGCAGAGCGACCACATCGCGCCGATCCCGGGAACGAAACGAATCGAGCGGCTCGAGGAGAACGCGGCCGCGGACACGATCACACTGAGCCAGGATCAGTTGGCGCGCTTGAACGCCATCGCCCCCGCGGCAGGCGACCGCTACGCCGACATGTCCAACATCGACCGCTAGGCGCCGAACGGCTCGCCGTCGAACCGCTCGCGGGTGGCGAGCTCGGCGACCGACTTCCGGGTGAGCTTGGTGAACTGCTTGACCGGCTTGCCGATTGGGAGAACGGCGGCGATCGCGTAGTCATCCGGTATGCCGAGAAGTTCCTTGAGCCGAGGTTCCTCGGCCACTGCCATGGTGGTCAACACGCCTCCGTACCCCTCGTTGCGCGCAGCCAGCAGGATGTTCCAGACGAACGGATACACCGATGCGCCTGGGATGACGCCGATGCGGTCGAGGTACTGGTCGAACGCCGCCACGACATTGAGGTCCACACAGATCACGAGCACGGCGCCGGCGCTCAGGACGGGTGCGCCGAGGTACGGCGGCACCACGGTTGCGGCCACCTCTTCGGCGGAAACCTGCATGGGCTTAACGGGATTCCACGGTCCTTCACCGTTCGTGGTTTGCGCGATATAGCGCCGCGCACCCGTGACGCTGTGCTCGACGATCATGTCGCGGGTGGCCCTGTCCCGGACCACGATCACCCGCATGCCCTGACGGTTGCCACCGCTCGGGGCGAATCGGGCGTTGTCGAGGATGCGCTCGAGCACATCGTCGGGCAGTGGATCATCGGTGAACCGCCGGGCCGCGCCCGTGGTACGCATGACGTCATATAGCTCCATGCGTGTCATCTTTCCTGTGGGATGGTGAAGTTATGAAGACTCATCTGAACTGCCCGTGCGGCGAGGCAATCACAGGTAAGGACGAGGACGACCTCGTCGAGAAGGCGCAGAAGCATCTGTCCGAGGCGCATCCCGGCCGCGAGTACGACCGGGACGCGATCCTCTTCATGGCCTACTGACCGTCCGCGAGCGTGCGTGTTCTGCATGTGATTCACGGCGTGTCGCCGTGGGAACACGCACGCTCGCGGAGGTGATGGGCGAGACGGGTTACGGAACGACGGTCGAGCCGATCGTCGGCATGAACTGGCACTGCCTGTCGAGGGTGGTCACCTGGCCGAAGATCGTCGAGATGATGCTGCCCGAGCCGGTGTCCACGATCGCTGACATCGTCGTCGGCCCGTTGGGGTTGATGTCCGGACGCGGCTTGAGCGTGGCACTGCCCGACTTACCTGTGCTCAGGTTCACCCACGTGACATTCAGCGGCAGCTTCTGCTCGGCTGCCGGCGCGGGCGTCCCGACCGCGGTGAACACGTAGGCCGTCTGGCCGGGTCCCGGCCCGGGTGCCGGGATCTTCGCGGGACCCGCGACCGATATCGCGGTCGCCAGCACATTGCCGCCGTCGGCCAGGCACCCGTTACTGATCGACGGGTACATGAAGTCCTGCGTCGGCGGGGCGTCGGGACCGAACGCAGGCGCAGCGGCCGGGGCGGCCGCGGGATCGGGCGCCGGCGCAGGCGCCGGATCGGGTGCGGGCACAGCGGCCGGCGCGGGCGCCGGATCCGGTGCGGGCGCCGCCACCGGAGCGGGTGCCACCTCCGGAGCCACAGGTGCCGCCAGCGGAGCCGGGGCGGCCACCGGCGCGGCGTCCGGCACGGGTCCCACGGCGTGCGCCGGGTCGACGCCCGCAGGCAGATGCGCCTCCTCACCCGGCACCGCGCCAGGCGCGGGAACGTGCGCGACGAACTGGTTCACCGCCGTCGCCACGTTCCTCGAATCCGGTGCGATTGCCGAATTTCCCGCGAACGCCGCCGCGGCGGCCATCAGCGTCGACGCCGCGTTGGTGGGGTCGGCGGCGGCTTGCTGGATCGCAGGGCCGATGCTTTGCACCGCCGACAAGCCCGGCGCCTGCAGCGCATCGATCGGCAGCGGCGGCGGCGGCGCCGGGTCGGCGTGGGCCACCGGTGTCATTCCACCCAGCAGTAGTGCGACCGACGAGCCAACGGCTGCTGCGGCGCCTGCGAACGTCGTCCTGATCGATGACATCTTTCCCCGATTCGTCGTTGCGGTTGTCGATACGTGCCGGCCACCCGTCAGGGCAGAGCGGACAGCGGCATCACAAGCGGCGCGATGCCAGCGCCGGGTGCCGCCGCCGGCGCCGCGGGCGCGGGGGCCGCCGGAGCTGCCGCCGCCGGAGCTGCCGCGGCGGGAGCGGCGGGCGCTGCAGCGGGCTTGACCGCACCCGGCACCAAACCGGAAGGCATCAGCGCCGCCAGGTCAGCGGGGAACGAAAGCTGTTGCGGCAGAGGCACGGGAGAGAACGGCACGTTCGGCACATTCACCTCGCCCGACGGGATGAGGCTCTGCGGCGCAGCAGCCGGCGCGGCCGCAGCAGCCGGCGCGGCCGCAGCAGCCGGCGCAGCGGCGGGAGCCGCAGGCTGCGGGAGAGTCACCGATGCGGTCGCCGCCGGGGCGGCAGGGGTGGTGGGGGCGGCCGCGGGGGCCGCAGCCTGCATGCCGCCGAGCAACGACGTGAGGCCCTGCACCAGCTGGGTCGCCGCGGCCGGATTGGTCACCAGCTGCTGGAGGAACGGCAGGCCCGGCACGCTCGGCGCTGGCGCCGGCGCCGCGACTGGGTCGGCTGCGGCAGTCGCGCTCAGCCCCAACGAGACCGGTATCGCGGTCGCGGCAGCGATCATGCTGGTGGCAAGCATTTTCCTGGTGAATTTCATGGTTCTTCCAATCCGTTGACGGCACGCCTGCGCCCGAGAGTCGTCCAGTTACTGGTGTTACTCAAGTGACACGTGTGGCGGTTATTCAAACGTTACGGATGCGAAGGGATTCGGTGATCGTCGCTAGAGTCGGGCGCATTGACAGAGACACGGCCTCCACCGCAGCCGCTCCGACCGCTCCGCGCATGCCCGCCCGCCTGGCCGCCGCGGCGCCGGTGCTGTTGGCGATCAGCATCGCCGTGCGATTCGCGTTGACGTACCTGGTGCCGCACGGCGCCAACTTCGTCGACTTGCACGTCTATGTCGGAGGTGCGGCGACGATCGGCCAACCGGGCAAGCTCTACGACTACGTCTACGCCGACCAGACGCCCGACTTCCCGCTGCCGTTCACGTATCCGCCGTTCGCCGCCGTCGTCTTTTATCCGCTGCACCTGATCCCGTTCGGCATCCTTGCGTTCGCATGGCAACTCGGCACCATCGCAGCGCTCTACGGGGTGGTGCGCATCAGCCAGCGGCTGCTGCCCGGACCCGCCGGCGACCGGCGCGTCGCAATGCTGTGGACCGCGATCGGCATCTGGATCGAACCGCTGCGGAGCAACTTCGACTACGGGCAGATCAACGTGCTGCTGGTATTGGCGGGGCTGTACGCGGTGTACAGCACGCGGTGGTGGCTGTCCGGGTTGTTGGTCGGGCTCGCCGCGGGTGTGAAGCTGACCCCTGCCGTGTCGGGCCTGTACTTCCTGGGTGCGCGGCGATGGGGGGCCGCGGTGTTCTCGGCAGTGGTCTTCTTCGGCACGATCGCAGTCTCGGCGTTGGTCATCGGCGACCAAACCCGTTACTACTTCACCGAACTGCTCGGCGACGCCACGCGGGTCGGCCCGATCGGAACGTCGTTCAACCAGTCGTGGCGCGGCGGCATCTCGAGGATTCTCGGCCACGACGCGGGCTATGGGCCGCTCGTGGTGGCGGCGATCGCGATCACCGCGGTGCTGGCCGTGCTGGCCTGGCGTGCGATCGGCGGCGCATCCGACCGGCTCGGCGCCATCCTGGTCGTCCAGTTGTTCGGGCTGCTGGCGTCGCCGATCTCCTGGACGCATCACTGGGTGTGGCTGCTCCCGCTGATGATCTGGCTGCTGCACGGACCGCTGCGCGAACGGCTGGGTGCGCAGGTGCTCGGCTGGGGCTGGCTGGCACTGACCCTGGTCGGGGTGCCGTGGCTGCTGAGCTTCGCGCAGCCGACGATCTGGGTGATACCGCGGCCGTGGTATCTGGCCTGGACAGGCCTGATCTACATCGTCGCGACGCTGGCGACGCTGACGTGGATCGCGTCTACGGGTTCCCGACGATCGCGTTTATCTCCCGCGCCATCCCAAGATCGTTCTCCGTGATGCCGCCTGCTGAGTGCGTGATCAATACGAAAGTCACTGTCCGCCAACGGATATCGATGTCTGGATGGTGATCTTTTTCCTCGGCTTTCTCGGCCACCCTGCGCACCGCGTCGATGCCGTCGAGGAAGGTGGGAAATTTGATCGAGCGGCGCAGGGCGCCGTCGGCGCGCTCCCAGCCGGGAAGGTCGGGCAGTGCGGCGTCTACTTGGTCGTCCGTTAACACAGCCATTTCCTAAACGTACCGCTGCAAGGTTGAGTCGGACGCTATCGTCGTCTAACAGGCACCTAACAGGGTGCTCCAGCAACATGGCGGACGTGCGAGATCCCGTGAGGGTGGGCTTCGACGGCGACGGGGTTACGTCGCCGGGCTCGCGCGCGGCAACAGGGACCGACGTACGCGCCGCGGCCCGTGTGCCGGAGGCCGAGAGTATCGAGCCGGCGGTTGCACAACCGCGCTTGCCTGCACAGGCGATCGTCGGCGGTAGTTTGTTGGCTGCGCTTCTCATCGCCCTCGTGGTGTCGGTCATCTGGGTCTCGAATTCCTCGAAACATCCACTCGTCCAACCGATTCCGCCGCCGCCGACGACCGCCGCGCCACCCCCCAGCCCAACAGTGGCCTACGCGCCGTCACCGTTGGTGCCTGCAGGCACGCCGATACTGCCGCCGCCCCCTGTCAACACCCCCGCGCCGGTGGAAACCGCGCCGGCAGAAACCGTGCCGCGGTCTCCGGTGACTGTCGAGACGGTCCCGCCTGCGCCGCCCCCGAAGCCCCGCCTCCCGCGGCTGCGCGACTTGTTCCCTCGCCTGTTCCCAAACGGATAGCGCGCCATATACCGTCGCGGGCAGTGTCAAACCAGATCGTCGTGGCGGGTGCGCTGATCTCTGGTTCCTTGCTGCTGGTGGCCCAGCGTGCGCGGCCGCCGGAGTTGGCAGGCCTGTGGGAATTGCCGGGCGGGAAGGTCGCGGCGGGGGAGAGCGACGCTATCGCCCTGACCCGCGAACTGCGTGAGGAACTCGGCGTCGACGTCACGGTCGGCCCACGGATCGGTTGTGACGTCGCACTGAGCGAGACGATGACGCTGCGCGCCTACCGCGTCAGCCAGACCGGCGGTGCGTTGCACCCCAACGACCACCACGCGCTGCGGTGGATCAGTGCCGACGAGCTCGACGGCCTGCCATGGGTGCCCGCCGACCGCGCTTGGGTCGGTGAACTGACCCTCCTGCTCGAAGGCGGCGTCAAGGTGCGCCCGGCCGTCGAGTCCGACCGGGCGGGCATCGCGTCGGTCATCGCCGAGGCGTATCGGCACGAGTTCAACACCCTGTCGCGCGACACGGACAGAATCACGGCCGCGCTCACCCCCGCCGTGGAAGTCGACCGGTTCTTCGTAGCGGACCGCGGCGGTGACGTCGTCGGAGCGATCGCGTGCACCGACCACACCGGGCGTGCCATGCGCGTGACGGCCGCGGACTGGCGCCGACACCTTGGCCTTGTCCGTGGCACGCTTGCCGCCCGAATCCTGGCTCGGCAGTGGATGTCTCAGCTCGCGTATCCGGCGGCGACGGGTTACCTCGAGTTGGTCGCCGTTGCCGAGCGCGGACGCCGCCAAGGCGTCGCCACCAAGCTCGTCGAGGGCGTCATCGCCCAAACGCCCTACACCGAATTCGAGCTCGAGGTCACCGACGTCAACACCGCCGCCCGCGATTGCTATCGCAAGGTCGGGTTCGTCGACGTCGGGCGAAAAAAAGAGATGTTCGGCCGTATCAACGGATTCCGCGAACGCATCTACATGCGGTACCCGCGCTAGCCGACCCGCAAGCATCGTCCGACGGCCCGGGTGCCGTGACAGGGCCAGGAGAGCGCGTATGTCAGTAGTGCAACCGGTCGTTCACCACGGGCACGCCAGAGCGGTGCAGCGCCTGGATCGGGTGCATCAAGACCGGGTGACGGCAATGCGGGCACGAAGCCTGTGCCCCCTTCGACGACGAGAACGTCAGATGGTGGCACGCTGCACAGCGGACTACGTAGAACGCGCCGATCCAATTGAGCAATCCGAGGTAGATCGCTGCAGTAGCGGCAGTCGCCAGAACGGCGATGACAGCGATGGTGAAAACCTCTTCAATGGTCATGCTCGTCGACCTCCAACCACTCTCGGCGTGTGGTTCTGACGCTACGCCCGCATCCTGTGCGGGGGATATGCGTCGAGCCAGAGTTTCTGTGCGAGGCGATCGCTCGAGTGACGGACGTCTCTCGTTTTCGTGATTGGCTGACCGCACTGGGAGAATCTCAGGCGTGGATTTTCGCAACGTCGCCATCGTGGCTCACGTCGACCATGGGAAGACGACCCTCGTCGACGCGATGCTGCGCCAGTCGGGCGCCCTGCACCACCGCGGTGACGACACCACGGAGCGCATCATGGACTCCGGTGACCTCGAGCGGGAAAAAGGCATCACGATCCTCGCCAAGAACACCGCCGTGCACCGCCACCACGCCGACGGCAGCGTGAAGGTCATCAATGTGATCGATACCCCAGGTCACGCGGACTTCGGGGGCGAGGTCGAGCGCGGGCTGTCGATGGTCGACGGCGTGCTGCTGCTAGTGGACGCCTCCGAGGGGCCGCTGCCGCAGACCCGCTTCGTGCTGCGCAAGGCCCTGGCCGCGCACCTGCCGGTGATCCTTGTCGTCAACAAGACGGACCGGCCGGATGCGCGGATCACCGAGGTTGTCTCTGAAAGCCACGACTTGTTGCTCGATGTCGCCTCCGACCTCGACGAGGAGGCCCAGAAAGCAGCCGAGGACGCCCTCGGATTGCCCACGCTCTACGCGTCTGGGCGCGCAGGTATCGCCAGCACCACCGAACCGGCCAACGGCGAGAATCCCGACGGCGACAACCTCGACCCGCTGTTCGACGTCCTGCTCGAACACATTCCGCCACCGCAGGGCGATCCCGAGGGGCCACTGCAGGCCCTGGTGACCAACCTCGATGCGTCGGCCTTCCTCGGCCGCCTCGCGCTGATCCGCATCTACAAGGGCCGGATTCGCAAGGGCCAGCAGGTCGCCTGGATGCGCGAAGTGGACGGTCACCCGGTCATCACGAACGCCAAGATCACCGAACTCCTGGTCACCGAGGGCGTCGAGCGCACCCCGACCGACGAGGCCATCGCCGGCGACATCGTCGCTGTCGCCGGCCTGCCGGAGATCATGATCGGTGACACCCTCGCCGATCCGGACCACGCGCACGCGTTGCCGCGCATAACGGTCGACGAGCCTGCCATCTCGGTGACCGTCGGCACCAACACCTCGCCGCTGGCGGGCAAGGTGTCCGGACACAAGCTCACCGCCCGCATGGTCCGCAGCCGGCTCGACCAGGAGCTCGTCGGCAACGTGTCCATCAAAGTCGTCGACATCGACCGCCCGGACGCCTGGGAGGTGCAGGGCCGTGGCGAGCTGGCGCTGGCCGTGCTCGTTGAGCAGATGCGGCGCGAGGGCTTCGAGCTGACCGTCGGCAAGCCGCAGGTCGTCACCCAGACGATCGACGGCAAGCTGCACGAACCGTTCGAGGCGATGACGATCGATTGCCCCGACGAGTTCGTCGGCGCCATCACGCAGCTGATGGCCGGCCGCAAGGGCCGGATGGAAGAGATGACCAACCACGCGGCGGGGTGGGTCCGGATGGACTTCATCGTGCCCAGCCGAGGGCTGATCGGCTTCAGGACCGACTTCCTGACGCTGACGCGCGGCACCGGCATCGCGAACGCGGTGTTCGACGGCTACCGGCCGTGGGCGGGCGACATCCGCGCGCGGCACACCGGCTCGCTGGTGTCCGACCGCTCGGGGACGATCACGCCGTTCGCGATGATCCAGCTCGCCGACCGCGGCCAATTCTTCGTCGAGCCCGGCCAGGACACCTATGAGGGCCAGGTGGTCGGCATCAACCCTCGGGCTGAGGACCTCGACGTCAACGTCACCCGCGAGAAGAAGCTGACGAACATGCGCAGCTCGACCGCCGACGTGATCGAAACGCTGGCCCGTCCGCTGGAGTTGGACCTCGAGCAGGCGATGGAGTTCTGCGCCGCCGACGAGTGCGTGGAGGTGACGCCCCAGGTGGTCCGGGTGCGCAAGGTCGAGCTCGACGCCACTCAACGGGCACGCGCCCGCTCCCGGGCCAAGGCCCGCGGTTAACCATGCCGATACCCTGAACAGCGTGCCGGGCCCCCCTCGCATCATCGTCGTGCTATCCGCGCTGATGATGGTGGCTTCCGGCTGCACGGTCAGCCCACCGCCCGCGCCGCAGAGCACCGACACGTCGAAGACCGCGGCACCGCCGCCGCCGAAGGCGACGCAGATCATCATGGCGATCGACTCGATCGGGCCCGGCTTCAACCCGCACCTGCTGTCGGATCAGTCGCCGGTGAACGCGGCGATCAGCTCTCTCGTTCTGCCCAGTTCGTTTCGGCCGGCTCCGGATCCGAACTCGCCCACTGGATCTCGCTGGGAGCTCGACACCACGCTGCTGGAGTCGGCAGAGGTCACCAGCCAGGACCCGTTCACTGTCACCTACAAGATCCGCCCCGAGGCCTCGTGGACCGACAACGCCCCGATCGCCGCCGACGACTTCTGGTACCTGTGGCGTCAGATGGTCAGCGAGCCCGGTGTCGTGGACCCCGCGGGCTATGACCTGATCACCGGAGTGCAATCCATCGAGGGCGGCAAGACGGCGGTGGTGACCTTCTCGCAGCCGTACCCCGCGTGGCGCGAGCTGTTCAACAACATCCTCCCCGCCCACATCGTCAAGGACGTGCCCGGCGGATTCGCGGCAGGACTGGCGCGCGCGCTGCCGGTCACCGGTGGCCAGTTCCGCGTGGAAAGCATCGACCCGCAGCGCGACGAGATCTTGCTGGCCCGTAACGACCGTTACTGGAGTGCGCCCGCCAAGCCCGACCAGGTGCTATTCCGGCGCGGCGGCGCGACTGCCGCGCTGGCGGATTCGATCCGCAACGGCGACACCCAGGTCGCCCAGGTACACGGCGGCGCGGCGGCGTTCGCGCAACTGTCAGCGATTCCCGACGTGCGGACCGCGCGTATCGTCACACCGCGGGTCATGCAGCTGACGCTTCGGGCGCAGCAGCCCGCACTCGCGGATTCCCAAGTGCGCAAAGCGATTCTGGGCCTGCTCGACGTCGACCTGCTCGCGTCGGTGGGTGCAGGCGACGACAACACCGTCACCCTCGCACAGGCACAGGTGCGGTCCCCGTCCGACCCGGGTTACGTCCCGACCGCGCCGCCCGCGATGACAAAGGAGGGCGCGCTCGCTCTGTTGGCCGAAGCGGGCTATCAGGTTGAGCCCGTCGAGACGCCGCCGCCGCCGCCGACGCCGGGCACGCCCGCGCCCGATAACAACCGAGGGCGGATCACAAGGAACGGCGTTCCGCTGACGCTCGTCCTCGGTGTGGCGGCCAACGACCCGACCGCGGTTGCGGTCGACACCGCGGCAGATCAACTGCGAAACGTCGGCATCACGGCGTCCATCTCGGCGCTGGACCCGGTGGTGCTCTACGGTGATGCGTTGATCAACAACCGCGTCGACGCCGTCGTGGGTTGGCATCAGGCGGGCGGCGACCTGGCGACCTCATTGGCCTCGCGGTACGGCTGCCCCGCGCTGGAAGCGACAGCGGTCTCGACGGCCACGCCGGGGACGACGAGTTCGTCGCCGTCGTCGTCGCCGGCCAGCACCCAGCCGACGCCGGTGAAGCCGACCACGACGGCGACGCAGACCAGTCCGATCCCGGCGCCGGAATCCGGTCAGCTCGTCCAGGCGCCGAGCAACATCACCGGCGTCTGCGACCGCAGCATCCAGCCGAAGATCGACGCGGCGCTGGACGGCACCGACGACATCGGTCAGGTGATCAATGCGGTCGAACCGCGGCTGTGGAACATGTCGACCGTGCTGCCGATCCTGCAGGACACCACGATCGTCGCGGCGGGCCCGAGCGTGCAGAACGTCAGCCTGTCGGGGGCCGTGCCGGTGGGCATCGTCGGCGACGCCGGAAAGTGGGTCAAGGCGCCGCAGTGATCACTTCACGCACGGGGTGTTCGTCCCGGCCATCTCGGTGAGGTCGGTCGGTGCAGGCGCCTGGGTTCCACTGGCCGTTGCGTCGACCGTGGTGACCGGGGCCGCGGTGGCGGCGGTACTGCTGGTGCTGCCGCGCAAGTACTCGGCGGCGGGGAAGTCGGCACCGATCGTCAACCGCACCGTGTCGGCCGCGACGGCGTCGGACGCCGTGGCGGCGAGCTGAAGGCGGTCGGCCAGCATGTGCGCGGCGTCGCCGGCGCCTGGCCCGTAGGAGATGGTGCTCGTTTCGGCCAGGCTCTCTGCGGTGCTGACCGTTCCCGCGGTCAGTCCGTCGGCGCCGAAGGCTTGTTCGACTGCCGTGCCGAGGCGGCTGTGGCTTGTGGCGTTGATGACATCGAGTGTCGTTGGGGCAGAACGGGATTGCGATGGGATCGGGGTGTCGGGGGGCGCCCCGTTGGTGAACAGGTTGTGCACGATCGCCCGGATGCCGTGCACGTCGACGATGTTGACGTCCTCGCCCGCAGGGTCCTGACCGAACTCGCTGATCGGCAGCGTATAGAGGGTGAGGCGGGTGTCGGTCAGTGCTGAAGCGTTTTCGACGAAACCCGCGAGGTCGAATCCGGCGTCGACGGCGATGTTCCGCTGGGCGACCTGTAGCAGGTTGCGCAAATCGCTGGGACTGGACAACGCTCCGGCGTGGCGCAGCGCGGTCACCAGAGACACGATGAACGCCTGCTGGCGGCGAGTGCGGTCCATGTCGGTGAACAATTGGTCGTTCTCGTCGCGGCGCTGCCGCACGAACGCCATCGCCTGCGCGGCATCAATCTGCTGAACGCCACGGTGGAATTTCGCACCGGAGTAGCTGTCTGAGGTGTCGTCGTTGAGGCACACGGTGATCGGCTGCACGACTTGTGCGATCTGAAAGAAGGCTCCGAGGGTGACTTCGATGAAATGGTCGATCGGCACACTCAACAGCCGGCGCACCGTGTCGATCTCCGCCTTGCGGCCCGCTTCACGCGCGGTCTGCTCGCGGGATGACTGGGAGATGCTGTCGCTCAGCCTGTTCATGGTCTGCTGGTACGCCAGCCCGTAGGCCTGTTTGATCTTGCCCTTGCACACGCCGCTGGGGCATCCGGGCAGATCGACGTAGTCGTCGCGGGGCACCGATACGGCGCTGACGGGACCGTTGCCGCCGGGTAGGTGCAACAGGATCAGAACGTTGGCGTTGTAGCCGCCGACGGTTTCGTCGCCCGCATGCAGCGCGTCGTAGATGTCTTGGGGGAGCGGCTGGCCGTGTTGGTCCAGGCGGCTGTCCAATCCCATGATCAGGATGTTCTGCGCCCCCCCGACTGACGCCGGGCCGCCGGCCAGCGCCTGCGAGGTGGTGATGCCTCCGGACAGATTGCGATAGCCGGCCCAACCCATCGCGGTGACGGCGAGCACGACGACGGCGGCCAATCCTCCCAGCACCCGGCCTGCGGCACGGATCCGAGGTCGGCTGCGCGGAAGCCGGTGCCGCGGGCCGTCCACCCGCAGTACCGGCTCCGTATCCAACGCCGAAACGGCCGGTTGACTCATAACAGATGGGAATTATCCCGGCACCTCCTGAGCGGATACTGAGGATCCGCCGGTCAGGACGGGAATCGGCCCCCCTCCGCCAGCAAGGGGGCCGACGGGCCTTCCGGGTTGGCTACTTGTTGTTCTTGTGTGCCGCCTTGTGGCCTGACGTCGCGCCGGAGGAATCCTTCCCGCCAGACGCCTTGTTCGAGCCGTAGTCGGCCTTCCCTGTCGACGTGTCACCCTTGCCCTTG
>Ga0207704_10000836_pt1 | contig 13639 bp, 10 predicted proteins | sample KBSMisM12_FD_184308 | JGI IMG/M metagenome (GOLD analysis project Ga0207704, IMG submission 184308) | Miscanthus rhizosphere microbial communities from Kellogg Biological Station, Michigan, USA - KBS Miscanthus M1-2 (SPAdes) (version 2) | ecosystem: Host-associated > Plants > Roots >...
AGCGCCTCGACGAACAGCACGAGGTACGCAACCGCGTAGATCCTTAGAAACAAGAGCACCAACAGCTCCCTGGCAGCCCGTAGAATTCGGGCGGACTCTCTGCCGGTGCAAGTTGCAGAGCTGCTAACAAGCAAGATGAAGATTGCAGTTACCAAACCCAGGGTCGCAATCCAGTCAGCTGAATCCGGGACTTCCCCCTCGGTGGGGGGCCATAGAAAAGCGCCGCCGGCGTCTCCGCCGACGGCGCTTGTACGCAGTACTAAGTGTCGTCTTAGGCCAGGGCGGCCGCGCGGCGACGGGCGCGAAGCGCGGCGCCCATGCCGCCGAAGCCCATGAGCATCAGGGCCCAGGTCATCGGCTCGGGCACATTGCCGACCGTCAGGTTGGCGCCGAAGTAGGACGCGCCCTCACCCGTCGATCCCGTCGGATCCGCCAGGCTGCCGCCCGCCGCAAAGCCATTCTGCACGTAGTTGAGCCCCGCGACGGTGCTCGTCGTGCCTTGGCCCGGGAACACGTTCGGGTCGCCGCCGTCGAGCCACAAAGCGCCGACGAAGTAGGTGCCGGGCCCGATCACGATGGACGAGATCGAATTGTAGCGGAAGTTGTCGATCAGCGTCGCGCCCGTCCCGGCCGCGATCGTCGTCGAGGCGAGCAGGTTACCCAGGTTGTCCCAGAGGCCCACGTCATGGTCCTCGACCAAACCGTCCAGGCCGGCGTCGTAGGCGCCCAGTCCATCGACCTTGAAGGCCTGGGTGGTGGTGAATTCCCATCCGAGCGTGAACGGCCCGTTGCCCAGCTGAGCATCGCCGCCCGAGTACGAAAGGGCCGGCGTGCCGGCGTGAGCCGAAAGCGCGAGCGACGCCGCTGCGACGGCGACAGCCGCCATAAGCTTGGTCTTCATACTAGTCCCCAATCCTGTAAGCGGACCGCCCCCAAAGAATCGGCGCCCGGTTACGTCTATAACGACCGCGCCGCCAGCCAGGTCAAAGCCCTTCCCCTTTGAGGCGTAAAATCAGGTCAATTTCGCCCCGGAGACTCCCGTAGAAGGGGAATCCTGAGCCAAATCCGGACCATACAGCGCGCGGGCCCGGTCCTCGAAGCAGCTCATCAGCCGCTCGACCGCCCGGTGGAAGTTGGCCGCCAGCAGGGCGTCCAGCAGCCGCGCCTTGAACAGGAAGTCGATGTCGAACTCCACGCGCGTTCCGCCCGGGTCGTCATGGAACGACCAGCAGTTGGAAAGGCGACGGAACGGCCCGGCCAGTAGCGCGACGTCGATCCGCCGCGCGCCGGCGTCTCGCGTCACCCGCGTCGAGAACCGCTCCTTCAGGAACGAGAAGCCGACGCCCGCCTCGGCGTCCAGGCTGTCGAGCCCCTCGCCCAGCGCGCGCCGGTTCCAGGTCCGCATCGAGGTGATCCAGGGCACGTAATCCGGATAGGCGCTCACCTCGCCCACCAGGGCGAACAGCTGGTCCGGCGTGTACGGCAGGACCTTGGTGACGTGGTGTTTCAGGCCGCCGTTTCCCTTGCCCGCCGCGCCGCCTGCAGCCTCGCGAAGTCCTCGCCGGCGTGGTGGGACGAGCGCGTCAGGGGGCTGGACGCGACCATCAGGAAGCCCTTGGCCCGGGCAATCTCCTCATAGGCGCGGAACTCGTCGGGATGGACGAAGCGGTCGATCGGCGCATGCCGGCGGGTCGGCTGCAGGTACTGGCCGATGGTGATGAAGTCGACGCCCGCCGAGCGCATGTCATCCATCACCTGCATGACCTCTTCCTTGGTCTCGCCAAGGCCGACCATCACGCCCGATTTCGTGAACTGCGCCGGATCGCGCTCCTTCACCCGCTCCAGCAGCCGCAGCGAATGGTAGTAGCGCGCGCCCGGACGGATCGAGAGATAGAGCCGCGGCACGGTCTCCAGGTTGTGGTTGAAAACGTCGGGCTTGGCGTCGATCACCTCATGGGCCGCCTCGACGGGCTTCCGCAGGAAGTCCGGCGTCAGGATCTCGACCGTCGTGCCTGGCGTAGCCGCGCGGATCGCCCGGACCACGGCCGCGAAGTGCGCCGCGCCCCCGTCGGACAGGTCGTCGCGATCCACCGAGGTGATGACCACGTGCTTCAGGCCCATCTTCGCCACCGCGTCGGCCACGCGGGCGGGCTCAGTCGGGTCGAGCGGGGCCGGCTTGCCGGTCGCCACGTTGCAGAACGCGCAGGCCCGCGTGCAGACCTCGCCCATGATCATCATGGTGGCGTGGCTCTTCGACCAGCACTCGCCGATGTTGGGACAGGCCGCCTCCTCGCACACCGTCACCAGGCCGTGGGCCTTCACGATATCGCGGGTGGCGTTGTAGCCGGCCGAGCCCGGCGCGCGCACGCGCAGCCACTCGGGCTTGCGCAGCAGCGGGGTTTCAGGGTTCGCCTGCTTCTCCGGGTGGCGCGGGCGGATCGTCCCGGAGAGTTTGTCGATGACCACGGCCATGGCCCCTAGATCGTCGGTCGGGGGCTTGGGATCAAGCCAGGAGTGTGCGCGCGACGTTTAACCCCGATCCCGGCCCCGCTGCGTAGGTACGGTTGGACCCAACGAGTCCACAGCCGGAGTGCGTCCATGCGCCTGATCCTCACCGCCGCCCTGATCGCAGCTTTCGCGACGCCCACCTTCGCCGCCGGTCCGGCGACAATGGCGACCGCGCCGGTGTTCCCGCCAACGACACCCCGCGTCTATGATCTCGCGCCCTGGTGGATGGACAAGCCCGTGATCCCGGCGATCGGCCATGTCACGACCGAGGTGCCCGCCAACCGCGCCGAGCTGGCCGCCACCTACGACGCCGTGGACCGCGAGGTGGCCGCCGCCACCAAGGCCGCTGCGGCCAAGGCCCGAGCCATCTCCAGCGCGCTGACCGCCTACGGACCCGACAAGGTTCGGATCGAGACGCGCTTCACCATCACCCCGCTCTACGAGCAGTACCGCGACAAGCAGGGGGCCATGGTCGACAACGAGCGGGCCGACAAGATCGACCGGTATCAAGTCTCGGTGCAATTTGGGGTCGAGATTCGCGACGTGCGCCTGGTCGAGCCGGTCTATGCGGTGCTGATGTCGGCCAAGCCCTCGCAGAGTCAGCCGCCCAGCTTCCACCTCGAGACCTCGGACGAGGTCCGCACCGAGATGTTCAAGCTGGCCATCGAGGACGCGCGCCGCCGGGCCGACCTGGCCGCTACGGCCGCCGGGACGCGGGTCGGCGCCGTGCGCCTGATCGATCCCACAGCGCGGGCCTGCGAGACCGACGTCCTGCTGGCGCTGGCGCCGCGTAGCTACAACCACGCGGTCGCTCGTCCGGTCATGGCCCCGCCGTCGGCGAGGCGAAGCAGCAACTCCATCGAGGAGCTGGTCGTGACCAGCGAGAAGCGCGCCCGGGAAGCCGGCCTGCGGCCGGAGGACCTGCAGATGCCGGTCCAACCGCCGCTCGAGCGGCTGGAGGCCAAGGCCTGCGTGATCTACAGCCTGGGCTAGGAGCGGCGCGCGGGACTTCACGATCCGTAACCGTTCTTTTCATCGTGGAACCCGGGCGATAGGCTTGGCCCAACGATAAACAGTGGGAGGTGGTGGTTCGTGTCGCGTTCATTCGACGCCCGCCAGGCGCAGACGAGCCTGTTCGACGCGCTGGTCGACGCGAGCCGCACGCATGGGGCCAAGAAGCCGATCCTGGAGGACCAGGAGCGCAACCCCCTCTCCTACCTCGACCTGATCCGCGCCGCCTTCGCGCTGGGCCGCAAGATCGCCGCCATGACCAAGCCCGGCGAACGGGTCGGAGTCATGCTGCCGGCCAGTTCGGCCGCGGTGGTGACCTTCTTCGCCCTGCACGCCTTCGGGCGCACGCCGACGATGCTCAACTTCACCGCCGGCATCCGCAACCTGAAGGCCGCCTGCGAACTGGCCGGCGTCAAGCGGGTGCTGACCTCGCGGCGCTTCGTCGAGCAGGGCAAGCTGCACGACCTGGTGGATGCGCTCGAGACGCTGACGACGGTCACCTACCTCGAGGACGTGCGGAAGAGCGTGGGTCTGGCCGACCGCATCTTCGCCGCCGCCGCCGGCGCCATGCCGAAACGCTTCCGCGCCAGCAGCAAGCCCGGTGACGCCGGCGTGATCCTCTTCACCTCCGGCAGCTTCGGCGCCCCGCGCGGCGTGGTGCTCTCCCAGCGCAACCTGATCGCCAACGTCCGCCAGATCGAGGCGCACATCGAGATGGACCCGGCCTGGGTGTTCTTCAACCCGCTGCCGACCTTCCACTGCTTCGGCCTGACCGGCGGCGCCCTGTTGCCGATCCTGGCCGGCATGAAGGCCTTCCAGTACCCCTCGCCACTGCACATCAAGCAGATTCCGCCGCTGATCAAGGACACCGGCGCCTCGGTGCTGCTGGCCACCGACACCTTCGTCAACCAGTACGCGCGCTCCGCCGAGCCGGACGAGATGTCGGGCCTGCAGTTCATCGTCTGCGGCGCTGAAAAGGTGCGAGAGGAGACGCACAACCTGATCGCCGAGCGCTTCGGCCCAGTGCCGGTGCTGGAGGGCTATGGCGCGACCGAGGCGGCCCCGGTGATCGCGGTCAACAAGCCCACTGACAACCGTCGCGGCACCGTTGGTGGCCTGCTTCCGGGCGTCGAGACCCGGCTGGAGCCGGTGGAGGGCATCCCGGGCGGCGGCAAGCTCTATGTCCGCGGGCCGAACATCATGGCCGGCTACCTGGGCGCCGGCGGCCAGCTGGAGCCGCCGATCGACGGCTGGCACGACACGGGCGACGTGGTCTCGATCAGCGACGACCAGTGGGTGAAGATCAAGGGGCGCGTGAAGCGTTTCGCCAAGATCGGCGGCGAGATGGTCTCCCTGACCGCCGCCGAGGACCTGGCCTCCGCCGTCTGGCCCGACAGCCGCCATGCGGTGATCTCGCTGCCCGATCCCAAGAAGGGCGAACGCCTGATCCTGGTGACCGACCGCCGCGACGCCGACACGAGCCCCCTGATCGCCTACGCCCAATCCATCCAGGCCCCGGAGATCGCCGTGCCGCGCAAGATCATCCGCGTCCAGGAGATCCCGGTCCTCGGCACCGGCAAGACCGACTACCCGGCCATCCAGCGCATCGTCGACACTGAGCTGGTCCACGCGGCCTGACGCCTGAACGGGGAGAGGCGATGGAGATCGACCGCCGCGCGGCGCTGGCCTGCTTCGCCCTGACCTTCGGCGCCTGCGCCACGACGGGCGTGAACCTCGTCGACCCGGCCCTGACCACTCACCCCCAGGGCGTTCCGATCGCCACCCTGCTGCGGGTCCCGCCGCCCTTTCGCCAACTTCCGCGCATCACCATCCCGATCGAGGACAAGACCGTCGCCACCCGGGAGGTCTTTGTCGAGGCGGAGGCGTCCGGCGTGGTCCGCCGGGCCGTGATCGTGCAGTTCGAGGCGGTCAACGCGGGGTCGGATTTCCGCTTCCGCTACCCGGCCACGCCGCCGGAGACCTTCGGCGCCCATGTCTACCGCTTCACGTCATTCGCCTACGACGACGAGCGCGCCGCCGCGGCCGAGCCCCGCAAGGAGGCGGCCCAGACCCGCGCGCTGATGATCCAGCAGCACCTGAAGCCGCCGCGCTACTGGCAAGTCGTGCGCCTTGCGCGGGTCGCCGGCGCGAGCGGCCTGCACGAATTCATCGTCTTCTACCTGGAGAACGCCGACGCGCGGTACCGCTCGGGCCCGCCGCTGGCCGACGCGGACGGCGATATTCCGCTGGATGACGCGACCAGGACGCGTCTCATGTCCGCCCTGCGTCGCACGGTGAAGATCGTGTACGACCCGCCCGCCGGAGCTTAGCCCCGGCTCTTTCCCGGGGCCTTCGCCAGCCGCGGCGCAGGCAGGGCGTCCACAAGCTGGTCGCCGCCGAGGCTCTGGTACAGCGTCACCAGGTTCGCCGCCTCGATCAGCCGCGTCGCCGCCAGGCTCCGCCGCGCGCCATAGAGCGTGCGCTGGGCGTCCAGGGTGTTGAGATAGGGATCAACCCCCTCGCGATAGCGCGCGACCTCAAGGTTGTAGCTGTCGGTCGCCGCTGCCTCGAGACCGGTCTGAGCGGTCAGCTGGTCCTTGATGGTTCCGCGCCGGGCCAGCGCGTCGGCCACCTCGCGGAACGCCGTCTGCACCGACTTCTGGTATTGGGCCACGGCCAGGTCGCGCTCGCCCTTGGCCAGCGCCAGGTTCCCGACATTGGCCCCGCCCGCGAAGAGGGTCTGGGCGACGTTGCCGCCCACCTGCCAGGTGGAATTGCGCCCGGCGAACAGCGCCGAAAGCTGCGGGCTGGCCGCTCCGGCCAGACCCGTCAGGCTGATGGCCGGGAAGAAGGCGGCGCGCGCCGCGCCGATCTGGGCGTTGGCGGCCCGCAGGCGATACTCCGCCTCCACGACGTCGGGCCGCCGCAGCAGGATGTGGGAATCCAGGCCGGCCGGGACTTCGGCCAGCCGTCCGTCGACCTCCTCGACGGAGCCCGGCAGTTCGTCGTCGGCCACAGGCCCGCCGACCAGCAGTTCCAGCGCATTGCGGTCCTGGGCGACCTGGGTGGTCAGGCTCGCCACGTCCGACTGGGCCTGTTCCAGCAGGGTCTCGGCCTGGCGCACATCGGTGCGCGGCGCGATCCCGCCGGCGAGGCGGGCGCGCGTGAGCTCCACCGTCTTGCCGGCGCTGGTCTGGGTATCCTCGGCGATCGCCAGGAGGCTGCGGTCGGCGGCGAGCGTCAGGTAGGCCGCAGCCGTCTCGCCCACCAGCGTCAGGCGAGCCGCCCGCACCCCGGCTTCACTGGCCAGGTACTGCGCCTGGGCCGCATGGCTCAGGCTGCGCAGCCGGCCGAACAGGTCCAACTCGAAAGCCGTGAAGCCCACATCGGCCACATAGCTGCGGGCGGTCTGGCTGAGGCGGGTCTGGGTCCCGTTCGAACCGCCGACCGTGATCGGGCCATGGCTCTCGGTAGCACCCGCCGTGGCCTCGATGCTGGGCAGCAACTGGGCGCGCTGCACCCGGTATTGCGCCCGCGCGATCTCAACATTGGCCATCGCCGCGCGCAGGTCCTGGTTGCCCGCCAGCGCGCGGTCGATGATCGCCTGCAGGTGCGGGTCCCGGAAGACCTCGCGGTAGCTGAGCGAAGGCAACGGCTCGGCGGAAGCCCCGGCTTGCGACGAAGGGTAGGCCGCGCCGGCCGGCCAGGTCTGCGGGATCGCAGGCGTCGGGCGCACGTAGGGCGGCTCCAGGGTGCAGGCCGCAAGCGCCGAACCGGCCGCCACGATCACCAGCGCGCGCCTCACGCCGCTTGCTCCTCGACTTCGCCCGCCTGCGGCGCGATCGGTTTGCGGCGGGCGTGGAAGATGCGGCGGACGAACACGAAGAACATCGGCACGAAGAAGATCGCCAGCATCGTCGCCGTCAGCATCCCGCCGATCACCGCCGTGCCGATGGCGATCCGGCTCTGCGCGCCGGCGCCCGTCGAGACCGCCAGCGGCAGCACGCCGAAGATGAAGGCGAAACTGGTCATCAGGATTGGCCGCAGCCGCAGGCGAGCGGCCTCCACGGCCGCCTCGTACGACGTCAGGCCCCGCTTTTCCGCGGCCTCGGCGAATTCGACGATCAGAATCGCGTTCTTGGCCGACAGACCCATGGTGGTCAGCAGGCCGACCTGGAAATAGACGTCGTTGGAAAGCCCGCGCGCGGCGACGGCCAGCGCCGCGCCCAGCAGACCCAGCGGTATCACCAGCAGCACCGACAGCGGCACCGACCAGCTCTCGTAGAGCGCGGCGAGGCACAGAAAGACGACCAGCAGGGACACGCCGTACAGCAAGGGCGCCTGACCGCCCGACAGCCGTTCCTGGAACGAGAGCCCACTCCACTCGACCGAAACGCCAGGCAGCTTGGCGGCGATGGCGGCCATGTGGTCCATGGCCTCGCCGGTGCTGCGCCCCTCGGCCGCGTCGCCCTGAATCTCGTAGTCGGGCAGGCCGTTGAAGCGCAGGAGCGTGGTGGGAGCCTGGCCCCAACTCGATCGAGCAAAGGCCGAGAACGGCGCCATCCCGCCGCTGGCGGAGCGCACGAACCACGCGCCCAGGTCCTCGGGCTTGCTGCGATATTGCGCGTCGCCCTGGACATAGACCCGCTTGACCCGACCGCGATCCACGAAGTCGCCGATGTAGTCGCCGCCCCAGGCCGCCGTCAGCGTCGAGTCCACCTCGGCCTGGCTGAGGCCGAGCGCGCCCGCCTTCTCCGCGTCGATGTTCACGTTCAGCGTCGGATTGTCGGCCAGCGAGTTCTCCCGAACGCTGGTCAGCACCGGGTCCGATTTGGCCTCGGCGACCAGCTGGTCCTTGCGGGCCTTGAAGTCGGCCCGGCTGAGCCCGCCGGTGTTCTCCAGCTCCAGGGTGAAGCCGCTCGATTGGCCGAGTCCGCGCACGGGCGGCGGGTTGAGCGCGAAGAACTGGACGTCGCGCAGGCTCGACAGGGCAGCGGTCGCGCGGTGCGTCACCGCCTGAGCCGTATGGTCCTTGCCGGGGCGCTCGTCCCACGGCTTCAGATGGATGAACCCGCGCCCGGTGTTCTGGCCCGCCCCCGCCTGGCCCTGGCCCAGGATCATGAATATGTCGCCGATGTCGGCTTTCTCCTGACCCAGGAAATAGCGTTCGATCGACTTCACCGTCTCCATGGTGCGGGCCTGGGTGGCGCCGGGCGGCAGGGTGTACTGCAACTGCGCCCCACCCTGGTCCTCGGCCGGCAGGAAACTGGTCGGCAGGCGCAGGAAGACGACCGCGAGCACCGCCACGAGCACGCCGTAGATCAGCATCGCGACCCGGGCCCGGCCCATGACGGCCTTCACCCCGCGCTGATAGCGTTCGGCGCTGCGCAGGAACCAGGTGTTGAACCGTTCGCCGAAATGGTGCGCGAAGCGGGCGACGCGGTTGCCGTTCTGGCGCTCCGGGCTCGCGCGCCGGAGCAGCACCGCCGCCAGAGCGGGCGACAAGGTCAGCGCCACCAGCACCGACAGGGCCATGGACGAGACGATGGTGATCGAGAACTGGCGATAGATCACGCCCACCGAGCCCCCGAAGAACGCCATGGGCAGGAACACCGCCGAGAGCACCAGCGCGATGGCGATCAACGCCATCTGGACCTGGTCCATCGACTTAATGGTCGCCTCACGCGGCGTGAGGTCCGGCTCCTCGTGCAGGATCCGCTCGACGTTCTCGACCACCACGATCGCGTCGTCGACCAGGAGGCCGATCGACAGCACCAGGCCGAACAGGGTCAGCACATTGATGCTGTAGCCGGCCGCGGCGAGGATCCCGAACGTGCCCAGCAGGACGACCGGCACCGCGATCGCCGGGATCAGGGTCGCCCGCCAGCTCTGCAGGAAGACGAACATCACGACGATCACCAGGACGATCGCCTCGATCAGGGTGATCACGACCTCACGCACCGACAGCTTGATGAAGGCGGTGGAGTCGTTGGGGAACGAGTAGCGGAACCCTGGCGGGAATGACGGCGCGCGACGGGCCACCTCGGCCTTGACCAGTTCGGCAGTCTTCAACGCGTCGGCCCCCGGCGCGAGCTGGATAGCGATCCCCGCCCCCGGATGGGTGCTGAGGCGGCTGAGCTGAGCGTAGCTCTCGCTGCCCAGCTCGACGCGCGCGACGTCCTGCAACAGCACTTTCGAGCCGTCGGCCTGGGTCTTGACGATGATCTTCTTGAACTCGTCAGGGTTGGTCAGCCGAGAACGGGCGGTGACTGTGGCGTTCAGCATCTGGCTGTCGGGCGACGGCTGGCCGCCGATCTGGCCGGCCGCGACCTGGGCGTTCTGGGCCTGGATCGCGCTGATCACGTCGCTAGGCATCAGCTTGAAGCTCGCCAGCTTGAAAGGATCCAGCCAGATCCGCATGGCGTACTGCGCGCCGAAGACATTGAGGTCGCCGACGCCCGGGATCCGCCCGATCGGCTCCTGCATGTTCGAGACGAGGTAGTCGGAGACGTCGGCGCTCGTGACCTTGTCGGTGTCGTCGTAGATCGCCACCACCATCAGGAAGTCGGCGTTCGACTTGGTGACCACCAGGCCCTGCTGCTGCACCTCCTGCGGCATGCGCGGCAGCGCCTGCTGCACCTTGTTCTGCACCTGCACCTGCGCGATGTCGGGGTTGGTGCCCTTCTGGAAGGTGACGGTCACCTGCACCTGACCCGCCGAGTTCGAACTGGATGAGAAGTAGATCATCCCGTCGATGCCGGTGAGCTGCTGCTCGATGATCTGGGTGACGCTGGCCTCCAGCACCTCGGCCGAGGCGCCGGGATAGGTGGCGCGGATGTTCACCGACGGCGGGGCGATGTCGGGATACTGCTCGACCGAAAGCGCGCGGATCGAGCCGATCCCCGCCAACATGATCACGATCGCGATGACCCAGGCGAATACCAGACGATCGATGAAGATGCGCGAAATCATCGGCCGCTGGCGCCTTGCCGTGAGCCGCCGCCGTGAGCGTGGACGGGCGGCCGCGGCGCCGAGCCCGCCGGAACCGGAACGATCGGACTGTTGGGCTTGATGCGATCCAGCCCCTCGGTGATCACTCTGTCGCCGGGCGCCAGGCCCTGGGTCACCAGCCACTTGTCGCCGACCGTCCGATCGGCGGTGATCGTCCTCAGCAGCGCCCGGTTACCCGGTCCGACCACATAGACTGTCGCGGCCCCGCGCGGATCGCGCGAGACGGCCGGTTGCGGAGCCAGGATGGCGTTCTGGGCGGTGATCTGGCTCAGCCTGGCGCGGACGAACATGCCCGGCAGCAACAGGCCCTGCGGGTTCGGGAACCGGGCGCGCAAGGTCACCGACCCGGTCGCGGGATCGACGATCGCCTCGGCGAACTCGATGCGGCCGGGATAGGCGTACGCGCTGCCATCCTCCAGCGTCAGCTGGACCCCTGCGCCGGACGGCGTCGCCCCGCCGTTCGCCAGCTCGCGGCGCAGGGTCACCAGGTCGGCGCTGGACTGCTGGACGTCCACATAGATCGGGTCGAGCCGCTCGATGGTGGTCAGCGCGTCCGTCTGGCCGCTGGTGACAAGGGCGCCGGTCGTGGCCATGGACCGGCCGATCCGCCCGGCGATCGGCGCCGGCACAGTCGTGAAACGCAGGTTGATCCGGGCGGTGTCCAGCGCCGCCTTGGTCTGGGCGACCTGCGCAGCGGCCTGTTTCGCCGCCGCCGCGGCGTCGGTGTAGTCCTGCTTGCTCACGGCCTCGATGTCGGCCAGCGGCTTGTAACGCGCCGCCTTCGCCTCGGCGGCGGTCTGCGTCGCCTGGGCGTTAGCCAGGTTCGCCTCGGCCTGCGCGACCGCGGCGCGGTAGAGGCTGGGATCGATCTCGTAGAGCGTCTGGCCCTGCCGGACGAGGCCGCCCTCGGTGAAGCGTCGCGCCTTGATCACGCCGGAAACCTGCGGCCGCACCTCCGAGGTCTCGAAGGCGGCCGTTCGGCCGGTGAGTTCGATCTCCAGCGGCACGGTCTGGGCGGTCATCACCACATAGCCCGCTTCAGGCGGCGGCGGATCGTGCTTCTCGTTTCGCCCGCCGCAGGCGGCCAGCCCCATCGCCAGCGCCGTGGCCAGGGCAAACGCAGGCAGGTTCTTGGACACCGTCGACACCATGGAGCCTGAAGCGAAGGCGACCCTGACCGGGCCAGAAACGACACCTCGCGCGCCTGAGAATTCGGACAGGCTGCGCGGCGGCGCTTGGTTCTCTCGCAAAGGCGGCGTCAGCGTGGCCCTACGATTGCGGCCCGCGACTGAGGTGCTGCGACCTCGCAATATAATGAAAGCATAAAGAACAATTGGACCGTGCGTGCGGGCCGCCGTGCCTCAGCTCTGGCTGCAGCCTCCGCCAGGCCTTTGCGTTTTCGGAATGCTGAAGGTCCGTTCGGCGTTGACGGGAGAGAGACATGCCCAATCTGATGGTCTGGTCGCCGCGCGTGCTGAGCATCCTGCGGATCGTGGCCGCCCTGCTCTTCATGGAGCACGGGCTGATGAAGCTGTTCCACTTTCCCGCGCCCCAGCCTGGCGCGCCAGACCCGCTGCCGGCCTTGCTGATGGCGGCCGCCTGGATCGAAGTCGTCGGCGGCGGGCTGCTGGCCCTTGGCCTCTTCACGCGCGCAGTGGCCTTTGGGTGCTCAGGCGAGATGGCGGCGGGCTACTTCATGGCCCACGCTCCGAACGGCTTCTATCCCGCGCTGAACATGGGCGAGGCCGCGGTGCTCTACTGCTTCGTTTTCTTCTACCTGGCCTTCGCCGGCGGCGGCGAGTGGAGCCTCGACGCCCAGGTCCGCAAGCGGCCTTAGACTGCGGCGGCCTAGATGTGCAGGACCATGCCGTAGGCGTCCAGCGCGGCCTCATGCATGGCCTCGCTCATCGTCGGGTGCGGGAAGACCGTGGCCTGCAGCTCGGCCTCGGTGGCTTCAAGTGTCATCGCCAGAGTGAAGCCCTGGATCATCTCGGTGACCTCGGCGCCGATCATATGCGCGCCGATGAGCGCCCCGGTCTTGCCGTCGAACACCGTCTTGACGAACCCCTCGGTTTCGCCGGCCGCGATGGCCTTGCCGTTTACGCGGAACGGGAAGCGGCCGACCTTTGGCTCCAGCCCCTGTTCCTTGGCCTGGGCTTCTGTCAGGCCCACGGACGCCACCTGCGGGGTCGAATAGGTGCAGCCCGGGATCGGTGAGGCGAGGTTCGTGGGCTTCAGGCCCGCGATGTGTTCGACGCAGTGGACGCCCTCGTGGCTGGCCTTGTGGGCGAGCCAGGGCGGCCCCGCCACGTCGCCGATGGCGTAGAGTCCCTTCACATTGGTCGCGCCGTGGGCGTCGGTGACCACGTGGGTCTTCTCGACGGTCACGCCCAACGCCTCCAGACCCAGGTCCTCGACGTTGCCGACGATGCCGACGGCGACGATGGCGACCTCCGCCTCCAGCGTCTCGACCTTACCGCCCGCCTCGATCTCGACGGACACGCCGCCCCTGGTCTTGCTGAGTTTCTTGACGTTGGCCGGCACGCGGAACTTCAGCCCGCGCTTCTCGAAGGCCTTATGGGCGGCCTTGGAGACCTCCTCGTCTTCCACCGGCAGGATCCGTGGCAGGGCCTCGATCACGGTCACGTCCGAGCCGAGCGCGCGGAAGAAGCTCGCGAACTCGATGCCGATGGCGCCGGAGCCCACGACGATCAGGCTCTTGGGCGCAGCCTTGGGGACCAGGGCCTCGCGATAGGTCCAGACCCGTTCGCCGTCCGGCTCCAGCCCGGCCGCCGGGATCGTCCGCGCCCGGGCCCCCGTCGCCAGGATCACGTGCTTGGCCTCCAGCGTCCGCGACCCGCCGGCCTTCAGGGCCACGACCACCTTCGGCGCCGCGCCGCCCTTCTCCAGCCGGGCGGTCCCCTCGACCACCTCGACCTTGTGCTTCTTCATCAGGAAGGCGACGCCCGAGTTCAGCTGGGCCGATACTTTTCGGGAGCGCGCCACCACCTTGGCGAAGTCGAAGCCGCGCTTTTCGACGCTGAGGCCGTAGTCGTCCAGGTGCCCCAGCTGCTCGTAGACCTCGCCGGACTTCAGCAGCGCCTTGGTC
>Ga0207704_10000847_pt1 | contig 13552 bp, 10 predicted proteins | sample KBSMisM12_FD_184308 | JGI IMG/M metagenome (GOLD analysis project Ga0207704, IMG submission 184308) | Miscanthus rhizosphere microbial communities from Kellogg Biological Station, Michigan, USA - KBS Miscanthus M1-2 (SPAdes) (version 2) | ecosystem: Host-associated > Plants > Roots >...
AGCTGTCGGGCGGCGAGCGGCGGCGCGTGGCCTTGGCGCGGCTGCTCCTGTCGAAGCCCGATATGCTGCTGCTGGACGAGCCCACCAACCACCTGGACGCCGAGAGCGTGGCCTGGCTGCAGCACCACCTGGAGAACTTCCCGGGCTGCGTGATCCTGGTCACCCACGACCGCTACTTCCTGGACCAGGTGACCAAGTGGACGCTGGAGCTCGATCGCGGCAAGGGCCTGCCCTACGAGGGCAACTATTCCTCCTGGCTGGAGCAGAAGACCAAGCGGATCGCGCAGGAAGAGCGCGAGGAGGCCGGCAAGAAGCGCACGATCGAGCGCGAGCTGGCGTGGGTGCGCTCCTCGCCCTCGGCGCGGCGCAGCAAGTCCAAGGCCCGCCTGGCGGCCTTCGAGAACCTGCAGAACGAAGCCGACCGCGCCAAGCAGACCTTCGCCCAGATCCAGATCCCGCCCGGCCCCAGGCTGGGCCACCAGGTGCTGGAAGTGGACGGCCTGGAGAAGGAGTACGGCGACAAGCTCCTCTTCAAGGACCTGTCGTTCAAGCTGCCGCCGGGCGGCATCGTGGGCGTGATCGGGCCGAACGGAGCGGGCAAGTCGACGCTGTTCCGCATCATCACCGGCCAGGAGACCCCGGACCAGGGCAGCTTCAAGCTGGGCGAGACGGTGAAGCTGGCCTACGTCGACCAGAGCCGCGACACGCTGGATCCCAACAAGAACGTCTGGGAGGAGATTTCCGGCGGCCTGGACGTCATGAAGGTGGGCGGGCGCGAGGTGCCCAGCCGCGCCTATGTCGGGAGCTTCAACTTCAAGGGCGGCGACCAGCAGAAGAAGGTGGGCCTCTTGTCAGGCGGCGAGCGCAACCGCGTGCACCTGGCCAAGACGCTGAGCGCCGGCGGCAACGTCATCCTGCTCGACGAGCCGACCAACGACCTGGACGTGGAAACCTTGGGCGCGCTTGAGAGCGCGCTGGAGGACTTCCCCGGCTGCGCCGTGGTGATCAGCCACGACCGTTTCTTCCTGGACCGCCTCTGCACTCACATCCTGGCGTTCGAGGGCGACAGCCAGGTGGAGTGGTTCGAGGGCAACTTCGAAGCCTACGAAGAGGACAAGAAGCGCCGCCTGGGCGCCGACAGCCTGATCCCCCACCGGATCAAGTTCCAGAAGTTCACGCGGTAGGCGGACGCTTGACGTCACGGTAGAGCTTCCCCACCGTGCAACCGGGGGGAGTTCGCGTATGCCGACGACAGCCGTCACCGCTGATGTCTTTAACGTGCCGGCCGGCCAAACCGTCTCGGCCGTCGGCGATACGGCGGTCTATGTGTACAATTCCCCGTCCGGCGTCGCGACCAGGGTGACGATCGACGGGACTCTGGACGCGCGGAGCTCCGGTGGCCCCTGGGCCCTCGACCTCAACTACGAGCCGTCCGGCACCGCACCGGCCACCCTCGGTTCGATCGTGATCGGAACGTCGGGTGTGCTTCGAGCCACCGACAGCAGCTCGAGTGGCGTCGCCCAGGGATTTCGTTCCGAGATCTTCTTTGACCTGACGAACAATGGGCTCGTTGAGGTTACGGGTTCGAACGCGATTGGGATCTACGGTCTGCGGTCCGAGGACCGGGTGACGAACCACGGCACAATCCGGGTCCAGGGCGACGATGTGCGCGGAATCGCCATGGACTACGGCGCGACGATCGTGAACGGCGGTCTCATCGAGGTGACCGGCGCTCGGAGCGCGATTGGCATCTCGAGCGGCGACTTCGCATCAATTCCGGGCTCGATTCTCAACACGGGGTCGATCCGGGTGCATGACTCCGGTGCAAGCGTCGTCAGCGTCGGGGTTTTCGTGACCACGCCGGGCGGCGTCACCAACAGCGGCCTCATCGAGGCGGACGTCGCAATTCGGACGGCGACAACCAGCGCTGCGCAGCTGATTCCCATCGTCAACACGGGGCAGTTGATTGGGTCCGTGGAGGCCATATTTCACGGTGCGGACTTCACCAACAGCGGCCTGGTGACGGGCGATGTCCGGATGGGGGACGCCGACGACCGCTATGACGGCCGGCTGGGAAGGGTGAACGGCCTCGTCCACGGCGGCGGTGGAGCAGACCTGCTGATGGGAAGCTTCTCCGCTGAAACGCTCAGCGGCGACGCGGGCGACGACACCATAGAAGGCGGCGGTGGCGCCGATGTCTTGGACGGTGGCGGCGGATTCGACATGCTGTCCTACGCCCACAGTCCGACGGCTCAAACGTTGGACCTATCCCAGCCCTTCTCCGTGGGCAGCGCGGTCAATTTCGAAGGCGTTATCGGCAGCGGCTTCGATGACAGCATGTCTGGATCATCGAGCGCCGAGAGCCTCGCGGGAGGCGCTGGCAACGACACGGTGATGGCCGGCGCGGGAAACGACACCATCGATGGCGGATCGGGGACCAGCTACCTGCGCGGCGAGGACGGCAACGACTCCATCGCGGGCGGGTCGGCCTTCGACGACATCAACGGCAACATGGGCAATGACACCGCCCACGGGAACGGCGGCGACGATTGGGTGGTCGGCGGCAAGGACCAGGACCAGCTGTTCGGCGACGCTGGCGGCGACGTGGTCTGGGGCAACCTCGGCAACGACACCCTGGATGGCGGCGACGGCGCCGATCAGGTGCGCGGCGGGCAGGGCGATGATGTCGTCAATGGCGGGGCCGGGAACGACTTCGTCTCCGGCGACCGGGGCAATGACACGATCACGGGCGGGACGGGGGCCGACCTGTTCCACGACAGCCAGGACGCGAGCATCGACCGGGTGCTGGACTTCAGCGTGGCGGAAGGGGACCGCGTGATGCTGGATCCCGGCACCACCTACACGGTGAGCCAGGTTGGCGCCGACACGGTGATCGACATGGGCGGCGGCAACCAGATGATCCTGGTGGGCGTGCAGATGAGCACCTTGCCGCCCGGGACGATCTTCCTGGGCTGAGCTGGCGACCGCCAGCTTGGCCGTTGACGTTGAACCGACCTGCGGGTCAACCTCCAGGCGCAGTATCCGGGGGGCGCTTGCATGGATATCGGTGAGCTTGACGTCGACGCGTCCGCAGGCGGGCGCGCCGCCAGCGCCGGCGCGACCGAGGGTCCGGGGCGCGCCGCGCCGGGACAGCCCGGCGCCACCGGCAGCATCACCGGCAACATGGACACCATGCACCTGTCGGACCTGCTGACGGCCAATCAGGCCAAGGCGACGACCACGCAGCTGATGCTCACCGGCGTCAGCGCGAACCTGACGCTGACCGGCACGGGGTTCACCTACGACAGCAGCGCGCACCTGAAGTCGGGCACGCTGCAGACCTTCGACTTCCAGGGGCCCGGCGGGTTTAATGTCACCCACATCTCGCTGAGCTACGCGGCCGGAGCGCCCGGCGCGGCGTCGCCGTTGATAATCTCGTGGATCTTCGCCGACGCGACGCAGACCGGCTTTGCCAGCCTCCTGCAGGGCGACGACGGGATCACCGGCAGCTCGAGCGCCGATCTGCTGCGAACCTACGACGGCAACGACGTGCTGAACGGCGGGGGCGGCGCCGACACCCTCTTCGGCGGGCTCGGCAACGACACGATTTCGGCCGGATTCGGAAGCGGCCCGGGCGCCACGACGACCGGGGACGCCAGCTACCTGCGCGGCGAGGAAGGCGACGACTCCGTCGGCGGCGGGAACGGCTTCGACGACATCAACGGCAACATGGGCAATGACACCGCCCACGGAAACGCCGGCGACGACTGGGTGGTCGGCGGCAAGGACAACGACGCGCTCTTTGGGGACGACGGCGGCGATATCGTTTGGGGCAACCTCGGGAACGACACCCTGGACGGCGGCGCCGGGAACGACCAGGTGCGGGGCGGGCAGGGCGACGACCTCGTCAACGGCGGGGCCGGGAACGACTACGTCTCCGGGGACCGGGGGAACGACACGATCACCGGCGGGGCCGGCGCGGACCTGTTCCACGACAGCCAAGACGCCAGCATCGACCGGGTGCTGGACTTCAGCGTGGCCGAGGGCGACCGCGTGATGCTTGACCCCGGCACCACCTACACCGTCAGCCAAGTGGGCCCCGATACGGTGATCGACATGGGCGGCGGCAACCAGATGATCCTGGTGGGCGTCCAGATGTCGACCCTGCCGACCGGCTGGATCTTCTTCGGATGACCCTCTTCTTCTCGTCCTCGATCACCGACGCGCAGGCGCAATCCTATTCCGCCGCGACGGACCAGATCCTGTTCAATCAGGGCGAGTCCGCCACCAGCGTGCGTTTCACGACCAACGCGCTGCTGGGCATCTACGACCTGACGTTCGACGGCCACACGTTCCATTTCAGCAGCGCATTGCTGGGTGAGAACGACTTCTCGTTCTCCGATCATTCGACCCTGATCATCGGCACGGCGCACGGGGACATGCTGTTCGGGACGACCGGCGTCGATGCGCTCTTCGGAGGCGATGGCCCGGACAACCTCGGCGCCGGCGGCGCCGGCGCGGACCTCATGAACGGGGGCGGCGGCCAGGACTACATGACCGGCGGCGGCGCCTTCACGACGTTCGTGTTCGATCCCGGCGACTCGGCGGTCAACACGCCGGATGAAGTCGACGGCTGGTTCGCCACCGACCTGCTCGAATTCAGCGGGCTGCTCGGCAAGGGCGCCGGCCTCTACGAGGAGTCGACCGCGGGCAGCTTCGCCGAGGCGAGCGCCTTCGCCAACCGGGAGATCGCGTCCGGCGCGGCTGACTATGTGGTCGTGCAGTTCGACAGCGACAGCGTGATGCTGTTCGTCGACAGCCGGAACGACAACGGCGTCGCCGACGACGCGGTGGTGATCGACACGTCCCTCGGCCTGATCTCGGCGGCGAACATCAAGGGCGCAACCGCCACACAGTCGCCGCCACCGCCGCCCTCCGGCGGGCCGATTTCGCTCGTCGAGCCGACCTTGCCGGATCCCCCGACGACGAGCGGCGCCTCGACCTTCATCACCGTGTCAGGCGGCTTCGCGGAGAGCCCGGACCTCAGCCAGGTCCAACTGCTGGTGACCGACGAAACCCCGACCGGGATCGCCATCACCTCGTCGGCGACATTCGGCGGCGCGCCCTATCATCCAGTCACCATGACCCTGGTCGGGAACGGCCTTACCTACGACAGCGATGGAGACCCGCTCAGCGGCACGATCACGCGCTTCATGGAGTCGGTGACGACACCGGTCGGCGGCGTTCTCCGGACCGTCACGATCGACATCGACAATACCCATATTCCCGTCCAGCAGCTCATCGCCTGGGCGGAGTCGCCTGACCCCAACGCATTGACGAACGGCCTCTACGGCGGCGCCGACCTGGTCAACGGCGGTGGGCAGAGCGATGTTCTGCGCGGTTTTGGCGGGAACGATACGCTGAACGGCCAGCCGGGGTCGGACAGCATCTTCGGCGGCGACGGCAACGACCTGATCTACGGACGCAACGCCGTCAGCGCCGGCGTCGTTGACCCGGCCGACCAGAACTACCTGCGCGGAGAGGCGGGCGACGACTACATCGTGGGCGGCGGCGGGTTCGACGACATCAACGGCAACATGGGCAATGACACGGCCACGGGTGGAGTCGGCGACGACTGGGTGGTGGGAGGCAAGGACAACGACCTGCTGTTCGGCGACTCCGGAAACGACATCGTCTGGGGCAACCTGGGGAGCGATACCCTGGTCGGCGGCGATGGGGCGGATCAGGTCCGCGGCGGCCAGGGCGACGACGTCCTGTTCGGCGGGGCGGGCAACGACTTCGTCTCCGGCGACCGGGGGAACGACACCATCACCGGGGGCGCGGGCGCGGACCTGTTCCATGACAGCCAGGACGCCAGCATCGACCGGGTGATCGATTTCAACCTCGCCGAGGGCGACAAGGTGATGCTGGACCCCGGGACCACCTACACGGTCAGCCAGGTTGGGGCCGACACGGTGATCGACTTCGGCGCCGGCAACCAGATGATCCTGGTCGGCGTGCAGATGTCGACCCTGCCGCCCGGGACGATCTTCTTCGGCTGACCTCAGCCTACTTCGGCGGAGGATTGACCGGCGCGCCGGGCGTGGCGGCTGTCGGCGGCGCGGCCGGTTCGCTGGCCGGCGGCGTGTTCACCGGCGGCGTGGCGGGCAGCGGCGGCGCGGCCGACGACGACGTTGACGACTTGGCCGAGGTGTCGGCCTCAGCGCCGGTCGGGGCCTGGCCCGACCACCAGTCCTTGTTCGCCCGCTGCTTCGGCGAGGCCTTCAGATAGGCGTCGAGCTGGGCGTAGGGGATCGGCTGCTTGGGTCCGGCGACGGCGGCCCCAGCGGCGGCGTGATGTTTGGCGAGGGCCTGACCGGCGCAGAGCGCCGCGGCGAGCGCGCCGGCGACGAGCAAGGTGGTCTTCATGGCTGTCTCCTAGAGGACGCCGCAAGCGGCGCGGAGTTCAACCGTCAAGCCTGGCCGAAGGTTTCAGGCGTCCTGCGGCATCTCGCGCACCCGGCCGAGCGGCGAGAGCGCACCGATCAGGGGTCCGATCATCAGCCCGGCGATGGCGGCGAGCAGCGATTGGCGCAGGCCGAACGCCTGGCCCAGCGCGCCGCCGGCCAGGGCGCCGACCACGACCGTGGCGCCGCTGAGCGCGCGGAACGTCGCGCCCACCCGGCCCAGAACGCTGGGCGGGAAGAGGACCTGGCGCAGGCTGGTCGCCAGGATCAGCGGGACCACGCCGAAGGCGTCGCCGAGGAACTGCGAGATCACCAGGCAGGTCATCGCGCCGGTCGTGTCGGTGGGCGCCACCAGGACGATCAGCGTCCCCAGCGCCGAGAGCACGCCGCCGGCGCAGATGGCGGGCCCGACGCCGAACCACCGCGCCATCGGCTGGGCCAGCAGCGAGCCTGCCAGCGCGCCGACGCCGCCGGCGGCGATGCCGAGGCCGAGGAGCGCCGGGCTGAGGCCGAGGCCGCGCAGGACGAAGACGATGTAGAGCGCGCTGAAGAAACCCCCGAAGAGGCCGCCCGTGGCCGTCATGAACAGGAGCGGCCGCAGTCGCGGCTCGGCCCAGATCGTGCGCGCGCCCGTCACCACGCCGTCGACCCAGCCGAGACGTTTGCGCGTGGCGTCCAACGGCGGTTCAGCCGCCCGGATCTGCGCCAGGAAGAGCGCCGAAGCGATGTAGGTGGCCGCGTTGACCGCCACGGCGATCGGCGCGGTCAGCCACTGGAACAGCATGCCCGCCAGCGCGGGCCCGCCCATCTCGGCCACCGACTCGGTAAGGCTGATCTTGGCGTTGGCGTCGGTGACCTGCGCCCTGCCGACGAGGCCCGGCAGGTAGGCGTGGTCGGCGATGTCGAACAGCACGCTGGCCGCGCCCACGAGGGCGGCGGCGGCGTAGACCTGCCAGATGGTCAGAAGGTGCAGCCAGGCGGCGATCGGCAGGGTGACCAGGATCGCGGCGCGCGCCAGGTCGGTGACGATCAGGATCGGACGTCGAAGGGTGTGGTCGACGAAGTCGCCGCTGGCCAGGCCGACGAGGATCGCCGGCCCGTTGGCGAGCGCCGCCAGGATCCCTAGCTGGGACGGCGAGGCGGCAAGCCCCATCACCGCCATCATCGGCAGACCTTCGCGGGTGATGCGCGCACCGAAGTCGGAGACCGTCTGGGCGGCCCAGAGGCGCAGGAAGTCGCGGTGGCGCAGGAGCCCGCTCGCGGGTTGGGTCAGGGTGGTCATGTGAAAGGTCTGGCAGCTCGGGGCGCAGCCATACGGCCGCGGGACCGCCGGTCGGGCGGGGTTCGGGTGAGCGCGTATTTTCGCCGCCGCGCGGCTCACCGGGCGCGCTTGTGCCGAGCGCCGGGATGCAAGTCAAGCTTGGGCGGGGAGGCGGGCATGGATATGGGAGGGCCATGTCCGAGCCGCTGACCCTGATCTACGTCCCGTTCCTGACCGTACTGGAGCCCGCCTTCCGTGAGGGCGGACTGTCCACGGCCCGGGCCTGGGAACTGAGCGACGAGGAGCGGCCACGGGTGCGGGCCATCGTCCATGCCGGCGAGGTGGCGCTGACGCCGGACTTCCTGGAAACCCTGCCGAACCTCGGCCTGATCGCCTGCGTCAGCGTCGGCTACGACGGGATCGACGTCGCCTGGTGCCGCGCGCGCGGGATCGAGGTGACGCACGCCCAGGGCCTGAACGCCGAGGACGTGGCCGACCATGCGCTGGGCCTGATGCTGGCGGCCTGGCGCGGCATCGCCACCTTCGACCGCAAGGTGCGCGAGGGGCGCTGGGTGCAGGAGGAGCGGCTGAAGCCGCAGCCCAGTCTGGGCGGGCGCACGCTGGGCGTCGTGGGCCTGGGCCACATCGGGTCAGCCGTGGCGCGCCGCGCCGAAGCCTTCCGTCTGAACGTGCGGTGGTGGGGGCCGCGGGCGAAGGACGCGCCCTGGCCCAGGGCCGGAAGCGTGCTGGAGCTGGCGCGCGCCAGCGACATTCTGGTGGTGGCCTGCCGCGCAGAGCCCGCCAACCGCGGGCTGATCTCGGCCGAGGTGATCGACGCCGTCGGGCCGAACGGGATGATCGTCAACGTCTCGCGCGGGTCGCTGATCGATGAGGACGCGCTGATCGCGGCGCTGAAGGCGGGCCGGCTGTGGCGTGCGGCCTTGGACGTCTTCGCCCAGGAGCCGACGCCGCATGAACGTTGGGCCGACGTCCCCGGCGCGGTGCTGACGCCGCACACCGGCGGCTCGTCGACCGAGGCGATCCCCCTGATGGTCGCCCAAGCGGTCGAGAATGTGCGATTGTTCCTGGCCGGGGCGCCGCTGGCGAGCCCCGTGGAAGGCTAGGGAGGCCGGAATGGCCAAGGTGCTGGGGATCGGCGGGGTGTTCTTCAAGGCGGCCGACCCGAAGGAGGTCTCGGCGTGGTACGCCCGCGTGCTGGGCATGTCGGGCGAGGACTGGGGCGGCGTGGTCTTCCCGCAGCAGGGCCGCGGCTATCAGGTCTGGACGCCTTTCAAGGCGGACACCGACCACTTCAGTCCATCGGCCCACCCCTTCATGATCAACCTGATGGTGGACGACCTGGACGGCGTGCTGGCGAAGGCCGCTGCCGAGGGGGTCGAGCCGACCGGGCGGCAGGACGACGACGCCTTCGGCAAGTTCGCCTGGGTGATCGATCCGGCGGGCGTGAAGGTGGAGCTGTGGGAGCCCGCGCCGGAGGCGTAGATCGCTCCCCGATTAACTTGACATAAAGACATAAAGATATCTTTATGTGATCATGAAACTCTCGGCGGATCAGGCTGTCGATGTGCTGCGCGCGGCCGGCGAGCCGTCGCGGCTGCGCATCCTGGCGCTGCTGGCCCGCGAGGAGCTGGCGGTGCTGGAGCTGGGCCGGATCCTGGACCAGAGCCAGCCGCGCGTCTCGCGCCACCTGAAGCTGCTGGCCGAAGCGGGCCTGGTGGAGCGGTTCCCGGACGGCGCCTGGGTGTTCTATCGCCTGGCCTCGGCCGGCCACGCCGACGAGCTGGTGGGCGAGGTCCTGGCGCGCATCGACCCGGCTGATCCTGTGCTGAAGCGCGACGCCGAGCGGCTGGAGGCCGTCTGGGCCGAGCGCGCCGCCGACGCCGGGGAGTACTTCGCCCGCAACGCCGCCCGCTGGGACGAGATCCGCTCGCTCTACGTCTCCGAAGCCGACGTCGAGGCCGCGATCCTGGCCGCGGCCGGGACAGGTCCGTTCCGCCGGCTGGTGGACCTGGGCTCGGGCACCGGACGCATGCTGACCCTGCTGGGCCCGCACGCCGAGGCGGCGGTGGGCCTGGACCTGTCGCAGCAGATGCTGAACCTGGCGCGCAGCCGGGTAAGCGAGGCGGGCCTGGCCCGCTGCGAGCTGCGCCACGGCGACATCTTCTCGACCCGACTGCCCGACGAGAGCGCCGACCTGGTGGTGGTCCACCAGGTGCTGCACTACCTGGCCGACCCGGCCGCGGCGGTGCGCGAGGCGGCGCGGATCGTGGCGTCGGGCGGCCGGCTGATCATCGCCGACTTTGCGCCGCACCGGCTGGAGTTCCTGCGCGAGCAGCATCAGCACCGCCGCCTGGGCTTCGCCGAGCCGGAGATGGCCCGGTGGCTGGGCGAGGCGGGCCTCGGCAAGGTGCGCGTGACCGCCCTGCCGCCGACGCAGAAGGAAGGCCTGACCGTCAAGATCTGGACCGCGGAGCGGACGCCGGAGCGGCAGAGGGCCGCGGCATGAGACGGCGCAGCAGCGACGCCGGTGACCAGGCGCTGGGCCCCGTCGCCCGGGCGGGCGGCGCACACCATGCGCGGCCCAAGGTCTCCTTCGAGTTCTCGCCGCCGAAGACGCCAGAGGCGGAGGAGAGCCTGTGGCAGGCGATCCGCCGGCTCGAGCCGCTGGATCCGGAGTTCGTCTCGGTGACCTACGGCGCGGGCGGCTCGACGCGTGACCGCACCCACCGCACGGTGCTGCGGATGCTGAAGGAGACGCGGCTGAAGCCCGCCGCGCACCTGACCTGCGTCGAGGCCAGCCGCGGCGAAGTCGACGAGGTGATCTCGGACTACTGGAACGCCGGCATCCGCCACATCGTGGCCCTGCGCGGCGACCCGCCCGGCCAGATCGGCGGGGCGTATTCGCCGCGGGCCGACGGCTACGCCAACGCCACCGAGCTGACCGCCGGCATCCGCGCCATCGGCGACTTCGAGGTCAGCGTCGGGCTCTATCCGCATGTCCACCCGGAAAGCCCGGGCATCGACCACGACATCGACGTGCTGAAGGCCAAGATCGACGCCGGCGCGACGCGGGCGATCACCCAGTTTTTCTACGATATCGAGGGCTTCCTTCGATTCATGGATAGGGTCCGCGCGGCCGGGGTCACGATCCCGGTCTCGCTGGGCATCATGCCAGTGACCAACTTCAAGGGCCTAAGAAAAATGGCCAGGCCGATCGGCATCCAGGTGCCGGCGTGGCTGGCCAACCTGTTCGAGGGGCTCGACAACGACCCCGAGACGCGCCGGCTGATCGCGGGCTCGGTGGCCACCGAGATGTGCGCGCGGCTGGCCGAGGAAGGCTTCGCCGACTTCCATTTCTATACGCTGAACCGCGCCGACCTGACCTATGCGATCTGCCGGGTGCTGGGCGTGCGCGAACCCGAGACCCCTAGCGAGAAGGACGCGGCGGCATGACCAGATCCGAACGCATCGCGGCGCTGAAGCAGGCGGCGAAAGCGCGCGTGCTGATCCTTGACGGGTCCTGGGGCGTGATGATCCAGAAGCGCGGCCTGGCCGAGGCCGACTACCGCGGCGAGGCCTTCCAGGGCGCGCCCGGCGAGCTGAAGGGCAACAACGACGTCCTGTGCGTCACGCGGCCCGACATCATCGCCGACCTGCACGACCAGTACTTCGCCGCCGGCGCCGACATCTCCGAGACCAACACCTTCTCGGCGACCACCATCGCCCAGGCGGAGTACGGCCTGCAGGGCGCCGTGCGCGACATCAACCTGCAGGGCGCCCGGATCGCGCGCGAGGTCGCCGACCGCTGGACGGCGAAGGAGCCGCACAAGCCGCGGTTCGTGGCGGGCTCGATCGGGCCGCTGCCGGTGATGCTGTCGATGTCGAGCGACGTGAACGACCCCGGCGCGCGCAAGGTGACGTTCGAGCAGGTCTACGAGGCCTATTCGGAACAGGTCCGCGCCCTGCACGAGGGCGGCGTCGACATGTTCCTGATCGAGACCATCACCGACACGCTGAACTGCAAGGCCGCGATCAAGGCGATCCTGGACCTGGCGGACGAGGGCTATGAGCCGCTGCCGATCTGGATCTCGGGCACGATCACCGACCGCTCGGGGCGCACGCTCTCGGGCCAGACGGTCGAGGCGTTCTGGAACTCCGTGAAGCACGCCAAGCCGTTCGCCGTGGGCCTGAACTGCGCCCTGGGCGCGGAGCTGATGCGGCCGCACATCGCCGAGCTCAGCCGCGTGGCCGACACCCTGGTTTCCGCCTACCCGAACGCCGGCCTGCCCAACGCCATGGGCGAGTACGACGAGACGCCGGACGAAACCGGCCACATGCTGCACGACTGGGCCGAGCAGGGGATCGTCAACATCTTGGGCGGCTGCTGCGGCACCACGCCGGACCACATCAAGCACGTGGCCGACGCGGTGGCGGGCCTGAAGCCCCGGGCGATCCCGGAGCGGCCGGTCGCCATGCGGCTGGCGGGCCTGGAGCCGTTCGAGCTGGCCTAAGCGCTTCCTTCTCCCCTTGCGGGAGAAGGTGGGCCGCGAAGCGGGCCGGATGAGGGGTCGAAAGGCCCCTCGGAAGGCCGTAAGCGGAGGCGTGTGAGAAACCCCTCATCCGTCGGGCATTCGCCCGACACCTTCTCCCGCAAGGGGAGAAGGGGAATAGAGAGCTAGATGCTTCCCAAGATTTTCATCAATGTCGGCGAGCGGACGAACGTCACCGGCTCGGCGAAATTCCGGAAGCTGATCGAGGACGGGGACTATCCGGCCGCGCTGTCGGTCGCGCGCCAGCAGGTCGAGGCGGGCGCCCAGGTCATCGACGTGAACATGGACGCGGGCCTGCTGGATTCGGTGGCGGCCATGCGGACGTACCTGAACCTGCTGGCCGCCGAGCCGGACATCGCGCGCGTGCCGGTGATGATCGACTCATCCAAGTGGGAGGTGATCGAGGCGGGCCTGCGCTGCGTGCAGGGCAAGGCGATCGTCAATTCGATCTCCATGAAGGAGGGCGAGGCCAAGTTCATCGAGCAGGCGAAGGCCTGCCTGCGCTATGGCGCCGCCGTCGTGGTGATGGCGTTCGACGAGGTGGGCCAGGCCGACACCGCGGCGCGCAAGATCGAGATCTGCACGCGGGCCTACAAGGTGCTCACCGAAGAGGTCGGCTTCCCGCCCGAGGACATCATCTTCGACCCCAACATCTTCGCGGTGGCGACCGGGATCGACGAGCACAACAACTACGCCGTCGACTTCATCGAGGCGACGCGGGCCATCAAGGAAACCCTGCCGCATGCGCGGATCAGCGGCGGGGTCTCGAACGTCTCGTTCAGCTTCCGCGGCAACGAGCCGGTGCGCCGCGCGATCCACTCGGTGTTCCTGTACCACGCCATCGCGGCGGGCATGGACATGGGCATCGTCAACGCCGGCGAGCTGCCGGTCTATGACGAGATCGAGCCGGAGCTGAAGGAGGCCGTCGAGGACGTGATCCTCAACCGCCCGCAGCGGGACGCGGTGCTGAGCAACACCGAGCGGCTGGTGGAGCTCGCGCCCAAGTACAAGGGCGGCAAGGGCGAGGCGGCGAAGGGTCCCGACCTGACCTGGCGCGAGGGGACCGTCAGTGAACGGATCACCCACGCCCTGGTGCGCGGCGTCACCGACTACATCGAGGCCGACACCGAGGAGGCCCGCGCCGCCGCCGAACGGCCGCTGCACGTGATCGAAGGCCCGCTGATGGACGGGATGAATGTGGTCGGCGACCTGTTCGGCTCGGGCAAGATGTTCCTGCCGCAGGTGGTCAAGTC
>Ga0207704_10000851_pt1 | contig 13517 bp, 12 predicted proteins | sample KBSMisM12_FD_184308 | JGI IMG/M metagenome (GOLD analysis project Ga0207704, IMG submission 184308) | Miscanthus rhizosphere microbial communities from Kellogg Biological Station, Michigan, USA - KBS Miscanthus M1-2 (SPAdes) (version 2) | ecosystem: Host-associated > Plants > Roots >...
TGGTGACGAACGGCAGGATCAGGGTGGCGAGGCTCTGCAGCGCCTCTCGGCCTGGCCGGATCACCAGCACCTCCCAGCTGTCCGCGGAGGCGCGCAGCGCCGGCACGACGCCGGCCCTCACGAACGACGACTTGCCTACGCCCGATGCGCCGACGACCGCCGCCACCGGACGATCGCGCAAGCGGGTCACGACCTGCAGCACGTCGGCACCGCGACCGAAGAATCGACCGGCGTCGTGCTCCTGGAACGCGGAGAGCCCCGGGTAGGGGCTGGCGGCCGCATCGATCGCGCGGACGCTCCGTCCCGGCAGCAGGGGCTCGAGCGCGGCGAGCAGCTCTACAGCGCTGGCGAAGCGGTGCTCCTTCCGCTTTTGCAGGCAGCGATCGACGACCTCGGCCAGCGACCCGGGCAGATCGGGGAGCTCGTCGAGGATGCGCGGGTACGGCTGGTCCGGGAAATACGCGTGCCGGAGCAACGCTTCCTGCGTCAGCGGCTGCACGGGGTGATGCCCGGTCAGGAGCTCGTACAAGATGAGCCCGATCGCCCAGAGATCCGAACGGTGATCGGCGCCGCCCGGCTCGAACTGCTCGGTCGCCATGTAGGCCATCGTTCCGCCGATCCGGGCCTGCACCCGCGGGCGGCCCGCCACTTGCGAATCCGCGTCGGCGAGCAGCGCCGCGATGCCGAAGTCCAGCACCTTGACGCCGCCGCTCGCGGTGACGAAGACGTTCTCCGGCTTCAGATCGCGGTGAACGATGTTGCGCTCGTGCGCGCAAACGAGCGCGCGGACCACGGGCACGATCAGCTCCACCGCGCGGACGGGCGCCATCGCGCGTCCACCGGCGACCTGTCGGAGGTTGGAGCCGTCGAGGTGCTCGAGCACCATGTACGGCGTCCCTTCGTGTTCGTCCGCCTCGTGGATGACGACGATGTTGTCGTGCTCGCAGCTGGCGGTCGCACGCGCTTCCCGCAGGAAGTCGCGGGTCAGCGTCGGCGAGTGCGTGATCAGCACCTTGATCGCGACGCGTCGCCCGAGGTGCACGTCGCGCGCGAGATAGACAATCCCCATCCCGCCCTGCCCGAGCGGGCGGATGATCTCGAACTGTCGGATCCGCGCACCGGGCGCGAGGCCCGCCGGCACGCTCGACGCCTGCGCCGGCGCCGCGAGATCGCTCCCCGTTCTGACCTCTCGCTCTGCGTCCATCGGCCCTGGAGGTGTACCATCCTACCCGTTCGCACCGTGCTTTCGAAAGCGATTGCGATTCTGGCGTGCGTCATGACGCTCGCCTCCGTCGCGCGGGCGCAACCCGTCCCGCCCGCCGAGCGACCCGATCGACCTTGGGCCAAGGGCGTCTCCGAAGACGCGCAGAAGCAAGCGCTGCAGCTGTTCGAAGAGGGCAACAAGCTGTTCGAGAACTCCGAACACGCGGCGGCGCTGGCGAAGTACCGCCAGGCGCTGAGCGTTTGGGATCACCCGGCCATCCGCTACAACGCCGCGGTCGCGCTGATCAACCTCGATCAGCCGCTCGCCGCAAACGACAATCTCGAGCTGGCGTTGCGCTACGGCGAGGCGCCGTTCAATTCCGAGACCCACCAGCAGGCGCTGACGTACCGCAAGTTGCTTCGAGGCCAGCTTGCGGAGTTGAAGGTGGCCTGCGTCGAGCCCGGGGCGGACGTCGCCCTCGATGGCGCGACGCTGTTCCTGGCGCCGGGCGAGGCGGCGCTCTGGCTGACGCCCGGGACACACCAGCTGGTGGCGCGCAAACCCGGATACCTGACCGAAACCCGATCGCTCAGCCTCTTGCCCGGCAAGCCCGTGGTCGAAACGCTGGCGCTACAAGAGATCGGCAGCCTACCGACGCGCACCGTTCGCCGCTGGCCGACATGGAAACCATGGGCGGTGGTCGGCGGTGGCGCGCTGCTGGCGTTGGCTGGTCTGCCGTTTCTCCTCGACGCGAGGAGCGACCTCATTGCTTACGACGAGCAGATCGCGCAGAGGTGCCAGCCGATGGGCTGCGCGGCGGGCGACCCCGACCTTCAGGGGCCCAACGCCCTGCGCGATCGGGCACACACGAAGAACGTGGTCGCGCTTTCGCTGTTCGCCGTCGGTGGCGCCGTCGCGGCGAGCGGCGTCGCGCTGGTGATCCTCAACCAGCCGCGGACCGTCCCGGCGGACGAGCGGGCGCACGCGGCGGTCACCCCGCTGGTCGGGCGCGGCGTCGTCGGCCTCTCGCTGGCATTCGAGCGCTGACCGTCAGGACAGCTCGCCGGCCAGCGCATCGAGCGCCGCGCGCATCTCCTTCGCCGACTGGTAGCGGTCGTCGGGCTTCTTCTCGAGCGCCCGGGCCATCAAACGATCGATGCCGGGCGTGCGCGCGAGCTCCGGGCGCAGTCGCGACGGCAGCACCGGCGCCTCGAATGCCTGCTTCATGACGACGCGCATGGGCCAGTTGTCGAGGAATGGCGGCCGTCCGCACAGCATTGCGTAGGCGACGCAAGCAACCGCGTAGAGATCGCTGCGATGATCGGCGGCGGCGCCTTTCGCCTGCTCGGGTGCCATGAATTCAGGCGTGCCCAGGATCGTTCCCGAGCGCGTGAGCTGTTCCTCGGCGCTCAGCCCGGCGACCTTCGCGACGCCGAAGTCGAGAACCTTCACACCGGTTGTGCCCCCGTCGCGGACGAGGAAGATGTTCTGCGGCTTGATGTCCCGGTGGACGATCTGGCGCGCGTGCGCGATCTCGAGGGCAGCGAGGACTGCGCGCACGATTGGGATCACGTCCGCGGGTGCGTACAGCTTCGTGGACTCGATCGCGTCAGCGAGGTTGGTTCCCGACAGGAGCTCCATCGCCATCACCCACTCGCCGTCGATCTGACCGACCTCGAATACCCGCACGATGTTGGGGTGGCGCAGCTCGGCGACGATCCGTCCCTCGCGCTGGAATCGGGCGACCATCGTCGCATCGGCGGTGTGGCTCTGGTTGATGACTTTGAGGGCGATCGCACGGTCGTGCACCAGATCGTACGCAGCGTAAACAGTCCCCATGGTTCCCGAGCCGATCGGCCGGTCCACCCGATAGCGCTGGCCGAGGGCGGACCCGGGAAACAGCGGTCCATCGACGCCCGGCGGCAATGTCATCGCCGCCGATTGTCGTCGATCCCGGTCGATCGATCCGTATGATTTGTCGCCGATCTGCCTGGTCCGTCCGTCAGATCGACTGGACCGTACGCGTTGACTGGATGTTGACCGCCGCCCGAACGGTGTCGCGGCGCTGGCACGGTCTCTGCCTTGGTGATCGATATGGCGGCGCAAAGGGCTGTCTCGATCGCGATCATCGGGCTGACGGTAATCGGCTGCTTCGACCCCGGAGCGCTGATGCCGGATTCGGAAGGACGCGGGGGTGCGGGCGGTGCCGCCGGGACCAGCGTTCCACCTGGAGGTATCACGCTGGTCACGAACGGGGACGGCTGGCTCGAAGCGAATCCGTCGGGCGCCCTCGGGAGCTGGTGGTCCGTCAACGATTACGTCGGCGCGGATGGAACACCTGGCGGCGGAGACTGCGCGGCCGCCGGTTTCCCGATGAGCGCGTGCTCGACGCTCACGAGGCCGACGCCGGGCACACCCTTCCGACCCGACCCGGACGGCCGGGGAATGTGCACGTCGGGAACTTCCGCGCAGGTCCTCCTGGGCAGCGACGGGACTCCCGCCTGGTCGGTGATCTGGGGAAACATCATCGCCGTCAACCTGGCCACGCCGGATCCCAGCCCCATGGCGGTCCTCGGAAGTTACGACGCACCCGCGCACGGCGTCACGGGCTTCGCGTTCGACATCGACGCGCCGCCCGTCGGCGGCCATATCCGCGTCATGTTCGCCACGCCGGGCACCGAAAACCACGCAGCGTACTGGTCCGGTGCCGGCAGTGACGCATCGCCGATCTCGGGCCCCGGCCACTACGCGATGCGATGGCCCGAAATCAATGGCCCCTTCTGGTTCAATGAAGCACCGCCTTTCGACCCGACGAAGATCGAGTGGATCGCGTTCCATGTCGTGAGCACCACCGATGCGCCGGTGCCCTTCGACTTCTGCCTCAGGAATCTCGTCCTGCTGACGGACTGACGCAGACCACGTCCAATGGCTACCTTCGGGGTGGAATCCATGGCGACCTACGTCTTGATCCACGGCGCGGGCGACGTCGGCTGGTACTGGCATCTGGTCGCCGCCGAGCTGCGCGAACGCGGACAGGACGTGGTGACGATGGACCTTCCCGTCGAGGACGATCTGGCTGGCCTGACGGCGTACGCGGACGTGGTCGTCGAGGCGATGAGCGGTCGCCGCGACGCGATTGTCGTTGCGCAGTCATTCGCCGGTTATGTCGCGCCGCTGGTGTGCGAGCGCGTCCCGTCGCAACTGCTGGTGCTCGTGGCGGGAATGGTTCCGCGGCCCGGCGAGTCGGCGCAAGAGATGCTCGCGAACACCGGGTACAAACCCGAGCGGCGCGAGGACAAGAGCGACCTCGCGACCTTCTATCACGACGTTCCGCCGGCGCTGGCGCGCGAGGCGATCGCGCGCGGCCGGCGCCAGTCCGAGACGCCGGGCCGTCAGCCCTGGCCTCTCGCCGCCTGGCCGAAGGTGCCGACGCGCTTCCTGCTGTGCCGCGACGATCGGTTGTTTCCGGCGGCGTGGCTGAGGCGCGTCGTGAAGGACCGCCTGGGTCTGCCGCCCGACGAGATCGACAGCGGCCACACACCGGCGCTCAGCCGACCGAAAGAACTGGTCGAGCGGCTGACAGAGTTCCGACACGCGCTTGCCACGGAACGCCGCCGTTCATGAGTCGGCGTGGCGCGCTGCGTGGCGCTTCAAGCGGCGCGCCGATTCTTCCGAATGACAGATCAGCAACATGGCAGTCGCCAACAATTTGTCAGATCGGCGCGCCGCACCGCGGTTCGACATCGTCGCGCAGGCGCGGGTCGTTCTGGGTGGAACGGTGCACGTCTTCCCTCTTCGCAACATCTCCTCGTCGGGTGCGTTCCTCGAAGCACGGCCCCGGGAGCACGCGGACCTCGTACCGGGGGTCAAGGTCGACGTCACGCTTTCGGCGACGGTGCCCGGGTCCGATGACGTGATCGCCATCGATGAGGTCATCAACATCGAGTGCCGGGGACAGGTGGCCCGCATCCAGTTCCGCACGCCGAGCAGCCCGTCGGGCTTCGGGCTCACGCTGGAACCCAAGACGGAAAAGGACGAAGAGGGCCTCGAGGATCTCCTGGGCCGCCTCATCGCCCTGCCGGCGAACCAGCGCTCGATCAGCATCGGCTAGCGGCGGCGTTCGCCAGGCGCGGCTCGCACCTATACTCTGCGTGTCGTGAAGGCGACGCTGAGCGCTGTGTTCGTCTGCGTGCTGGCCGCGGCGGGTTGCGACGCCGAGCGGCTGCTGGCGATCGCGAGAGACGCGGGCGGCGGTTTCGGCGGCGCCGCGGGCGGTTCGGGCGGGACGACCGGGACGGGCGGCACGAGCGGAACAGGCGGTACGAGTGGCACGGGCGGCAGCCCGGGCGATGCGGGCGGAAGTCCGGGCGGCGACGCGGGGCTGGGGTTCGGGACGGCGCAGCCGGTGGCCGGACTGCGCAGCGACAGCGACGAGGTACAGGATCCGTCGCTGACGTTCGAAGGGCTGGAGATCTACTTCACGTCGCCGACGGGCGGGATCAACGACATCTGGGTCAGTCGGAGGACGCTCGCGACAGATCCCTGGGGGCCGAGCACGCTGGTGGCGGAGCTGTCCAGCCCGCAGAACGACGAGGATCCAGAGGTGTCGGTCGATGGGCTCATCATGTATTTCGCCAGCGATCGCGGCGGCAACGGACGCCGGGTCTACGCTTCGCGACGGCGGACGCGTGACACGCCGTGGGAGATGCCGGCGCGGGTGGACACGCTGGGGGCGTCGGCGCTGGACGAAGCGCCCGCGCTGGATCGCGGCCAGCTGTACCTCGTGTTCGCGTCGCAGCGCGGGACGGCGTCGGTGCCCCACCTGTTCGCGGCGATGCGGCCCGACGCCTCCGCGGCGTGGCAGGCCGCCACCGAGATCACCGCGCTGACCTCGGCCTGGCAGGACAGCGATCCGGCGCTGTACTCGGACGGGCGGGGACTGTTGTTCGCGTCGCGCCGGCTCACGCAGGGCGGGACGACGGACCTGTTTCAGGCGACGCGTTCCGACGCGGCCTCGCCGTTTGCGTCGTCGCTCGCGCCCATCGGCGAGCTCAATACCAGCGCCTCGGAGGAGGATCCCTGGATCTCCCAGGACGGGAGGCACATCCTCTTCGCGTCGGATCGCAGCGGCCGCAGCCGCATCTACGAGGCCTGGCGCTAGCGAATCGGACAGGGGATGAATTCGATCAGATCGCGACTGTGCCGTTCGACAAAGGGGTCAGGCACGAATCGTTGAGACTGTTCGCCCTCGCCCCGCGGCAGCGGGGCGAGGGCGATCGGGCGCAACGACTCGCGCTTTGCCGCCCGATCGACGAATGGCCCAAAGCCATCTCATTGAATTCAGCCCCCTATTCGAGAGGGTCCCTCACCCTGACCCCCTGGCCCGTCTCTCCGCGTCGCGGGCGAGGGAACAGTTGCGTCTAGAAGATGACGCCGACGAGAGCGGCGGCGGCCGGGCGAACGCGCCGCGGGACGAAGATGTCGCGGGTCTCGGTCGCGGTCTGCACCGTGTATCGTTCGGCGAGCAGATGCGCTTCGGCGCCGGCGACGAGCGCCACCGAGAACCGGCCGAACACCCGCTCGATCTCGGCGAACGCCAGCAGCAACGGACCGCTGGCCCAGAACGCGGCCGTCGGTTGCAGGTCCGGCATCGTGACCGTCGGTTCGACGCGCGTCATGTCGAGGCCGGCGCCCAGGCCCGCGCTGAGGTAGAGATGTTCGAGACTGAGAATTCGCGCGGCGCCCGACAGGCTGACGCCGCCGCTCGCGAGCCGGGCCTGCACGCCATCGCCGGCGATCGAAACCGGCGCGGCGATCCGCGCCGCGGCGGCAAATCGAAGGCGCGCGAAGCGCGCGCCGAAGACGATCCTGGCGGCGTGCTGGTATTCGCCGGATCCCAGCGCGACGCCCTCGTAGCCGGCCGCGAGCGACAGCCGGCTCTCGACGGGTGGCGGTGGTGGCGCGGTCGGCGGGCTGGGAACCGGGGCCGGCGGTGGGGCAGCAGGCGGCGGCGGTGGCGCGGCGATGCTGCGCTGGAACTCCTCGCGGCTGACGCCGATCTCGCGCCCCTCGAGGATCGCGTCGATCGATTGTTCGACGACGAAGCGGACGCTCGCGCGCGCGACCGCGTCCAGGCCGTGCGCGAGCGCCATCCGTCGCACGTGGACACGCCCGCGGCGCGGATCGATCAGGAACAGCGTGCCCTGTCCCGGGGCGGTGAAGTCGAGCAGCACGCGGGCGACGGGTGGCGTCGCCTCGCTGGGCGGCGCGATCGCGGCTGCGACGTCCTGGGCGGTCACCGCCGCCCTGCGCGTGGTCGCGACCGCCAGGCCTTTCGCGGCCAGCATCTCGCGCAGCGGCGGCTCGAGCAGCTGGATCTCGTTCGCGGCCGCGCCGATGATCACGTCGACCGACCGGCGCGGACTTTCGGACGCTGCGGACGGCGCGGCCAGCGCGCTCCGCGCGCCGATTGAACAGGGAACCCTCAAAGGGTTCCCAGACCCTCCCGCGATGTTACGCGCCGAGCAGAGCTCGGCGGCTCCACACACGATCACGAGGAACGTGATGCCGCAGAGCAGTGATGGCGCGCGGCTCACCGACGTTCGTTCAGCGCATCGAGACGCGCGCGTGCCCGCTCGGCGTACACCGATCCCGGATAGCGCGCGAGCAGGCTCTTCCACGCCGCGATCGCGTCGGCGGTGCGGTGCAGTTGCTCGAGCGCGGTCGCGCGGCCGGCCAGCGCTTCCTCGCCGACCTCGCCGTCGGACCGCAGGTTTCGATCGAACTGCGCCAGCGCGTCGCCCGGGCGTCCCTGCTTGAGGAGGAGCTGGCCCGCCAGCGCGTACGACAGATGGGCTTCCGCCGTCGCCGGAAACGCCGACTGCAGCCGTCGGAAGGTCGCGACGGCGGCGTCCACGCGGCCTTCGCGGCGCTGCTGCTCGGCGCGTTCGAACAGCGCCGCCGCGGTGACCGCCGGCTGCGCCGAAGCGCGCGCCGGCGGGGTCGCCTTCGCGGGCGGTGCTTCATCGGGCACGGGCGCTTCGGCGGGCGCGGGCCCGACGGGGCGAACCGGCGCGCGCGGGGCCGGACGTTCTACCGCCGGAGCGGGCGGTGGGCTCGCCGGGCGCGACACGATCCGGTGCCCGATCACCGCGGCGCCGGCGGTGACGGACACCAGCAGCGCCACCGCGGCCGCCCAGCGGACCCAGGACGGCGCCGGTCGCCGCCGCAGCGACGGCGACTGCTGCATGCGCGCCATCGCCGCTTCGATCGCGCGCTGGTCCAGGGCCGCGTCGCGCGCTTGCGGCGCCAGGTCGCGCGCGAAGCGCGGCGCCAGCGAAACGTGGGCGGCGCACGCGGCGCATCCGGCCAGGTGGTGATTCAGCGCGGCCTGCTCCGCGGGTTCGAGACGGCCCTGGACGGCGCGATCGATCAGGTCTTCCGGGTGCTGATCGGCCGTCATCGGATGGGCGTCCTCGGCGCCTGGCCTGCGTGCACGGTGAGAAGCTGGCGAAGCGTCTTCTTGCCCAGGCGAAGGCGCGTCTTCACGGTGTTGACCGAGACCTCGGTCGAAAGCGCGATCTCCTCGACGGAGAAGCCGAGCACGACGCGCAACACCAGCGTCTCGGCCTGTACGGGGCGCAGCCGGCGGATCAGATCGCGCATGACCTCGGCCCGTTCGATCTCCTCGACGTTCGCATCCGGGACAGGCAATTCATCGTGAAGATCTTCCAGCAACTGAAGGTGGCGGACGCGCGCGACGCTGCGCCGCCGCGACGCCAGCGCGCGCCGCACGGCAATCTTCGTCACGTAGGCGAGCAGCCCGCCCTGGAAGCGGTAGCTGGGCAACGCCCGCGTCGCGTCGATGAAGCAGTCCTGGATCGTATCTTCCAGATCCGTGTGCCCGGCGCCCATCACGCCGCGGCAGGCGCGCCGGATCGCCGGCGCGATGGCGGCCAGGAATTTGCGAATCGCGTCGGGCACTTGCCCCAGCGCCTCGCGCGCCAGGCCATCCAGCGACGCGGGCTCCGCCTTCGGCGACGGGACCATCGCGAGAAGAATGGCCGGGCCGCCAAACGACTGTCAATCACGATAGACCCGAAATGGAGATAGACCCGAAACGCCTCCTGCCTCCCTCTATAAGAGACGTGAAGGCCTATGAGGCTTGCTTGCTCGCCGTCGTTCTGGGCGGATGCGCGGGCGTAGCGCCTCAAGCCACGACCGGTAATGGCGGCGCCGGAGGGACGACGCCCGTCATCGACGCGGCGAGCGACGGCCCACCCGACGCGGCACCGCGCGACGCGGCAACGCTCGATCTCAAGACCGGGGCCGACGTCGCCTGCGACGGACCGGCCGCGACGTGCATGTGCGGGAACGGCATGCTCAACCCGCCCGCCGAGTCCTGCGACGACGGCAACCACACGGGCGGCGACGGCTGCTCGCCCGACTGCAAGACGGAGACGGACTGGATCTGCCCGACGCCGGGCAGCCCTTGCATCTACACGGTGGGTTGCGGCGACGGCCTGATCGCCGGCGCCGAGACCTGCGACGACCACAACACGAAGCCCGCCGACGGCTGCGATGCGACCTGCCACCTCGAACCGGGATGGACGTGTCCCCAGCCGGGCGCGCACTGCGTTCCACGCTGCGGCGACGGGCAGAAGATCGGCGGCGAGCAGTGCGACGACGGCAATGCCTCGCCCGGCGACGGTTGCAGCGATACGTGCCGGATCGAGCCGGGCTTCGCGTGTCCGGCCGGCCAGCCGTGCCACCGGACGACGTGCGGCGACGGCAAGAAGGAGGGCGGCGAGGCGTGCGACGACGGCAACACGTACGGCGGCGACGGCTGCGGCGCCGACTGCCGCGCCGAACCCGTGTGCGTGGGAACGAACGGCTGCACCTCGCCGTGCGGCGACGGCCTCAAGCTTCCCAGCGAGGCGTGCGACGACGGCAACTCGGTCTCCGGCGACGGCTGCTCGGCGGCCTGCGCGCTGGAGCCGAGCTGGGACTGCCGCGACATCAGCGACGCCGACAGCGGCGACCTGATCGTGCCCGTCATCTATCGCGACTTCATGCCGCGCGACGCGCCGGGCGGACATCCCAACTTTGGCGCCGACGTCTCCGGCACGATCGTGACCGGGATGGTGCAGGCGACGCTGGCCGCCGACCGCAAGCCGGTGATGGCGCCGGCGCCGCCGCAGAACGGTTCGCTGACCACGGCGGCCGACTTCGCCGAGTGGTACCACGACGGCACGCGCGGCAAGGCGGTGCGCGACATGATGACGCTGGCGCGCCAGGCGAACGGCACGTTCGTCTACGACCACTCCGAGAAGTGGAGCGACACCGCGCCGGTCGGGTGGATCACGCCGCCGTTCTTTCCGCTCGACGGCCGCGGATGGGCCGAGCCGCCGAACGGCCCGGAGGTGACCCGCCTCGCGGACTGCGACATGGACCACCTGCCGCACAACTACAGCTTCACCAGCGAGGTTCGCTACTGGTTCGAGTACCGCGGCGGCGAGACGCTGCAGTTCATCGGCGACGACGACGTCTGGGTGTTCGTCAACGGCCAGCTCGCCGTCGATCTCGGCGGCATCCACGGCGCGTCGTCGGGCAGCATCACGCTGGACGCGGCGGCGGCGACGCGGTTCGCGCTCACGGCCGGCCGCATCTACGAGATCGCCGTGTTCCAGGCGGAGCGGCGCATCTGCGGGTCGTCGTACAAGCTCACGCTCGGATCGTTTGCGCGCAAGACGACCGTGTGCACGCCCCGCTGCGGCGACGGCATCGTCAACGGCGCCGAGATCTGCGACGACGGCGTCAACGACGGCAAGTACGGCGGGTGCAAGCCGGGATGCGGCGCGCTCGGGCCGTTCTGCGGCGACGGGATGACGGAGCCCGGGGTCGAGCAGTGCGACGACGGGCGCAACCTATCCACGTACAACCAGTCCGGCTGCGGGCCGGGCTGCAGGGCCGTCGCCCGCTGCGGCGACGGGCGCGTCGACAGCCTGTGGGGCGAGACGTGCGACGACGGCAACGCCGTCTCGATGGATGGATGCAGCGCCACCTGCCAGCTGGAAATCGACGTCGAATGAAACGCAAAGCGGTCATCATCGGATGCGCGCTGATCGCCGGCCTTCTCGCCGCGTGCAGCGACGACGCCCATCAGGGCGGCAAGGACGCCGGCGCCACCGGCTTGACCGGCCTCGACGGGCTGGGCGGCATCGGCGGCAACACGTTCAACCAGTGCGGCGTCGCCGCGCCCGAACCGTCCGACAGCGGGAACTGCACCGCGGTCAGCGCGCCGGCGATCGCGGATTTCGATGACTACGCACCAGGAACCGCGGCGGGCGGCTACACCTATCAGGTCGGCGGGAAGCTGGGCGCGATCCTCCACATCGACGACGGATCGGGCGCGAACGGCACCAGCGTCATCAGCACCGAGATGGTGGCGGGCGAGGGCGGCGCCGGGTACGCGGTGCAGATCGCCGACAGCAACGCGGTGAACTGGGGCGGGATCCTCCTCTTCTATTTCCCGTCCGGTACGACGCCGACCTGTCTGAACGCGCCCGCGTACACGGGCGTCGAGTTCTCGATCAAGGGTTCGGCGCCGTCGGGAAAAATCGCCGTCAACCTGGGCATGCTCGACACGATCGCCGTCGCCGACCATGGGCTGTGCGACAACGCGACCGCCGCCGATTGCAAGAACGCCAACATCGAATGGCCGCTGCCGTCCGACCCGGCGGCGTGGGCGCACGTCCAGGTGCCGTGGAGCGCGTTCACACCCGGGATCGGCAGCGGCCGCGCCTGCGTGCCGGTCACCGGGCAGAACATCGTCCAGCTCGCGATCCAGCCGCTCATGAGCTACCCGCCGCCCAACTACATGCTGGCGCCCGGCCCTTACATGATCGCGGTCGACAACGTGCGGTTCTACTGAGGACATCCATGCGCCGAATCCATCATTGCGCGATCCTGGTTCCGATCCTGGCCGTCGCGGCTGCGTGCGGCGACGGCGCCGCCAACAGCGACGCCGGCGGAACGCTGTGCGCGCTCGCGCCGAGCCTGCAATGGAGCGGCACCGCGCCGGTGATCTCGCCCCGCTCGGACGCGACGCACGCTCTGACGGCCGTGAAGGATCCCAGCGTCGTGCAGTTCAACGGACGGTGGCACGTGTTCGCCAGCATGGTCAGCACGGCGGGCGCGTACAACATGGTTTACACCAGCTTCTCCGACTGGAGCGAGGCCCCGAACGCGCCGCTCGCCTTCATGGACCAGACGCCCGGCTTCGCCACCTACGTCGCCGCGCCCGAGCTGTTCTTCTTCCGCCCGCAGAACAAGTGGTACCTGGTCTTCCAGTCGGGGCCGCCGATGTATTCGACCGCGGACGATCCCGGCGACCCGAAAGGGTGGGCGCCGCCCAAGCCGTTCTTCGCGGCCGAGCCCGCGATCGTCGCCGGCAACGGCGGCTGGCTCGACTTCTGGGTGATCTGCGACGACGCCGCCTGTTACCTGTTCTTCTCCGACGACCACGGCCGCTGGTACAAAAGCAAGACGGCCATCGACCAGTTCCCGAACGGCTTCGGCGAGCCGGTCGTCGTCCTGCAGGACACGAACGCCGGTCGGATCTACGAGGCCTCGAACGTCTACAAGCTGAACGGAACGAACCAGTACCTCGCGATCATCGAGGCGTTCGATCAGACGTCGGACAATCGCCGCTACTTCCGCTCGTGGATCGCCGACAGCCTGGAAGGACCGTGGCTTCCCTGGCAGGCGAGCGGGTCGTTCCCGTTCGCCGGCGAGCGCAACGTCGCGTTCGACGGCGCCGCGTGGACGCGCGACATCAGCCACGGCGAGGCGATCCGCGCCGGCTACGACGAGACGCTGGCGCTGGATCCCTGCCATCTTCGCTACGTGTTTCAGGGCGCCGATCCGACGGCGAACACCGGCGGCGACTACAACAAGATCCCCTGGCAAATCGGCGTAATCTCCCAGGTCGAGTGACATTCTTACGCAGCATCATCGTCGGTCTGGCGCTGACGCTCGCCGCTTGCGGCGGCGCCTCGCCCAAGGGCGCGTGCCAGCCCGCCGGCGACGCTGGAACCGGCGGAACGGGCGGCACCGGCGGCGCCTGGCAATACACGAACCCCGTCATCAAGGGCGACTGGAGCGATCCGGGCGTGGTGCGCGTGGGCGAGGACTACTACTCGGTTCGTTCGACGTTCGGGTGGCAACCGGGCCTGGCCGTGGCGCACTCGAAGGATCTCGTGCACTGGGAGTACCTGGGGAACGAACCGAGTAGTAGTCCTCGCCCACGCGC
>Ga0207704_10000858_pt1 | contig 13470 bp, 8 predicted proteins | sample KBSMisM12_FD_184308 | JGI IMG/M metagenome (GOLD analysis project Ga0207704, IMG submission 184308) | Miscanthus rhizosphere microbial communities from Kellogg Biological Station, Michigan, USA - KBS Miscanthus M1-2 (SPAdes) (version 2) | ecosystem: Host-associated > Plants > Roots > Rhizosphere...
AGGCAGCGCGGGCAGCGCAGGCAGCGCAGGCAGCGCAGGCAGCACAGGATCGGCGGGCAGCAGCGGCGGGACAGCCGGCACGCTGTCGCCCATCGCGCCGCCGGCGTGCGACGCGATCGGCAACGAGCCGACGATTCCCGCTGTGTGCGCGACGGTGATGGCCACCAAGACCGTGACGAACGGCGTCCCCAGCGACGAGACTCTGGACAGCACGGCGATCCAGACCGCGATCACCGGCTGCCCGGTCGGACAGGCCGTGCGCCTCACGACCGACGGTGACAAGACAGCGTTCGTGGCGGCGGGTTTGAACTTGAAGGCGGGCGTGACGCTGTGGCTGGACACGGGCACGACGCTGTTCGCGTCGCACAACCCGCGCGAGCACGACGCGCAGGCCGGCAAGTGCGCGGGCAACGGCACCGGCAACTCGGCGTGCAAGCATCTGATCAGCGTCCTCAACCCGATGGACTCCGGCGTCGTCGGCGAGGGCACGATCGACGGCCGCGGCGGCGAGCCGCTGACCGGCGGGACCAAGACCTGGTGGGATCTGGAAGAGGACTACGACGGCAACCTCGCCGCCCCGCGGCTGATCCAGGTATCCGGCGGTACCAACTTCGTGCTGTACAAGGTGACGCTGAAGAACTCGGCGAAGTTCCACGTCGTCATCGACGGGACCAACGGCTACAAGGTCTGGGGCATCACCATCAACACGCCGGCGGACTCGCCCAACACCGACGGCGTCGATCCTTCGCGCGCCAAGAACGGTGTCATCGCTTACACGAAGATATCCACCGGCGACGACAACATCGCCGTCAAGGGCGGCGGTCCCAACCCGGTCGATGGATTGCTCGTCGCCCACAATCATTTCGGACGCGGCCACGGCATGTCGATCGGCAGCGAGACCAACGGCGGCGTCCGCAACGTCAGCGTCTGCGATCTCTCGCTCGACGGGACGGACAACGGCCTGCGCATCAAATCCGACGCCAGCCGCGGCGGTCTGGTACAAGGCGTCTATTACACGGACGTCTGCATCCGCAACAGCCGCCACCCGCTGGTGTTTGATTCGTACTACAGCTCGGCGGCGGGCACGTTGATCCCCGACTACCGCGACATCTCCGTGAACAACGTCCACGTGCTGGGTACGGGCGGCCTCAATACCTTCCGCGGCTGGGACGCCGCCCACCCGATTGGCATCTCGCTGAACAACATCGTGTTCGACGAGGCGCCGATATCGATCACGGCCAGCTATTCGAACATCGTCTTCGGGCCGCAGCCCGTCACCATCAAGCCGTCGGGGACGGGCGTCGTCGTCAGCGACCAGGTCACCGGCACCGCCGTGCCGCGCGTCTGCGATGACGCGTGGGTGCCCTTTTAGACGATTTTCATGATCGATCGCGCCCCCTGAAACATGCAGGTCCGACGCGGATTTCGGGCCCATGTGCGAGCCGTTTCCAGGTTCTACGACAACCCATAGCCTCGACCGACCGGCACTTCTGGACCTGGGCTTCGGAGGCCCTGAACAAATGAACGAAAACCCCACCCGAGGCCCACGGAAATCGTTTCTGACCGCGTTTGCGCTGGTCGCTCTGGCAGCCGGTCCCGCGCGCGCGCAAACGCAGGCGCAGGCGAATGACGAGAAGCCCGCGGGCGCTGCCGCCGAAGCGCCGCCTCCCGCGCCGCTGCCGCCGCCCGCGGCGATGGCGCCCGTTCCGGCGCCGTCGCCGCCTCCCGCGCCGCCGCTGGCCCCGCCCGCCCTGGTTCCGGTAAACGTCGTCGGCTCGCGCCAGCCGGAAGGTGGGTCCGCCGGTCCGGACTACGAAAGCACCTGGTTCACGCGGACGCCGCTGAAGATGACCCTGGGCAGCGGCGACAACCAGTGGTCGATCGGGTTCTTCGGCACCATCGAGGCCGACTACATCACCGACAGCACGCGCAGCTACAACGAGATCATCGGCGGCAACCTGGTCGCGCGCGGCGACACCTACGAAGGCACCGTCGGACGGACGCAGTTTTCGATGCGGAACACGCGCGTCGGCCTGCTCCTCGATTCGCCGAAGATCGCCGGCGTGACGCCGTCGGCGGTGTTCCAGGGCGACTTCGGCGGCAACCAGCCCGGTACGCCCTACGTGATCCCCGGCGCGCAGGTGGGATCGACGATCTCCGAGAACGCTTACTACAACAGCCCGACGTTCCGCGTCCGGCACGCGTACCTGACGCTGCGCAATCCCTACGTCGACGTCCTGGCCGGGCAGACCTTCGACGTCTTCGGGTTCCAGAACTTCTACACCGTGACCTCGCTGCTGGGGATTCCCAACCAGGTCTCGACGCGCACCGCGCAGTTCCGGGCGTCGCGCACCTTCGGCGCGGGCGGGCCGATCTCGGTGGATGCCGCTTTCGAGGCGGCGCGGCCGGTGCAGCGCGATTCGATGGTCCCCGACCTGATGGGCGGTCTTCGCTTGGCCATCAACGGCTGGAAGGGGCTGACGACGCCGGGAGCCGCGATCACCATTCAGCAGCCGATGTCGATCTCCGTGTCCGGCGTCAGCCGCCAGTTCAAGGTCAACGCGTTCACGCCGCCGCCCGCGCAGGCGTCGAACCACACCACGGGCTGGGGCGCGTCGGTGGACCTGTTCGCGCCCATCATTCCGGCGATCAGCGCCAACGACCGCGTGTTCAAGGCTTCGATCGTCGGGTCGTTCGTGATCGGGACGGGCATCGCCGACCTGATCTCGGCTGGCGGCAACGCGCGCTTCCCGACGCTGCCGAACTCGATGCAGTACAACCCGCCTCCGGTGTACACCGCCGACATCGACAACGGCCTGGTGACGTTCGACATCAACGGCGTGGCCCACACCATCGATTGGTACGCGTTCAAGGCCGGCCTGCAGATCTACTTGCCGGGCCGCCTGCTGCTGGCGGGCAATTATTCACAGGCGCACTCGAGCAACCTCGCCAAGCTGTACCCGCGCGGTGGTGCGGAGATCGAGCTGCTGGGCTCCGTCGCCGACACCACGGTTTCCGGCGACGGCAGCTTGATGTGGGACGCGACGCCGGCGGTTCGCTTCGGCCTCTCCGGCCAGTTCACGAAGGTGAAGTACCTGGACGGCAACGAGCCGCACAACGTCCGCGGCATCTTCCAGGCTCTGTACACGTTTTAGAGAGTCGCCGGGCGGCGGCGAGCGCGCCGGCGAAATCGCCGACGACGGGACGATGGGGGCGCGTATGCTCTCGCGGCGTGACGTCGCGACGGATGGCGGGCGCAGCGATGGTCGCGTGGATGGTCGCCGGCGGCCTTGCGTGCCGGCGATCCGCCGCGCCGCCGCCGCCGGCTGGATCGGCGGGACCGGCGGGACCGGCGATGATCCGCGCCGACGCGCGAGTCGACGGCGCTCGCACCGACGGGAAAATGCATGATGGCGGATCCGCAAGATCCGCGGGTGACGAGGCCGACGAGGCCGATCCCATCGTGGCCGCCCGGATCGCCGAGTCGATCTGCAAGCGCCCGCGCTGCTGCATCACGCGCGTGATGCCCGCCGGCGTCGGCGGCGACGGTACGCGGTACACGATCGTCCGTGTGGACTTGCGGCCTGGGCGCCGTCGCTGCGCGGAGCCCCAGACCGCCGGGCAGGAGGACTTGATCGATGCCGCCGCGATCAAGGCGAACCAGGACGGCAACAACGATGACGAGGTGTGCGAGCGCTATCGCTGGGACCTGATCGCGGAGACAGCCGGGAAAGGCGGCCAGCCTTTGAAGGTCCGCTGGCGCCAGCCGCTGGAGATCGACGACTGGTGCATCAGCGCCTTCGGCGTGGGCGGCGGCGAGGACGAAATGTCGGCGGACCCGGCGGCGCGGACGGTCACGCACTCGCGCAGGTTTGGCTCCGCGTGGCGCGGCGACGAGCGGGCGACGGTGGGTCTCGATCCGCTACGTGTCGTGGAGACGACGCACCGATCCTGGTACATGGTGCACGACGACGAGGACGACACGGAATGGAACTGGGACAAGTTCTCGGGCCGTCAGTCCAGCTCGACGGTCTTCTGTCGGACAGGTCCGAACCCGGACGCGAGCTTTCCCGATGCGGCGGCTGGCGCGCCGCACGGCGAGACGGATCAGCCGATGGCCGCCAGCGACGCGGTGATCATCCCGAAGGTCACGCTGCCGGCCGCGTTCGTGAAGTCGGGCTGGTCAGGCACCTCGTTCCAGAGCTGCGCGGCGCACGTCGACGGGAAGGATGACGGCTTCACGATTCACGGGCCCGCGCGCGGCGACAGCGCTGATTCCGAGCTGTGGGCCGTGATGTCGTCGGAGGACGTGCTGTTCGTCGACGTCACCGACGATCAGCTCATCACGGCGGCGAAGAGCTGGGTGAAGGCCGATCACCTGGAGCTCTGGCGCGCCGTCGGCACGCCGATCAGCAGCGGCGGCAGCGGTTGCTTCCAGCCCGATCCGAACGCGAAGGCGCTGCAGTGGGGGATCGGCCTGGACGGGCAGGTCTACAGGGCGCACGGCCAACCCGCGTCCAGCCCGACGGTGCGGGTGGCGCGCACGGACCAGGGTGTGCGCTTCCGGATCGTGCTTGCCAGCGAGGGAGACGGCCTGACCGTGGTCTACAGCGACAGCGACGACGGCGTTCGCCAGAAGCGCCTGATCGCGACCAGCCAGCTGCGCTTCGGGCGCCCATGGACGATCGGCAGCGTCAGCGTGATCGGAAAGCAGCGCGCCACCTGCATCGTCGCCGGCGGCGCGCTGCGCCCAAAGGTCGCGCCCCTCGGCCGCAGCCCGGGCCTGCTGTTCCGAAACCTTCCCGCCGACTGACCACAACACCGCACCAAGGTTGATATTTCGATCGGGGACGCGCTGAGCTGCGATCCGGCATTAGGGCGGCGAGCGTCTGGGCGACGGACCGACCGACCCGGCTGGGAGTAGGCGAGTGCAGGCAGTAGACGGGACCGTTGCGCGATCCAGGCGGACGTTGACCTTTAATGTCGGCGAGCGACTAGGACTGCATGCGACTGCTCAGGCCGGTGAGGCGAGCGGAAGGCACAAAGCTCGCGCGAAGCGCCGAAGCCAATAGGTGCCCGCTGGGAACAGCACGTCGCGCACGCCGTCGATGAAACGGGCTCGCGCAGCGATGTAGGCGTCGACGAAGGATCGATTTCGGCGCAAAGCCTCGATGCGGCTCCATTTGTTTCGCGCGGCGATGCGAGGAACGAGACCGCGACGCGGCTCGCGGCTGGCGGGCCGATCACTCCAGCCTTGGCACAAGACTCCTTTGCGACCAATCACTATCGTGCCGCTGCGCCGCCGTTCCACGGCGATGGATTCCTCGACCTGCCGAATTCGGTCAATCACGAGCGCGCTGAATTCTCCCGCGCCCAGGTGGTCGTATTCGCGCGGTCGAACGAACGAAAGTTCGACGGTTTCCGGCATGACGCCCTGTTCGCGAAAGAAGTGCTTCGGACGGGATGCCGTGAGCGACTTGCCGTGGATGATCGATGGAAGGGAACTGACGCCGGGCCAGTGATGGGCTTTTTCCACGAGGCCGTCCTTCACGGGGTTTGTCAGCGCATACGTCATCTTTTCGATGACGTCATTCGGATCGACCAGGCGGACGACGCTGGTTTGTTCGGAGGACCAGAAGTTCTCCCATCGGCCGCGGAGAGAGTTCTGGCACTTGGCGAAGAGCTTGTGGAAGTGCTCGAGAAAGGCCGGGTAGTTACCGTGCGGATCGTGGATGCCCGTGTGGTGATGGTTGCTCATCGCGACCGTGAACAGCACCTGAATGCGGTAGCGAGCGGCCGCTTCCGCCAGACAATAGATGAAGGCGTTGTTTGTCTGCTGGTCGGGCCGCATCAAGAACTGCCGTTGCGTGCACCGGCGGGTGATCATGTACGTCTGGCCCGGCAGAACCTCGCGAGGGATGGACATGCCGAGTCTTCGGCTCCGCCCGCTCAAAGTGTCGTAATAATCAACCTTGGTGCGGTACGCGCGGTGCTATTGCGGCGGGTCGCAGCAGTAGAGGTCGGCGGTGGAGCCCTCGGCGCTGAGGCCCTGGACCGGCGGGTCGGGACAGGTGACCAGCGGCCACTGGTGCTCGGGGCGGTCGCCGTAGCAGGCGTACGCGAGCTTGTTCCCCACGCAGCCCGGGACCTGCGCCTGCGGTTGCAGAACGCACGCCTTCATGTCGCAGCAGTACTGCTTGGCCGCGTAGCCGTCCGCGTTGACGCCGTTCACGGGCGTCTGGTCGCAGGTCATCACGTCGTAGGTCTGTTCCGGACGGTCGCGGCCGTAGCACGAGAAGCCGAAACGGTTCTCCTCGCACGCCGGCACATAAAGGTCAGATATGCACGAGCCGCCGGGCTGGATCAGCGCGGGGACGTAACAGCAGTAGTATTCGACCCGCGGGTTGGGCGCCGGCCTGGGCGTCGCGCACAGGAAGTAGAAGAAGTCCGCGCGGCTCTCGTTGGCCTTGAAGTCCTCCGCCGCCGGGATGGCGCCGTCGGTACAGGTCCATCCGCTCATCCGGTCGGGCAGCCACGACGGCTTCTTGCCCGTGCACTGGCCGTCGGACTGCACGCAACCCGGGCCGAGGGGCGGCGGCGGGATCGGCCGCGACGTACAGCAGAAGTTGATGAAGTCCTTCTCCCGGACGCCGTTGCCGCAGTCGACCAGCGGGTTCAGCGCCTCGGGGCGGTCGGAGCCGCGGCACTGGAAGCCGTTGAACGAATTCTGGACCTGCCCGCGGATCTCACCGTCGGGGAAGTTCACGGTGTGGACGTCGATGTAGCTCTGCCCGCTGCGCAGGATCTGCATCTGCTCCGCAGTCAAGGGCGGCGTGGTAGCGGGGTCGGGACCGCTGATGCCGCCCGACGTCACGTTGGCCGGAATGATGAGCGTGATGACGACGTCCGCGTTCTCGCCGAAGCCCGCCGACGCGTGAATGTGCGCCGCCGTCGCCGTCGACGACAGGTTCGAGAACGATCCGGTCACGTAGACGCTGCTGGCGCGATCGTTGAACGCCGTCATCGCCGTTCCCGACCCCTGGGTGGCCGGAACAACATGGTCGGGCGACACGACCTGGCCGGGCGACAGCAAGTTGTTGAAGACGTAAACCGGGCAGGTCGACACCGGGTTGTAGGCGCACGTCGTTTCCTTCGGCGTGCAACACCAGCCCTGCGAACCGTCGGGCCCCGGCGGGCCCTGCTCGCCGCACACGAGACCCTGCGGGACGTTCTCGTTGTAGTGCGGGTCCATGTCGGGCCGCGATCCCTTGGGGCAGATGTGGCCGACCATCGACGTGGGCGCGCCGCCGTCCGGCTGCGAGCCGCAATTGAGCGAGTTGTTGACGTCGGGCGTGCACAGCGCGCTGAGCGCCGGCATGGTGTCGTCCTTGATGCACGCGCCGGACGCCAGCGCGAGCGACGCGAGGCCGAGGACCGCGATCCGGGAACCGACGCGGGCCATCAGTGCTGCCATCCTGCAGGCTCGACGGGGGCCGGTAACACCGGGAACACGCAATCCCTGGGCTGGCTGCCCGTCGTGACCTGGTTGTCGACACTCACGGTCGATCCGCCCGGGTGGAAGTTGCTGTCGCGCGGTCCCATCACGACGCTCGCGAACTGGGACGTGACGCCCAGCGGACCGAGATTTTCGATCACGACGTTGTCGAGCGTGATCGGTCCCGCCGGCAGCGTCTCGTTGAAGCCCTCCAGCGTCACGACAGGCGGGTTCAACGCCATGCAGGTGACGTGGCGAATGTCCCTGAACGTGAGCTCCTTGAACTCGGGGACGTAGTCGCCCGCGAACAGCGGGTTGTACGCCGTGCTGACCAGGATCGCGTTGACCATGTCGCGCAAGCAGACGCCCTCGTACGAGATGTTCTTGACCAGGCCGCCGCGGCTCGTGTCGGACTTGACGCGGATGCCGTTGAAGTCCGCCCCGTGCGCCTCGTGGCCGACGGCGCGCGAGTCGGCGTCGATGGTCAGGTTCTTGATCTTCACGTTCTGAACGCCGCGGTGAACGACGCTGTACGGCATCGGCGACGTGTAGATCCCGTAGGTCTCGCTGCCGATCGACATGCCGTGGCCGGTGCCGAAGTGCATGTTCGCGATGACCAGGCTTTCGACCCAGTGGCCGCCCTTGATCGCGATCTGGTCGTCGCCGGTGCTGATCGTCGAGCAGGCGATGACACCGCAGTACGCGATGTTGTTGGCGCCCGGGTCGATCCCGTCGGTGTTGCGCGCCCAGCTGGGCGTCAGCTGCTCGCCGCGGCTGTTGAACCACTTCGACGGGGTCAGCACCGTGACGCCCCAGACGATGAACCCTTTCCCCGGCGACGTGCAGGTGGGACCGTTCGGGCCGTCGGGTCCCTCGTTGGGGAACGACGTCAGCTTGACGTGGAACTTGGCCGAGTTGTGCAGCGTGATCTTGTAGAGCAGGAACCCGGTCGTGGTGTTGACCGTGTTGATCATCGTCGGGTTGCCGATGCTGCCGTCGATCTCGCGCAGCGCGTACGACATGTTCCACCATGAGTAAGGCCGGCCGACGAGCGGCTCGCCGCCCTGACCGTCGATGGTGCCCTCGCCGATGATCCCCGGGCTGATGCCGCGCACGGTGATGAACTCCGTGCAGGCGCCCGAGTCATTGATGCCGATGACGCCGCAGTTGCCGGTCTTCTGCATGAGATCGGGGTTGCGGGTCATGAACAGCGTAACGCCCTTGTCGATCCAAAGGATCACGCTGTCGACGCGGAGGTTGCCGGAGAGGAAGGCGTTCTTGTCGCCGTCGGCCGCCAGCTTGATCACGCCGTTCTTGCAATGCACCAGCGCGTCGTTGATGCGCTGGGTGTCCAGCGTGTCGATATCGCCGGTCGGCTCGTCCAGGACCTGGCCGTCCGGCGGCGTCACCCGCGTCGCCTTCAGGATGCAGGCGGGGTCGGTCGGATCGGGCGGGGGCCAGTTCGCCCCGGCGCCGTACGGCTCGGGCGGAAGGTCGGGATCGTTCGCACCGCAACGGGCCGCGCCGGGCGCCTCTTCCGGCAGCGGCTGGTTACCGCACAGGTAGTTGATCTCGGGAATCGCGGGCTCGCTGTGACACGAGGCCAGCGCCGCGAGGAGCGGGGCTGCCGAGACCAACCTCGGCAGCCGCTTCGCGAGTGCAGACCACGACTGCGGTTGTTGCATGTGCAAGCGCGGTTTTTGGGGTGAGCGGTTTCGGGTCAGGAACTAGCAGCCGAGTCCGGCGGGGCAGGGCCACGCCGTGTCGCTGGCGCAGCTCCACGTCCGCTTGCCAGCCGAGTTCGCCGCCTGGCAGACACAGTAACCCATCTTGTCGGCGCCGCCCGAGTCGTTGTAGTGACCGCCCGGCAGACCGCCGGTGGTGTTGCAGAGAACGCACATGTCGACCGTGCAGTCCTGCGACGCCTGCGGCGTCACGCCCGCCGGGCACATGGTGTTGGCCGCCGCCGGGATCTTGTAGCAGGCGAAGTTCGTCGCCGAGTCGAAGCTGCAGCCCGACATCTCGGCGTAAACGCCGCCGGTGCAGGTCTCGGACTTCGCGCCCTGCTTCTCGGGACCGCAGGTCTTGTAGCAGAGCTGCACGTCGGCCGCGACGCACGCGACGCCCTTTGCGGGCTCCATGCCGCCGGCGGTCACCAGCCCGGTGCACGACGGGCTGAAAGCGCCGCCCGCGCCGGTCGCGCTGCCGCCCGCGCCGGTCGTGCCGGCCGCGCCGCTGTCGCCGGCCTGGCCCTGCGTTCCGGCCTGACCCACGGTTCCAGCCGCGCCGCTCGTGTTACCCGTCCCCATCGAACCAGCGCTGCCCGCCGTCGCGGGGCCGTTGCCGCCGCCGCAAGCCTGAAGAATCAAAACAAGCGCCGCCGCACCCAGCGCGCTCACCGATTGGACCCGAATCCGCTTAGTCATTTGAAACCCTCGTTTTTGTTGGCGGCCCTACGGGCCAATCCCAGCCCGATGGCCGGCTTGCTTGCTCCGTGGGTGTCCGTACGGGATCCGGAAGGCTCATGGATCGGGGGGGTTTGGGCGCCGATTTTCCCGGTCCTGCCCCATCGAGACGGCCCCTGTCGTTTTGACGAGCTGTTCCGACCCCGATCAGCTACCGATCGGGACTCGTGACAAAGCTGCTCCGTTCGCTCGTCGCCGCCCTGCCGATCCTGCTCGCCGCTTCGACCGCCCGTGGTTGGGGTATCGCGCCGTTCCCCGGGGCGGCCCCCGCGCCCGCCGCGGCCTCCCCGCTGGACTGGGCCCGCCGAACCTGCGACGCGGTCATGAAGCGCAGTCCGATCCTGACCGATCGCTGGCACTACGACGTGGGCCTGGTGCTGTCCGGGTTCGAGAGCGTCTGGCGAAAGACCGGCGATCGCCGGTACTTCGACTACATCAAATCAAACGTCGACCGGCTGGTTGGCGCGGGCGGCGTGATCAAAGGGTACGAGCCCGGGGCTTTCATTCTCGACGACGTGAACATGGGCAAGGTGTTGTTCGCGCTGCTCGCCGAATCGAAAGACGCGGCGGGGACGGAACGGTATCGCGCGGCGCTGGTCGCGCTGCGCGCGCAGCTGGTGAAGCAGCCGCGCACGGCCGACGGCGGTTTCTGGCACAAGCAGGTCTACCCGCACCAGATGTGGGCCGACGGCGTTTACATGGCGTCGCCGTTCCTCGCCAAGTTCGCCGCCGTGTTCAACGAGCCCGCCGCGCTGGACGACGCCGTGAAACAGGTGCTGCTGGCCGAGGCGCACCTGCGCGACGGGAAGACGGGCCTGCTCTATCACGGCTGGGACGAGAGCAAGAAAGAGCGCTGGGCGAACCCGAAGACCGGGCGGTCGTCGCAGTTCTGGGGCCGTGGCGACGGCTGGTACGCGATGGCGGTCGCCGACGTCCTGGCGGAGATGCCGCGCAATCACCCGAAGCGGGCCGCGGTCGTGGCGGTACTGCGGCGGCTCGCGCGGGCGCTCGCCAACGTCCAGGACAAGGCGAGCGGCGTCTGGTGGCAGGTGCTGGATGCGGGCGGGCGGGCGCGCAACTTCGAGGAAGCATCCGCGTCGGCGATGTTCGTCTACGCCATCGCGAAAGGGGCCAACAACGGCTGGCTGGACGCGAAGAAGTTCGCACCCGTCGCCGCGCGCGGGTATACCGGAATCGTGAAGGAATTCATCGTCGTCGAAGACGCCGGCGCGGTTCACCTCGCGCGCATCTGCAAGGTCGCGGGCCTGGGCGGCGATCCGTACCGCGACGGAAGCTACGACTACTACGTCGGGACCGAGGTTGTGGCGGACGATCCCAAGGGCGTCGGCGCCTTCATCCTGGCCAGCGCGGAGCAACCAAATTGACCATGAAGCGCGTCGCTTTATTGATCCTGGTTCTCCTTGCCGTGCGCGACGCGGGCGCCGCGCCCGCTGCCGCGCGCAAGCCCGGTCCCGCCTTCTTCGACATTCGCAGCTACGGCGCGGTCGCGGACGGGAAGACCAAGGCGACCGCCGCCATACGCAAGGCGATCGACGCGGCCGCGGCCGCGGGCGGCGGGACGGTCGTGTTCTCGGGCGGGACGTACCTGACCGGTCCCATCCACCTCAAGAGCAACATCACGCTGCTGGTCGAGGCGGGGACGGTCCTGAAGTTCTCGAGCGACTTCGACGACTACCTGCCGATGGTCCGCTCGCGCTGGGAAGGGACCGAGGTGGTGAACTTCTCGCCGCTGATCTACGGCAACAAGGTCGAGAACGTCGCCATCACCGGCCGCGGCCTGATCGACGGCAGCGGCGAGCCGTGGTGGAAGACGTACCGCGACCTGAAGGAACAGCTGGGCAAGCCGGTGGCGAAGCCGTCGAAGTGGCAAGCGGAGTTCGCGCGCCTGAACACCGCGCGCGCCGACTGGCCCGACGATCGCCGCTGGCTGGAGAACGGCTTCCTGCGGCCGCCGCTGATCCAGATCCTCGACTGCAAGAACCTGGCGATCACCGACGTCACGGTGAAGAACCCGCCGTTCTGGACCATCAACCCGGTCTACTGCGACGGCGTCACCATCCGGGGGATCACCGTCGACAACCCGGAGGACGCACCCAACGGCGACGGCATCGACGTCGAGTCGTCGCGCAACGTGCACATCTCGGATTCCCACATCAGCGCCGGCGACGACTGCATCGCGCTGAAGTCGGGGCGCGACGCGCAGGGGCGGAAGATCGCGCGCCCCGTCGAGAACGTCACCATCACCAACTGCACGATGGTGCGCGGTCACGGCGGCGTCTCCATCGGCAGCGAGATGGCGGGGGGCGCGCGGCGCATCGCGATCTCGAACTGCGTGTTCCAGGACACCCAGCGCGGCATCCGCATCAAGACCACGCGCGGCCGCGGCAACGTCGTCGAGGACGTGCAGGTCAGCAACATCGTCGTGCGCGATCTGAAGTACGAGGCGGTCGCGCTGGACATGTTCTACACGGCCGCGCCGCCCGAGCCGGTGTCGGAGCGAACGCCGCGCGTCCGCAACGTCCACATCTCCGGGATCACCGGGACCGCCAAGGGCGCGGGCGTGATGCTGGGACTTGAGGAGTCGCGGCTGGACGACGTCACCCTGACCGACTTCGACGTGACCACCGAGACGGGACTGGTGATCAGGAACGCGGACCACGTCACGCTGCGTTCGGTCCGCATCAACACGCAGGGCGGGCCGGCGATCAGCGCCGAGAACGCCACCAACCTGCGCCTCTACGACGTCGGGACGTCGGCGCCGCACCCGGGCACGCCCGCGGTCGCGTTCGTCAACGTCGCGCACGCGTTCCTGCAGGGCTGCTACGCGCCCGCGGGCAGCGACATCTTCCTTTCCGTGCGCGGCCGCGACACCCGCACGATCATCCTCGGCGAGAACGATCTGGTGGGCGCGCGCTCGCCGTTGATGCTGGGCGGCGACGTGTCGCCGAACGTGATCACTCGACGATGATCGGGGCCACCGTCGTCGTCCCGGCGCCGTAGAACGCCAGGTCGGCCGCCGCGCCGGGGATCGGGATGGGCGTTCCCGCGCCGGTCATGAGATCGATCTGGATCAGCTTGCCCGCCAGGGTGAAGCCGTAGGCGATCCCGCCCCAGTAACCGAGTCCCAGAACTTCGTCCATGCCGGTGGGGCCGATGATGCGCTTGAGCGCGCCGGTCTTCGGGTCGACCTCGACGATGCGGTCGCCGCCAGTCGGGTTGCCGCTCTCGGCCGTGACCGTCAGGTACGTGCCGCCGTCCTTGATCGAGACGACGTCGCCGCTGGAGAGCCAGCGGACGCCGCCGCTGACGGCGTTGTTGAGCAAGCCGATGTCGGTGACGGCGCCCGTCGTCGGATCGACGCGAACGTAACGGTCATCGGCGTAGCCGACCAGCGCCTCGGCGTTCGCGACCAGCGTCCCCTCGGGAACGTAGGTCAGCGACGTCACCAGATTGGGGCCGCGGGTCAGCACGGTGCAGTGGGCGTTGGTC
>Ga0207704_10000859_pt1 | contig 13466 bp, 16 predicted proteins | sample KBSMisM12_FD_184308 | JGI IMG/M metagenome (GOLD analysis project Ga0207704, IMG submission 184308) | Miscanthus rhizosphere microbial communities from Kellogg Biological Station, Michigan, USA - KBS Miscanthus M1-2 (SPAdes) (version 2) | ecosystem: Host-associated > Plants > Roots >...
CAATATCACGTTGGCCGGCGCCACGCCAGCACCGAGACCGGAGTCCCACCACCCCATCGGGCCCGACAGCGCGAGGCCGCCGATGTAGCCGGTAGTGCTCGACTCGGGCGTATTGATGTCGCCGTGCGCGTCGAACCACACCACGAGCGCATCCGGGTGAAACCTGGCCACCACGGGCAAGGTTGCGAGCGCGACGGCGCAACGGGTCAGCGCTGTCACCGGCGTCTGCCCGGCGGTGTAGACGGTGTCGTAGCGGTGTGCCATCGCCTCGAGTGTCGGCGTGGCCGCGGTGAGCTCGGCCTGCCAATCGGTACTCAAGGGCGGCTGTGGTGCGCCGATCGTGGCCGCAGTCAGTCCCAGCCGACGTTGCCATTCCGCTCCGACCGCGGCGGCGCCGCCGAAACCGCGAGCGTTGTGATCGCCTGCGCGGCCCTGGAAGACCGTGAGGGCGAGCGTCATCGCTACAGTTTGACGCCGAGCAGCGCGTCGACGGCGGTCGCCACCGTCGGGCCCGCTTCGGTGTCGTGGCCGCCGTACTCCAGCGCGTCAGTCGCCCAACCATCCAGTGCGGCAACCGCTTTCGGGGTATCGAGGTCGTCAGCCAGATACTGGCGGACCCGGGCGACGACGTCGGTCGCGTCCGTTGCCGCGGGCAGGGTCGTGGCGGCCCGCCACCGCTGAAGCCGGGCGTTGGCGTCTTCGAGCACCTGATCGCTCCAGTACCGGTCGGCACGATAGTGCCCAGCGAGCAGACCGAGCCGGATGGCCGCCGGTTCGACGCCCTCGGCCCGCAGCCGCGATACCAGCACGAGGTTGCCGCGGCTCTTGCTCATCTTGTGCCCGTCCCAGCCGATCATCCCAGCGTGCACGTAGTGCCGCGCGAATCGCCGCTCTCCCGTTACAGATTCGGCGTGTGCGGCGGAGAACTCATGGTGCGGGAAGATCAGGTCACTGCCGCCGCCCTGGATGTCCAGACCGGTGCCGATACGGCTCAGCGCGATCGCCGTACATTCGACGTGCCAGCCGGGCCTGCCGGGGCCGAACGGCGACGGCCAGCTGGGCTCACCTGCCCGCTCCGCCCGCCACATCAGCGCGTCGAGTTCATCGCTCTTGCCCGCGCGGTCGGGGTCGCCGCCGCGCTCGGTGAAAAGCCGCAGCATGGTGTCGCGGTCGTAGCCCGACTCGTAGCCGAACTGCTGCGTCGCGTCGGCATGGAAGTACACGTCGGGGTACTCCGGGTCGTCGACGACATAGGCAGCGCCGGACGCCAGCATCTTCTCCACCAGCTCGACGACCTCGCCGATGGCTTCGGTGGCCGCCACATAGTCGTGCGGCGGCAGCACCCGCAGGGCGGCCATGTCTTCCCGGAACAGATCGGTCTGCCGGTCGGCGAGCTCTCGCCAGTCGACGCCGTCGCGCTGGGCCCGCTCGAACAGCGGGTCGTCGACGTCGGTGACGTTCTGCACGTAGTGCACCTTGTGCCCGGAATCCAGCCAGACCCGCTGTACCAGGTCGAACGCCAGATAAGTCGCGGCGTGGCCGAGGTGGGTGGCGTCATACGGGGTGATGCCGCACACGTACATGGTGGCCGTCTCACCTGAGGTGACCGGGCGGACCTGGCGGTCGGCGCTGTCGTAGAGCCGCAGTTGCGGCCCGTGTCCCGGCAGTGCCGGGACGTCCGGAGCCGGCCACGATTGCATAGCGTCGACTTTAAGGTGTTCGCTCAGAGCGGCCTCCCGATGGTGCGTGCTTCGTTTGTGAGCTACAACGCCGACGGTCGATCCATTCCCGATCAGCGGTCCCGATATGTCGACCAGATCCCGTCGAGCAGGACATCGGCCAGTTCGGCGCGACACATCAGCAGGTCGGGCAGATACGGGTCGCGCCGGTTGTAGATCAGCGGTGAGCCGTCCAGCCGCGATGCGTGCAGCCCCGCGGCCTGCACCACGCCGGCCGGGGCCGCCGAGTCCCACTCCCACTGACCTCCTGCGTGGACGTAGGCATCGACGTCGCCGCGGACCACGGCCATCGCCTTGGCTCCCGCCGACCCGATGCGCACCAGCTGGATGTCCATCCGGTCCCGCAGCCGCCACAGCACCGCGGGCGGCCTGCTGGCGCTGGCGGTGATGCGGATGGGGCCCTCGCGGCGCGGCGCCGGGGCGGTGACGGTGTCGGTGCGGTACACCTCGCCGCGCGCAGGCAGCGCGACCGCGGCGTCGGTGATCCCGCCTTGGGCCCCGCCGCTGCGCTGCCACAGCGCGATATGCACCGCCCAGTCGGTTCGCCCCGGCCAGGAGAACTCTCGGGTGCCGTCCACCGGGTCGACGATCCAGACCCGGTCGGCGTGCACACGCGATACGTCGTCGACGGCCTCCTCAGACAACACCGCGTCGTCCGGCCGGTCCCTTTGCAGCCGATCGAGAATCAGGACGTTGGCCCGCTTGTCGCCCGCGTCGCCGAGGTCGTACGGGTCGTCGAAGCCGATTTCCTCGCGGACGGCGAGCAGAAGTCTTCCGGCGTCGGCGGCCACGTCTGCGGCCAGCTCGGCATCGGTCAGGCTCACCGGCTCAGTAGATCACGCGCCATGCGCAGCCAACGCTTGGTCCAGCCAGGCCCGCAACGCCGCCACGGGCGCGGCGCCGGACTGACGCGCCACCACCTCGCCACGGTCGACGATCATCAGCGTCGGCACTGCCTGAATGGAGAACCGCTGCGCTGTCACCGGCGCCTTGTCCACGTCGACCTTGACCAGCTTCAGTTCGCCGGCACGTTCCCCGGCCAGCTGTTCCAGTGCCGGGCTCACCATCCGGCAGGGACCGCACCAAGTCGCCCAAAGGTCGACGAGAACCGGCACCGACGACTTCTCCACGATTTCTCCGTAGTCGCCGTCTGCCGCTTCCGCGATCCACGGCAACCAGTGCTGACATTGCGTGCAGCGGGGCTTCCCGGCGGCCGCCGCCGGCACGCGGTTGCGCTTGCCGCACTTCACACACGCCACGATGTGGTTGGTCATCGCACGTTTCCTCAGAACGCGGGCCACGGGATCGGACGCCGTCGGTCGGGTGTCGGCATCACCGGATTATTCAGCAGCGCAACGGTTCTGGCGTGTAACGCGTCGATCTCGCGACCGGTGATGTGCGCGTGTAACTGCTCACCGAGCTCGCCAAGTAGCTGATTACGCAGCCCGGCCACCGCCTCCAGGGTCTCGTCGTCGACTGGTTTTCCGGACCACCCCCACAGCACGGTGCGCAGTTTGTCCTCGACGTGCAGGCTCACACCGTGGTCGACGCCGTACACCTGCCCGTCCACACCCGACAGGATGTGGCCGCCCTTGCGGTCGGCGTTGTTGATCAGCACGTCGAAAACGGCCATGCGGCGTAGCCGAATGTCGTCGGCGTGCACCAGGGTGACCTCGTCGCCTGCATAGTCGTAGGCCTGCAACACCGGCAGGTAGCCAGGCGGAATGTGCCCGGCGGGCAGCAGGTCGACAAGATCCGGCCCGGACGCAGGCTCGTCGCCGACCTCGTCACCGGGCTGGTCCACCCACAGCTGCAGCATGCCGCGGCCGGCGGGCCCGTCGCGAATGATGGTGTAGGGCACGATGTTCCAGCCGAGCGCAACGGAAACGAGGTAGGCACCCAGTTCCCGGCCTGCCAGTGTGCCGTGCGGGAAGTCCCACAGCGGGGCCTCGCCTGCGATCGGCTTGTACACGCAATGTGCTTGCAGCTCATCGAGATGCGCCTCGCAGAGGAAGGTGGCGTTGCTCGCTGAGCGGATTCGTCCGATGACGGTCAACTCGCCGCGTAGGCACACCTCATCGAGATTGTCGGGGCCTGGCCCCCCGCTACGAGTCGGCGTCATCGTCGGACCCGGCAAGGGCGCCGCGCCGGTAGCCGTTGGTGCGCACGCAGATGTGGCCTTCCGGGTCTAGCGGCTCATCGCATAACGGGCACGGCGGGCGGCCGGCCGAAATGACGCGGTTGGAGCGCGTCGCGAACTGGCGCGCCGACTCGGGCGTCAGGAAGACCCGCACCGCGTCGGGCCCCTCCTCGGCGTCGTCGAGCACGACCGACGCATCGAATTCGGTGTCAGAAACGGCGAGCAGTTCGACGACGACGGTTTGCGCTTCCGAATCCCAGCCCAGCCCCATGGTCCCGACCCGGAATTCGGCGTCGACCGGCGTGATCAACGGGCTCAGGTCCTCGATGTCGCCGGTATCGGGCGGGATGGGGGTGCCGAAACGGCGGTTGATCTCCAGCAGCAGCGCCGCAATCCGCTCGGCGAGTACCGCAACCTGCTGCTTCTCGAGTACCACCGAAATCACGCGCTTGTCGTGCACGGCTTGCAGATAGAAGGTCCTGTTTCCCGGCTGCCCTACGGTCCCGGCCACGAAGCGGTCGGGTGTGCGGAAGACGTGAATTGCGCGGGCCATGGCATCCTCCAAAATACCGGCATCGGCGTGTCGGCCGTAATTCCACGCCCGGCGCTCAATCCGTTGAGCCGCCGACCACCGCGTCTTCTGGCGGCACCTCACCGTCCTTGTTGTCGGCTTCCCCGTCGACCTTCGGCGGCTTGGCCTGGAGTCCGGCGGTGAGCGCAGCACCAGTGTGGTTGACGTGGATGACGAACGGACGCAATGCGGTGTAACGGATCACACTCATCGACGCGGGGTCGGCGGTGATGCGCTGGAAGCTGTCCAAATGCGTGCCCAGCGCGTCGGCCACCACAGCCTTGATCACGTCGCCGTGGGTACATGCCACCCACAACGCGTCGCCCTCGTGCAGCTCGGCAAGCCGACGATCATGTTCACGCACCGCCGCCACCGCGCGCGACTGCACGTACGCCAGCCCTTCGCCACAGGGGAAGACGGCCGCGCTGGGCTGCTGTTGCACCACCGCCCACAGCGGCTCTTTGACCAGGTCACCGATCTTGCGACCGGTCCAGCTGCCGTAGTCGACCTCGGAGATGCGCTCGTCGATCAGCGGATCCAGCCCGAGCGCGGCGGCCAGCGGTTCGACCGTGCGCCGACAGCGCAGCAGCGGTGAGCGCACGATCGCACGGATCGGCAGCCCCGCAAGCCGCTCGACCACCGCCTGCGCCTGCTCGCGGCCCTTGTCGTCCAGGTCGATGCCGTCCGTGCGGCCTGCCAGCGTGTGCGCGGTGTTTGAGGTCGACCTGCCGTGCCGCAGCAGGATGACCGTCATGTCGCGGAGACTACCCCGGTGCCCAACAAGATCAGCACGACGGCGCCGAGCAACACGCGATAGCCGACGAACCAGTACATGCTGTGCCGCACCAGGAAGCGCAGGAACCAGGCCACTGCGAAAAAGCCGATCACGAATGCGATCACCGTCGCCACGAACAGCTGCGGGCCGCTGGCGCTCATCCCCTCGCCCACCGGATGGAACGCGTCGGGCAGCGAGAACAACCCTGAGGCGAACACGGCGGGGATCGCGAGCAGGAAACCGAACCGGGCGGCCAGTTCGCGGTCGAGTCCGAGGAAGAGGCCCGCGCTGATCGTCGCGCCCGACCGCGATACGCCAGGCACCAGCGCCAGGCACTGCGCGAGCCCGACGATGATGCTGTCCTTCCACGTCAGCTGCTCGACGTGCCGTGTCTGCTTGCCGTAGTACTCGGCGGCGGCGATGACAGCGGAGAAGACGATCAACGCGCTCGCGATCAGCCACAGATTGCGTGCGCCAGTACGGATTTCGTCCTTGAACAGCAGACCGAACACGCCGATCGGGATGGTGCCGATGATTACGTACCAGCCCATCCAGTAGTCGAGGCTGCGGTGCGCGGCAACGAACAGGCCGTTGAACCACGCCTTGACGATGCGGCCGATATCGCGTGCGAAGTACAGCAACACCGCCAGTTCCGTCCCCAGCTGAGTGACCGCGGTGAACGATGCGCCCGCGTCGTCGGCGAAGAAGACGCGCGACACGATCGCAAGGTGACCCGACGACGAGACGGGCAGGAATTCCGTCAACCCTTGCACCACCGACAGGACGACAACTTGCAGCCATGACATCGCAGGCGCCTCAATCACGCCGACGACCGTACCGTGAGGCTGATGTTAACGCGCTGTGCGTGTCACCGGCTGCGCGGCGGCCACCGCGTCGCGGACGGCCGCGGCCACGCTGCGCTCGTCGGTGAGATCGATGTCGGTGAGCTTGCGACTGGCAACGGCCACTACGTCCTCGGCCTGCGGAACCGGCCCGGTCAGGCGCGGCCGATACACCTCGACGACGAGCATCTGCTTTTCGATGTGGAACGAGAAACTCCGGCCATCACCAACCTGGCCAAACCCGCTGGCGTGCACACCAGTGGTGATGTCCTCGATAGCAAACTCTTGGTTGCCCAAATCCCTGTCTGCGGCGAGGGTCATGACCGAACCATACCGCCGTCGATGCCACGGAGCGTGGGAGACGTGGCCATTTGTGGACGGCGGGCTTGCCTACACTTGCTTTTCGATCGAAATCCCATTCGCACGATCCGAGAGCTACCCCTTGCCGCGCCGCCTAAACGACTCAATTCAGCTAATTCGCGTCGGTGCTGTTGCGCTGGCAACGGTCGCACTGGCCGGTTGCTCGGCGAACAATGCCGACAGCCCACCGCCGACAATCGTGCCGGCGCAGGCCGCGCAGTCTCCTCCGGTCACCGGCGCACCCGCCGGGGTGGTGCGGCCGTTGCCCGGACGCGCCCAGGCGGCGGTGTTCGACCCGGCAACGGCGACGCTGGCGGTGCTCAGCCCGGGTATCGGGGGCCAATCGACGGTCAGCGTGGTGCCGTCTTCGGGTGAGACGCGACCGGTGCCGCTGGCGGCCCCGGCGACCGCGATCACCGGAGACAACGACGGCCGGGTGTATGCGTCGACGCGCGGTGGCTACTTCCGTATCGACCTCCGCGCAGGCACGGCCAACCGGGTGGACATCGAAGGTCAACCGGGCACCGATTTCACCGCGATCGCCCGGCGCGCCGACGGCAAGCTAGTGCTCGGCAGCGCCGACGGCGCCGTCTACACGTTGAGCTCCGACTCGACGGTCGGCGCGTCGCTGAAGATCTTTGCCCGCGTCGATGCCCTTGTCACACAAGGAAATACCGCTGTCGTACTGGACCGCGGCCAGACGTCGGTGACAACCATCTCGGCCAGCGGAAACGACGCGGATCATGCGCTGCGGGCCGGCGAGGGCGCGACCACGATGGCGGTCGATTCGGCAGGCCGGGTACTGGTCGCCGACACTCGTGGCGACGAGCTTCTGGTGTTCGGCACCGACCCGCTGATCCTGCGCCAGCGGTATCCGGTGCGTGACGCCCCATACGGGCTGGCCGGCTCGTCGAAGCTGGCCTGGGTGTCGCAGACGGCGATTAACACGGTCGTTGGCTACGATTTGGCTACCGGCATCCCCGTGGAAAAGGTGCGTTATCGAACCGTGCAGCAGCCCAACTCCCTGGCCTTCGACGAAGCATCTGGCACCCTGTATGTGGTGTCTGGCTCGGGAGCGGGTGTGCAAGTGATCGAAGGCGCTGGCCGATGACGGCGATGCACCGCGGACGCATGCCAGAAGGCTGGGAACGGGTCGTCTCCGAGGACCTTTCAGACGAATACGAGTGGATACCGCTGCGACTGCCGCCGGACTTGACGCGGATCAGCGCCTCCACCCGACTGTCCATTGAGGCCGAGTACCGCGGATGGGAGCTCACCCGGGTCCGGCTGTACACCGACGGCAGCAGGCGCGTGCTGTTGCGCCGCAAAAAGACCGCCGCCGACAGGTTGGGCATTCCGGACCAACCATCCTTGTGATGTACCGCGCGCTGCGGTGGGCGCTGTTCCTGGTCGCCCCCGAACGCATTCACACCTGGGTTTTTGCGTTTTTGCGTGCCGTCACGGCGGTACTACCGGTGCGTCGTGTGCTGGCTGGGTGGCTGGCGCCGCACGATCCCGTGCTGGCCAGCACGGTGCTCGGCGTGCGGTTCGCCGGTCCGCTGGGTCTGGCGGCCGGCTTCGACAAGGACGGTAGGGGGCTGAACACGTGGGGCGCGCTCGGCTTCGGCTATGCGGAGGTCGGCACGGTCACCGCACTGGCGCAGCCAGGCAATCCGCCACCGCGGATGTTCCGGCTGCCCGACGACCGCGCGCTGCTCAACCGGATGGGTTTCAACAACCACGGCGCGGGCGAGTTGGCAGTGCGCCTGGCCCGTGGCACACCAGATGTGCCGATCGGTGTCAACATCGGCAAGACCAAAGTCACACCGCCGGAGGGCGCGGTCGAGGACTACGCCGAAAGCGCAAGGCTCGTCGGGCCACTGGCAGCGTTCCTGGTGGTCAACGTCAGCTCACCGAACACACCGGGACTGCGCGATCTGCAGGCCGTCGAGTCGCTGCGGCCCATCCTCGCCGCTGTGAAAGCGGAGACGTCGACACCGGTGTTGGTCAAGATCGCCCCGGACCTGTCCGACGACGATGTCGACGAGATCGCTGACCTCGCAGTCGAATTGGGCTTGGCAGGCATCGTCGCGACGAACACCACGGTGTCGCGCGCCGGGCTCGCGACGCCCGGCGCCGAGGACCTGGGCGCCGGTGGCGTTTCCGGTCCGCCCGTCGCGCAGCGCTCCGCGGAAGTGTTGCGCCGGCTGTACAGGCGGGTCGGCGACCGAGTGGTGCTGATCAGCGTCGGCGGCATCGAGACCGCCGATGACGCGTGGGACCGCATTACCTCGGGCGCGTCCCTGCTGCAGGGCTACACCGGCTTCATCTACGGCGGTGGCTTGTGGGCCAAGCACATTCACGACGGCATCGCGCGTCGTCTGCACGATGCAGGCTTCGCGTCGGTGGCGGACGCCGTCGGTTCAGCCATCGCGCGCGAGCAGACGTAAAAAGTCCCGATTCGCTCGGCGTGTCGGGGACTTTTACGTTCCCGTACCTGCGGTGTGGGCCCAGCTCGCGGAGCTCGCTACTTCTGCTCATACGTGCCGTAAATCACGGCGCGGGCGATCGCATTCATGAACAGATTGAAGCCGAGGTAGGCCGGGCTGGCGTCCCCGTCGAGTTCGAGCTTCTCGACCTTGACGGCATGCACCGCAATGAAATACCGGTGGAAACCGTGCCCAGGTGGCGGGGCGGCGCCGATGAAGCGCTTGAGGCCGGCGTCGTTGGCCAAAGTGACCGCATCGCCTGGTAACCCGCTGCCGTCGCCGACACCGGCGGGCAGGTCGGTGACGGTCGCCGGCAGGTTGGCGACGGCCCAGTGCCAGAAGCCCGATGCCGTCGGCGCGTCCGGGTCGTACACGGTGACGGCGAAACTACGGGTCTGCTCCGGAAACCCGGACCAGGACAACTGCGGGGAGACGTCGGAGCCACCCGCGCCCATGATGCCGCTGACCTGGTCGTTGGCCAGCGGTTGGCCGTCGGTGACCGACTCGGACGTCAACGTGAACGACGGGAGTTTCGGGAGGAACCCGTAAGGGTTGTAATCAAAAGCCATGGTATGCCATTCCTTTCAATGTTGGTCAGCAGTGCCGAAGGAAATGCTCGAGAACCTGGGTGCCGAACTTCAATGCATCGACGGGTACCCGCTCGTCGACGCCGTGGAACAGGGCGGTGAAGTCCAGATCCGCCGGGAGTTGCAGCGGCGCGAAACCGAAGCAGCGAATCCCCAAGCGCATGAACGCTTTTGCGTCGGTTCCGCCGGAAAAAATGTATGGCACAATGCGGGCTTCCGGATCCACGGACAGGATCGCGGCGTCCATGGCGTCCACGAGGTCGCCATCGAACGTGGTTTCGTAGGACGGCAGTTCGGTGATCCATTCCCGCGTGACGTCGGGGCCGAGCAGTTCGTCGACCTCACGCTCGAAGGCAGCCTGGCGGCCGGGCAGGATGCGGCAGTCGACCACCGACTCCGCGGTGGCGGGTATGACGTTGGCCTTGTAGCCGGCCTTGAGCATGGTCGGGTTGGCGGTGTCGCGCAAGGTGGCGCCGACGACGCGCGCGATCGGGCCGAGCTTGGCGATGGCCCCGGCCAGGTCGGGCGAATCCACGTTGAACTCGTAGCCGGTCTCCTCGGTGATCGCCCTGAGGAACTGCCCGAGCGCGTCGGTCATCACCAGCGGGAATTCGTGGCGCCCCAGTCTCGCCGTCGCCTCGGCGACCGCGGTGACCGCGTTATGGTCGTGGATCATCGAGCCGTGGCCCGCGAAGCTGCGGGCGATCAACTTCATCCACATCATCGACTTCTCGGCGGTTTCCACCAGGTAGAGCCTGCGTTCACCGCCGTCTTTGCGTGGCACGGTCAGCGAGAATCCACCGACCTCGCCGACGGCCTCGGTGACGCCTTCGAACAGTTCGGGCCGATTGTCGATGAGCCAGTGGCACCCGTATTTTCCGCCGGCCTCCTCGTCGGAGACGAACGCGAAGACCAGGTCTCGCGGCGGCACGATCCCCGCACGCTTGAAGTACCTGGCGATCGCGATGAGCATGCCGCACATGCCCTTCATGTCGACGGCACCGCGGCCCCAGACGTAGCCGTCCTCGACCGCGCCCGAGAACGGGTGCACGCTCCAGTCCGACGCCTCGGCAGGCACGACGTCGAGGTGTCCGTGCAGCAGCAAGGCTCCTCGGTCGGGGTTAGCGCCCTTGAGCCTGACGAACAGGTTGCCTCTGCCCGGCGCGCCGGCCTCGACGTATTCGGTCGTGTAACCGACCTCTTCCAGCTGTTCGGCCACCCAGCGCGCGCATTCGGCCTCGCCTTTGGTCGTTTCGGGTTCGCCGGTGTTGGACGTGTCGAAGCGGATGAGCGCGCTCACGAGGTCAACCACCTCGGCTTCGGCGTTGGAGGGAGGCGTCACAGTCACCATTCGTACCATTGAGGGGCCCGTTGGGTTTGGGTCCGGGCGGGCCGATCCGATAGCCTTAGCTGCCCAGAACTGGTCCGAGTGGCGGAATGGCAGACGCGCTAGCTTGAGGTGCTAGTGCCCTATTAACGGGCGTGGGGGTTCAAGTCCCCCCTCGGACACTTAGCAGGTAGACGCATCGATGCACCTAGACCGCGGTTTTCCTCCGCGGGCGGCGACGGTCGGCAGGTGCTTTGGACACGCTTTGGACACTGCCCGCGATCTTCGCGTCGAGATTGACGGCCACCGCATCAAGGTCGCTGTCGAAGAGATCCGCATAGATCCGCAACGTGACGCTGGGATCCTTGTGGCCGAGCATCCGCGATACCGCAAGGACATTCGCACCGGCGCTGACAGCCAGACTCGCGCAGGTGTGCCGCAGATCGTGGGTGCGCCGTGAAGCGCAGTGATTCGAACGGAGGTGAGAGACCTACGTCGCTGATGCTGTCGCAGCAGGACGGCGGAGCTGAGGGCAGCCTGATCCGGGTGGTGCCGGGAAGGGCGGGAGCAGCCCTGACAAAGCCGGGACGGGCCAGTACTGCCAGGTGGTTCGGGTTCGGCGAGCGAGACGGAGAGGAGTACGCGAGGAACCGGCGTGTGACACCCCCTTGATGCGGCACCAGCTCAAATCTGGTGGATATGGGCTGGGGGCGGCGCGCACCTGCCCGGATGTTGAGGGCGGGGAACTCCCGAGGTGGTGGGCATGAGCTGCCAGGGAGGCTGCGAGGAAAGACTGCGGCGTACTCGCGGCGAAGCCGCAGGGGCATAGTCGGGCTCCTACTCCGACGAGCGAATCACTGTGAACACGGGAACTGTTCTGGGCCTTGCCCTTTGCGTCCGCCTCCAGCGGGCGTGGTGGGGCTGGGTGCACCGACCACCGATCGGTCCGGGACAGGGCGGAGCCGCCGTAGTACTCCGAGCCGGGGAAAGCCCGCGCACATGGGGAAGGGCGGCAGCGGTTTTCGAGAAGGGAAGGAGACTGCAATGCCGAAAGACGCCTCACCGAATGGTGATGCTCCTGAGTCGTGGCCTGGCGGGTCATGGACCAGGGTATCGGAGATGCAGGCCAAGCTTCACCGTTGGGCGGTGGCCGATCCCGGTCGCCGGTTCGATGACTTGTTCAACTTCGTGTACGCCCCGGCGACGCTGCTCATGGCGTTCGACCGGGTCGCGACCAACCGGGGCGCGAACACTCCCGGCGTCGATGGTCTGACGATCGTCGGCGTCGAGGAGCGGATCGGGGTTCCCGGATTCCTGGACGACCTGCGGGCCAGTCTGAAGGATGGTTCGTTCCGGCCGTTGCCGGTGCGGGAACGCAAGATCCCCAAGCCGGGCGGGTCGGGAAAGGTCCGCAAGCTAGGCATTCCTGGTATCGCGGACCGGGTCGTGCAGGCGGCGCTGAAGCTGGTGCTGGAGCCCATTTTCGAGGCCGACTTCGAGCCGGTCTCCTACGGGTTCCGGCCCAAACGACGGGCGCACGACGCGATCGCCGAGATCCACCACTTCGGCACCCGCGGCTACCGCTGGGTGCTGGACGCGGACATCGAGGCGGCCTTCGACAACCTCTCACACTCCTTCGCTATGGAGCGGGTGCGGGCGCGCGTCAAGGACAAGCGGGTGTTGGCGCTGGTCAAGACGTTCCTCAAGTCCGGGGTGCTCACCGAGCTCGGTGAGCACCGCGAAACCCTCACCGGCACGCCACAAGGCGGCATCTTGTCCCCGTTGATCTTCAACATCGCCCTGTCAGCGCTCGATGAGCACGTGATGGAGCCGTGGAAGCCCGGCGGGGTGATGTCGACCCTGGGCAAACGCAGTTACCGTCGCTCCAGGGGGCGTCCGGCGTGGCGGATCATCCGTTACGCCGACGATTTCGCGATCTTGGTGCACGGCTCGCGTGAGGACACCGAAGCGCTACGCGAAGACGTCGCACATGCACTGGCGCCCATGGGATTACGGCTGTCACCGGCCAAGACCCGGGTGGTGCACATGAGCGACGGGTTCTGCTTCCTCGGCTTCCGCATCCGGTGGAAACGCAAGAGAGGCACGAACAAGTGGTACGTCTACACCTTCATCGACGACCGGCCCGTCCGGACGTTGAAGGCGAAGATCCGTGCTCTGACACACAAGACATCGCAGTGGGACCTCGCATCGGTGCTGACCCGGCTGGGCCAGATCATGCGAGGCTGGGCCAACTATTTCAAACACGCGGTGGCTAAGAAAACCTTCGGCAAACTGGACGACTTCACATTCTGGAGACTCGCCCACATGCTGCGGGCCCGCCACCGCTGGAATTGGGGACAGCTCCGCCACCATCTGACCGCCGCCACCGGGCGGTGGCGAATCGAGGCGGACGGAATCGAGTTCTTCCGGATCGAGAAGGTGACGGTTTCCCGTTACAGCTACCGGGGCAACAAGATTCCCACCCCCTGGCCGATCCCCAACCCCGCCTGACGACAGGAACCGTGGAGCGCCCGGTGCGTGGAGACACGCACGCCGGGTGCGGCGAGCGGTCCGGGGAAACGGGCCCGTGGCAACACCGGCACCGCGCCCCGGACCGACTCAACAGCCGGGCCGGC
>Ga0207704_10000860_pt1 | contig 13464 bp, 11 predicted proteins | sample KBSMisM12_FD_184308 | JGI IMG/M metagenome (GOLD analysis project Ga0207704, IMG submission 184308) | Miscanthus rhizosphere microbial communities from Kellogg Biological Station, Michigan, USA - KBS Miscanthus M1-2 (SPAdes) (version 2) | ecosystem: Host-associated > Plants > Roots >...
GAAGATGTTGCGCGTCCCCAGCGCGTGCACGCCCACGAACGGATTCATCGCGAAGACGTGCCCGATCGAGCCGATGTAAAAGCCGCCCAGGTCCAGGCCGTAATACGGGATCAGATAGTTGCGGCGCGCGTTGCGCTCGAACGAGAGATCGACGCCCAGCGTGTACGTCAGCAGCTTGCCGACGCCGTCCTTGGTCGACCACAGCAGGTCGGTGTTGATGTACACGCGACCGTGGCTGGGCCCGCGGTTCTCGTTGTGGTGGATCCACGCGCCGAGCAAGAGCTCGAACGAGACGCCCTGGAAGGTCCCGTAAGTGCTCTTCGCCGAGGGCAGGTACAGGCTGTACTGCGCGCCCGGCATGAGGAACGTCTCCCACTCCTCGTCATTCACTCCCACTGGCGGTGTCGTTTGCGGCAACGCCGCAGCGGCCGCTCGCGACCACGCGAGCGACGCGATCAGCGCTGAAACCAGACACGCACGCCGCAACCGGGTTCCGAGCATGCGCCGCAGTCTACAGCACGGATGTTTCCATCCGAGGTGTTGAACATCTGACGCGCGCGACATGGTCCGGCGCCCGCCGTGCGCGAGGTTAGCGGCACGGAACGGTGGTCCGCGGCTTGCGTATCCAGCGCGCCATGAAGTGGTGGTTGGCGATGCTGCTGGTGTTGACCGGTGTAGGGTGCGCGACGACGATGCCGGTCGCATCCCTGTCCGAAACGACGGTCGCGGCGGCGGATGTCGGCGAAGAACCGACCGTGGTCGTCGAGGCCACCTCGCCCACGGCGGTCCAGTATCGCACCGAGGGCGAGACGGTCGTCCCGATCAAGCGGGCGTACCCGGCGGCCGCCCGCATCCGGCGCCGGAACAAGGTCCTGGGCATGCTGATCGGCGGCGGCATCGGCGCCGTCGCCGGCGCGCTTGGCGGCAACGAGAGCGATCGGAGACAGGCCACGACCTGCGAGGAGTTCTGCGGTACCGGCTCCCTGGTCTTCAGCGTGCTCGCCATGGTCGCTGGCGGCTTCGCTGGCAGCCTCATCGGCGGCAGCTACTAGAGCCGCCGCGGCGTTCGGCCTAAAGCGACTCGAGGTACGCCGTCAGATCGCCGAGCTGTGACGTGGTCAGCGTGGAGGTCGCGCCGTGCTTGTCGCCGCCGCACGCGGCGCCGAAGCGATCGTTGAAGGACGCGGCGCAGCCGCTGTGCATGAAGGGCGCGCGCCAGGACACGCCCCGCAGCGACGGCACCTGGAACATCCCACCCGTGCCGACGTCGACGGTCGAGTTGTTCGTGAGCAGCGTGCCGGCGTGGCACGAGGCGCAGGCGACCTTCGGGTCGTTGAACAGCGCCTGGCCGCGCGCGACGGCCGCGCCGTCGAGGCCCGCCATCTGGGGCAAAGCCGGGATCGTATCGACCCAGTTCTGCAGCGCCCTCTTTTGATCGCTCGACAGCGCCGGCCCGGCCATGCGGCCCGTGAACACGTCGTCCATCAGCCGCGAGATGTCGTTCTCACCGCCGTCCCAGTGGAACGGCGCGGTGGCGCTGATGCCGCCGCGGATCGACTGCGTCCGCCGCGCACCCTGGCAGGCGAAGGTCCAGACGCGGCCGTCCTCGCCGCCTTCGGGATGGCAGGACGCGCAGGCGATACCGCCGCCCGCGTTCGCGTGGAAGATGAGGTGCCCGGTGTCGACGCGCGCGTCGGTGGCGAGGCTGATCGACGCGTTCGAGTCACGGCGCCACACGGTCGCGGGCTCGCGCGTCTGCACCAGCAGGACGCCGTCCGGGGTGTACGCGACGGCGACCGCCTGGGCGTTTCCCGGGCTTGGCACGGTCGGACCGCCGGCGCATGGGTTGGTCGTCGTCACCGACGTCACGGGTGCTTCCATAACCGCCGGGAACATCGGAAACGCGGCGTTACCCGGCACCGCGATCGCGACTTTTTGCGAATCGGGAGAGACGGCGACGTCGACCGCGAGCGAGACCAGGTTGAGCCCGCCCGCCACCATGGGCGCGCTCGTCTGCGACTGGCGCAGGACCGACACGCCCGGCTGAACGATCGCGCCGCACCCCTTGACCCCCGCGTAACCGCCCGCCGACGGGTCGACCGTATCGACGACGCCCGTCTGGTGCAGCATGACGACGTTGCCGCTCTCGGCCCCCATCGACACCATTCGCCACGCGACCGAAGGCGTCCGCATCTGCATCTGGCCGGTGGCGAACGACAGCACCGGACCCGATCCCGGCTGGAGCCGCGACGTGACCACACCGGAAGAATCCACGACTAGGACCTCCGCCTTGCGGAAGGTGCTGACCAGCAGCGAGCCGCTGGCGCCGACCACCACGTCGCGCAGATCGCGGTCCAGCGTCAGCGTTCGCGTCGGCCCGCCGGTGTCCGGCGGCAGCGACACCAGCTCGCCGCCCGCGCACGCGATCTGCAACTGCTTCGTCGCGCTCTGGTAAGCCATCCCGCGCGGTGCCGAGCAGACTGCCCGCCGCGCGGTCAGGGTGCCCATGCCCGGATCGAAGGTGGCGATCGCGCCGCCGCGCCGGAGCACGACGTGGACGCGCCCGTCGCCGTCCTCGACGACGCGGCCGGGCTCGTCACCCGCCTGCAGCGCCACGGTCGCGCGCACGGTATTCGTCGTCAGGTCGATGAAATTGACGCGGTCGCGTTCCGGATCGCTCGCGACCGCGGTCTTCTTGTCGGCGAGAGCCAGCAGCGTACCGCCGCTGATCGCGGGCAACGGCGTGCTTGCCTGCGTGATGTTCGTCGGAAGCGTCAAGGGAAACGGAGGCGGCATGGTCGGCCGGCTCGTACCGGTACACGTCGAACCACCGCTGCCACTCCCGACGGCGCCGCCGGTGGCCATCGAGCCGCCGACCCCCGTCATCGTCATGCCGGCGAAGCCCGTCGCTATCGCGCCGGCGCCCCCCGTCACCATCGCGCCGGCGACGCCGCTGCTGCCGGCGACACCCGCGCTCCCGACCGATCCGCCTGCGCTTCCCGTCGTCGTGCCCACGGCGGCGGACGGACCCGGGAGCGCTGGTACACACGCTACGAGTGCGAGTCCGGCGAACGCGACCCCAGCCCCAAGCTCGACGATCCGATCGATCCTCATGATGCTCACCTGTTTCGAGGAGACGCGATTCTAACGGATCGCACGGCTCCGCACGAACCCGAGGTCGTCAGGTCGCTACCCGATGTCATCTGCTGTCGGCTGCGGTACTGTTGCCGGCCTTCCAACCCAGAAAGGGAACCCCATGGTTGCCAAGCTCACGCATCGTGTCGTAGCAACGGTCTTCGCTCTCGGTCTCTGCATCTCGTCGGCATCGGCTTTCGCGGCCACCACGCACCGCCCGATCAGCGACTTCCTCGACACGCAGGGAACGTTCTGCGTCGATCCTCCGACCTGCACGATCTTCGTGCCGCCCGTGCCGAACTTCGTCGCCTTCACGGACACGAAGCGCAACCTGGGTATCTCGTTCGACTACGCCGGGCTGTCCGACGACCCGGTCGCGCTGAACGGCCAGCTCGGCACCACGTTCAGCGGCGACATCACCGAGCGGACGCTGCAGGACGGCAGCGTCATCGTCACCGTCCGTCTCCACACCTCGAACGCGCTGGTCTACGTCATCCCGTTCGATTTCAGCCGACCAGGCGACAACCAGTTCGGTGAGAACGAGCTGCTCTTCGGGACGCGCGCGACGGACGTCCTGGCGGGCGCGGCGCCCGCGCTCGGCGACAGCAACTTCACGCTGGAGTTCACCAACACCGCGCCCGGTCTGCCCATCCCGGACTTCGAGGAGTTCCTGTTCGGCGCCCCGGTGGCGGGACGGGACATCCTGTCGGTCACCTTCAACGGAACGGCCAACGGCTCCTTCGCGGACGGCACGCCCGGCAAGGTGCACGTGACCCAGAAGGCTATCCTCCACAACGGCTTCCACGGCGCCGTCGGCGACGGCTTCCCGGTCGAGAACATCATCCTGATCCGGCAGTAGGTCCTTCCCTGATCGCGGGGGGCCAGTTCCCCCGCGACAGGGAGTAAAAGAATGGCCGGATGGATACGGCCACCCTGGTCATCTTCGGGCTCGTCTACCTTGGAATGATCCTGGGCGAGATCCCGGGCCTCGCGCTGGACCGCACCGGGGTGGCTTTGCTGGGGGCGATCGGCGTCGTCGCCATCGGGCGAGAGCCGCTGGGCGGCGGTTGGTCCGGCGTCGACATGCCGACGATCCATCTGCTGTTCGCGATGATGGTCGTCTCCGCGCAGTTCCGCCTGGCCGGCTTCTACACGCACGTGTCGCGGCGGCTGGTCGCGGCCGACGTCTCGCCCGAGCGCCTGCTGGCGCTGGTCGTCGGCCTCACCGGGTTGCTCAGCGCCGTCCTGACGAACGACATCGTCTGCCTGGCGATGGCGCCCGTGCTGGTCGAGGGGTGCGCGCGCCGCAAGCTGGATCCGCTGCCGTTCCTGCTGGCGCTGGCGTGCGCGGCGAACGTCGGCTCGGCGGCGACGCTGATCGGGAACCCGCAGAACATCCTCATCGGGCAGGCGCTACATCTCTCCTTCGCCGGTTATCTGTTCGACGCCGGCGTGCCGGTGCTCTTCGGCCTGGTCGCCACCTGGGCCGTCATCGCCTTTCAATTTCGGGGAAAGTGGCAGCGCGAGACAGCGCTTCCCGACATCCACGCGCCGGTGTTCAACCGCTGGCAAAGCTTCAAGGGCCTCGCGATCACGGCGGTGCTGGTGGTCGCGTTCCTGTTCTTTCCGCGGTTGCCGCGCGAATGGGTGGCCCTGGTCTGCGCCGGCGTCCTGCTGATGTCGCGGCGCATGGCCTCGCGCGAGATGATGTCGCTGGTCGACTGGCAGCTGCTGGTGCTGTTCGTCGGGCTGTTCGTCGTGAACCACGCGTTTCAGGAAACGGGCGCGATGGATCGCACGATCGGCTTCATTCGTTCGCTGGGCGTGGATCCCGGTCGGCCCGCGGCGCTGTTCGGGCTCAGCGTCGTGCTCTCGAACCTGGTGTCCAACGTCCCGGCGACGATGCTGCTGCTGCCGAGCGCGACGCACCCCCAGGCCGGCGCGATCCTGGCCCTCGCGAGCACGCTGGCCGGCAACCTGTTCGTCGTCGGCTCGATCGCGAACATCATCGTCGTCACCAGCGCGCGCTCGTTCGGCGTGTCGATCGACTTCCGCACGCACCTGCGGACCGGTCTTCCGGTCACGCTCGCGACTTTGATCCTCGCGGCGCTCTGGCTGGTGGTGCGCTGACGCGCTACCGGCTCGCGAGCGCCTTGCTGCGGTGACTGCGGCCGCGACGCGAACGCTTCGTGTGCGTTCGTGATCGGTCGCGTTTCGTGTTCTTGCGCGCCGCCGGGATCGGGTCCCCGTCCGGCAGCTCCTCGGCGACGGGCGGCGGCGTGGTCGGCGGCGGCGGCGCGGCCGGCGCCGGCGTCGGGACGATGGTGGTCGCGGCCAAGGCGATGGGAGGTTCGCCGGAGCCGCCGGAGCCGAGCGCGATCCCCAGCGCCAGCCCGAGGGCGGCGACCGCCGCAAACGGTCCCGCGCGGCGTCCGATGCGACGCGCGCGCTCCTCGCGGGTCTCCGCGCGGACGAGCGCCGTGTCTTCGACAGGACCGTCGGTGAAGGCGGCGTCGGCCGCGACAGCGCCCGCACCGGCGGCGGCATCGCCCTCGCTCTCGAACAGCGTGTGCTCGATGAAGCTCGCCAGATCGGCGGCATCGAGATCGCCGAGCGGGTTCGCCGGCAGCGTGAAGGTGGCGCCCGGCGCGCGGTCCGCGGCGACCGGCACCGGCGGGATCGCCGCCGTCGCGCCATTCACCACCGTGACCGCCGACGTGTCGGCGGACGGCGGCGTCTCGGCCGGCACGGCCTCGACGCGCGTCGCCGGTACAGGAGGCGGAAGGGCCGGCGCGGGCGCGGGCGCCGACCGGGCCGGCGGACCGGACCACGACGCGTGCCGCTCCATCAAGCGCAGGTGAATCCCGGCGCTGTGCGCGTCCATCTCGCGCAGGTGCAGGCGCATCAGCGCGAGGCCCGACGGCGCGGCGCCCGGCGCGAGAACGACGGGGCGAATCTCCGTCACCTCGCAGCGCCCCTTCAGCATCACCGACCGATCCTGCAGGCAGATGACGAACGGCCCGACCGTACCGACCGCGATGTTCGGCATCGCCGGCACCACGACGTCGGTCGCGGTCGTGTAGCGCGCGAACCGCTCGATGAACTCCTCCGCGGAATTGCAGCGAGTCACCAGCTGGATGACGGCGTCGTCTGCTCCCACGGCTAACCCGATCAGAGCCGCCAGCGCAGCCGTAAGGCTCTTCGCGCTTTGCGATCGCGTCGATCCGCGGCACCCACATCGAGGTCCGGGTGGTCGTCAGTGAGCGTCCCTCGCGATGAACAGCCAGTTTTGAGAGGCGCGCCAGATTTGAGAAGCTGGCCCGCCCCGAGGCGGTTGCCGTCAAAAACCGGCTCACGCGCGCGATCGCGTGGGGAGCCGGCCGGCTTAGCCGGCCGCGTACCATCGCGGGAGGTTTGGAACCCCTTTGGCGTTCCATTTCTGATCGAAAAAGACGTTAGCGGGAATGGAGGTGCGATGCTTCTACACCGGTCGCACCTCCTGTCTATCGCCGCGATTTCCTTGGGACTCCTCGCCTCCGCCGCCGCGCCCGCGCGGGCGGCGTCGCTGGTCCAGGTGACGCGCTCCACCTGGGCGGGCACCGTGACCCTGCCCAGCTACATGCAGATGTACATCTACGTTCCGGATCGGGTCGCGACCAATCCGGCCATCTACATCTCGTGCCACTCCTGCGGGTCGACGGCCACCGGGCAGATCGGCAACGTCCCGATGGCGAAGGCGGCGGCTGACTCGCAAGGCTTCATCCTCATCTTCCCGGACAACCCGGGCCGGAACTGCTGGGACGTCGGAACGACGAAGGCTCTCACGCACGACGGCGGCGGCGACACGCATGCCGTCGCCCAGATGATCAGGTACGCGATCAAGCAGTACAACGCCGATCCAAAGCGCGTCTACATCCAGGGCGGCTCCGGGGGCGCGATGCTGGTGCAGGCCATGGCGGCTGTCTACCCGGACCTGATCCGGGCCGGTTCGGCGCGCGCGGGCGTTCCGGCCGGATGCTGGGCGGACGGCTACGCGGAAAGCAACCAGTGGAGCAACAACTGCGCGGGCGGCAACACGACCAAGACGGCCCAGCAGTGGGGCGACCTCGTTCGCGCCATGTATCCCGGCTACACGGGACATCGCCCGCGCCTCCAGACCTATCAGGGCGACGCCGACACGACCATCAGCTACAAGAACACGGCCGAGTCCATCAAGGAGTGGACGAACGTCCTTGGTCTCAGCATGACGCCGACGTCGATGGACACCGGGTACAAGCCGTCCGGCTCGACGTTCACGTACAACCGCCAGTTCTGGAAGAACTCCTGCGGCCAGCAGGTTTACGAAGCCTGGACAGCGCCGGGCGCCACACACTCGATGGGGTACGAGGAGCTCGAGATGCTGAAGTTCTTCGGCCTCCAGGCGGCCAACACGCCCGATCCCGAGATGGACTGCGGTAGCACCGGAACGGGTGGGACCAGCGGCGGCGGCGGCACGACCGGCGCGGGCGGCACCACCGGCGCGGCCGGCCGGGGCGGCGCGGGCGGCACCACCGGCGCCGCGGGTCGCGGCGGAACGACCGGCACGGCGGGCACCAGCGGCGCGGCCGGCACCACCGGCGCGGCGGGCACCAGCGGCGCGGCCGGCACCACCGGCACGTCCGGCACCACCGGCACGACCGGACGGGGCGGCACCACCGGTTCGGGCGGCGACGGCGTCTCCGGAACCGGCGGCGATGGCAGCGGCGGCAGCTCCAGCACCGGCGAAGCCGGTACGACCGGCGCGGCCGGCGTGCAGGGTGGCGGCGGCAGCGGCCAGGCCGGCACCAGCGGCGCGGCCGGCTCGACGCAGCCACCGGGTGAGACCGAACCGGGCGGCTGCGCCTGCGTGGTCGCCAGCCACGATCGGCGCTTCCACGTCGCGCCGTTGCTGCTCGCGGGCCTCGCGCTGATCCTGCGCCGCCGCCGTCGATAATCCGATCCCCTCTCCCGCCTTGCGGGAGAGGGTCAGGGCTGGCGAATCCCCACGAAAAGTCGAAAGAGGTCGATCCTGCGCTCGGCTAATTGGTAGCGCAGGGATCATCGCAACCGATTGCCCTCGCCCCGCGAAGCGGGGAGAGGGTGAGGGTGAGGGGCCCGCGAATTCACTGCGACGCCCGCAGAATGATCGCGACGCCGCGGCCCCTCACCCGCCGAGCCTTCGGCTCGTCGGCATCTCCCCGCTACGGGGCGAGGCGCAGATTCAGATCGCGGCTCGATTCGTTGGGATCCCTCAGGGCTAGGGTGAGGGCGCGGTAACATGCCGCCGCATGCTCTCGAAGCGGGCGCTCGCAAAGACACTTCCCGATCCGCGTCGCTGTACGGAAAAGAACCCGGTCGAGGCGCTCGACCGGGTGACCAAGCAGTTCCTCTCGTTCAATTTCGGCTACCGCGACGGCAACCAGCTTCTCAGCTACAGACACGGAGGCTACCCGAGACCGAAGGGCGACCTCCTGATCAGCGATGTGTGGACAGGCAATACGATGACGCAAGGCCCGTACGGCCAGACGCTGTCGCACCTGATCCGCCAGATCGGAGGCGGCAAGCCCGACTACTCCACGCTCTGGGTCGGCTGGACGAAGGGCCCCCTTCCGCGAAAAGAATTCGCCGAGCTGTGCGGCGCCGCCGTCGCTGCCATCACGAAAACGGAGCTGCCTCCAGTCGAGGAAGACAGCTGGACCGGCCTCGCGCAGCGGGCGGCGAACCGCGGTTCGATCGAAGCGTACTTCGATCCGCCGGTTGGCGGGCGCGTCATGCTGACCGGCAACGGCAACGGAACGTTCAACGTGGGCCAGGTCGGCCAGGGCCGCAACGCTGACGGCTACCCGGACCTCCGAAGCGCGCTCACGGCAATCTCCCGCGGCAAGGCGCGCATCGACCCCTGGACCACCGGCGTCCATCGCGCAAAGAACATCTGGGTCAGCAAAGCGAAGTTGATCGAGCTGATGGCTCAGGCGGTCGTGAACCCCGACGCCTGAGGCGGCGGATGCGAATCCAGCTCACGAAGATCTCGGATCGGCAGCACGAGCTGGCGATCGTTCGCGACGACGGGCGGCGCGAGCGCGTCGTCTGCGAGACGCGCAGCCTGTTCATGCACGACCTCATTCACTACGCGGTCGAGGGCGCCGCCGGGATCGACACCGGGTTCTGGGGTCGGCTCGCGCAGGGCCGCACGCTGGCCGAGATGAACGATCGCGCGGGCGTCGCGCCCGCCGACGAGGCGGTGGAGCTGGCCACCGTCGAGCGCTTCGTGGGCGCGCTCTCCGGCGCGGCGAAGGGACTGACCGCGCCCGAGGTGATCGCCGGGATCGCGCGCTACGCCGCCGCGCTGGACGAGCGCACGCCGGGATGGCTCACCGAACCGCTGGTCGTCACCGTCCAGGAACGACTTCGCCGTCTGGTCGGCGCGTGGCGGGCGACGCCGCACGGCGGGACGATGGAGCTCGCCTGGCCGCCGGGCCCGAGCTAGTCGCCGCCTCAATCGAAGTCCACGCGAACCTCGTCACTTCTTGCGGCGCGCGGCGATGCGCTCGTCGGCGCCTTCCCAGCCGACGTCGATGGCGCGGCCGGGCTGGTCCAGGTCGATGATCACCGGCGCGTGGTCCGACGGGATCGGTTTTCCCTTGCGCGCCTCGCGATCGATGTCGGTCCAGACGACGCGATCGGCGATCGGTTTCGTGACCAGCAGGTGATCGATGCGCATGCCGTAGTTCTTGTGGAACATCCCGGCGCGGTAATCCCACCAGCTGTAGCGGTCGCCTTCGCTGTGCAGCTTGCGGTAGGTGTCGACGAGGCCCCACGCACAAAGGTCCGCGAACGCTTGCCGTTCGGGCGGCGAGACGTGCGTGCCGCCGTGGCAGCGCGCCGGATCCCAGACGTCGGCGTCCGTGGGCGCGACGTTGAAGTCGCCGCCGACGATCAGCGCCTCGCCCGGCTGGCGCGTCTCGACCAGCCACTGCTGCAACCGCCGGAACCACGCCAGCTTCGCTTTATAGAAGATGGAGTCGACGGTGCGGCCGTTGGGCGCGTAGATGCTGACCACGCGGATCCCGTCGCAGACGCCGGCGATCATGCGCGGCTCGCGCAGCGGCTCGTCGTCCGGCGCCTCGGCCGTCGCGGGCGCCTGCAGCGGCAGGCCGAAGTTAATGATCACGTCGGTCACGGCCTGCCGGCTTGCGATCGCGACGCCGTTCCAGCCCCCGGCGCCATGATGGGCCAGCTCGTAGCCGAGCCGCTTGAAATCGTCGCGGGGCACGTCGGCGTCGTTCAGCTTCGTCTCCTGCATCAGCAAGACGTCGGGCTGCGCGCGTTCCAGCCACCACGTCACCTTTTGCAGGCGCGCGCCCAGCGAGTTCACGTTCCAGGTCGCGATTCTCATGACGAAGCCGGCGTCAGTGTATCGTGTGGCCTTCGCCGAGCGCGGAGGAATCCATGGAGGCAAAGAAGCCGTGGCGACTGTGGATCCTGCAGGCGATCGTGGCGCTTCAGGTGGTGGTCGCCGGCGTTCGCTGGATCCCGCTGGCGAAGGCCGCGGGCAAGCACTTGCTGGAGCTGGCGGGCCTCTGGTGGCTCGTGCAGATGTTGTGGCCGGTGGCGCTGGCGGTGGTCCTGATGCTCGCCATCGAACGCGTGTTCCGGCGATCCGACATCGTCGCGCCGGTGGCGGGAGGCATCTGGTGGGCGTGGGGCCTTTACGGCGTGATCAGCGCGCTGGGCGCACCGCCCCCTCCCGATCTGAAGCACCTCATGTACGAGGACGTCCCGGTCCAGTCCGAGATCGCCGCGCTGGTCGTCGTGCAGGGCTTCTTGCTCTGGCTGGCCGGCTCGCTGCTCTGGCACCGAAAGACCCGCGCTTACCTCGCCCGCGCGACGCCGGCCAACTCGCCCGCCCCGAACCCGTGACTCACGACCGTTCTCTCTTCAAGCTGGGATCTGGACGACGAGCTCGCCCGTCCGCGGGATCATCACCATCTGTTGAACCGTGATGGCCATCCGCACCGATGCATCGCTGAGAATGGCGAGGCAGTCCGCCGCGTTCGCCGGGAGGGCCCCACGCAAGCAGGCGACCGCCCGGTCGAACCGCCGGCATGCGGTTTCCTGCAGCGGGCTCCCCACCCGGCCGTCACCGACGCCGGTCAGGGAACGGTAGTCGTTCGTCACCGCGACGAACCCTCCCTCGGGACCGCGAATCGCCGCGCGCGTCGACGTCCGTTCGATGACCGCCATTTCGCCGCTCCGGGTGCCCGTCACGAGGAGCAGGCAATCCGCCGCGATCGGCGTGCGCTCGAGGGCGCTCACCGCCTCGCGAAAGTCCACGCACCGTTCGAGCACATCGCGGATCAGTAGAACGACAGGCGCGGCCAGCGACGGCCGTTCGCTGCTGATCACCGCGTTGAGAGAGATCGCGAACCGGCCCGGCGCCAGGCCCGAAAGCGCGCCGACGAAACCCGGCCAGCTGACGATCTGGTACGGGCCGACCGAGCGGCCGCCACGGGCCCGGACGATGCAGGTCAACCGGGCCAGCATCTGGTCGTCCGTCCACCAATCCAGGTTCCGCGCGTGGATCGGACCTTCGGGTCCGTCGCATGCGAACGCCGTGCAGCCGATCAGTTGCCTGAACGCTTCGTAGTAGAGGTTGCAGAGCAAAACATCGGCTTCGCGCCGGCCGACGAGCCTGGCAATCGACGCGATCTCCCCGCGGTGGTCGGCGCCGACGAACGCGTCCGCGTACGCCTCGACCATCGGGCCGAAGTCTCCGAGTTGGCCGAGGTCCCGCAGGTAGCATTCCATGAGCCTGCTTGCGCTCTCGGCGTGCGGCGCAAGGCCTGCCCAGCGCTCTGCCGCAGGCAGCGAGAGGTCGAGCGAGATTTCGGGGACGGTCATGTCGGCTTCCTGGAACGGGAACCGATGGGCTACCAGATTCACGCCGAATGTCGAGCAGGCCCTTGGCGCGACGACGCGTTACCTGGCCTGCAGGAACGCCGTCAGGCGGGCGATCGCCCCGTCGGGCAGCTCGCCCGCGCGGAGCGGCGGCATCCGCTCGGGCGACGTGGGCGGCAGCGAGATGCGGCGGACGATCTCGCGCGCGCCGTCGGCGTTCAGGCGGTCGAGCGCCGTCGCGTTGAAGCGGCTGCGCGCAAGGTGGGTGTCCGTCCGGTCGTTGTGGCAGCGGGCGCACATGCTTCGCAGCATGACGTCGGCCGAGTCTGCGCCGCCGGGGATGAAACCGATCGCGCCCGCCGCGCCCGGGGCGACCAGGGCCGACAGCTTCGTGAACGCGTCGCCGCTCTGCCCCGCCGGCGGCGGCGCCGCGACGAACGCACCGAAATCGGCCGCGACGGTCGCCCGCAGCGCGCCGTCGACGATGTCGGGATCGAAGTGCGGGATGGCGAAACCGTCGGGCCGAACGACCGCGCGATAGCGATCCCACGCGCCGCCCGCGCGGCCGCCATCCCCGTCGCGCAACCGATCGCACAGGATCTCCTGCGACGGAAACGGATTCGGTTCCGCGAACGGGCAATAGGGCGCGATGCAAGGAACGTCGCCGGTGCCGTCGGCCCACCCGGTGGCGTAACGAATGAACGACGACAGATCGTAGCCGCTGGTCGCGGCGACGAGGTTGGCCACAGCGACGCCGCCGTGTCGGCCGTCCGATCCATCCACCTGGCCGAGGAGCTCGGCTCCGTCGGCGACGATCGATCCGGCGAGGGTCGTGTCGGCCGGATCGGTGCAGACGTCGGTCGCCGAGAAGACACCGCGGAAGTCGCCCCAGTGCATCCACGGCCCGTCGATCTGCCGCATGAGCAGCCGCCCTTTTTCGGCGTCCGGGCGATGGCACGACGTGCAGTCGAGCGGCGTGTCTTCCAGATCGCGCTCGCCGTACAGCGTCCATCCGGTCCACCCCGATTCCAGCCGCTCCGTCAGCAGATCCGCAGGCGTGCAGCCGGCACCGCACGCGGGTTCGAACGCCACCAGATAGAAGTTGAAGTCGTCGCTGGCGGGATCGAAGCCGACAAGCTCGACGAACGGCTCGCCGCGCGAGAACGCCGCCGCGGCGATCCCGTTCGGGTCGAGCGGCGAATAGCGGGGAAACACGACGATGCGCGGGTTCAGCGCGGTCACCGTTCGCGCCGACAGTCCCAGCGAGTGCGTCGCCACCGCGGCGAGGCCGCCGTTGTCGGGAGCGAGCGCGAGAGCGCGGTAAAGGTCGGTCAGGCCGCCGAGCGCGGGGGCGGCCGGAGCGCACAGCGCGCGCGCGATCGGATCGGCAGCGCCGCGCCCGCACGCGACGGC
>Ga0207704_10000861_pt1 | contig 13463 bp, 12 predicted proteins | sample KBSMisM12_FD_184308 | JGI IMG/M metagenome (GOLD analysis project Ga0207704, IMG submission 184308) | Miscanthus rhizosphere microbial communities from Kellogg Biological Station, Michigan, USA - KBS Miscanthus M1-2 (SPAdes) (version 2) | ecosystem: Host-associated > Plants > Roots >...
GACGTCCTGCGCCGGCTGGTCTTCGCGGTGGCCGCCTTCCTGCTGGTCATCGCTGGGGCCGACTGGCTCTGGCAGCGTCAGCGCTTCATGGCGCGCATGAAGATGACCAAGGAAGAGGTCAAGGAAGACTACAAGCAGACCGAGGGCGACCCGCACATCAAGGCCCGCCAGCGCCAGATGCGCACCGAGCGCGCGCGCCGCCGGATGATCCAGGCGGTGCCCGAGGCCACCGTGGTGGTGATGAACCCGACCCACTACGCCGTGGCGCTGAAGTACGACACCGACGTGGCCGGCGCCCCGCTCTGCGTCGCCAAGGGCCTGGACAGCCTGGCCCTGAAGATCCGCGAGATCGCCGAGGCGGCCGGCGTGCCGGTCTTGGAGGATCCGCCGCTGGCCCGCGCCCTCTACGCCACCGTCGAGGTGGACGAAGTCATCCCGCCGGCGCACTACGAGGCCGTGGCCAAGATCATCGGCTTCATCATGAGCGCCGGCCGCCAGGTCGCCGCCCGCCGGTTCCGGTCCGGCGCGGCCTTCGCGGGCGGATGAGCCTGTAACCCTTTGAGCTCTGTGACAGAATGCCCATGACCGATTCGCCGACCCGTTCGGTCGCAACAGCGGAGGAGGCGCTGGCGTCCGCCATGCCCGAGCCGAAGGCGAAAAGGCCCCCCAAGGCTAAGGGGAAGGCGCGCGCCGGTCGCGTCGAGCCGCTGATCACGGCGGCGGTCGTGTTCTTCCTGATGGCCGTGGCATTTGCCGCCGCGCCGGCGATGAAGGCCGGCCTGACGACGATCGCGGGCATGCTGCTGCTGATCGGCCTGGCGGGCTTCGCGGTCCTCGGCCTCTTCGTGCTCCGCGGCTCGGCGGAGGCCCCGGCCGGGAGCGAACCCGACGCCGATCAGCTGATCGACGCGCTTTCCGAACCCGCCGCCATCGCCGCGCCGGACGGGCGGGTGAAGTCGGCCAACAGCGCCTGGAAGGCGGTGATGGGCCTCTCGGGCCGCCTGCCGAAGTCCAGCGCCTCGGCCGCCAGCCTCTTCACCGCACTCACCGCCGCCCGCCGCGGCGAGACCGGCCGCGCCGCCATCAAGGCCGGCGGCGCCGAGCATGAGGCCCTGGTCTCCCAGCTCGCGCCGCGCCGCTTCCTGGTGCGCCTGACGGGCGCCGGCTCGGCGCTGGCCCTGCCGCCGGCGGCCATGGAGGTCCTGACCGCATTCTCCGGCGCCATGCCGCCGCCGCCCAAGGTGCTGGACGCCTTCGCCGCGGCCTCGCCGTTCGGCGCGGCCCTGCTGGAGGGCGAGGATCCCTTCGAGGCGACCATCGTCGAGGCCAATCCGGCGCTGAAGGCTGTCGCCGGCGGCGGCGAGAAGGGCCAGGCCTTCGGCGAACTGATCGAGGCCGCCAGCCGCGCCGACGCCGCCCAGAAGCTCGCAGCCGGCGGCGGTTCGCCGCTGGAGGTGCGCCTGGCGCACGACGCCGCGCGTATCGCCCACCTCTATCTGTCCAAGAGCGACGGCCGCTGGGTGGCCTATCTCGTCGACGTCTCCGAGCAGAAGCAGATCGAGCTGCAGCTCGCGCAGAGCCAGAAGATGCAGGCCATCGGCCAGCTGGCCGGTGGCGTCGCCCACGACTTCAACAATCTGCTCACCGCGATCTTCATGCAGCTGGACGTGCTGGCCACCCGCCACCCCGTCGGCGATCCCTCCTATGAGGGTCTCAACGAGATCAAGCAGACCTCGACCCGCGCCGCCGACCTGGTGCGCAAGCTGCTCGCCTTCTCGCGCAAGCAAACGGTCCAACGCGAGATCCTCGACCTCGGCGAATTGATCAGCGAGTTCGAGGTGCTGCTGCGCCGCGTGCTCTACGAAGACGTCAAGCTGACCACCGACTACGGCCGCAACCTGCCGCAGGTGCGCGCCGACCGCGGCCAGCTCGAGACGGCCGTGATGAACCTCGCCGTCAACGCGCGCGACGCGGTGCGCGCCCACGGCGGCGGCAGCGTCAAGATCCGCACCGCCCGCGTCACCCAGGAGCAGGCCCAGTCGATGGGCTACGCCGCCGCTCAGGGCGACCAGGCGCTGATTGAGGTTTCCGACGACGGCCCCGGCATCGCGCCCGATGTCATGGACAAGATCTTCGACCCCTTCTTCACCACCAAGCCGGTGGGCGAGGGGACCGGCCTGGGCCTGGCCACCGTCTACGGCATCGTCAAGCAGTCGGACGGCTGGATCTCGGTCGACTCCCGGCTGGGAGAGGGCACGGCGTTCCGCATCTTCCTGCCCGTGCATATCCCCAGCGCCACGGCGGTCGAGGCGCCTGTCGTCGCCGCGCCGAAGCGGCCGGTGGCGCGCGACCTCTCCGGCGCAGGCCGCATCCTCTTCGTCGAGGACGAGGACGCCGTGCGCGGCGTGGCCGCCAAGCTGCTCCGCGCCCGCGGCTACGAGGTGATCGAGGCGGCCAGCGGCGAGGAGGCCCTGGAGCTGGCCGAGACGCACGCCGGAACCATCGACCTGATGATCTCCGACGTGGTGATGCCCGGGATGCAGGGGCCGGACCTCCTAAAACAGGCCCGCGGCTACCTGGGCTCGGCGCCGGTGATGTTCATCTCGGGCTATGCCGAGAGCGAGTTCTCCGACCTCCTGGAGGGCGAGACGAACGTCTCGTTCCTGCCCAAGCCCATCGACATCAAGACTCTGGCCGAGCGCGTGAAGCTGGAGCTTCAGAAGGCGGCCTAGGGCCGAGCTTGCCTTCGCAGCGCGGCCCCGCCAAACATCCGGCGCCATCTCCACACGCCTCCGGAGCCGCCGTGACGCCTGCCGATATCCCGCCGCCCCAGGGCCGCACGCTGAGCGCCCAGCAGGTGTGGGAGCTGGCGCTGGCGGCGCACCGCGCGGGTCAGGCTGCCGAGGCCGAGCGGCTCTACCGCGCCCTGCAGGCCAGCCAGCCCTCGTCGCCGACCGCGCTCAACCTCGGCCTGCTTCTGGAGGACCAGCGGCGCTGGGCCGACGCCGAAGCCGTCTACCGCGCGCAGCTGGCCGTGACGCCCTCCGACCCGGTCATGCAGCGCCAGCTGGGCTTCCTGCTGCTGCGCCTCGGCCGCTATGCCGAGGGTTGGCCGTTCTACGAGGCGCGGATGGTCAAGGAAGGCCAGAACCGCAAGCCGCCGCTCAGCTTCCCGGAGTGGCAGGGCCAGGACGTGGGCTCGCTCCTGATCTGGCCCGAGCAGGGCCTGGGCGACCAGATCCAGTACGCTCGCTACGTGGCCCCGCTGATGGCCCGCGGCGTGCGGGTGACGCTGCTGTGCCACCCCTCGCTCAGGCGCCTCTTCGCGCCGCTCGGCTGCGAGCTGATGACCACCGAGGGCCAGCTCGATATTCCGGCCCAGGACGCCTGGGTGCTGGCCGCCTCGCTGCCCTGGCGGATGGGCACGACGCTGGAGACCATTCCGCCCGCGCCCTACCTGCCCGGCCGCGACGGCGGCGCCGGGATCGGCCTCGTGACCAAGGGGAGCCCGACCCACCCGGACGACGCCAACCGCTCGCTCCCGGAGGGCGAGGCCGCCGCGCTCCGCGCCATCCCCGGCGTGGTCAGCCTCGATCCCGCCGAGAGCGGCGCCAAGGACCTGGAGGACACCGCCGAGATCGTGCGCGGCCTGGAGCTTGTGGTCAGCGTCGATACCGCCGTCGCCCACCTGGCAGGCGCGATGGGCAAACCCACCTGGCTGCTGTTGCCGTACAAGGGCGACTGGCGCTGGCTGGTCGGCCGCGCCGACAGCCCCTGGTATCCCTCCATGCGGCTCATGCGCCAGCAGGCGCCGCGGGATTGGTCCGACGTCGTCGCCGCGGTGCGGGCCGAACTGGCGGGACGGCGGGCATGAAGCCGGCGAGCGCGCCTTCGGACTGGCCCGCGCTCGCCTACGACGACTGGGCCGACACCGCCCAGACCCTGCACATGTGGACCCAGGTCGTCGGCAAGATCCGCATGGCGCTGACGCCCGCGGTGAACCACTGGTGGCACGTGCCGCTCTATGTCAGCGCCCGAGGTCTCACGACCTCGCCGATGCCCTACGGCGGGCGCAGCGTGGAGATCGTCTTCGACTTCCTTGATCACCGGCTCTGCCTGGAGTGCAGCGACGGCCAGATGGAGGCCGTGCCTCTGGAACCGATTAGCGTGGCCGCCTTCCATCGCCAGGTCATGGCCGCCCTGGCCCGGCTCGGCGTCACCGTCCGCATCTGGACCACGCCCTGCGAGGTCGAAAACCCGATCCCGTTCGAGGAAGACGAAGTTCACAAGAGCTATGACGCGGACGCCGCCCAGCGCTTCTGGCGCGTGCTGGTCCAGGCCGAACGGGTGATGCAGCAGTTCCGCGGCCGCTTCATCGGCAAGGTGAGCCCGATCCAGTTCTTCTGGGGCAGCTTCGACCTGGCGGTGACGCGGTTTTCGGGCCGCCGCGCGCCCCTGCATCCGGGCTCGCCGATCCTGCCGGCGTCGGTCAGCGCCGAGGCCTATTCGCACGAGGTCTCCAGCTGCGGCTTCTGGCCCGGCGCGCCGGGCGTGGACGCGATGTTCTACGCCTACGCCTATCCCGAACCGCCGGGCTTCGCCCACGCGCCGGTGCGCCCCAAGACGGCCCGTTGGGATCCCACGCTGAGCGAGTTCGTCCTGCCCTACGCGGACATTCTGACCACGCATTCGCCCGATTTCGCCCTGCTGATCTTCCTGCAGTCGACCTACGACGCCGCCGCCGATCTGGGGGGCTGGCCGAGGTCCGACCTCGAGCGCCATCCGCCGCAAGGAGCCTGACGATGACCGACCCGGTTCCCGTCCCGCGCAAGCCGCTGCCGCTCGCCGCCTGGCTGGGCCTGGCCGCCGGTGTCACCGCCATGGGCGCGCTGGCGGTCGGCGCGATCTCGGTCGGCGCCATGGCGATCGGCGCGCTCGCCGTCGGCCGCGTGCGGATCCGCAAGCTGGAGGTCGGCGAACTGACCGTGCGGCGGCTGAAGGTCTTCGAGGACTAGGCGGCCGCCTCCGCGCCGTAGGGCGCCAGGTCGATCCCCGGATAGCGCAGGGCCACGTCGCGCAGCGTCTGGGCGTTCCAGTAGGGGTCGCCCGGCGGCGGCCAGCCGAAGAGGTCGCGCTGGCGCGGCGTCATGTTCACCATCGCCTCTTTCCAACCGGGGTTCAGCGTGCGGTCGGGCCAGGCCAGCTTGCCCTGCCAGCGCCAGCCGCGCTTCTTGAAGTCGATCGGCATCACGAAGCGCGAGCGCCCCGGCGCCTTGAAGTTCGAGCCCCGGTGGAAGACGTCGGTCTTGTAGATCAGGATCGTGCCGGCGGGCCCGGTCACCGCCACCTCGTCCTCGAAGAATTGACCCATCTCGGTCTGGGTGATCCCGATCGGCACGTCGCGGGTCTTCTCCAGCGGCACCGCCTTGGTGGGTCCGTCCACCTCCGTCACATCCGAGAGCAGGATGAAGCAGGTCATCTGCGGCATCAGCTGGTCGGCGCGCGGCACCACGATGGTGTGGTTTTCGTAGTCGCGGTGGTGGTGCTGGTCGTAATCGATGGCGCCGGAGTACTTCGCCCAGAGCTCGATCTTGTAGCAGTCGATCTCGGTGGTCTGCAGGAACCGCTCGGCCGCGTCGATCAGGTCGGGATAGACCGCCACCCGGTTCAGCGCCCAGGACGGGTAGGGGAAGAAGCGAAGGCCCGCGAACTGGCTCTTGGTGAACTTCGCGTAGGCCTCGGGGTTGGCGAAGTAGTCCTGCGGCCGCGGATAGATCTCCCAGAGCGCCTCCTGCGCGGCCGACAGCGTCGCCTTGTCGAGGAAGCCCTCGACCACCGTGAAGCCGCGGTCGAACACCTCGGCCAGATTCTCGTCGGGTATGCGCATGCGTCCAGTGAAGCGCCCGCTCAGGCCGCGCGCAACCGGCTTGCGTCTGCGCCCCAGCCGCGCGAGCGTTAGGCATTAGGACCAAAGTCATTTGGAGGACGGCCGGTGACTGAGCCCAGCATCAATCCGAACGGCCCGCTGAAGGGCAGGAACGCGCTCGTCACCGGCGCCAGCCGCGGGATCGGCGAGGCCATCGGCACGCGGCTCGCCATGGAAGGCGCCAACGTCGTGGTCTCGGCCCGCACCGCCGAGAGCGGCGAAAGCCGGCTGCCGGGCACCCTGCACGATACGGTCGATCGCATCCGCGGCGCGGGCGGCCAGGCGACCTTCATCAAGGCCGACCTTGCCCAGGCCGCCGAACGCGAGCGCCTGATCGAGCAGGCGGTCGCCGCCTACGGCCCCGTCGACATCCTCGTGAACAACGCCGCCATCACCTACTTCATGCCGGTCGCCGACTTCCCGGAGAAGCGCTTCAAGCTGATGATGGAGGTGCAGGTCTACGCGCCGTTCCACCTCTCCCAGCTGGTCCTGCCGTCGATGCGCGAGCGCAAGCAGGGCTGGATCGTCAACATCTCGTCCGGCGCCGGCATCCACCCGAAACCGCCCTTCACGCGCCGCGGCGGCGGCACGGTCTATGGCATGTGCAAGGCCGCCCTGGAGCGCTTCACCTCGGGCCTGGCGTCCGAGGTGTTCGACGATGGGATCGCGGTGAACGTGGTCTCGCCCGGCCTCGTCGACACCCCCGGCGTCGCGGTCCACGGCCTGATCACCGAGGCCACCAAGGACCGAGTCCAACCCATCAAGTACATCGCCGAGGCGGTCCACCAACTCGCCATCGTCGACCCCAAGGTCCGCACCGGCACGGTCAACTATGCCGAGCCGTTCCTGAAGGAGATCGGCGTGGAGCCCCGCGAACTGGTGGGAGTGCAGGCGTCGTGATCGAACAGACCGTCGAGATCGCCACCAAGGACGGGGCGACCACCACCTTCATCGTCCATCCTGAGCGCGACGGGGCCCACCCGGTGGTGCTGTTCTTCATGGACGCGCCGGCGATCCGCGAGGAGCTGCGCGACATGGCCCGCCGCATGGCCAGCGCCGGCTACTACGTCATGCTGCCCAACCTCTACTACCGCAAGGGCGTGCTGGAGCTGAAGGACCTGCCGCCGTTGGACGAAAAGGCGGCGCGGGCGCGGATGTTCGAGCTGATGGGCTCGATCTCGATTCCGATGATCATGGACGACGGCGACGCGCTCCTGAACTACGCCGACCGCGACCCGGCGGCGGGCAAGGGCAAGATCGCCACCGTCGGCTACTGCATGAGCGGCCAGTACGCGATCAACTTCGCCGCCCGGTATCCGGACCGGGTGGGCGCGGCAGCCTCGGTCTATGGCGTCCAGCTGGTCACCGACCGGCCCGACAGCCCGCACCTGGCGGCGCAGAAGGCCGGCGGCGAGCTCTATTTCGCCTGCGCCGAACACGACGACTATGCGCCGATGGAGATGGTCCAGGCCCTGGACCAGTTGGTGAAGGCCAAGAACCTCAACGCCGAGGTCGAACTCTTCGAAGGCGTCCACCACGGCTTCGCCTTCCCCCAGCGCGGCGCCGTCTACGACAAGCCCGCCGCCGAACGCCACTGGGAGCGCCTGTTCTCGCTGTGGAAGCGGACGCTGAGCTAGCTCCGCGGCGCCTGCGCCACGATCGGGGCGACCCAGTCGGGGTCCAGTGACTTGGCAGGATGCGAGCCCGTCACCATGCCCATGAAGCTGGGCCAGAGCTCGTAGCCCAGGAGCGCCTGGGCGCGCGGGCTCATGGCGCGGACCACCTCTTTCGGCACGGACAGGAAGAAGTTCTCCTGCGGCCGCGCCCAGCCGGCGCAGTACTGGTTGGTGAAGGCGAGCCTGGGTTTGTCGGTGGTGTTCGCGCCGCCGCGGTGAAGCAGCTTGCCCGGGAAGACGAAGCAGGCGCCGGCCGGGACCTCCATCGGGACCAGCAGCTTCTCCAGCGCCTCGGGATCCTTCCGCCGCTCGTCCACCTCCTCGTCGCTCCACAGATGGCTGCCGGGGATGATCTCGGTCGCGCCGTTGGCCGCGGTGAAGGCGTCGATGGCGCCAATCACCGAATAGCCCACCGCCGGGCTCGACCGCGGCTGGCGGTAGAAGCCGTCGTCGATGTGGACCTGCTGGGCCGTCTCGCCGGGCTTCAGGTTGATGGCGTGGGTGGCCGACAGCAGGAAGTTCCCTTCCAGGAAGCAGCCCAGGAGGCTCATCAGCCGCGCGTCGCAGGCGAGGTCCTCGAACACCTTGCCGCGCGCCACCAGGGTGTAGACGCGCTCGGTCTCGAAGCCCTCGAAGTCGTTGCGGCCGCGGTGGCTGCCGAGGAAGGGCGCGAGCGCGGCGCGGAAGGCGGCGAGCTGGTCTTCGTCCATGAAGTCCGGGATGACCGTGAAGCCCTGCGCGCGGATCTCCGCGGCGTGGGCGTGGGCGTCGAAGCGGGCGGTGTGCGCATCCATGTCGCGATCTCCGAGAGGCCATTGTAGCATGCGGGCCTCGCCGGTCAGGAGCCTGCCCATGACGTCCCTCAGCATCCGCCGCGTGGCCGGCGCGCTCGGTGCGGAGATCTCTGGCGTCGACCTGGCGCAAGACCTGCCCGACGCCACGATCGCGGCGATCCGCCAGGCGCTGCTCGATCACCAGGTGATCTTCTTCCGCGACCAGGCGCTGACGCCGGCCCAGCAGGTCGCGTTCGGCCGCCGCTTCGGACCGCTGAACATCCACCCCTACGTCGCCGGCATGGCCGACCATCCGGAGGTCATGGAGGTGATCAAGGAGCCGCAGGACCGGGTGAACTTCGGCGGCGGCTGGCACTCCGACATGAGCTTCCTGGAACGCCCGGCGATCGGCTCGATCCTCTATGCCGTGGAGACGCCGCAGGTCGGCGGCGACACCCTGTTCGCCAGCCAGGCCGCGGCCTACGACGCCCTGTCGAGCGGACTGAAGGCGACCCTGGAGGGCCTGAACGCCGTCCACTCCGCCAGCCGCGAGTATTCCGCCACCGGCCACTCGGCCCAGAAGCGTCAGTCCATGGCCATCGCCGAGGCCGACGGCCTGGTCGGCGAATACGTCCACCCGATGGTGCTGGTCCACCCGGAGACCGGCCGCAAGGCGCTCTACGTGAACCCGGCCTTCACGCTGAAGATCGAGGGCTGGAAGACCAGCGAATCCAAGGCCCTGCTGGACTACCTCTTCCAGCACTGCCGCTACGAGGGCTTCACGTGCCGGTTCAATTGGGCGCCGGGATCGGTCGCCTTCTGGGACAACCGCTCGGTCTGGCACTTCGCGCTCAACGACTATCACGGCCAGCGCCGCCACATGCGCCGGGTGACGGTCGATCCCTGGCCGCAGGACCATGGCGCGGCGCGCGGCCGGACGGCGGCGAACGTCGCCTAGCGGGCCGGCCCTTGCCACGCGGTCCGCGTGAGCGCCTCATGCCTTCGGGTCGGGGATGAGACGGAGGATCCCCATGAGCGTCTATCGCGTCACCGAAATCATCGGCACGAGCCCGAACAGCTGGGAAGAGGCCGCCAAGGAAGCCCTGGCGGCGGCGGCCGGCTCCCTGCGCGACCTGCGGGTCGCCGAGGTGCTGCAGCAGGACATCGCGCTGGCCCCCGACGGCACCCTGGAGTCGTTCCGCACCAAGCTGCGCGTCAGCTTCAAGTATGAGGCGGCGGCGGAAAGGGCGGCGCAGAAGTCCAGTCAGGACCGCGTGGCGGAGCCCGCCCACTAGTCTCAACCGGAACCCAACCGCCGCAACACCCCACGGGCGGCCGCGACGCCGGTGGCGAAGCTTGCCTGCAGCAGGTAGCCGCCGGTCGGCGCCTCCCAGTCCAGCATCTCGCCGGCGACGAAGACGCCCGACCGGGCCTTGAGCATCAGGTCGTCGTCCACCGCTTGCAGCGCCACGCCGCCGGCGGTGGAGATGGCCCGCTCGATCGGTCGGATGGCGCTGAGCGCCAGCGGCGCGCCCTTGATCGCCGAGGCCAAGGCGGCCGGGTCGGCGGGCAGGGCCTTGCCGTGCGCCTCGCGCAGCAGGTTGGTCTCCAGCGGCGTCATGTGCAGAGCCTTGCGAAGCCGGTTGGCCAGCGACTGGTCGGCCGGCGTCGCGGCGATCCTGGCGGCCAGGTCGGCGGCCTTGAGGTCGGGGCGCAGGTCGATCCAGAGGCGCGCGGGTCCGCCGGCCTCCAGGGCGTCGCGGATCGGCGCGCTCAGCGCATAGACGCCACCGCCCTCCAGGCCGTGGCGCGTGACCATCGCCTCGCCCCGCACGCGGCGATTGCCGAACGTCAGCGCGATCCCCTTCAGCGGGTGGCCGGCGAAGCGCTCGAGCATGATCTCGCTCCAGGCGATGTCGAAGCCGGCGTTGGCGGGCTTCAGCGGGCTCACCGCCACGCCCGCCTTGGCCAGCACCGGCGCCCAGGCTCCGTTGGAGCCCAGCTTCGGCCAGCTCGCCCCGCCCAGCGCCAGGACGATCGCGTCAGCCTCGACGGACGCCTTGCCGTTCGGCGTCGCGAACTTGAGCCGCCCCTTGGCGTCCCAGCCCTGCCAGTCATGACGCGTGCGGATCTCGACGCCCAGCTCGGCCAACCGCCGCAACCAGGCTCGCAGCAGCGGCGAGGCCTTCAGCGCTTTGGGAAACACGCGCCCCGACGAGCCTACGAAGGTCTCCTGGCCCAGCCTCTCGGCCCAGGCGACCAGCGCCACGGGCGGAAAGGCCTCGATCAGCGGCGCGAGCCGTATGCCCGCCTCGCCATAGCGCGCCAGGAACGCCTCCAGCGGCTCGGAATGCGTCAGGTTCAGACCGCCGCGGCCGGCCATCAGCAGCTTGCGGCCCGCCGACGGCATGCGCTCGTAGACCGTGACGCGCTGCCCCGCCTCTGCCAGCACCTCCGCCGCCATCAGGCCGGCCGGGCCGGCCCCGATGACGGCGACCTCCGCCAACCGCTAGACGCCCGCCATGGCGAGCAGGGCGGCGAGGCCCACGGTCATGCCGCGCACGCTCTCCGGCTTGGCGACGTCGATCCACTCATCAAGCGAGTGCGCCCGGCCGCCGACGCCGCCGGAGCCGATCGTCACCGCCGGCACGCCCAGGCTGATCGGGATGTTGCTGTCGGTGGACGACGCGCTGAGGTCGGGCGTGTAGCCGAGCGCGCGGACCGCCGCGGCGGTGGTGCGCACGATCTCGGCGTCGGGGCTGGTGGCGCCGGTCGGGCGCTCGCCGATCAGCTTCGGCGTGGCGGTCACGCGGCCCAGCCGCGTGTCGCGCGCGGCGTTCTCGTGCTCGGCCGAGGCCGCCAGCACGTCGTGGAAGCGGGCGTCCAGCTTCTCCAGCTCGGTCTTGCTCTCCGAGCGCATGTCGACCTCCAGCCAGACGTCGGCCGGGATCGAGTTCACGCTGACCCCGCCGCCGACCACGCTGGCCGCATAGGTCGTGCGCGGCTTGGCCGGGACCTTGGTCTCATAGAGCTGGGAAATGGCCAGGCCCATGGCCGACATCGGGTTGACGATGCCGAAGGCGCCATAGCTGTGCCCGCCGGGGCCGTGGAACGCCACGCGGTAGCGCCGGGAGCCGACAGCGCCATAGGTCACCCGTTGAGGCTCGTTGCCGTCCATGGAGAAGAAGGCCTTGATCCGGTCCTTGTACTTCCCCTTGCCGAACAGGTAGCGCATGCCGCGCAGGTCGCCGGGGCCTTCCTCGCCCACGTCGCCCACGAACAGGATGTCGCGCTTGGTCCTGATCTTCGCCGCGTCCAGCGCGCGGATGTAGGCCAGCACCACCGCCAGGCTGCGCGTGTCGTCGCCGACGCCCGGCGCATAGAGCTTGGTCCCCTCGCGGCGCACCTTCACGTTGGTGCCTTCCGGGAACACCGTGTCCAGGTGGGCGGCCAGCACGACGACCGGCCCGCCGGCGGGTCCGGTCCCGCGGCGCAGGCCCATGACATTGCCCTCGGCGTCGGTCTCCACGTCGCTCAGCCCCGCGGCCTTCAGCATCGCCGCATAGGCCTTGCCCTTGGCCGCCTCCTTGAACGGCGGCGCGGGGATCTCGGTCAGGGTGACGATGTCGGCGACGGTGCGGTCATGCTCCTTGTCGAGCGTCGCCGCGGCGGTCTTGAAGGCCGCGCTGGCGACGATCTTGCCGACCGTCTGGTCGACCTGATCGGGCTTTGCGGGTGCCGCGCCCCCCGTCGCGCCCAGGACCGCAACTGAAAGAACGGCGATTGCGATACGGGCGGCGGTCATGGAATGCAGATACCCTACAGGAGATGATGCCCGGCATAGCTCACCCGATGCCGTGCCGCAGCCGGATTTTCGTGCCCGATTGACGCGCCCGGGACCTTGGCGGCGCCGCTGGGACCCCCTAAGCCTTGCGCCTTCAGCTTCGCCGGAGTCCGCCCGTGCCCGATCGCCGTCAAATCCTTCTCACCGCCGGCGCCGCGCTGGCCGCCGCGTCCACGGGCGGGGTTCGCGCCGCGCCCTCCGGCGCGGAGGCCCAGCTCAAGGCCGCCTTCGACGACTTCTTCGCCACCCTGCTGGCCGAGTCGCCGGAGGTCACCACCGCGCTCGGCCTCGACAAGGGCGACCACGCCGACGCCAAGTCCAAGCTCAGCAGGGGCGCCCAGGCCGACGCGGAGCGCCGCAAGCGCCTGACGGCCCAGCAGCTGGCCCGTCTGCGCGGCATCGACCGCAAGGCGCTGACCGGCATGGCCGCGGTCAACTACGACTCCGTCCTCTACGACCTGGACATGACCGACCGGGTCAACAAGCGCTTCAAGTACGGCTCCGAGGGCGGCGGCTCGCCCTACGTCCTGAGCCAGATCACCGGCGCCTGGCAGAACGTGCCGGACTTCCTGGACAGCCAGCACACCATCGAGACCAAGGCCGACTGCGAGGCCTACATCGCCCGTCTCGGCGAGTTCGCCCGCCAGATCGACGAGGACACCGAGGCTGCCCGCCGCGACGTCGCCCTGGGCGTGATCCCGCCGGACTTCTGCATCACGGGCGCTCTGGGCGGCATGAAGACCCTGCATGCGCCGACCGACAAATCCAGCCTTGTCGCCTCGGTCCGCGACCGCGCGAAGGCCAAGGGCATTCCGGGCTTCTGGGGCGACCAGGCCGGCTCGATGTACGAGAAGCAGATCCTGCCCGCCCTCGACCGTCAGATGGCCTTCCTCGAAGGCCTGAAGGGCAAGGCGACCCACGAGGCCGGCTGCTGGCGCCTGCCCGACGGCGAGGCCTACTACGCCTACGCCCTGCAGGCGCGCACCACGACCACCATGACGCCCGCCGAGGTGCACAAGATCGGCCTCGACGTCACCACCGAACTGCAGGCCCGCGCCGACGTGCTGTTCAGGAAACTGGGCATGACGCAGGGCAGCGTCTCCGAGCGTTACGGCGCACTCTTCAAGGACCCGAAGTACCTCTATCCCAACACCGACGCCGGCAAGGCCAAGGAGGTCGCCGACCTCAACGCGCTGGTGCAGGGCATGCAGAAGCGCTTGCCGCAGTATTTTGGCGCCCTGCCC
>Ga0207704_10000869_pt1 | contig 13352 bp, 15 predicted proteins | sample KBSMisM12_FD_184308 | JGI IMG/M metagenome (GOLD analysis project Ga0207704, IMG submission 184308) | Miscanthus rhizosphere microbial communities from Kellogg Biological Station, Michigan, USA - KBS Miscanthus M1-2 (SPAdes) (version 2) | ecosystem: Host-associated > Plants > Roots >...
AGCGCCCGGCCCATCGGCGGCGGCGGGCGGCGCTGGGGCCGCGTGCGCTTTTCCGCGAGGATGCGCATCGCCTCCTGCGGCGTGGGAAGTTGGCGGCGGGCCATGCCCCACCCTAGCGGGCGCGGCCCGGCGGGCGAAGGGGCCCGGTGACGCGGAATCTGTGGACGGGCTATGGAGAGCTGTGAACGTTCCGCAGCTGCGCGCCCGACTCCTGGCCTGGTACGACGCCAACGCCCGCGACCTGCCCTGGCGCGTGCGGCCGCCATCCTTTGCAGGCGGGGGCCGCGCCGCCAGACGCCGGGCCGATCCCTACCGGGTCTGGCTGTCGGAGGTGATGCTGCAGCAGACCACCGTGCCGCACGCGACGCCCTATTTCCTGAAATTCACCGCCCGCTGGCCGACGGTGAGCGACCTGGCGGCGGCGGCCGACGGCGAGGTGATGGCCGCCTGGGCGGGTCTCGGCTACTACGCCCGCGCCCGCAACCTGCTGGCCTGCGCGCGGGCGGTCTCGGCGGATCACGGCGGGGTCTTCCCGGACAGCGAGGCGGGTCTGCGCGCCCTGCCCGGCCTCGGCCCCTACACCGCCGCCGCGGTGGCCGCGATCGCCTTCGACGAGGCGACAAACGTCGTCGACGGCAACGTCGAGCGGGTGATGGCGCGACTGTTCGCGGTGGAGGCGCCCTTGCCGGACGCCAAGCCGGAGCTGAAGCGCCTGGCCGGCGAGCTGGTCCGCGAGGATCGCCCCGGCGACTGGGCCCAGGCGCTCATGGACCTCGGCGCCACGGTCTGCCGGCCAAAGGCGCCGCTCTGCGATCGATGTCCCGTCGCGGATCACTGCGCCGGCCTCCGGACCGGCGCGCCCGAGGCCTATCCGCGCCGGACCGCGAAGGCCGTTCGGCCGCACCGCTATGGCGTGGCCTATGTGCTGACCCGGGCGGACGAGGTGGCCCTGGTGCGCCGACCGCCCAGGGGCCTGCTGGGCGGCATGCTGGCCCTGCCCACATCCGACTGGCGGCCCGAGCGCTGGAGCGAGGCCGAGGCGCGAGCGGCGGCGCCGGCCGAGGCGGCCTGGTGCAGCGCTGGCGAGGTGGAGCACGGCTTCACCCACTTCACCCTGACGCTCCAGCTACTGCGCGCCGAGGGGACGGCGGACGCCGGCGTGATCTGGAGCCCGCTCAGGGACCTGGACGCCCTGCCCAGCGTCTTCCTGAAGGCCGCCCGCGCTGGGCTTTCGGGCCTGATCTAGTCGATCACCGCCTCTTCCAGCTTCTCCAGCATGGTCGCCCACGTCTTGTCGTACTGGTCGCGGTGTTCGCGGTCGGCCGGGGTCACCGAGCCGTCGGCGTTCTCCTGGGTGATGATCACCTCGGTGCCCTCGCCGCGCGGCTGCAGCTCGACGGTGACGACGTGGGTCTCGTCCGGGGCCGCGGAGCTGACATGGGTGTAGCTCAGCCGCTTCCAGGGCTCGAACGAGCGCACCTCGCCGTGATCCTCGAAGGGCTTGCCGCCCATCTCGCCGTGCATCCGGATCTGGCCACCCACGCGCCACTCGGTCTCGACGTCGGCGCCCAGCATGTAGGCCTTCATGCCCTCCCGCGATGTCAGCGTCTCCCAGACCTCGGCGGGATTGGCGGGAATGACCCGCGAGGCCCTCGCGGTCGCAGTCATGGCGAATGCTCCTTGTGCTGCCATTGCCTGCACAACACGGAGGCGCCGCAATTGCTCCCGATGCAATGCACGATTGGGTCAATGATGGGCAGGACCTGGTCGGTCGGCGGGGTTACATGGCCGGGGTTCGGCGGCGGTCGCGAACTTTGCAGGACGTGGAAGACGTAATAGGCGCCGACAGGGACCCTGGGGTTCGACCCCGGGTTTTCTCCGCAGCGGCTCCGTCCTGGAGCGGAGTTGCCCCGAAGCGATCCTCGACGAGCGTGGGGCGCGAAGTCGGGGTTCGCACGGCCTGGAGGTCGCCATGCGCCGCACCCTGTCGTTCATCACTACCGCTCTCTTCGCGCTCAGCCTCGCGGCCAGCGCCGACGCGGCGTCGCAGTGCCGCGACGCCAAGGGCAAGTTCGTCAAATGCCCGACCCCGGCCGCGGCCGCGGGCAAGCCGGCCGCCGCCACCGTCGGCGCCGCCGCGAGCAGCGGAGCCGGCCCCAACTGCAAGAAGGGCAAGCGCTGCGGCAACGCCTGCATCAGCGTCAACGACGTCTGCCACAAGTAGCGCCCGAGACTCAGAGCACCCGGAACGCCAGCCAGATCAGGGCGGCGAACGTCGGGTACGCGGTCAGGCCCAGGCCGAACGCGCGCGCCCAGGGGGCGTAGAGGTAACCCAGCCAGAAGGCCGCGCGCCCGATGGCGAACAGGCCCGCCAGCGCCGGGATCAGCCCCAGGTCCTGCGGCCGAAGCTGCAGCGCGAGCCCCATCCAGGCGACGGCCGCCAGCACGGTCTGCTCCAGGGTGTTGGTGTTGTAGCGGAGGTTGATCTCCATGAAGCCGGGCCGGTCGGAACGCCCCGGCTTGCCGCCGTCGATGTAGTCGGCGCGCGGGAACCGCTGGTTGGCCGTCGTCCCGATCCCGGCCAGGAGGCATAGCCCCGGGACCAGAAGTCCTCACCGACCAGCCGATGGGCCCGCAGGGGTGGATCGAGCTCGGCCTGCCCGGCGGCGGCGCGCGCATCGTGATCTTCACCCCCGAGGGGCATGAGGACCGGGTCGGCAGCTTCTTCAACGGCTCCTTCGCCTGCGACGACGTCGAGGCGACCTACCGCCAGCTCTCCGAACGCGGCGTGACCTTCCGCCAGGGCCCGACCAAGCAGCCCTGGGGGACCTTCGCGATCTTCGAAGACGCCGAGGGCAACTCGTTTGTGATGGGGACCGACTAGCCGGGGCTGCGGTAAGGCCGCCTGAGCGCCGGGACGCCGAGGTCCTTGGCCACGGTGGCCAGCACGTCGGGGCTGAAGCAGTAGAGGCGGACGCGGGCGAGGCCGCCGTCACCCGCCTCGAACCGCCAGATCTCGTTCAGCCCCTCGAGACCGCCCAGCGTACGGAAACCCAGGACGATCGGCTCGCCCTCGTAGACCGCCGCCCGCCAGTGCGGGTTCTCTCCGAAGCCCCAGTCGGGCGCCACGAAGTGGGCGTGCTCGACGACCATCTTGCCAGCCTCGTAGCTGTCGAAGCCTGCGCCGCCGACCATGTCGATGGTCACATCCGCCAGGCAGAGGGCGCGGACCGCGTCGAAATCCTTGGCGCTGAGCGCGGCCACAAACCGGTCGACGATGTCGCGCGGCGTCGCCCAGGCCGGCGGCGGCGAAGCCTGGGCGCTGCGCAGCCGCGTGCGCCCCCGGTGCAGGGCCGACTTGACCGCGCCCGTCGTGGTCTTGAGCATCCCGGCGGTCTCCTCAAGCGAGAAGTCGAGCACGTCGGCCAGCAACACGGCCGCGCGCTCCTGCGGCGCCAGATGCAGGAAGAGGCTGTTGGCGGCGGCGCGGACGTCGACCACCTGGCTGGCGTCGGCGCCGGGCGGGTCCCGCACTGGCTCGGCGGCGTGCGCCCGCTCCAGCCTGGCGCGGCGGAGGCGGTCGATCCACAGGTTGGTGGCGGTGCGGATCAGGTAGGCCCGCGGGTGGGACAAGTCGGCGTCGATCTTCCCCAGGGCGCCGAACACCCGCAGCAGCACGTCCTGCAACAGGTCTTCGCCGTCCCAGACATTGCCGGTGAGGCCGGCGCAGTAGCGGAGCAGGTCCGGGCGCAACGGCGCCAGATCGTCCACGAATTTCCGCCACGGCCCGCGCACCTGCGCCTGGACCTCGAAGCTCTGCGCATCCGTCATGTTCGGCCTCCCGCCTCGGTTCAGGAGCTAGGACGAAGGACTCGGGCAAAAGGATACGCGAACGCCGGTCAGAGAACCCGGAACGCCAGCCAGATCAGGGCGGCGAACGTCGGGTACGCGGTCAGGCCCAGACCGAACGCGCGCGCCCAGGGGGCGTAGAGGTAACCCAGCCAGAAAGCCGCGCGCCCGACGGCGAACAGGCCCGCCAGCGCCGGGATCAGCCCCAGGTCCTGCGGCCGAAGCTGCAGCGCGAGCCCCATCCAGGCGACGGCCGCCAGCACGGTCTGCTCCAGGGTGTTGGTGTTGTAGCGGAGGTTGATCTCCATGAAGCCGGGGCGATCGGGACTCGTGGCCGGCCGCTGCCCGTCGATGAAGTCCGCGCGCAGGAACCGCTGGTTCGCCGTCGTCCCGATCCCGGCCAGGAGGCAGAGCCCCGGGACCAGCAGCCAGCGGATCGCCAGCGCCAGTCGCTCGGCGACGGCGACCGGCGCGGCGTCGTGGGTCCCCAACACGCGCATTGTCACGGCCAAGCAGGCGATGACGGCCGCCACCATGCCGATCACGATCAGGATCTGCTTCTTCAGCATGCCCCACCTTCAGGGGCAGCTTAGGCCGCGGCCGGTCAGGCCGGAAGCTGGCTGCGCACCTTGGCCCGGAGCACGTCGATCGGGGCCAGGCCCTTGTCGGACTTGAAGTGCCAGTAGGTCCAGCCGTTGCAGGCGGGCTGGCTCTGGACCATGGCGCCGACCTTGTGGATCGAGCCGGAGAGGTCGCCGACCACCAGGCTGCCGTCGGCGCGCACGCGCGCGGCGTGCTGGCCGCGCGAGCAGTAGAGGACGTCGCCGGGGCGCAGCAGGCCGGCCTCGACGATCTGGCCGAACGGGATGCGCGGCTCGGACTTCTTGGAGCCGGTGACCACCACCTCGTCGGCGGTGGCGGGAACCACCTTGGCGATGCGGTCCTTGGCGATCTTCACATAGTCGGCCTCGCGCTCGATGCCGATGTAGTGGCGGCCGAGCCGGCGCGCCGCAGCGCCCGTCGTACCGGTGCCGAAGAAGGGATCCAGGATCACGTCGCCCGGACGCGTCGAGGCCAGGATCACCCGGTGCAGCAGGGCCTCCGGCTTCTGCGTCGGGTGCGCCTTTGACCCGGTCTCGTCCTTCAGCCGCTCCTCGCCCGTGCAGAGCGGCAGGCTCCAGTCGGAGCGCATCTGCAGCTCGTCGTTGGCCATCTTCATGGCGTCGTAGTTGAAGGTGTAGCGCCGCCCGCCCCGCGACTTGGCGGCCCAGATCAGCGTCTCGTGGGCGTTGGTGAAGCGCGTGCCCTTGAAGTTCGGCATCGGGTTGGACTTGCGCCAGACGATGTCGTTCAGGAGCCAGAAGCCCAGGTCCTGCAGCGCCGAGCCGACGCGGAAGATGTTGTGGTAGCTGCCGATCACCCACAGCGCCCCATCGTCCTTGAGCACACGGCGGCATTCGGTCAGCCAGGCGCGGGTGAAGGCGTCGTAGGCGGCGAAGCTCTCGAACTGGTCCCAGTGGTCGTCGACCGCGTCGACCTTGGAATTGTCCGGCCGCAGCAGGTCGCCGCCCAGCTGGAGGTTGTAGGGCGGGTCGGCGAAGACCAGGTCGACGGACCGGTCGGGCAGGCCCTTCAGCGCCTCCAGGCAATCGCCCTCGATGATGGTGTCGACGCCCGCGCCCATTTCAGCCTCACGCACAAAAGGAGTCTGAATCCTGGGGCGGTATGGTGAAGGACCCGTTGCCAAGCGTGGTCAATGAGCAATTAAGCGGCCGACGGGGCCTGCCTCGGAATTGTCGGGTTCCCGACAACTCACGGTCGAAATTGACGCAGGGCAAGCGGTCGCAGTCCGCAAATCAAGCACAGCCTGTAGGTGCAACCGGTGGGTCAAGCGTGACCGCGTTCGTCCAACCCGTTGCGTCAGATGTCCGAGCGTCCCCAAGTATCGGTCGGTCCCCGCGATAGGCGGAAGCGTCAGCGGCTGCTTGCCCGCCTTGCGCTCGCCGCGGCGCTCTTCCTCTGGCCGGCGATCCTGCAGATCGAGAAACTGACCCATCGCGCCGAGAGCCTGAAGGTGCTGGGCCAGGCTGAGGCGGGCGGGCCCGCCGCCGGCCATCGTGGGACCGGCCAGCCTCACCACGCCGGCTATCGGCGCGGCGGCCCGGCAGCGCCGACGCCCAGCTACGGCGCGCTGCGCGAGGCCTTGGCGGACGTGCTGGAGGCGCAGCTCCCGCCGGTGATGACCCTTGCCGATGCGCGTGCGCCGGACCTTGTCCGGCAATTGCTCCTGGACGCGACCGCGCCATCCCGGGGCGGACCAGACCTATCGTTCCCCCTTTCGCGGCCGAGCACCCCCGACACGGGCGTGATCTTCGGTCCTGCAGGTCCGGGCGGCGGCCCGCCGGTCACCAACCCGCCCGTGGTCGATCCGGGCGGGCCCAACCCGCCCGTCATCGATCCGCCCGTGGTCGATCCTGGCACGCCGCCACCGGTGGTGACGCCGCCGGACGGACATCCGCCGGTCGTCCCGCCGCCGCCTCCGCCGGTGACCAATCCCAACCCGCCTGTCGAGGGTCCGGGCGGCGGCACGTTCACGCCGCCGGGCGATCCGGGCGGCGGCGGGCCTAGCGGCGGCAATCCCCCTATCCCGCCCGTGCCCGAGCCGGCAGTCTGGCTGCAACTGGTCGTGGGCGCGGGCCTCGCGGGCGCGGCGCTGCGCCGGGCGCGAGCACGATGGGGTCGGGCGAAAATCGCCTGACCGCTGAATCGTGCTCGCCAGTCCTTCATTGGAGCGCGTCGGACGGTTGAGGTGCGCACACCTCAACCTGACGCGCTCCAGGGTCAGCCGGTCGCGATCGCCTTGCGGGCGCGCTCGAGGCGCTCGCCCACCACCTGACGGCTGGGCTGGCTCTTCGGCATCCGGTTCCAGGCGTCGAGGGCGGCCACCTTGTAGGCCTCCGCCAGCGTCGGATAGTTGAAGGTGTTCTCGACGAAGTAGTCGAGCGTGCCCTCCAGGTTCAGCACCGCCTGGCCGATGTGGATCAGCTCGGTCGCCCCCTCGCCCACGATGTGGACGCCCAGCAGGCGGCGGGTCTCCAGCGCGAACAGCATCTTCAGGAAGCCGGACGCAATGCCCATGATGTGGCCGCGCGAGGTCTCGCGGAACCGCGCCACGCCGCACTCATAGGCGACGCCGCGCTCGCGGGCCTGCTCCTCGCTCATGCCGATCATCGAGATCTCGGGCACCGAATAGATGCCATACGGGAAGAATTCCGGCGCGTCGTGAGCCGGGGCGTCGAAGGCGTGGCAGGCGGCGATGCGCCCCTGCTCCATGGAGGTCGACGCCAGGCTCGGAAAGCCGATGATGTCGCCCGCGGCGAAGATGTGCGGCTGGGCGGTGCGGAAGGTCGCCTTGTCCACCGCAAGCCGGCCGCGTTCGTCCGGCGTCAGGCCGGCCTTCTCCAGGTCCAGCCCGTCGATGGCGCCTTCGCGGCCGGCCGAGAACAGCACCATGTCGGCGCGCAGCTCGCGTCCGTCGGTCAGGACCACGCGGCACTGGCCGGGCGCCTCGGCCTCGGCGGTCGCCGCCTTGACGCCGAAGCGGATGACGACGCCGCGGTCGCGCAGGTCGTGGACGAACTCGTCGGCGAGCTCGCGGTCCAGGAAGGGCATGAATGTCGGGTTGGGCTCGATGATCGTGACTTTCACGTCCAGCGCCGAGAAGATCGAGGCGTACTCCACGCCGATCACGCTGGCGCCGACCACGACCAGCTGCCGCGGGATGCGCTCGAGGTTCAGGATCTCGTCGGAGTCGACGATGTTCTCGCCGTCGAAGCCGATGTGGGCCGGGCGGTAGGGCTTCGTGCCCACGGCGATCAGGAAGCGGTCGGCGGTGTATTCGGCGATGCCACCGACGCCCTCGACCGCCACCGAATTCGGACCGGTGAAGCGCGCCTGGCCACGGGTCGTCTCGACACCGTTGCGGGCGAACTGGTGCTCCAGCACGTCGACCTCGTGGTCCAGCGTGATGGCGAGGCGGCGCAGAAGGTCGTCGGCGCCGATGTCCTTCTTGGCCCGGTAAGCGGCGCCGTAGAAGCCGCGCTCGCGCCAGCCCGAGAGGTTGAGCACCGTCTCGCGCAGGGTCTTGGACGGAATGGTGCCGGTGTGGACGGAAACTCCGCCGACGCGGCGGCCGCGTTCGATCACCAGCACGCGCTTGTTCAGCTTGGCGGCCTGCACCGCGCCTCGGCGCCCAGCGGGACCGGAGCCGATGACGATCAGGTCGTAGTGCGCCAGGCTCTCGCGGGCGGTCCCCTTGGTCGTCGGCATGGCGTTTCGGCCTGTTTCCCGCTTCTGCAGCGGCGGACACGATAGCGGCCGCGGGTTAACCTCAGATTTTGGAAGGCTTTACGAGGGGTTAGCGGCTGCGAGCCAGGTCACCCAGGCGCAATGTGGGTTGGCCTGGGCCAGCAGCCGCTCCTGACCCCCGGGCCAGAGCGTCAGGCGTACGTCCATGGTCGTGATGTCGGTGGGCGGCGGCTCCATGCGCAGCCAGGCGAAAGGCGCCTCGGCGCTCGCCTGATCGCCCAGGGCCTCGATGGCTTCGGTCAGCGCCGCCTGCTGGTCCGCGCTCATGTAGGTCCAGAAGACCGAGTGATAGACCACGGTCACGGCGCCGGCCTGCGGACGAACGCGGGCGCGCACCCAGTCGAGGGCGTCGGAGGCCTCCACCCTGACGTCGTTCGCCTCGGCCACGGCGATAGCCGCCTCGATGCGCGCGATCCGCTCGGCCTGGTCGGCCCAGATGTAGCTTTCCAGGCGGCGGCGTTCGGAGGGGTCGTTGAGGTCGGTCGGACGGCGGTCGCAGGCGGCGCGCTCGACCACGCTGATAGGGGCGTCGACGGGCGGCGGACCGCCCTGCCAGTCGGTGTCGATGCGAACGGCGGCGGCCGGATCGCCCCAAGTCGCCTCGCCCACCGCATATCGGTAGCGGTCCCAGGACAGGTTCAGCCCGGCGCTGGCGGCGAGCTCGAAACAGCGCAACGGCAGGCCCGTCGCCCGCGCGATCTCCAGGAAGCCGCCCAGGAGGCCGATAGAGCGCCGGACCTCGTTGGTCTGTGGCTCATGGGTCATGAAGGCCTCGAACCGCGCCGGGTCGGCGGCCATGGCGGCCGAGACCGTCGCCCAGATCGCCTCGGCGTCCAGGCGGCCATAGGCCTCGGCCACGGCTGGATCGTCGCCGCTGAGCGCCAGTTCCCGCCAGCTTGCCAGGAGCCGGAGCGCGACGGCGGCGTCGAACAGGGCCTTGAGACTGAGGCCGTCCCAGGGCGCGGTCAGGAGGCTGACGACGCCCCCGTCCAGCCAGTCGGCCGCCGCGCGGTCCAGCAGATCGCCGCTAAGGGGCGAGCCCATGGCGCGGCAGGCGCCGGCCTGCAGGGTCAGGGCCCGCGCCATGGGGGGAAGGTCTTCGCTCATGGCGCCATGCGAGGCTGGCGCAGCCATGGGGTCAATCTTGATTCAGACGCTCAAGCTTCGTCGAAGAACGGCAGTTCCGCCGGTTCGCCGTCCAGGCCGCCGGCCAGCGGATCCAGCCCCATCAGCGCCAGCTTCACCGGGCTCCAGGCGCGCCGGTGGATCTCGCAGGGGCCGAGCGTGCGCAGCGCCTCGACGTGGACCTCGGCGTGATAGCCCTTGTGGCTGGCGAAGCCGTAGCCGGGATAGACCTCGTCCATCTCGATCATCAGCCGGTCGCGGGCGACCTTGGCCAGGATCGAGGCCGCGGCGATCGACTTCGACTTGCCGTCGCCGCCGACCACCGTCTTCACCTCGCAGGGCAGCTTGAAGCGGTAGTTGCCGTCCACCAGCGCGAAGGCCGGCGCGACGGAGAGGCCCTCGATCGCGCGGCGCATGGCCAGGCCCGCGGCATGCAGGATGTTGAGCTGGGCGATCTCCTCGACGCTGGCGAAGGCCACGCACCAGGAAACCGCCTTGGCCTTGATCTCGACCTCCAGCGCCTCGCGGGCCTTGGCCGTCAGCTTCTTGGAGTCGTCCAGCCCCTTCGGGACCTTGCGCGGATTGTCCGGCAGGATCACCGCGGCCGCGCTCACCGGCCCCGCCCACGGCCCGCGCCCGGCCTCATCGACGCCGCAGACGGGGCCGCCGATGAAGGCGCGTTCGAGAAGCATCGTCGGGCCAAAGGGCATGCGGCGACCTATTCGATCGGGGCTCTGGGGTCGATGCGTTCGACCTTTAGCGTCCCAGGATCGATGCGGAAAACATACCCGACAAGGGTCGGAGGGTCCCTGCGATCGGAAGGGAAGGTCACCGACCACACGGCTCCCCGACGGTCGACATCGGCTCGCCACTCATGCAGGTCAATGCCCTTGCGAGCCGCCTCGGCCCGGGCGATGTGGATCAGCCGCGCGTCAAGTTCCGCCGATGGATCGGACGCGCTCTGGCATCCGGCCACGAATATGGCCGCCGCACCAACGGCGTGGACAGGTCTCATCCGGGTTTCACCTGCTCGTGCCGGTAGCACGTCACCAGGTGGTCGTTGACGATGCCGACGGCCTGCATCCAGGCGTAGACGATCACCGGCCCCACGAACTTGAACCCCTTGGCCTTCAGCGCCTTGGAAACCTCGACAGCGAGATCGGTCTGGGCCGGGACGTCGCCGTCGCCTTTCCAGCGGTTCTGCAGCGGCTTGCCGCCGGTGAAGCTCCAGCAGAAGTCGGAGAAGTCCTCGCCGGCGTCGCGCATGGCCAGGTAGATCTTGGCCCCGTTGATCGCCGCGTCGATCTTGGCGTTGGAGCGGATGATGCCGGCGTCGGCCATCAGCCGGGCGCGGTCGGCGTCGCCGTAGCGGGCCACCTTCTCGGGATCGAAGCCGTCGAAGGCGGCGCGGAAAGCCTCGCGCTTTCGAAGGATCGTGATCCAGGCCAGCCCCGCCTGGAACCCGTCGAGCACCAGCTTCTCCCACAGAGCGCGCGAGTCGTACTCGGGCACGCCCCATTCGGTGTCGTGGTAGCGCTCGTAGAGCGGGTCGCCGGCCATGCCGCGCCAGGTGCACCGGGTGGGGTCCATCGGCGCCACTCTTCGCTGAGCCGGCCCCCGGAGACAAGCCGGGCCGCGGGTGGCTGGCCTCAGGTAACGGTGTTACCGTTTGGGCTGTCAAAAGCTCAGTCCAGGGAGGTTCACATGCGTACCCACGTCATCATCCTTGCGGCTCTGGCGGCCGGCGCCGCCAGCTATGCGACAGCCGCGGACGCCCCAAAGCCCGCGATGAAGATGCCGGCGGCCAAGGGCGGCGACGCCGCTCTGATCGCCAGCGCCGAGAGCGCCGCGCCGCCGGCGATCGCGGCCAAGGCGACCATCGTCGACATGGGCGAGAAGGGCGCCCGCGTGGTCCGCAAGGGGACCAACGGCTTCACCTGCATGGCCGACAGCCCGGCCACGCCCGGACCGGATCCCATGTGCGCCGACGAGAACGCCTGGGCCTGGGTCGGCGCCTGGGTCGCCCACAAGCCGCCGCCGGCGGGCAAGGTCGGCTTCATGTACATGCTGGCCGGCGGCACCGACGCCAGCAACACCGACCCCTATGCGACGAAACCCAGCCAGGCGAACCATTGGGTCAAGACCGGCCCGCACGTGATGATCGTCGGCGACCCGGAGATCGTGAAGCACTATCCGGCCAGCGCCGACCCGGACACCAAGCAGGGCTATGTGATGTGGGCGGGCACGCCCTACGCCCACCTGATGCTGCCCGTGAAATGATCTAGGCGGGTCGCCTGGGCCGCGATAGGACGGCCCCGCGCTGTCCGGAGGGATCATGGGTTTCGACGGCTTCCAACTGTCCCAGGTCGACCTGGGCGAGGTCTCCTTGCGCGTCCGCCGCGGTGGTTCCGGTCCGCCGCTCCTGCTCCTCCACGGCCATCCCGAGACCCACATGATGTGGGGCAAGATCGCCGGTGACCTCGCGAAGGACTTCACCGTCGTCGCGGCAGACCTGCGCGGCTACGGCAAGTCCACCAAGCCGCCCAGCAGCGCCGATCATGAGACCTCGTCCAAGCGGGCCATGGCGCGCGACGCCGTCGCCCTGATGAAACATCTGGGGTTCGACCGCTTCGACGTCGCCGGCCATGACCGGGGCGGCCGCGTCGCCTACCGCCTGGCCATGGACCATCCGGAGGCCGTGCGGCGGGTCTCAGTGCTGGACATCATCCCGACCGGCGAGGTCTGGGCGCGGATCGATCACCGCTTCGCGCTGGGCTACTGGCACTGGTCGTTTCTGGCTCAGCCCTACCCCGTGCCCGAGCACATGATCGAGCCGGACCCGGAGTTCTATCTGTTCACCGCCCAGTTCCGCGGCCGCAAGCCCGACTTCCTGGAGCCCGAGGCTCACGCCGACTACCTGGCCTGCGGCTCGACGCCGGAGGTGATCCACGGGATGTGCGAGTGCTACCGCGCCGGCGCCGGCTACGACCGCGAGCTCGACTGGGCCGACAAGAAGGCGGGCAAGAAGATCACCCAGCCCCTGCAGGTGCTGTGGGGTTCCAAGGGCGCGGTTGGGCTCTGGTACGACCCGCTGGCGGTGTGGGGCGAATGGGCGGACGACCTGCGCGGCCAGGCCATCGACAGCGGCCACTTCCTTCCGGAGGAGAACCCCAAGGACACGCTCGCGGCGCTGCGAGGCTTCTTCCTCCCCTGATCCGCTCATCCCGCGCAAGCGGGGATCCAAGCGGGGCTTGCCGTCGAGGCCGGGCTTGGAGACTAATCTGCGAGTCAGCTTGGATCCCCGCCTTCGCGGGGACGAGCGGAGGGGGTTGAAATGCGAAGGATCGCGGGCGTCACGGGCGCCATGCTGCTGGGGGCGCTTTGCCTCGGCGCGGCGAAGCCGAACACCTACGACCTGGTCATCGCGAACGGCCGGGTCATGGACCCCGAGACCCACGCGGACCTGATCGCCAACGTCGGCGTCCGCGAGGGCAAGATCGTCGCAATCAGCAAGGCGCCGCTGTCCGGCAAGCGCACGATCGACGCCAAGGGCCTGGTGGTGGCGCCCGGCTTCATCGACCTGCACAGCCACGCCTCCTACGCCTTCGGCTACGACCAGCAGGCGCGCGACGGGGTGACCACATCGCTGGAGCTGGAGGCCGGGACCTTCCCGATCCGGTCCTTCTATGAGGCGCGCGTCGGCAAGACCCGGATCAACTACGGCGCCAGCGTCGGCATCCAGGGCATCCGCACCAACATCAAGACCGGCATCGGCGAAAACACGGGCCAGTCCTCCCCGGCGGTGATCGCGCGCAAGGCCGAATGGGCGGAAACGCGGTTCACGCGGGCCGAGCGCGACCGCGAGCGGGCGATGTTCCGCGAGGAGTTCGCCGCCGGCGGCCTGGGCATGGGCGTGCTCTATGAGTACCTGCCCGCGCTGGGGCGCGACGAGCTCTACGAGCTGATGCAGGACGCCGCGGCAGTGCGCGCGCCGGTGTTCGTGCATGTGC
>Ga0207704_10000873_pt1 | contig 13320 bp, 14 predicted proteins | sample KBSMisM12_FD_184308 | JGI IMG/M metagenome (GOLD analysis project Ga0207704, IMG submission 184308) | Miscanthus rhizosphere microbial communities from Kellogg Biological Station, Michigan, USA - KBS Miscanthus M1-2 (SPAdes) (version 2) | ecosystem: Host-associated > Plants > Roots >...
TCCTCTCCGACCCGGGACGAACCGTGCAGAAGGACCTCGATATCGCGGAATACACGGACCCGGATCACAATCCCATGGTCCCTCACACGCTGGTGCTCGAGCCGGGTCTCCGCGTCCACAAGATCTACAACGGCTATTGGTTCTTCGGCCGGCCGACGGCGGAGGAACTACGCCTCGATTTGCGCGCCGTGCTGCAGCGTTGCCGCCCTGACTGGGACATCAGCAGTGCGAGTCAGCGAGCGGCCTGGGAAAAGGGCGAGAAGGCGGGTTTCTATCCGTACGGGAAGACACGGTTGCAGGTGCTCGCCGAAGAGGACTGACGGCGTGAAGAGCTCATGAGCATGGCGCGACTCGTATCGGTCAACGTCGGACTTCCGCGCGATATCGAATGGCGGAGCCATATCGTGCACACCGGCATCTGGAAGGACCCGGTGCGCGGCCGGTGTCGGGTCGGCCGGTTGCAACTGGACGGAGACGGCCAGGGCGACCTGGCCGGACACGGAGGCGAGCAGCGCGCCGTCTTCGTTTACCAACTCGAGTCATATCGCTACTGGCAGGAGCGGTTGAAACGGAACGATTTCGTCCACGGTCAGTTCGGCGAGAATTTCACCGTGGAGGGACTGTCCGACGATGCCGTGTGCATCGGCGACCGCTATCAAATCGGCAGCGCAATATTCGAGATCACGCAACCGCGCGTCACCTGCTATCGCGTGGGTATCCGGATGAACGAGCCCCTCATGCCGGCATGGCTGACGTCCAGCGGCCGACCGGGGTTTTACTTCCGCGTGATCCGGGAGGGTGACGTAGGCGCCGGTGACGACATCGTGAAGGTGGGAGAGGCCGCGGAACGCATGACCGTCGCGGAAGTCAACGCGCTTCTCTATTCGCCTCATCATCCGCGCGATCGACTGGAACACGCCGTGCGGATTGACGCCCTGTCACCGGGATGGCGCGGATCGTTTGAAGCCCTGCTGCAGAATTCCGCGGCGACAAACGCCGGTAACCCCGGTCTCGTGCCGGCCGCAGCGGCACATCCGGCTGCGGCTGGATTTCGTCCCGCCACAATCGCGGCGATCGATTGGGAAGACGAGGAGGTGCTCTCGCTGACGCTGCGCGCCCCTGATGGTCAGCGGCTCCCGGCAAGCCTGCCGGGCCAGTACGTCGTCGTGCGCCTTCGTCCGACTGCGAGCGGCACACCAATCTTCCGCAGCTATTCACTTTCGGGCCCCGTCTCGACCGAGCGCTATCGAATCAGCGTGAAGATCGAGCCGAATGGCGTCGCGGGAACCCTCCTCCATGCGTTGCGGGTGGGTGATGTGCTCGACATCAGCTCGCCGCGCGGGACATTCACGCTGCGGGCCGAAGACCGCCCCGTCGTCCTGCTCAGCGCGGGAATCGGCGTGACGCCGGCCCTGGCCATGCTGTACGCGCTCGCAGAGTCGCGAACGACGCGACAGGTGCTGTGGCTATATCAGGCCCGCGATAGACGGCACCATCCATTCGCCGCCGAAGTCCGCCGGCTGGTGTCCGCGCTCGCACGGGGCCGCAGCTACGTGTGTTACAGCAGGCCCGGCTTACACGACACGATCGCTGAAGACTTCGACGCGACCGGTTACCTGTCGCCATCGGTCTTCGACAAGGTTGGCGTCCCACGCGAGGCCGATGCGTATATCTGCGGGCCGCCTCGTTTCATGGGAGACATGAAACAGGCGCTGGCGCAGCTAGGTCTCGCTCCCGCGCGAATGTTCGTGGAGCTGTTCAACGGCGGCGAGTCGATGATGCCCGGCGTGATCGGTGAGGTCGCCCGGCGCCCGCATCCTCCGGAGTACGACGACCATGCCGGGACGCTTGTCTCGTTTGCGCGAAGCGGCGTCGCGGCGCACTGGAACCCGGCAGCCTATGGGAGCCTGTTGGAGCTGGCCGAGTCGTGCGATGTCCCGGTCCGCTGGTCCTGCCGGACCGGCGTCTGTCACAGCTGCGAGAGTGGTCTCGTCTCTGGAGCCGTCTCCTATGGCCCGGAGCCGCTCGACATGCCCGCCGACGGCAACCTGCTCGTGTGCTGCTCGCAACCGACCCGCGACGTTGTCATTGATTTGTGACGGGCTCAGGCGGACGTGCGTAAGATGGGCGACGGGATGCGTTCGGTGCGACTACAACCGGGTGACCGTGAGCTGGCGAGGGCGCTCTTTGCGCTGATGGCCGAAGTATTCGACGAGCCACGCGAAGCGCTCAGCGACCAATACCTTGACGGGCTGCTTGCGCGTGAAGACTTCTGGGCGCTCGCTGCGTTCGACGGCGATCAGATTATCGGCGGCGTGACAGCGCACAGCCTGCCGATGACGAACACCGAGGCGGTCGAAGTCTTCATCTACGATCTCGCCGTCCGGCATGATCATCACCGAAAAGGCGTGGGACGCCATCTCGTGACCGAGCTGCGAAACAGCGCGGCCGCGAGCGGCATCGCCAACGTGTTTGTCGCCGCAGACAACGACGACCTCCATGCGCTCGACTTCTACCGCGCACTCGGAGGCACGGCATCGCCCGTGACGCTCTTTGTCTTTGCGGGGCCGTGAATCAGCCCCTTCTCGAGACGCGCCGGAACACACGAGGGCTCACGCCGAATTCGCCGCGGAACGCCCGGTTGAAGTTGGACACGTCGCCGAAGCCCGAATCGAGCGCGACGTCGAGCACCTTGTCAGTCCCGGCTGCCAGCCGGCACGCGGCGTCGCGCAGGCGGGCGCGCAGCACATATTGATGCGGCGTGATGCCGGTCAGACTCCTGAAGGTGCGAAGGAAGTGGTACGGGCTGAAACCGGCCTCGCGCGCCAGTTGTCCGAGGACGGGAGCTGCGGCTGGATCGCGATCGATCGCCCGGACCGCCCGCGTCACGCGGGCTTCGGAGTTCGGCGGCCATCCGTGCTGGCGGGACGACACACCGGCCGCAAGGTTCACGGCGCGCCCGGCCAGGGTGACCGCGAGCTCCTCCCACGGCACACCGGCGCTGTCAGCAGCCACCGCGCCCGCTCGCGCGGCAAGCGGAGACAACGCACGAGAAGGCGGCAGGCGGGGCACCCGGAAGCGCGCGTCGCTGCCACGCGCCCCCACATCGGCCGCCAGCCGTTCGAAATAGTCGGGCCGGTACCAGAACGATACGCACCGGTCGCCCTCGCCGTGCTGATGCCCGCACTCGAAGCATTGCCCGTGGTTGCCGAGCATCAGCGAACCGGGCGTCATCAGCTCGCGGCCGCCCGTGGAACGGTACTGAAAGCTGCCCGCCAGGACGATCGCAACCGTGTAGCAGGGATGCCGCTCTTCGAAGGGGTGATCGCCCGGGCCGCACGTGCACAGAACGTCAGCCACGGTCCAGCCGTCACCGCGGGCGATGACGCGGGGTGACGTACGGCCGGCTGTACCGTCTTCGCGGCGGCGGGCCAGCGCGCGCTCGAGGTCGACCGCAATTTCTGCCAAGACCGGCTCCCCGTCTGCGTCCTATAACAGTCTGACACGGTTGGCATGCATCGCGGGCATGCGCCGATTTCAGAGGAGAGCACAACCATGGCCGTGTTCTACATCGGCAGCTACGACATCGTCGATCCGGTCGAGTTTCAGAAGTACCCGCCAGTCGTGCTGGCGCTTCTGCCGAAATACGGCGGCGTGGTGCTGGCGTCGGACACAGCGGCCTCACTGGTGGAGGGCACGGCGCGCACCATGAACGCCATCATCCGGTTCCCTTCGAAGGATGCCGCGCTCGGGCTCTACAACGATCCCGCTTATCAGGAGGCCAAACGGGTCCGCCAGGCGTCTACGAAGAACACCAGCATGGTGCTGGTCGAAGAGTTCGATGCGAAAGGGTAAGAATCTTGCACACATGCGTGATGCCGGGCTCTTCAATGTTCAGTGGAGGAATGACCCGTGGTTCACGAAATGATCGACGGCACGTACAGGCAGACGAATTTGCCGAATGAGTCGCCGGAGTACCTTTCCAGGCGCGAGGACTTGCGCCACGCTGAAATTGAATTGATGAGACAGCGCGAACGAGTTGCAGAGCTTCGGCGCGCACTGCCAGCGGGCGCGACGATTCAGGATTACGAGTTCCTGGAAGGCCCGACGGCTCTCGAAGAAGGCGATGAACCGGTCAGAAGAGTCCGCATGAGCGAACTGTTTACGGCGCCGGATCGTTCGCTCGTGATCTACCACTTCATGTTCGGAAAGAAGCAAACGAGTCCCTGTCCGATGTGCACGGCCTGGCTCGACAGCTTCAACGGCATCGCTCACCACCTGGCGCAGAACATCGACGTAGCGGTTGTCGCCGCTGCCGATCCCGCGACGTTGCGGGCACACGCGCGGAAGCGAGGATGGAACAGATTACGCCTGCTGAGCGCCGCAGCCAGCACCTTCAAGTACGATCTCGGCAGTGAAGATGTCGCCGGACGTCAGGACTCGACGATTTCCGTCTTTACTCGAGGCCGTGACGGCACGTTGCGCCATTTTTACAGCGTTCATCCCTGGCTGGCCCCCGACATCCGGGAGCGCGGCATCGATGAGTACAACCCGATTTGGAATGTACTGGACCTGACGCCGCAGGGCAGGGCGAATTGGATTGCGTCGCTCGATTACGGTACCAACGTGCAAGCGCCGCAGGGGCAGACCGTCAGTTCGCGCTGATCAGGCGCGCCGGTCGCGTTCACGTCAGCCCCGTCGTGCTGCCTGGATGGCGGCGATGTCGATCTTCTTCATCGGCATCATCGCTTCGAAGGCACGCCTGGCTTCAGCGCCGCCGGCCGCAAGCGCCTCGGTCAGCACGCGCGGGGTGATCTGCCAGGAGAGCCCCCAGCGGTCCTTGCACCAGCCGCACTGGCTTTCCTTGCCGCCGTTGCCGACGATCGCGTTCCAGTAGCGGTCCGTTTCTTCCTGTGTGTCCGTGGCGATCTGGAAGGAAAAGGCCTCGCTGTGCCTGAATTCCGGGCCGCCGTTGAGACCGAGACAGGGAATGCCCAGAACCGTGAACTCGACCGTGAGCTCATCGCCGGCCTTGCCGCTCGGATAGTCGCTGGGCGCCGTGTGAACCGCGATGACTTTGCTATCCGGAAAAGTGGCGGCGTAGAAGCGGGCCGCCGCGTGCGCGTCCTTGTTGAACCAGAGGCAGATCGTATTCTTTGGCGTCATGTTCGTTCGCTCCTTGTGTCCGTCGAGGGCATGCAAGGTCCAGACCGACAGCTCGCTATAATTGTTTGCACTGATGTCACGTTCACGGATGGAAACAGAGACCGGGCGGGCGCTCGTCAACGGCATCCACATCTATTACGAAGTGCATGGCAGCCACGAGGGGATTCCTCTGGTGCTCCTTCACGGCGGCGGTTCGACAATCGACTCGAACTTCGGCCGGGCGCTCCCGTTTCTTTCCCGCAACCGCCGGGTGATTGCGCTGGAGGAGCAAGGCCACGGACGCACGTCCGATCGCGATCAGCCGGTCACGTTCGAAGGGTCGGCCGATGATGTCGCCGCGCTGCTTCGCGAGTTGAAGATCGCGCGAGCCGATCTCCTCGGCTTCAGCAACGGCGCGAGCGTCGCGTTGCAGGTCGCCATCCGGCATCCGGAGCTCGTTCGCAAGCTGGTGTTCGCGTCCTCCTTCACCAGGCGCGAAGGTGCGCAGCCGCAGCTGTGGGAGTTCATGAAGCAAGCCGAGATCGCCAACATGCCGCAGGTGTTGAAGGACGCGTTCCTGGCGGTCAATCCTGATTCTGCGAAACTCAAGACCATGCACGACAAGGACGCGGCGCGCATGCGGGGATTCAGGGACGTGCCCGACACGGCAGTTGAGGGTGTGCGCGCGCCGACGCTGATCATCACCGGCGATCGAGACGTCGCCCGGCTCGAGCACGCGATCGAGCTGTCGCGCCTGTTTCCGGATGCGCGGCTGCTTGTCTTGCCGAGCGGGCACGGGGATTACCTTGCCGAGGCGTCGAGCGCGCCGGCGGATACGGATTACGCGGAGATCACGGCCCGCCTGCTCGACCGGTTTCTTCGCTGAGCGCCGCCTTTACGATTGCCCGCGCGACCCACACCGACAACTCTTCGCCTTCCGGTGCGCTGAGGCCGCAGACGTCGCGCTGTGCGATGAGCGCTTCCCAGCCGACAACCATTGCAACCGCGCACACCAGCCGACGCCACTGCGCCGGGCCCATCTGATTGCGCAGGGGCGCCAGCGCCGATTCGATCCATTCGATCCGCCGGTAGCCGCGTAGCGGCATGCCCTTCGCCGTGCCGCTGGGCCGGGCGTCGACCGTCAGTCGGACAAGCGACCGGCCCAGCCGTTCCACTTCAGGCGTGAAATGATGCAACGCCCGGACGAAGCGCTCCACGCGCGCGTCCGGACCTTCGTCGGCCGAGGCGTCGTCGAGCGCCTGTTGAACAGGCCGCTCGCTGAGCGCGCCGACGGTGGCGTCAATCAGCAGCTGATCGAATGTCGGAAAGTAGAGGAAAACGGTCCGCCGCGACACGTCGGCTGCGGCCGCCACGTCGGTCACCGTCGGCGTCTTCCCGCGCGCGAGCAGCGCGATCGCGGCGTCGACGATGGCTTTACGTGTCCGGCGTTTTTGCGCCACCCGCTCGCCGCCACGTTGCGGCTGTTTGCGCCTGGATTTGACAACCATCCTTGCGTAAGTATACCTTAGTGCTGTTATTGCACTACAGTGCAATTAAACAAGGAGCCGATGTTCATGGAGTTGGAAAAGACTGAATTGGACGCGCGTTTCGTCCGACCGGGCGAGGGGCAGGCCCTGTGGTTTCTCAGGAATCGCATGAGCGTGAAGGCAACGGCCGACAGCACGGGCGGGGCGTTCGGCCTGGTCGAGTCGCTGATGGCGCCGGGATTTTCGCCGCCGATGCACATCCATCACCGCGAGGATGAGTCGTTCTACGTCCTCGAAGGAGAACTGACGATGCAGTGCGGAGAGCAGCGATTTCGCGCCAGCGCCGGAGCCTTCGTGTTCCTGCCTCGGGACGTGCCTCACACGTTCGTCGTCGAAGGGGATCGGACCGCACGCGTGCTGACGCTCCTGACGCCGGGCGGCGGCGAAGGGGTCTTCATCGAAGGAGGCAGGAGGCCGGAATGCGATGGCCTGCCGCCGGCGGCGCCGCCGGACGTCGACGCCCTGAAGCAGGTAAGCGCCCGCTTTGGCGCCGAGATCGTCGGCCCGCCAATCGCGCCGGCCGGCCCTCAGGCTTTCGTCGACGCCCGATGAACGCGGAATCAAGGAGGCCGCGCTCGCACATTGGCGTGCGAACGCGGCCCCTGGGTCGTGGCAACCCGGACGTGTCTAGGCGAGGCGGCGCCTGAGCGTCAGGACGAACCCGATCGCCAGCGACAGGGCGCTCATGAGCACGACGAGCGGCCACGAGCTGGCGGTCTTCGGCAACGATCGGCCGGCCGACGCCGACTGAGAGGCTGAGCCACTGGAGCCTGCCGGCGCCGTGGAGCTGTTGGGCGCCGTGGTTCGCGACGATGCCGAGGCACTCGAGGATGAGGAAGCCGAGCGGGCCGGTGCCGCTGCCGGCGCTGCCGCTGCCGACGATCCTCCTGGGGCCCTGGCTGCCGCGAGGGTGGCGTTGACCTCCCGCTCTGTCATGACTTTCGGCGGCAGCGAAGTAATGATCACCGCGCTCAGGCGATCGCCTTCACGGAGCTCCGACAGCTGCACGGGTTGACCGTCTCGAACGATCTTCACGCCGCGCTTGTCCACGTCGCCCTGCGTGAAGCTCTTCACGCCCTCGGCCGTCCGGACGATGATGCCCGCGCCGGAACGCACCACGACTTGACCGTTCTTGATCTCGGTGACCGTTACCGGCGTGACCGTTGTTCGCGTGGTGATGGTGGCCGTGCCCTTCATGCCCGGCTTCAGCTGGTGCACGGACATCTGCTGCCCGTTGACGGTGAAGCGGAAATCATCGGGAACCGTCAGTTCCCTCGTGCCTTCCGGCAGCTTGACGTCCAGCTCGTTGCCGGTCACCGCGAGTACCTCGAAACTCTTTGTTTCCGACGACGACGTCGTCGTCTGTGCCAGCGACGTGACGGCGGTCAAACAAACGACTGCCGCGGCCGTGGCCACCCCAATCATTGAACGTGACATAGGCTTCTCCATTTCTGTGTGCTCGAGCATTTACGGAACGTAAGAAAACCCGAATAGCGAGACAAACGCCCGCGAGGACGCCACTCTGTCGCCCGCGAGCACGGCACGGACGATGAATCGTCGCGGAGCGGAGCCGACGTAGTAGAAGGGATAACAGGTGACCAGCGTCAGCGCGCGCGCCGGCGTCGGATCCAGCACCGAGACGTCGTCAGGATCCACCACCCACGTACGCTGGACGCGATAGACGTCCGTCCCCTGGACGGTGTCGAGCTCAATCACGTCGCCCGGGACGATGTCCTTCAATCCCCGGAAAAAGCCGTCCCTATGGCCGGCGAGACCGGAGTTGCCTTCCGTGCCCGGTTTCGCGGTGCCCTCGATGTGGCCGACGGCGCGGTCAAGTGTGCCGTCGTCGGTGCCGGGCAACACCGGCGCCTCGAGACGAATCTTCGGGATTCGGAGTACCGCGAGCGGAGCGGGCGACGGGTCGGCCAGCGCCTTGTGCCAGGCGCTGACTCGCTTCGGTGACCACAGGGACTGGTCCGGCGCTCCCGCCGGCAGCGCGATCGATTTGAGCGTCGCGAAGCGCTCGAGGCTCTGCTGCGTCGACGTGACGGACCGGAAGTGGAACGCACCCCAGCCAGCCAGGCCGACAAGGCCGATGACCCAGCAGGTGATCTCGACGACCAGCAACCAACGTGGTGCTTTCATGGTTTGCCGAGCCGAGGCGTGCAGCTTATCAGAGGCCACGGTGCATGGCGCTCGGCCATACACGGAAAGCTGCAGGCTGCGTACCGGCCGGCGGGGGAAGGGAAGAGGGCCGGATTTATTGAGGATTTATCGACACTGCCGGATTCCTGGTAATCCGGCAGTGCTGAATCGTCCGACCAGTCGGAGCACGTCCGAACTGCTGTAACGAGCGCTGTGTATCAGTCGACCTTCACGCGACGCCGGAATTGTTGATTCTCGTTACAGATGAACTCGATGAGCTCGTTGTCCACCATCACCTGCTGATTGATGCGCACGGTGAACGGCTTCGCATACGCCTTGGGATCTTCGATCGTGAGATCGATTTCGAGCTTCCCGAAAGTCGGACGGCGGAAGCGCTCGGTGAATTTCACTTCGTTGCTGTGCGGGCTGCCGTTGACGTCCAGCCAGCCGTCGAAGGTCCCCATCTCGGCGCCCCGAACGTTGTTGGTTTCGACGACGAGCGTGTCGCCTTCCCAGCGACCCGCGGAGTACCCGTACCACCACGGTTGCGGCTCACCGAGCGGCGGCAGCTTCCGTCCATCCGTGTGGATGAATCGCAGGCCGTAGTTGGACTCGTACGCGATGGTCACGAGCTTGGGCGTCTGGATGATCTGACGCGGGTCGGGGTGCGTGTGGAGAGGGTGAATGCCGAGAGGCAGGCAGTTCGCGTCCGGATTGTTGACGCTGTTCGTGGCCATGCGCTGCTTCTTGATCTCCGCGGCCCAGGGAGTCAGCGGCAGGCCGTCCTTGAGGTTGGTCCCGATGTCCCAGAACGCCGCAACGGGCGGTGAGTTGGGATCGGTGGCGGCAGGGGCAGGCGCCGGAGGAGCGGCGCCGCGACCGCGTCCCGCCGCCTGATTGGCGCCCTCGAAGAGCCCGGCAAGCTGCGCCGGTATGGGATCCCGATCGGTTCTCCGCCAGACGCCGGAGAGGTCGGGCTTGCCATCGGCCGTTCGAGGCGGCGGCGCGTCGAGCCGTGGGAGTCCCTTCGCGTCCCGCGGGACGCCGGCTTCCTCATGCTTGGGCCATTGCGCTGCAACGGACACCGAACACGCGACGGCAATCGCCAGTGCCTTCAGAACCTTCTGCATGTGCACCTCATGACTCATCCCAGCGGCAAGTCTACTTTCGCCGAGGGCCCTGTCAAGGGCCGTGCGGGCGCTCACTTCTTGAACAGGGTTTCGTAGCGTAGCGGCGCGCCGGTCAGCCATGGGTGATAGTCGTTGCTGAACTCGATGCGCTCACCGAGCGTCGGATGACTGGCGCGCCACAGCTTGAACAGCGGTCCCGGCCAGGGGTTCCCGAGCGCGTCCTCCTGCAGCTTCACGAACGCGGTCCCCGCGCTGTGACTCGTCTGCGTGATCTCGAGGCCGAAGCGATCGGCTTCATGCTCGAAATGACGGGAGACGGCGAGTTGCACCGGCGCGAACACGAGCGAGAACACGCTGGTCACGAGCAGCAGCAACGGCAGCGACGCGACGTCGGCGATATCGGAGAAACCGAACCGGTGCGCCCAGCGCGCGACGATCGCGCCCATCGTCTTGTAGGCCGCATAGAGAAGGACGAGGATCAGCAACGATGACAGCGCCACCCCCTGCCACACGTGCCCGAGGACGTAATGGCCCATCTCGTGGCCCATCACGAAGAGCAGTTCGCGATCGTCCATGCGCCTGATGGTCGTGTCCCACAGAACGATCCGCTTGGTCTGCCAGAGGCCCGCGACATACGCGTTCAGCGTCTTCGTATCGACGCTCTTGTTGACCTCGAATACGCGGCTGTCCTCGATGCCTGCGCGATCGGCCAGCGCGAGGATCCTCGTCTCCAGCGCCTTGTCGTGCATCGGCTCGAACTTGTTGAAGAGCGGCGCGATCCAGATCGGCGCGACGAGATTGGCGACGACGATGAACGGGATGGCGGCAGCCGCGGTGTACAGCCACCATCGCCGCGGGCTCTTGCGCAGCAGCAGATACGGTACCCACAGGAACAGCCCGCCGGCCACGCAGGTGACCGCCAGCGTCGTCAGCGAGTCGGTCCACCATTTCAGCAGCGTCTGATTCGAGAGGCCGTAGTCATGCTGGCGCACGAACTCTTCGTAATACGTCAGCGGCAGCGTGATGACCGAAGTGACGATCGTGAACAGCGCAAAGTAGACCACGATCGTGAAGAACCAGTTGCGTCCGATCCGCCTGGACCACGTACGCAGCGTGGCAGACACGCCGCTGAAGAGGATGACCGCGAGCAGCACAATCGACAGCACCTGGTCGAGCACCCACAATCGATTGCCGCTCGTGTAATAGCGAAGCGCCAGGGGCGTCGCCGGCGGAACGGCCACGGGCGTCGTTTCGCTGACCGCCGGCGCGGCTCGCGTGGCCGGCGTGTCGCCAGGCTGCAGCACGTTGAGCGCGATCGCGAGCGCGAAAGCTGGAAACATGCGCGCTAGTGTCGCACACGGTCGACGGCTATGATCGAGCGGCCCGCGATGGGGTCGTGGTAAACGGGGGAGACCGTGAGCGCACGCGACGTGATTGCCAACCTTCGCGCCCTGGCGGCGCGGACGAGCGACGCCCATGGCGCCCAGCGTGTCGCGTGGGGCCCGGTGTGGCGTGACGCACGTGCCTGGCTCGCCGACCTGCTGACTCGAGAGGGGCTGCGTGTGGAGTCCGACGTCGCCGGCAACAACTGGATCACCGTGCCGGGCAAGCGCGCGGATACCGTTATCATCGGCGGCCACCTCGACTCCGTGCCGAACGGCGGCTGGCTCGATGGCCCGCTGGGTGTACTCGCGGGCCTCGAGGCACTCCGCCGGTTCAAGAGCACCACCCCGCCCGTCACGCTGGCCGTCGTGGACTTTGCCGACGAAGAGGGCGCGCGTTTCTCGCGCAGCCTGCTGGGGTCGTCGGGCGCGAGCGGCAGCCTCGTGCCCGACCGCGTGCGAGGCCTGCTGGACCGGCAGGGCGTGCGGCTCCCGGACGCGCTGGCCGAGAACGGCGTCGACCTGGATCGCATGCCCGAGGCGCGTCTGGCCCTCGACCGACGCCGCCCGCGGGCCTACCTGGAGCTCCACATCGAGCAAGGCCCTGTGCTCGAGGCGATGGGGCGATCCACGGGTGCGGTGATCGGCACCTACGGTGTCGAGCGCCACGTGCTGCGGTTCGTCGGCCAGGCCGCGCACTCGGGTTCGACGCCGATCGCGATGCGGCGCGATGCGTTCCTCGCCGCCGCCGAGACGGCGCTCGCCTGTCGCGACATCGCTCGTCGCCACTCGACGCCCGATGTCGGGATGGTGTGCACCGTGGGCACGGTCCTGGTGGAGCCGGCGATCGTGACCGCGGTGCCGGGCGTGTGCGAGATCGCGCTCGACCAGCGGGCGCTCGAACCCGAGACATTGCAGCAGGCACTGGCCGAAGCGCACGAGGCCGCCTCGCGAGCCGCCGCGGCCAACGGCGTCACGGTGGAGTGGCGGCACGTGTGGCGCATCGAGCCGTGCCGGTTCGATCCGCGTCTGGTCGACCTCTGCGCCGGCGCGGTGCAGGAGGCGACGGGACATGCGCCGCGCCTGCCGTCGGGACCGCTGCACGACGCGGTCGAGATGGGACGCATCATGCCCGCCGTGATGATGTTCGCCCGCTCCACCAACGGCCTGTCGCACTGCAAGGAAGAAGACACGCCCGAGGCCGACCTCGAGGTGACGATCGACGCGTTCCTGCGACTGGTCGACAAGACGGTTGCGGCGGTCGCGGCGGACCGATTCGACTAGGCGTCACATCGCCGCTGTGACACACTCGGCCATCTTGCCGGGTGCGTCGAGCGACCGCCGTGTTGTCGTCGGTCTGCTCGTCCTGTTGTTTGCCATCACCTATCTCGATCGCGTCTGCATCTCGGTCGCCGGGCCGCGGATGCAGGAGGACCTCGGGATCAGCCCTGTCGGGTGGGGATGGGTGACGGGCATGTTCACCTTCGCGTATTGTCTGTTCGAAATTCCCACCGGCATGATGGGCGACCGCCTCGGGCCCAGGCGCGTGCTCACGCGCATCGTGGTGTGGTGGTCGGCGTTCACCGCCCTCACAGGTGCGACGACGGGCTACTACCCGCTGTTGCTCACCAGGTTCCTGTTCGGGGCAGGTGAAGCCGGCGCGTTTCCGAATGCGTCAGTCGTGATCGCGCGCTGGTTCCCGCCCCGGCAGCGCGCCACGATGTCCGGGGTCACTCTGATGGCCAGCCAGATCGGCGGCGCCATCGCCCCGCTGCTGGTGCTGCCGATTCAGATGCGCTACGGCTGGCGAATGTCGTTCTACGTCTTCGGCGTGGCCGGGCTGGCCTGGGCGACGGTCTGGTACACGTGGTTCCGCGATTCGCCCGACGAGCGCGGGCGCGTCCCGTCCCCGTCCACGGCGGCTTCCATCGCCGCGAGCCATGCGTTCCCGTGGCGCACAGCCTGCCGGTC
>Ga0207704_10000876_pt1 | contig 13307 bp, 7 predicted proteins | sample KBSMisM12_FD_184308 | JGI IMG/M metagenome (GOLD analysis project Ga0207704, IMG submission 184308) | Miscanthus rhizosphere microbial communities from Kellogg Biological Station, Michigan, USA - KBS Miscanthus M1-2 (SPAdes) (version 2) | ecosystem: Host-associated > Plants > Roots > Rhizosphere...
CGCGGGCATCAAGCCGGTGATCGGCCCGGTCACCGTCGACTTCGGCGTCATCCGCTACGGCTACACCAACCAGCCCTCTGGACCGGAAGAGACCTACACCGAATTCAAGGTCGCCCCGTCGATGGCGCTCGGCCCGGCCACGGTCGGCCTCGCCTACTTCTATTCGGAGCAGTTCTTCGGCCACACCGGCCCAGCCGCCTACTACGAGATCAACGCCTCCATGCCGATCGGCAAGTCGCCGTTCTCGGTCTCCGGCGCCCTGGGCCACCAGCAGGTGAAGGGCGACCTCGACTACAACACCTGGAACCTGGGCGTCGGTTACGCCCTGAACAGCCACATCGGCTTCGACCTTCGCTACTGGGACACCGACGAGCACGGCTTCGGCGACATCTACAAGTCCAAGCTGGTCTTCGGCGTGAAGGCGACCTTCCCCTAGGATTTCTCCCTAGACCCTCTACGGGCCGTCGCTCCGGTCTTTGGACCAGGGGCGGCGGCTTTTCTGTTTGCTAAGAAAATCGTCGCCTCATAGGTTCCGCAGCCGCGTCGCGCGCCCAGAATGTGCGCCCGGCGCCACAGCCACCACCTGAACGCGTCCGTCCGCCGGTTTCGATGGACGCTCGGTCCCTCGGGTTTATGGTGGCGAATCGGAGAGTTGGTGGAGCGCGACGAATGGAGCGAGTGGCTACTCGAGCCCAGACCGTCGTCGCGGATGTGGCCCTCGCCGCCACCGCCTTCCTCCTTGCCTTCTGGATCGCGCCCGCCGGCGCCGAGCTGGGCTTTGACAAGGCTGGCGTCCCGACCCTCAACCTGCTGCAACTCGTGGTGCTCTACGCCGCGCTCGCCGGCGGCTTCACCATGCTGTTCCGCCGGGAGCTGTCGCCCTGGCGCTACGCCTCGATCCCGGACGCCCTCGTGCTGGCGCGCGTCGCGCTGCTGACGGTCGGCGTCTTCCTGCTCTGGGTCTTCGTGCTGGACCGCGCCGTCGGCCTGCCGCGCGCCACGCTCTTCCTCGCGCCCATGCTGCAGATGGTCGGCTCCATGGGCATCCGCATCCTACGCCGCGCGCTTCACGAGCACGCCCTGGACAGCTTCTCGCCGCTGAAGGCGACGAGCGACCGGGTGACCCAGTCGCCGTCGCTGCTGCTGATCGGCCCGCCGGCCCTGGCCGACACCTACCTCCGCGACATCGCCCGCAGCCATGACCGCACCTACACGCCGGTCGGCATCGTCGGCGTCGACGCCCGCGACGTCGGCCAGAAGGTGCGCGGCGTCTGCGTCATCGAAAGCCTCGAGAACCTGGACGACGCCCTGGCGGACCTGCGCCGCTGGAACCGCTATCCGCGCGCCATCCTGTTCCTGGAAGAGCCCGGCAAGCTCCGCGCGCTCACCGCCGACCAGCTCGGCCGCCTGAAGAGCGACGGCATCCGGCTGCTGCGCCTGCCATCCATCGTCGAACTGGCCCAGCACGACGGCGTCACCCTGCTGCCGATGCGCGAGATCAACATCGAGGAGCTGCTCGCCCGCCAGCCGATCCAGCTGGACCGCGGCGCCGTCGGCAACCTGATCCGCGGCCGGCGCGTGCTGGTCACCGGCGCCGGCGGCTCGATCGGCTCCGAGCTCGTGCGCCAGATGGCCGCCTTCCAGTGCGCTCACCTGATCATGGTCGACAACTCCGAGGCCTCGCTCTTCGAGATCGACCGCGAGATGGAGGAGGCGTTCCCGCAGATCTCCCGCGCTACCGTGCTCTGCGACGTGCGCAACGCCGGTCGCCTGACCGCCATCTTCCGCGACCAGACGCCGGACCTCGTGTTCCACGCCGCGGCGCTGAAGCACGTGCCCCTCGTCGAGCGCCATCCCTGCGAGGGCGTGCTGACCAACCTGATCGGCACCCGCAACGTGGCCGAGGCCTCCAAGGCCTGCCGCGCGGCCCAGATGGTGCTGATCTCCACCGACAAGGCGGTCGACCCCACCAACGTGATGGGCGCGACGAAGCGCCTGGCCGAGACCCTGATCCAGTCCGAGCAGACCACGGGCGCGGGCCCGCGCTTCTCGGTCGTGCGCTTCGGCAACGTCCTGGGCTCGGCGGGCTCGGTGGTGCCGATCTTCTCCTCGCAGATCGAGCATGGCGGACCGGTCACCGTGACCCACCCGGACATGGAACGGTTCTTCATGACCATTCCGGAAGCCGCCCAGCTGGTGCTGCACGCCACCGCCACCTGCGCCGACGGCCAGGGCCGCGACGCCCGTCTCTTCGTGCTGGAGATGGGCGCGCCCGTCCGGATCATGGACCTCGCCCGCCAGATGATCGCGCTCAGCGGCCGCCGCGACGTCGAGATCCGCATCACCGGCCTTCGCCCCGGCGAGAAGCTCACCGAAGCCCTGCTGGACGAGACCGAGCGGTCGCTGCCGGCTGCGCCCAACGTCATGGAGGTCGTCTCCGACGCCGCCCTGCGCGTGACGGGCGATCACCTGGAGCGTCTCGAGACCATGGCTGCGGCGGGCGAAGACGGTGAGGTCCGCCGCGCGCTCTTCGACCTGGTCGCCGAGATCCGCGGCGAGGGCCGCATCGCGGCCGCCGGCCCGAACCTCCGCGTCGTCGCCGGCGGCGGCGCGGCCTAGTCCCAGCCATCGCGAACGCAAAAGGGCCGCGGGATCACCGCGGCCCTTCGCATATCAGATTGTCAGGGCGCTCTATCCCGCCGCGGCCATCGCCCGCTTTCGCGCCGGCGAGCCCAGGCGGGCCACCAGGGCGTCCAGTTCGGCCCACAGCGCCGCCGGAAGCCTGTCGCCGAAGCGCTCGTAGAAGGCCGGCACCAGGGCCGCTTCCTGCCGCCAGATCTCGGCGTCGACGGTCAGCAGCAGGTCCAGCTGCTCCTGGGTCAGGCCCAGGCCCGTGACGTCCAGGCTTCCCGGCGCGGGCAGGTTGCCGATGGCCGTGTCCACCGCCTCGGCGCGGCCTTCCAGCCGCTCGAAGATCCACTTCAGCACGCGGCTGTTCTCGCCGTAGCCCGGCCAGACAAACTTGCCGCGCTCGTCCTTGCGGAACCAGTTGACGAAGTAGATCCGCGGCAGCTTGGCCGGGTCCTTGGCGTTGGCGCCCATGGCCAGCCAGTGGCCGAAATAGTCGCCCATGTTGTAGCCGGCGAAGGGCAGCATCGCGAACGGGTCGCGGCGCAACTCGCCGATGGCGTTCTCCGCCGCCGCCGTGCCCTCGGAGGCCACGTTGGAGGCCATGAACACGCCGTGCGCCCAGTCGCGCGCCTCGTTGACCAGCGGCACGGCGCTGGCCCGGCGGCCGCCGAACAGGATGGCCGAGATCGGCACACCGGCCGGGTCTTCCCACTCCGGCGCGATCACCGGCGTCTGGCTGGCCGGCACCGTGAAGCGCGCGTTCGGGTGAGCGGCCGGCTCGGCGCTGTCCGGCGTCCACTCGCGGCCGCGCCAGTCGGTCAGACGCGCCGGCGCCTCGTCGGTCAGGCCTTCCCACCACACGTCGCCGTCTTCGGTCAGGGCCACGTTGGTGAAGATGGTGTTGGCGTGCAGGGCGGCGATGGCGTTGGCGTTCGTGCTCTGACCGGTGCCGGGCGCCACGCCGAAGAAGCCTGCCTCAGGGTTGACCGCATAGAGCTGGCCGTCCTCGCCGAAGCGCATCCAGCAGATGTCGTCGCCGATCGTCTCGGCCTTCCAGCCCTCCAGCGTCGGCTGCAGCATCGCCATGTTGGTCTTGCCGCAGGCGCTCGGGAACGCCGCCGACACATAGCGCACCGCGCCTTCCGGCGAGGTCAGCTTCAGGATCAGCATGTGTTCGGCGAACCAGCCCTCGTCGCGGGCCATCACCGAGGCGATGCGCAGCGCGAAGCACTTCTTGCCCAGGAGCGCGTTGCCGCCGTAGCCCGAGCCGTACGACCAGATCTCCCGGCTCTCGGGGAAATGGACGATGTACTTGATTTCATTGCAAGGCCAGGCGACGTCGGCCTGGCCTTCCGCCAGCGGCGACCCCACCGAGTGCACGGCCGGAACGAAAAAGCCGTCCTCGCCGAGCTGGTCGAGGGCGGCCTGGCCCATCCGGGTCATGATCTTCATCGATACGGCCACATAGGCGGAATCGGTGATCTCGACGCCGATGGCGCTGATCTTCGAGCCCAGCGGCCCCATGCAGAACGGCACGACGTACATCGTGCGGCCCTTCATGCAGCCCTTGAACAGGTCCTTCAGGTCGGCCCGCATCTCGGTCGGATCGAGCCAGTTGTTGGTCGGACCGGCGTCCTCGGGCTTCTCGGAGCAGATGAAGGTGCGACTCTCGACGCGCGCCACATCCTTCGGATCCGACGCGGCATAGAAGGAATTGGGCCGTTTCTCAGAGTTCAGCCGTTTCAGCGTCCCGGCGGCTACCAGTTCGTCGGTCAGCTCGCTCCACTCCGCCTCAGACCCGTCGCACCAGCGGACCCGGTCCGGCTCGGTCAGCGCGGCGATTTCGCGAACCCATTGGATGAGCTTCGCGTGTTTCGTCGGCGCGGGCTCGAGTCCCGGGACGATGCGTTGGTTCATACTGACGCTCCCTGACCCCACTCGTCGCGCGGAGAATCATCGTCTCGCGCGATCAAAGTTGGACAACTCATAATGTCTTGAGGCGCGCATGCATACCACGCGCCAGAATTTCCGGTCACCGTCTCAGGTAACGCTCTAATGCCGCACCGGAGCCGATCCTGGCAGTGACTTTTGGTCACTTTCCCGTGGTTGTACTTGGTCCGCCGGGCTGCGCCTTCAGGTAGCGGGCGAGCCAGGCGTCGACCTCGGCGTAGAAGTGGCGACTGTCCTCGGGGTTCAGGATCCAGTGCCAGGCGTTGGGCCAGACCAGCAGGCGGCTGGGCACCTTCATGCGCTGCAGCGTGGCCCAGTTCTCCAGGGTGTTGTTGATCGGCACCCGGAAGTCCCGCTCGCCGATGGAGAGCAGCATCGGCGTTTTCCAGTTGGCCGCGTAGGTGATCGGGCTCTGGTCGCGCCAGATCGGGTTCTTCTCCCACGGCGGGCCGCCGTTGGTGACCTCGCGGCCGTAGATGCCGTCCGAGGTGCCCCACTGGGTCTGCAGGTCCACCTCGCCGGCGTGGCTGACCAGGCACCTGTAGCGCGTGGTCGTTGCCTCCAGCCAGTTGACCAGGTGGCCGCCATAGCTGGCGCCCAGCGCGCACATCCGTGTCCCATCAATGAACGGATATCGCTTCAGCGCCTCGTTGACCGCCTGGTCGATCTCAAGGCCGGGCGTCCGCAACGGATCCAGCTTGATCGCCTGGGCGAACTTCTCCCCGAAGCCGGTGGAGCCCGTGTAGTCGGTCATCACCATCACGTACCCGGGCGCGGTCAGCAGATGGTAGTTCCAGCGCAGGCCGATCTGGTCGGGGTTCATGCTGGCCGCCCCGCCGTGGATGAACACCAGCAGCGGGTACTTCTTCGTCGGGTCGAAGTTCGGCGGCAGCACCACCATGCTGTGGATCTGCCGCCCGCCCGCGCTCGTGAACCAGAAGTGCTGCGGCGCGGCCCAGTCCAGCGCTGCGGCCTGGGCGGTGTTCACACTGGTCAGGTTGGCGTGGGTCTTGGCCGCCGGGTCGATGCGCACGATCTCGCTCGGGCTGACCGAGGAGCCATAGGCCCCGATCAACAGGGGCTTGGCCGCCTTCGCCGGGCTGGCCAGCGCCGTATAGCCGCCGGTCGCCGGCTCGATCGCCAGCGCAGGCTTCCCGCCCGCCGCGTCCACCCGGTAGAGGTTCTCCTTGCCGGCCTCCGGCGTCAGCAGCCAGGCGGTCTTGCCGTCAGGCGTCAGCGCGAAGCGGGCCACCTCACGGTCGAAGTCCCTGGCCACCAGCGTCGTCTCACCGCCGCCGGGCCAGGCTGTCCGCTCCAGCCGCGCCAGGTTGTAGATCTCGTCGTTGTGCGGCTCGTAGAGGAAATAGAGCCACTTGCCGTCCGGGCTGAAGGCCAGGTCGCCGAAGTCGCCCTTGGCGGGGCCCACCGGCGCCGGCTCACCGCCCGCGGCCGCCACGCGGTAGATCTGCTTCCCCACTTGGCTGTAGGCGGCGTTCCAATGCTCGGTGGTGGCGACGAACACCACCTCATTGCCGTCTGGGCTCCAGACCGGCGATAGCGACGCGCTGGTCTCGCCGAAGGGGCCGGAGAAGCCGGGTGTGCGACCCAGCGCCGTGCCCGTCAGCAGGTCCTTCGGCTTCGCGCCGGGCTCAAGCCCGACCACCTCGATGGTCGGCTGCCGCTCATCCAGCCATTCGTTCCAGTAGCGGATCGGGAAGTGCTCGTAGGCGCGCACCGCGTACTTGCGCGCCTTCTTGTCTGCGATCGCTTTCTTGTTGGCCTCGTCGTCGAGGGCGCCCGGATAGACGCTGGTCTCGAACAGGATCGCCTGGCCGTCCGGCCGCCACTGCGGGTTCGACGCGCCGGTCGAGACCGTCGTGACCCGCCGCGCCTCGCCGCCGCCGATCACGTCCAGCACATAGACCTGCGCCTCGTCGTCGCCCTCCCGCTTGGTGGTGAAGGCGATCTGGCGGCTGTCCGGCGACCAGGCCGCGCCGCCTTCCGCCGCCTTGGTGTTGGTCAGCCGCCGCGGCGGCGCGCCACCCGCTGCCGGGACCAGCCACAGGTCGCTCACCTGCTTGCCGTCCTCGTACGTCGGCTCGACCAGCGAATAGACCACCCACTTGCCGTCGGGGCTGACCGCCGGCTGGCCCAGCCGCTTCATCATCCAGAGGATTTCGTGCGTCACGGGCGTCTTCGCCGCCGCCGCGCTCGCGCAAAGGCCCGACGCAGCCACCGCAATGGCCGCCAGCAGTGTGGAGATCTTCATATCGCGCCCCGATGGCCTGAATTCGTCGGCGCGACCCTAGCTCCGGATTCGAAAGCCGTCCTACAAGAGTGCGCATGACGACCCTGGTCACCGGCGCAGCCGGCTTCATCGGCTTCCACCTGTCCAAGCGACTTCTCGCCCGTGGCGACCAGGTCGTGGGCCTCGATTCAATGAACGCCTACTACGACCCCAAGCTGAAGGCCGCGCGCCTGGCGCTGCTCGAGGCCCAGCCGGGCTACCGGCACGCCAAGCTGGACCTCGCCGACCGCGAGGGCGTCCCGGCCCTCTTCGCCGAAATCCGACCCGACGTGGTGGTTAACCTCGCCGCCCAGGCGGGCGTCCGCTACAGCCTGGAAAGCCCGCAGACCTACGTGGACTCCAACGTCGTGGGCTTCCTCAACATCCTGGAGGGCTGCCGCGCCGTGCAGCCGAAGCACCTGGTCTTCGCCTCGACCAGCAGCGTCTACGGGGCCAACGGCAAGCTGCCGTTCAGCGTCCACGACGGCGCCAATCACCCGATCACCCTCTACGCCGCCACCAAGCTTGCGAACGAGGCGATGGCGCACAGCTACGCCCATCTCTTCGGCATCCCCTCGACCGGCTTCCGCTTCTTCACCGTCTACGGACCGTGGGGACGCCCCGACATGGCGCTCTTCAAGTTCACCGAGGCGATCCTCGCCGGCCGGCCGATCGACGTCTACGGCCAGGGCAAGATGCAACGCGACTTCACCTATGTGGATGACATCGTCGACGGCCTGATCGCCGCCATCGACCGCCCGGCTGAAATCAACGCCGCCTGGGATCCCCTGAAGCCCGACCCGGCCAGCAGCGGCGTCGCGCCCTGGCGGATCCTCAACCTCGGCAATTCCAACCGCGTCGAGCTGATGCGCTACATCGAGGTGCTGGAGGAAAAGCTCGGCAAGAAGGCCGAGCTCAACCTGCTGCCGATGCAGCCCGGCGACGTTGCGCGCACCGAGGCCGACGTGACCGCCACCAAGGCGGCCCTCGACTACGCCCCTTCGACGCCTGTCGAGGTCGGCATCGGCCGGTTCGTCGACTGGTACCTCGACTACTACGGCCACCGCGCCGCCAACGCCGGGCCCATCAGAGCCTGAGGTCCGCCGCGCCCTTGGGCAGCAAGCTCTTCACGTCGAACACCACCGCGCCCGGCCTGCCGAAGCCGCGCACGGCGTCCGCGCCCAGGTCGGCGAACTGCTTGTGCGCCACCGCCAGGACGACGGCGTCATAAGCGCCCGCGGCCGGCGGCCCGATCAGCTCCAGGCCGTACTCGCCCTTGGCCTCCTCGGCGTCGATCCAGGGATCCCAGACCTCCACCGTGGCGCCGGCCTCGGCCAGCGGCCCGATGATGTCGACCACCCGGGTGTTGCGCAGGTCCGGGCAGTTCTCCTTGAACGCCAGGCCCATCACCAGGACGCGGGCGCCTTTTGGCGGCGTCCCGCGCCGCGCCATCTCCGCCATGAGGTCGCCCGCAACATGGGCGCCCATGCCGTCGTTGATCCGCCGCCCGGCGAGGATCACCTCGGGGTGGTAGCCCAGCGCCTCGGCCTTGTGGGTCAAGTAGTAGGGATCGACCCCGATACAGTGGCCGCCCACCAAGCCAGGCGTGAACTTCAGGAAGTTCCACTTTGTCCCCGCGGCTGCGAGAACTTCTGAGGTATCGACACCAAGCTTCTGGAAGATCTTCGAAAATTCGTTCACCAACGCGATGTTCAGGTCGCGCTGGGTGTTCTCGATCACCTTGGCCGCCTCGGCCACCCGGATCGAGCTGGCCTTGTGCGTGCCCGCCGTCACGACCGAGCCGTAGAGGGCGTCCACGAAGTCCGCCGCTTCGGGCGTCGAGCCCGCCGTCACCTTGACGATATTGGCCAGGCGGTGGGTCGGATCGCCCGGATTGGCCCGCTCGGGGCTGTAGCCGGCATAGAAGTCGCGGTTGAACGTCAGGCCAGAGACCTCGGCCACCACCGGCACGCAGTCTTCCTCGGTGCAGCCGGGATAGACGGTGCTCTCGTAGATCACGATCCCGCCCTTGCCGATCGCCGCGCCCACCGTGCGGCTGGCCGCCATCAGGGCGCCGAGATCCGGCCGCTTCTGGTCGTCGATCGGCGTCGGCACGGTGACGATGAAGACGTTGCACGCCTTCAGGTCCTGGGGCTCGCCGCTCAGCGTCAGCCCCTTGGCCGCGGCCAACTCCGCGGACGACACCTCCAGCGTCGAGTCTTCGCCCGCCCTCAGTTCGGCCAGGCGCGACGCCTTGACGTCGAAGCCCACGACCTCGTGGTCCGCCGCGAACGCCACCGCCAGCGGCAGGCCGACATAGCCCAGCCCGATCACCGCGATCTTCGCAGGCCTGCCGGTGAAGGGGTTGGTCAGCATCTAGCTCTCGCGCAGGGACGGTCGCGCGGTCACTAGCATGGTTCGGGGCGCCTACGGGAAGCCGGCTCTCAGGCGCTGGGCCGCGGGACCTCGCGCCACGACGGCGCGTCCACGGTCGCGTCGGCCGGGCCGTAGCGCGCCTCGATGTCCTTCTGCAGGGCGTTGGCCGCCATCAGCTGGCCGCGGAACAGGGTGTCCGCCGCCCAGCCAAGCAGGGGCACGTCGCTGAGCGCGCTGTTGAACAGCATGTAGCCGGCCATCCGCGTCAGGGTCCAAGGCTGCGCCTCGGCCTTCACACCCTCGTACAGCAGCAAGGCGCCGGTCCCCAGGCTATAGACCGTGCCGGCGATCGGAACCCAGGCCAGCACGCCGTCCAGGCCGAGGCCCCACGGCCCGATCTTGATCAGGTCGTCGGAGAGCCGCTTGATCCGCGCGGCGTTGCGCCAGGCGCGGTGAGCGCGTTCACGTGTCGCTTCCATGAGGATCCCAACGTCGGCCGTGCCCCTCAGGCTCCCAGTATGCAGCAACAGCCTTACGTAAGCGTGCCTGTCGGCTAGCCCCAGAGCTCGGGCGCCGGCGGCTCGATCAGCGATCCGGTGATCGCCAGTCCCGGCTCGCGGTCGCGCAGCATCAGGAGCGGCCCGTCCAGGTCCACCACCGGCGCGCCCTGGGCCAGGATCATCGCTGGCGCCATGGCGAGCGAGGTCGCCACCATGCAGCCCACCATCAGCTCCAGCCCCAGCGCCCGCGCCTCCGCGGCCAGCGCCAGCGCCTCGGTCAGCCCGCCGGCCTTGTCGAGCTTGATGTTGATGAAGCTGTAGCGGCGCGCGCAGTCGGCGAGTTCCGCCCGGGTGTGCAGGCTCTCGTCCGCGCAGAGCGGCACGGGACTTTCGTAGCCTTCCAGCGTCGCATCCTGCCCGGCCGGCAGCGGCTGTTCGACCAGCTTCACCTCCAGCCGCGCATACTCCGGGGCGAGCCGCTTCAGGTCCTCGAAGTTCAGCGCTTCGTTGGCGTCGACGATCAGGCGCGAACGGGGTGCGGCGGCCCGGACCGCCACCACCGCGTCCAGGTCATCGGCGCCGCCGATCTTCAGCTTCAGCATCGGGCGCCCGGCGTTGGCGCGCGCCGCCTCGGCCATGGCGGCGGGCGTGTCCAGGCTCAGCGTGAAGCAGGTCTTCACCGGGTCGAGGCGGGACCGTCCGGCCAGCTCCCAGGCGCGCCGACCTGCTTGCTTGGCCGCCAGGTCCCAGAGCGCGCAGTCGAGAGCATTTCGCGCCGCCCCGGGCGGAAGCCTCCCCTGCAGCGCCGCCCGGTCCAGCCCCGCGGCGATCTCCGCGCGAAGCGCCTCGATCTCGGCGGCGACGCCCTCGACCGTCTCGCCGTAGCGTGGATAGGGCACGGCCTCGCCGCGGCCCCGATGGCGGCCGTCGGTGATCTCGGCCACCACGACGTGGGCTTCAGACTTGGCGCCCCTGGAAATCACGAAGGCCTGGGCCAGCGGCCACCGCTCGGCCCGGACCTCGAGGCGACGCATGGCTAGCCTTGATCGCCCGCCGCAGCGTCCAGCAGCAGGAAGGTGCGTCCGGCCTCGTCGCCCAGCAAGGTCGCCATCAGGAAGCCCTCCGGATCGCGCACGGCGGCGTCGTCCACCAGGGTCTGGTAGCGGCGGATGAACACCTGCGCCTGGCGGCGCACGGGCTCGTCGGTGGCGAGCTTGCGCGCGATCCGGCGTGTGGCGGCCGGAGCCAGGCGGCGGACCACCTGGCGCGCACCCTCCAGGTCGCCGGTCTGAACGGCGGCGGCGATCTCGTCGATCCGCGCCTTGGGCAGGAGCTTGGCCGACTCCACGCCCATGGCGGCCATCTCGGCGGCCAGGATGTCCTGCAGCCGCTCGCCCTCGCCGTCGGCCCCATCGATGGAGGCCAGCAGGTCCTTCCAGGTCCAGGTCTCGCCGTCGCCGGCGTCAGGATCGGCCGCCGGTCCGCCCGCCGCCTCGAAGACCGCGGAGAACTCCGCGTCGCTGGCCGTCGGCGTGAGCCTCAGGCGCGGGCGCAGCCCCGGATCCTGCGGCGCGGCGGCCGGCGCGGGCGGCCGCTTCGGCGCGGGCTCCATCAGCGCTTCCAACTCGGCGTCGATGTCGTCGTCGTCCAGCAGGGGCTCCAGCGGCGGCGCGGCCTGGGCGCGGTGGGAAGGCTTGGCGCGCGCGGCCCGCGACGGCGGGATCGGCGCGACCGGCGCCGACGGCGCGGGCGTGGCGATCAGCGGCGTCGCCGGCTGGGCGGCCGTGGCCCCCATCAGCCGCACCGCCTCGCCCAGCATCTCGAAGTTCTTGCGCGCGCGGGCCTGAAAGGCGGCGTCGATGGCCTGGGCCTCCTCGGCGGTGCGCCGCGCCTGGTCGGTCAGCTCCTCCAGCCCCTCGGCGAAGGCGGCGCGCACCAGGCCCACCTGGGTCTGGGCGGCGGCGGGCAGGCGCGCGGCGCGGGCTTCGACCTCGGCCATCATCGCCTGCAGCTCGGCCAGCGAGGCGCGCGCGGCCGCGGCGCCCTCCTCCAGCCGTTTCGCGGTGGCCTCTCCCGCCTGGTCCACCATCGCCGAGGACTGCTCGACCAGGGCGCGCGCCTCGTTTAGCCGGGCCTCGAACACCTGGTTGGCCTGCTGGCCGGCGGCCGCGGCGGCTTCGGAAAGCTGATCGACCTGCTGGCGCGCGCTCTGCGCGTGGCGTTCGGCGGCGGCGCGGGTCTGCTCGGCGGCCTCGGCCAGGGCGTCGATGGCCGCGCGGGTCTCGGTCTGCAGCTTCGTGCGCTGGTCGGCGGCCGCGTCGGAGACGGCCTCCAGCGACTGCAGGGTCGACTGGCCGAACTCTTCGCGCTCCGCCCGCGCCGTCTCGGCCAGGTCGCGGAACTGATCGGCGGCGTCGGACATCAGCGCGCGCAGGCTCTCGCCGCCCTTCAGCGCCCGGTCGGCCAGTTCCACGGACGAAGCCCGGGCCTCGCCGATGAATTCCTCCAGCTTGGCCGCATGCGCCTCCGCCTGCTGGGCGAAGCCCTCGTGGTCCGCCTTCAGGGTCTGGGCGAGGCTCACCAGCGCGGTGCGTTGGTCGGAAAGGCCGGTCTCGACGGCGCGCACCTGCTCGGTCACGCCGGTCCCGGCGGTCTCCAGCCGCGCGATGTGCCGCGTCAGGTCCTCGCCGGCGGTGCGCGCAGCCGCGCTGGTCTCGCCAGCCGCGGCGGCCAGGTCGGCGGCGCGCGCCGACAGCACGCCCTCGGCCTCGCGCAGCTGGGTCTCGGCCAGTTCGGTGGCCTCGGCCACCATGCGGGCCTGCAGGGTGATGCTGTCGGTGACCCGGTTGGCCTGGGCGTCCAGGCTGGCCGCCAGGGCCCCCATCTCGCTCCGCTCGTGGCTGAGCGTCGTGGTCAGGTCGCGCGTCGCGCGGATCGAGCCGTCGGCGCTCTCCACCAGGCGCATGGTCTCGGTGGCCATGGCCTCGCGCAGCGCCAGCAGCGTCTCGCGCGCCTCGTCGGCGGCCTGCCCGGCGCGGACGATCTCGTCGCGCACGCCGGCCACCACGTCGCCCGCCCGCGCCGCGGCGCTGACCGCCGGCGCCAGCATGTCCTCGGCCATGGCCTTCGCCCGGCGCGACTCCGCCCCGAGCTTCTGGGCTTGCCGGATCATGTAGGCGGCGAAGAAGACGAACACGGCCGGTCCGACCGCGAGCAGGCCGAACACGATCAGCGCGAAGTTGTCGTCCTTCAGGGGGGCGACGCCGTTGCGATAGCCGAGCGCGAACGCGATCGGCGCCAGCGCCCAGAGGCCGGCGACGGCGAACGCCACGAGGTAGACGGGCCAGGCCGGAGGCAGGCGGTAGTCGTCGGTGGCGTTGGCGACGGCGCCGTCGGTCCGACGGACCGGGGTGCGCCCGCTCTGCGTGGTCACTGCGGAGCCAGGCGGCGGCGGGTGCAGCGGCGCGGCGGCCAGCGGCTCGGCCTCGAACGAAACGGCTTCCGAGGCGTCGAGGCTCAGGACGTCGTCGTCCACGGCGTCGTCCTGCGACGCGCCGAAGACT
>Ga0207704_10000879_pt1 | contig 13299 bp, 13 predicted proteins | sample KBSMisM12_FD_184308 | JGI IMG/M metagenome (GOLD analysis project Ga0207704, IMG submission 184308) | Miscanthus rhizosphere microbial communities from Kellogg Biological Station, Michigan, USA - KBS Miscanthus M1-2 (SPAdes) (version 2) | ecosystem: Host-associated > Plants > Roots >...
TGGCATGCTCCTTGGCACAATGACCTTCTTGTAGGTGCGATAGCCCAGAAACCCGAGCAGCGCCACGAGAAAAATCAGACTTCCCGCCAGAATCGTATTCACAACAGATCGGTTCATCCTAACCCGGTCCTCCGTTCTCCAATTGTGGACTGAGCATACTAAGAGTTAGTACGTTCGGTACGCAATCCTATGAACCGCGCGGTGGGCACAAGTTCTGCGATTTGTTATGGAGGAGCACTCCTTCTCGCGATCGTCGCTGCTTCCCTTCTACTCAGCCACGTTGGCGCCAATCAAAATCCAGCCTATCTCCTGCTTGGCGGCGGAGCGATCCTCGCCGCGACTGGCGCGACCCTCCAGAAGATTCTGCGGGATCAAGGGGAGAGTCTAAAAGAACGGACGTCGCACGTCGAATTGCTCGAAGTCCAACTGGCTCAACAGCGCAGCGCAGTAGACAACCTCGCCGATGGTCTCGACATAGCCCTATTCATTTGCGACCCCAAGGCAAACATCATTTACGCCAACAAGCCTGCAATGGATTTGTTCCGGTTTGACAACCCAGTTGGGCGAACCCTTCTTGCCGTGACCCTCTCACCCGAGCTCGAGCAACTCGTCTTGCAAGTGACGAAGTCCGAACAAGATCAGCATGCCGAGCTGACGTTTGCCCACCCCGTCGATCGGGTCGGACTCGCAAAGGCGTGGAGGCAAGAGGAAGGTAACCGCGTTTTCCTCTCCGTCTACGACATCACCGATCTTCGGCGACTGGAACGTGTGCGAAGGGACTTCGTATCAAACGTGTCGCATGAATTGCGCACGCCCCTCACCATCATCCGCTCGATGGCAGAGACTCTTCTCGACGCGCCAGAAACGCCGGCAGCCAAGAAAGGCCAGTATCTGCAGAAAATCATTGATGAGGTCGATCGCCTCACCATGATGGCGAGCGATCTTCTCGTTCTCACGACCGCAGAATCGCAGCCCGTCGAAAAGCGACCGTGCGATCTCGCAGAAATATTCCGCAACGTCGTCGATCAACTTCTTCCACGCGCCCACGAAAAAGGTCTTGATCTCCGCTACCAGGGTCCATGGTCGCTGAGTGTGCTCGCACATCAGGAACAGATTCGACAGGTCGCTCTCAACCTGACCGAGAACGCGATCAACTACACATCACAGGGCCGAGTGATCGTCGTGGTCCGCCAGGAAGGTGCAGAGTTCGTCGCAAGTATCAATGATTCTGGGATCGGCATCGGCAGTGAAGATGTCTCGCGAATTTTCGAACGCTTCTATCGTGTGGATAAGGGCCGTTCACGCGGAACTGGCGGCACCGGACTCGGGCTCAGTATTGTCAAGCACATCGTCGAAGCGCACGGTGGAAGCGTGAGCGTCGAGAGTTCTCTCAACGTAGGTTCCACGTTCACAATTCGACTTCCGATGCTCGAACTCGCATCTGAGCGCACATCTACCACGACTATCCCCGCTTGAGCCAGGGCATCGACGGAACCTTCGCGCGACTGGAATATGCCTCACCCGAAAGCACGTCAGCGAATCCTTTCGTATTCCTAACGATGTATTTCGCGCTGAAGAAAATTTCACCTGCTGCACCCGGTTCGTTTCTCACGGCATCGATCTGCGCGGAAATCTCATCCGGCTCCCATTTCGGACCTTCGACCATCTTGTAGGCGGCGAGACCCGGCCAGACGTAACGGCCATTTATGTTTTGCTCCGACCACCAATCCAGGATCTTGTGGAAGTTCTGCGCGTCGGAATCCGTGCCCCAATAAATCTGCGGCGTCATGTAATCGCACCAACCGTTTTGCAGCCACTTCTTCGGGTCTGCATACAGGTCGGCGTATTGATCCACACTTGATTTGATTCCCGCCGGCACATTCGGACGATAGATGCCGAACGGACTGATTCCCACTTTGAGCCATGGCTTCGCGGCATGCACTTCCCTGTACATCCGCGCGACAAAGCGGTCCACATTCGCACGACGCCAGGCGCTCTTGTTCATGCCATTTCCCCATTTCTTGTAGGAGGCGGCGTCGGGAAACGGTGTGCCTTTGATTGGATAGGGATAGAAATAGTCGTCGATGTGGACGCCATCGATATCGTATCGTTTGACCACGTCCATCATCACTTTCATCGTGTAGTCCTGCGCGCGCGGATCGCCCGGATCAAGCCACTTCTGCTTTCCGTATTGACGCACATATTCGGGGTGTCGGATGGATACGTGCTTCGCCGATGGCGCGCTCTTCGCCACCGAATGCCACGCGCGGAACGGATTGAACCACGCGTGCAACTCAATCCCCTTCTTGTGCGCCTCGCTCACGGCGTATGCGAGCGGATCCCAATCCTCGTCCGGTGCCAAGCCCTGGCTACCCGTCAAGAACTCCGACCACGGCTCATAGGGCGACTTGTAAAGCGCATCCGCCATCGGTCGCACTTGAAATAGCAAAGCATTGAGATGCGCATTCGCCGCCGCGTCGATGATCTTTTGCAGCTCCGCTCGAGCGACCGACGTTGGTTCTCCTTTGTGGGATGGCCAGTCGATGTTATCGACCGTTGCAATCCACGCACCGCGGAATTCTTCTTTCGGCTGGGGCGCCTGAATCGGACGAGAAAGCAGCGGAATAAGCAACAGGGAGACCATCGGTAGAGTTCAAGACGTTTGAATCGGCCCGTGGGTGCTCGTAACCCTCAACACTGTTTGTGTATCTCTATGCAACTCCGTGCCGAAGGTTGCTCTACTTGCGGCTGCGACCGAAAGTCTCTGTGTAACTCTGTGACGTAGCCTGCCCTGAGCGAGTCCCCGAGTCGAAGGGTGCCTCTGTGGTTGGGAAGCTTTGGAAATACCAGTGCCAAACACCCAACACTCAACACCAAATATGGAGCGTCAGCGACATCCCGGATGAGCGCGCAAGCGCGACATCGGGACCTAACACCCTTCCCCACCTTCGAGTAGCATTCCCTTCCATGGCTGGAAAGGAAACCCTCGACTTCGACGCGATGTACGCCGCGTTCAAGCGAGTGAAGTTGCATATCGGACTCACCGTTGACGAAGTCCGAATCTCCGGCAAAGCCGCTCATTTCGTGCGCGAGCCTTTCTCAATAAATTTGGATGAACCCGCCCTGATCGAAGCGGACATCCTTCAGGAGGACATTCAGGGCTTCCTCACCACGACCGCGCCGGGCGGCCTCCAGAACTTCAAAGTAAAGATGGATGAGGGCAAGATTTTCGTCGACGCGACGATGCAAGTTCTGCTTTCCGTTCCCGTATCCGCCGTCTGTACGCTTCGCATCGATGAAGGCAAGCGCCTGTTCATCGACCTCGAATCCGTCCAAGTCCTCGGCGGGGCGCCCAAAAGTCTCGTTCAAAAACAACTCGACGCGATCAACCCCGTTTTCGATCTCGATACGCTGCCCGTAAACGGCCTGCTCACATCTGTTGAAGTTGAAGGTGGCAAGGCACTTCTGAAAGGTCACCTCGAACCAAAATCGGAAACGACACCCGATTCTGCAAAAAAGTAGTTACTCCGCTCGTCCTCTCTACTGATCTGGCTACCTGGAGAGGAAATGCGTTTTCGAAATTTGATTTTTGCTTCCGTTATTCTTGGTGCGGCGTGCATCGCTCCCGCACAAGACGCCACCTTTTATCAAGGCGGTGGTCATCCACTCACGTTGAAAGCAGATGGACTGTCTGACAACTTTCACGCCATCCAATTAAAGAGCGGCACGGGCAGCAGCGGCGGCGGATTTATGGACATGCTGATGAGCCCGCTCATGATGATGATGGGCGCCCTCGGCGGAATGGGTGGGCAGTCGCAGGATACGCCACCGATGGCTCTAATCACCGCGCTCGACATCACATGGACAACGGGTGAGGTACAGACACTCTTCGGTCAAAGCTATCTCGTCGCCTACCAACTCGATGTGGATGTGGAGACGCTTTCCAAAACAAAAGATATTACGGCCGCTGAATTGCGGCTGCACTTTATCAAGACCGATTCGTTGACGAGCATCACTCCGCGACCTGACATCACCCCCGCGGTTTACATGAAGATGCTCAAGACCCCGATTCCCAAGCCACCTGCCCCGGCGATTCAGGAGACACCTCCCGCCGAGAGCGGCGGCGGAGGCGGAGGCAAGTAACTAGCTTGGGGCGGGCTCACCCGCCCCAAACCCAAAATCCTCCCGGGCGGTATCCTCTTTTCTTCCGGGTGAGTGGCGAAATTGGTATACGCGCTAGATTTAGGTTCTAGTCCCGAGAGGGGTGAGAGTTCGAGTCTCTCCTTGCCCACCCAAACAAACTCGGAACTCGAAGCGCGAAGTTCGGAATTTCAAAAACGTAATTCCGAGTTCCGCGTTCCGAACTCCGAGTTTGAAGATCCGCGATCCTAGATCCGAGATCCCAGATCCAAGATCCCAGATCCGAGATTCAAACGCTTCCCTTCCAGGGATCGCCGCCATCGAGCAGCGTATCGATCTTTAAGTCGGCCTGCCGCAGACGACCCGACAGCACGCGTGCCAAGTTCGCCAAGATGGTAAATCCGACTTTCGTGTTGGTGCTCATATAGGTGCGCAGCTCTTTGGCTGGCAACTTCGCGACCTTCGTTAAGGACACACAAACTACTTCCGCTGAACGGGGCCGATCATCGATCAAACCCATTTCGCCAAGAACGCTTCCCGGACCTGGTTCGGCAAGGATGTCGCCATCGGCCGTCATGACGTGGACCTGACCATCCAAGATGACGTAGAGATCGCTGCTCTTTTCATTGATCCGAATGAGAGTCTCGCGAGCCAAATGGGTCTCTTGAATTGCAAGCCCCCAAACCTCTTCCATGGCCTCGTCCGGAAGGCCGCAAACAAGATAATTGCGCTTAAACGATTGGAGCGGATCTAACATCCCGACGACATTGTGCAAGAAACAGCCCACACCTAGCCACGACCTATGCAATAAACTGCGGCCAAATGCGCCCGGTTGGATTAGCCAAGATAGAAACGATGCTCCTTCTCGCGTCGGCCGCCCTCATCTCCGCCTCGTGCGGAAACTCTCAACCGGTAAGCGCAGCACCGCCCCCAAAACCGACAAAGGGTGTCGCGGCTCAAAAAATGATGGCCCAAGTCGGCCAGCTCCCCAATCAGTCCACCGACTACGATCAAGTTGGCGACCACTATCAAAAAGAGGGTCCTCCCTTCTGGGTACGCCCCGGTTACAAAGTCACCCTGGTCGGCGAAGCCCTTGGCAACGCTAGATTCTTAGAGTTCGACGACAAGGGCACCCTTTACATGAGCCGCCCCGGCGGAAACGATGTCGTCATCCTTAAAGAAACCAATGGTAAGTATTCGATCGGCAGCATCTTCATAAACAAGCTTCCCCAGGTCCAGGGTCTGTGTTTTCACGATGGCTGGATGTACATTTCTCAATCTCAAAAGATCATCCGCGCCAAGGATACAAATAACGACGGCATCGCCGATGTCGTCGAGACAGTGCTTCAAGACCTCGCCGGTGGATCGGGCCACTGGTGGCGTTCGCTCCTTGTTACGGACGATGCGATCTACACCTCCGTCGGAGACCCGTCAAACATCAGCGATCAAACCGAAACGGACCGAGAAAAGATTTGGAAGTATTCCCTCGATGGGAAGACCCGCACCCTCTTCGCGAGCGGATTGCGAAATACAGAAAAGCTTCGCATGAAGCCCGGGACCAACGAAGTTTACGGCGGCGACCAAGGCAGCGACTGGTATGGAAAGGATTACGGCTCAGGCGAACGCGAGTCACAACAACCCATCACCGACTTCTATCCGCCCGACGAATTCAATCACTACGTTGAAGGCGGATTCTACGGTCACCCGTTTATCATCGGCAACCGAATCCCTCGAACGGAATATTGGAATCGTCCTGAGATCTTGGATCTCGCAGAAAAAACAATCACACCCGCGTGGTGCTTCGGCCCCCACTGGGCGGTCGACGGCTTCACGTTCTACACGGGCAAGCAGTTCCCTGCCGACTGCATCGGCGATGCCTTCTGTGGTCTCCACGGATCTTGGAACCGGAGCGTACGCTCGGGCTATCGAATCGAACGCATCTGTTTCGACAAGGTGACCGGACTTCCCTACGGCAGCCAACTCATCGTGGGAACACTTGATCCGAATAAGAAAGTGATCGCCAGGCCCGTCGATGTCGCGCAGGCTCCGGATGGAAGTTTGCTGTTCACCTCGGACTCGAACAGTTCGCTCTACCGAATCCAATACGTCGGCGCGAAGTAGTTAGCGAAGTTCATGCGCCGCAGATTCGGTCTGCGTTGCAGATCTGCGAGCCGCTTCGGCATGCTTTGCGAGCCACGCCTTCTTGCCCGATTCCGTCGCAATGAGCGGAGGTCTATCGTTCAGCATGTTGATGATCGCGTCGTCGGGAAACAGCTGATGACCTTCCTTCAGCACTTCATCCATCTTCAGCGGGTTATTTAGATCGCGATAGCTAAGTGCAAGCCACCGATACGTTTGGGCAAACTCTTCTAGCTCGTCTTCCGGCAGACTCTTCGCGTTGGCGAGTCCTGCCGCACGGGCTTTCTCCAAATATTCGACCGCAGAGTCCAGGTCACGCTTTCTCGTAATGTACAGGAACGAGATCGCATTCAAAATCGAAATACTCTGCGGATTGTCGGCAAGCCCTTCCTTCAAGAATGTGAGCGACTTGTCCGTACCGTTGTCCGTTCGGTCCATAGCGATGACTGTCGATCCAACCGTCCATCCCTCAACAAAATTGGGATCGATCCACGTCATCAAACGGAAGAGCGGAAGCGCTTGCTGCGGATTGTTGTGCGTGTGCTCGTGCATGTCCTGATAAGGAGCCGTCGCCCTTTCCAAATTGCCAAGCCATCCGCGAAAGTCTCGATCTGCCGAAGGAATGGAGGTGACAACGTCGTCGTCGTTGATCGCCGCGCCTAATTCTTTGTCCGCGCTACCCACGCCCTTCTGTCCGTTCTGTCGTTCACTCGCCGTCAACGGACGGAGTTCGACGCCGTTGTGAAGATACAAGTCTGTGCGGAGCCATAGCCAAGAAGACGTGCTCGTTCGGAATTGCCCAAGGAGCGACGCCGACGCGTTCGTGTCGTTCGCATCTAGTCCTCCGATCGCATGAGGTGGATCGACTTGATCCTTCAGACCAAGCGAATTCCAACCCGTGCCAATCGCAGCAAGGCAAGCAAAACTGACGACTACGGCGGCTTTCGACATTAGACTGCCTGTCTCCTAAACTTGACCCAACTCAGAGAAACCATTGCCGCGGAATACATCGCCATATAAGCAAGGAGTTGGAGCATCACCGAAGTCGACACCGGCGACCAAGAAAGATTCGCCGCGCGTCCACCTAAATCGAAAACGCCGAGTTGTGGAAGCGATGCCGCCACTAACTTAAACACCCACTGGATTCCCGCGCCGCTCGACGCGTACGCCATCACAAGTCCGCGAACAATTACACCGGATCCGAAAGCGAGGATCAAGCTGAGCGTCGCTGCCGCCTGAGGCGTCATGTACGTGCTGAACGCCAAACTGATCGCGCAGAGGACGACAAGCCCCATCATCTTCGCGACCACATACTGCGCCATGATCGGCTCGAACGTCACATGAAAGGTCGTCAAGGCGACTGCGGTGAGGATGCAGAGCAGAAGAAAGGCGATCCACGTCACGATGACCGCGCCGAGCAGCTTTCCAATGAGAAGGTCCAAGCGACTGATCGGTCGCGCAAGCAATGGATAAAGTGTGCGCTGCTTGATTTCTTCCGGAAGCAATCGGCACGAAGTCAAAACAGCTACGACGGCTGAGAACAAACTAAGAACGGACGCCGCCAGGTCCTTCGCAAAGGACTGCAGACCTTCAACGCCGAAGAATCCCAAAGCTCCCGATGCGAGAAGAATCAAGAATCCGAGAATAGCCACGACCCAAAGGTCCTTGCGGCGAACCGATTCCAAAACAACGCCGCGAGCCAGTGCTTTATAAACGCGAAACTTCATGCTGCCCTCCGAACCGTCTCGATGAAGTAATCCTCGAGCGATCCCTCTTCCGCCACCACGTCGACCAGCGTTCCACCCGAAGCCTGTACCCGTCCAAGCGCGGCCAGCAGATCGGCTTTAGACGGAAACCTCTTCGTGAACGTCTGGTCTTCGCTTACGAACCAGCCAGCTCCTAAAATCGTGTCGGGATCCTTCCCGACATAAGTGAGCACATACTTGCGAAGCTCGTCCTTAAGCTCGCTCATGTCGCGCTCTTCGACCAACTTGCCCTGATTGATAAGCAAGATGCGGTCACAAAGCATGTCGACTTCGCTCAGCTCGTGGCTGGAGAAGAAAAGCGTTGCGCCCTTCTGTTGTCGATCCTTAAGAAGCGATCTAAGCTCCTTGCGACCGACCGGGTCCAATCCACTAGTCACTTCATCGAGCACCAGTAGATCTGGACTCCCTAAAAGCGATTGCGCGATGCCGACACGCTGCAGCATTCCTTTGCTGAGGCTGCGATTCTGCTTTTTCTGCGCGTCCTTCAGACCGACCAACTCCAGCAGACTCTCTGCTTTCGTTTGGAGGGCTTTGCCCTTCAGTCCTTCCAGCTCGCCATACAGCTTGAGCGTTTCGATCGGCGTGAGATACGGATAGTAAAGCGCGACTTCAGGTAGGTAGCCAATCCTGGCTTTCGCTTCGAGCGAACCGGCTTCCATGCCGAATACCGTTGCCTTGCCGCCTGTCGGCTGTACAAAGCCCATCAGCGCTTTCAAGGTGGAACTCTTTCCCGCTCCGTTCGGGCCTAGGAAGCCGACGACCTCGCCTCGCGAGACCGAAAAGCTAAGTCCCTTGACCGCTTCTTGCCACGTCCCCTTCTTTGTCCGATAACGAACGTGAAGGTCTTCAACCAAGATTGCAGAATCCATGCCTAGTAGAAATAGTCGGCAGGACACCCCCGAGACCCTAGGGCTTCTCTGCTTCAAATGAAGCAAGATTTCAGAGAGGAGAATTGTTTAAGGAGCGGCGGCCAAACCTGCACACCTGAGCGAGCCTCAAGCCTTAAGCCCCGAGCCTCAACCCCAGATCCCAGATCCCAGATCCCAGATCACACAGATCCCAGATCTCAAATCCCAGATCACACAGATCCCAGATCCCAAATCCCAAATCACAGATCCCAAATCACAGATCACAGATCACAGATCACAGATCGCAGATCAGTGCCAATCGGTATGCCGAGGCACCTTCAGCAGCGTGACAACGCCGCCAATCACGATCAGACCCACCACAAGAGCGATTACGTAGGGGACGGGAAACGCAAGGCCCAGCCCTCGCGAGATGACAAACGCCCACACGCCAAATACGCAGCCCAAGGTAAAGCCAAGGGCCGGGGTCATGAAGTTGCCCATCAACAGCTCATCGAACATCCGTTTCACGGAAACCGTTGTACCCGCTTACGCTCAAAAACAAAAAATGTCCGCAGGTTCGTGGACCTGCGGACATTGAGCCTAAAGGAGAGACGGGAATCAGACCTTCGAGCGTCGTCGACGTGCGAGCACGCCAATGGCGCCAAGAGCGAGAGCAGCGCAGGAAGCGGGCTCTGGAACCGCAGCGGGGGCAAATCCGATGCGGACCTGGCGGACATCATGAAGTCCAACCGTGGTCGTGAAATCGACCGACGAGATCGTCTCGTTGTTCGAAGTCAGGATTCGGAAGAAATTCTCTCCGTTCTTGTCGATGTCGAACGTCTGCGTGAACGTCGCCTCGCCTACTGGGTGAACGTTGAAGGTCACCTGACCATCTGCCAGCGCGTTCAGGTTAAGAATCAACGACGTGAACGCCGTGTTTGGTTCGTGAAGCTGAATCGTAAGGGCGCTAAAGCCATCCTCATCTGCTTCAATTCGAGCCTGACCCTTTGAAGGGGTGTTCAGGTCCTCGCCGGCGCCGAAGAAATCGACGACAGTGTGGGTTTGATTGGTCCAACCTTGGACCATGGAACCGTTGTCAAGCAAGGATCCATCATTGTAAAGAACATTCTCATCGCCGAACACGTTGCCCGGATGGTCGATGATTTGAATGTCCGCGTGGGCCATTGCAGTCGCGAAAGGCAAAACTGCAAGTGCCAGGACTAATTTTCTCATTGGAATAGAGCTCCTCTCAATCAATTGGACATCTGCGGAGCCGTCGCAGACGAGAAGGATTATAACCCCAGAATTGTTATAGTTCTGAGGCATCTATCTTGGCTTCATCCGAAACGACAACCGGACGACTGTTCGTACCCTCGCAAAACTACTTGCATGTGTCCCAAAATTCTCATCGAGTCACGCATCGCCTAAACTCCAACTCATGGACTCGCCAACCCTGAGCCGCAAAGAGCTTCTCATCGCCGCAGGAGCAATCGCCGCCGCCATCGCAATACCAAAACGCGCCGTCGCTCAGGCTGGGGCTGCGAGCACGCCAAATCACCCCGAAATAACGATCGATGACCTCAAGTCGGCACAGAAGCTTGCAGGGCTTTCTTTCTCGGATGACGAGCTAAAGGAAATGCTTCAGGACGTCCGGGACACTCTTACCGGATATGAAGACGTTCGAAAGGAGCCGCTCACCAACGGCATCGACATGGCAACCGTCTTCATGCCCTATAACACGCGATCCGACAAACGCAAACCAGGCATGACCGCAAAAGCTAGTTCGAACGTCGTCGTGAAACCGCACGCTGAAGAAGACTTCGCGTTCATGCCGCTCCGAGATTTGGCGATTCTCGTCAAGACCCGGCAAGTGACATCGGTCGAACTGACCAACATGTATTTGAACCGACTCCAGAAATACGGAGACAAACTCGTCGCTGTCGTCACCCTCCTCGCCGATCAAGCAAGAGCCGACGCTGCGAGGGCCGACAAAGAAATCGAGAATGGAAAATACCGAGGACCGCTTCACGGAATTCCAACCGGCGTTAAAGATCTTTTCTCCTACGCGGGCGCACCGACAACATGGGGAGCAGAAATTTATAAGGATCAAGTTTTCGATTACGATTCCACTGTTGTTGAAAAATTGAAAGCCGCAGGAGCGATCATCTGCGCGAAAACAAGTTGCGGCGCGCTCGCCAATGGCGACAAGTGGTTTCGAGGACAAACAAAGAATCCCTGGAACACAGCGCAAGGATCGAGTGGATCATCCGCGGGGTCAGCCGCGTGCGTCTCGGCAGGTTTGTTACCGTATGCAATCGGAACTGAAACCCAAGGTTCCGTGGTCTCACCGAGTCACCAGTGTCGCATCACCGGACTGCGTCCTACGTTCGGCCGCTCAAGTCGGTACGGCGGAATGACCCTGTGTTGGACGATGGACAAAGTTGGAGTCCTTGCGCGCTGCGCAGAGGACACTGCTCTAGTGCTTGCTGCAATCGGCGGTTCAGACTATCGAGATCGAAGTACTGTCGACAAACCGTTTCACTACTCGCCGAGAATTGACATCGGAAAATTGAAGATCGGATTCCTGCTCGATCCAAAAGAAGATCCTGCGACGACCACGAAGCCGCAGACCATGCAGATCCTTCAGGTCCTCGCGAAACTTGGCGCAAAAGACATAAAGCCCGTGTCCGTCACCAGAGCACTAGACGGCGTTGACAACATCCTCGTCGTAGAATCCGCCGCTGCCTTCGACGATATCACGCGGACCGGTGCAGTAAACGGAATCAAGAATAGCAGTTGGCCGGAAACTTTCAGAGCGAGCCGCTTCTTCACCGGTGTGGAGCTAGTCCAAGCTTATCGAGCGAGAATGATTCTTATGCAACAGGTCGAAAAGGACTTGGGAGAAATCGATGTCCTTGTAACTGGCCCACGCGGCGGCGGAATGATTGCGACTACAAATCTCACCGGCCACCCGCAAGTGCTGCTTCCCTGGGGAGCGGACGACAAAGGCAACTCAAACAGCATGTCGCTAATCGGAAGACTTTACGAAGAAGACACGTTGCTGTCGGTCGCTAATGCAATTCAGTCTCAGACTGATTTCCACTTGAGACGACCCGACTTATCCAAGCTATAACAGCTCGGAGTTGTTCTTCTTTTCGGGGTGATCTTCTCCCGATTCGCGACCACGCCTCAAAATGCGCGACCGCGCCCGAAGCTGTTGTGAACGGACGATCGCTTCAAGCGCCTGGTCCGCCAAGCTCTCTTTGCTCGGGTTGGTCGACTCGTCCTCGTGTTCCAGCTCGTCACGCCGCATGCAAGTACGACGGTTAAAATTGGGTCTGAGGGGAACAAATCCTGTCGGAATTTTGGACCACAGCCTACGAAACGTAGTTCTTTGCCAGGCTCAACGTCGGGATTTCGACCTCCGGCTCGCCTAGCGTGAAATAGAAGGTCGTCCCTTTTCCGATCTTTGAGTCGACCCAAATGTTTCCGCCATGCTTCTTGACGATTCGTTGAGCGCTTGCCAAGCCAATTCCCGTACCCGGAAATTCAGATTCCAGCACAAGCCGCTCGAACGGCAAGAAGATCTTCGGCGCGTATTTCATATTGAAGCCGATGCCTTGGTCCTTGACAAAATAGCCACCCTCTTCGGTCTTCAACGTGCCCATCTCGATCATGCCGCCGTTCGGTGAATACTTGCACGCATTGTCGAATAGGTTCTGAATCAAGATGTGCAGCAGACTTGGATCACCCTTCGCAACCATTTCCGGCTCAACCGAGAACTCGCACATGTGGTTTGGCTCTCTAGCATTCAGTTCAGAAACGACTTCTTGAGTGAGCGCCGAAAGGTCGATTTCCTTCGTTTCTATTGGCCTGCGTCCGATCCTCGAGAGCATAAGAAGATCATCGATCAAGTTTGCAAGCCGCCGAGAGTTGTGCGCCTGTCGCAACAGCTGCTCGATGTGCCCTTCCGACAACTTCCCTTCATTTTCTTCGAGCAAGATCATGCTCGTGGACGTAATCGCCCGCAACGGCGCCCGAAGATCGTGCGAGATGGAATAACAAAACGCTTCAAGCTCTTCGTTCGCCGCAGTCAATTTAGAGGTCCGCTCTGCGACTCGTGCTTCAAGTTCTAAGTTGAGGCGGCGCATGTGCTCTTGCTCCAGCTCCCAGACTTGCTGCTCTCGCAACCGTTCTGCTTCTCGCAAGGCGCTCAACTGCAACAACTCCTGTTGCCTCTTAATTTCTTCCCCGCGTTTGAATAATTCAACGAACACCCGAACCTTCGATCGAAGGATCTCGGGATCGTATGGTTTCGTAATGTAGTCGACGGCGCCAACTGAATAACCTTGCGTGACGTTCGCGCGATCGCGACTGTACGCCGTAAGGAAGATGATCGGCGTGTG
>Ga0207704_10000880_pt1 | contig 13298 bp, 11 predicted proteins | sample KBSMisM12_FD_184308 | JGI IMG/M metagenome (GOLD analysis project Ga0207704, IMG submission 184308) | Miscanthus rhizosphere microbial communities from Kellogg Biological Station, Michigan, USA - KBS Miscanthus M1-2 (SPAdes) (version 2) | ecosystem: Host-associated > Plants > Roots >...
GTCCGCCGCCCCACCCTCCGCGATCGCCATCTCGGTCGCCGCGCGCGACGCGTGATCCTTGGCGGCGCCCATGCCAGGCAGCGTCGTCGGACGCGCGCCGTTTCCCGACGGCGCGGAATCGATCAGCGCCTCCAGTGGCACCTCGGGGATTCCCGCGTCCGATTTGGCCGCGGTCGCTGCCTCGGTCGCACCCTCGGCCTGCAGGCGATCGGTGAAGCGCACGCGCATGTCGTCGTCCAGCGCCTCGCGCGCGCCGTCGCCCAGCGGATCGATGGGCGCCGTCCGGCGACCGTGCACGCCGATGCCCGGGTCCGGCCCGGCGCCGAACAGATCGCGCTCCTGACGCGCCGGCGATCGGAACGGTCCAGCCGCGTCCGAGAGCCAACCCTCCATGTCGGCGCCCCCCACCACTTCGTCCTCGTCGGGGGACACGCGAATGTCGTGGATGATCCGTTCGCGGTAAAGCTTGCCGATCGCCGCGACGGCGTCGAGATCGGGAAGCCCGCAGTCGTCGACGACCTGCTCGAACGTCCGCACGCCGTCGAACAGGCGCAGGATGCGGTTGACCTCGTCGGGAATGTCGGCAAGCCGCTCGGCGAGCAGCCGGTAATCGACCTCGAAGATGGTGTCCAGCGGCGGCACGCCCGCGAGCAGACGGCGCCACTCGTCCACGCGGCGCAACGCCTCCATCAGCAGCTCGTGCGTCGCCAGCTCGATGGTGTCCTTGCGGCGGATGCTCTTCCACTCGACGGCCAGCGTGCCCGACGACCAGCAGAACAGACGATAGATGGCGTCGCGTCCCGACAGACGTCCGACCTCGCCGTCGACGACGCGGCCCTGTCGGAAGAACAGCTCGCCGCGCGCGCCTTCACCGCCCATCACCAGCGCGACGCCCGACTTCTGGTTGGCGGCGATCGCGCGCAGCAGGTCGACCAGCGGCACGTCCTCGATCGTGCTGACGAAGCGTTCGTTGTCGTGCGCCGACATCTCGAGGCGTTCGCGATCGCGGCGCTGCAGCAGCGCGCGTGAACGCGCGACGACCTCCTGCACATAGATCGGACGCGCGACGAAATCGTCGGCGCCTGCCTCCAGACCGCGACGCTTGCTCTCGACGTCGGGATCCAGCACCAGCACGACGGCGGGCGCCATCGCGTCGCCTTGCTTCGCGCGTCGGCAGAACTCCAGCCCGTCGGGATCGTCCGCCGCGACGATGACGAGATCGGGACGATCGGCCAGCCGCTTGCCACCCTCCTCGGCGTTGCTCGCGACGCGCACCGCGAAGCCGGCATGACGCAAGCTGAGGTCCAGGATCCGGCGCGTCGCTTCGTCGCTCTCGACGACCAGGATCGTCTGCGCGCGTTGACCCTCTATTTGCTGCGGCTGCATCCCCAGGTCCCCGAGTATAGAAGGTTTTCTTCTACCAAATTGTTGTTGCGATTTTGCTTGCACAGCACCCGTCCCGCGCCCGCGTGATAATACGTGCGGCGCGATGTTCGTGACAGAGGAACGAGGCGACGAACGAGCGCACGACCAGGTGCGCGCGCTGGCCGGCGCCTGGGCGTTCCCGTGCGACGACTCGCAGGTCGCCGCTCTGTCGGGCTACGCGGACCTCTTGCTGCGCTGGAACGCGCGCATCAACCTGACGGCGGCGCGATCGATCGGCGTCGTCGTCAGCGAGCACTTCCCCGACGCGTTCGCGCTCGCGCGCCGGATCGATCGGGCGCGCGTCATCGACATCGGCAGCGGCGGCGGCTTGCCGGCGATCCCGCTGGCGGTGCTGCGGCCAGGGATCACGGTCGAGCTGGTCGAGCCAATTGCGAAGAAGGCGGCGTTCCTGCGCACGGCCATCCGCGAGCTCGACATGGGCGAGCGCGTCTCGGTCCGGATCGCCCGCGGCGAGGCGGTCGCGAAGGCGCTGGCCGCGGACCGGTCGGCGGCGTTCGACGTCGCGATCTCGCGGGCGACGCTGGCTCCGGCGAAGTGGCTCGCGCTCGGCGTGCAGCTGGTCCGGCCGGGCGGTCGCGTGTTCGCGCTGGCGGCCGCCGGCGATCTGACCGACCAGCCCGACCGCGAGGTCTATTTCGATGGCCGCCGCGCCCTCGTTCAGGTGGTCGCCCCATGAAGCTGTTCCACGTGGAACAATGAGGTCGTTCACCACGCTGCTCGAGGCCGAGCTCGCGGCGCTGTCCGCCGCCGACCGGCGGCGCGCCTGCCCCGAGGCGTCCGGCACCTCGCGCGTCCATCCCGAGCTTCGCGGCCAGCCCATGTTGTCGTTCTGCTCGAACGACTATCTCGGCCTAGCTTCCCACCCGGCGCTCGCGACCGCCGCGGCCGAGGCGGCCGCCCGTGACGGCTACGGCGCGTCCGCCTCCCGCCTGGTCAGCGGCGATCTGCCAGCGCACCGCGCCCTCGAGTCGGCGCTGTCCGTGTTCCTCGACCGGCCCTCCGCCCTCACCTTCCCGAGCGGCTATCAGACCAACCTCGGCGTCGTGACCGCCCTGGCCGGCCGCGAAGACCTGATCGTCTCGGACGCCCTGAACCACGCCAGCCTGGTCGATGGCTGCCGGCTCTCCCGGGCCCGCGTCGAGATCTACCCGCACGCGGACGCGGCGGCGGCCCGCCGACTGCTCGCCGCCGACGGACCGTTCCGGCGCCGGCTCCTGGTGACGGAATCGCTGTTCAGCATGGACGGCGACGCCGCCCCGCTGGCCGCCCTGGCCGAAGCCGCCGCCGCGACCGACGCCATCCTGATCGTGGATGAGGCCCACGCGTTCGGCGTCCTGGGTCCGGGCGGCCGCGGCCTGTGCGCTGCCGCGGGCGTCGCGCCCGACGTCCTGCTCGGGACACTCGGGAAGGCCGTCGGGTCGGCGGGCGGGTTCGTCGCCGGGGCGCCCGCCCTGCGCGAGCTGCTGGTGAACCGAGCGCGCACGTTCATCTTCACGACCGCGCTCCCGCCGCCGGTCGCGGCCGCGGCCGCCGCGGGCGTCGGCCTCATCGCCGGACCCGAAGGCGACCGCCGGCGCGCACTGCTGAACGAGCGCCGTGAGGCGCTGGGCGAGGCGCTCGTCGGCCGGGGCCTGGTCCCGGGCATCCCCGCCGGGCCGATCCTGCCGGTGGTCCTCGGCAGCGAGGCGCGCGCCCTCGCGGTGGCGGATGGGTTGCGCGCCCGGGGCCTGTTCATCCCGGCCATCCGACCCCCGACCGTTCCCGCCGGCTCGTCGCGCCTTCGCATCACCCTGTCATCCGCCCACCAGCCGGCGGACCTGGCGCGACTTCTGACCGCGCTGGCCGAGGTGCTCGCGTGAGCACGCGCGGTCTGTTCGTGACCGGCACGGACACGGGCGTGGGCAAGACGCTGGTCGCGGCCGGCCTGCTCCGCCTGGCGGTGCGCCGGGGCCTGCGGCCCATCCCGTTCAAGCCGGTCGAGACCGGCTGCGATCCCGAGCCCGCCGATGCGCGACGCCTGTGGCGGGCGGCCGGCGCGCCGATCCCGGCCGCCGACGTCTGCCTGCACGCCCTGCCGTTACCCGCGGCGCCGGCGCTGGCGGCGGCCGCGGCCGGACGGACGATCGACCTCATCGCCGTCGCCGACCGCGCGTACGCGTTGGGCCAGCGCGGGGACTTCCTGGTGGTCGAGGGCGCCGGCGGCCTGCTGGTCCCGTACGCGGGCAGCGAGACGACCGCCGATCTCGCCGCGCGCATCGGCCTGCCGCTGCTGGTGGTCGGCCGGACGGCGCTCGGGACCATCAACCACGTCGCGCTGACGCTCGCCGAGGCGGCCCGCCGGCGCTTGCCAGTCGCCGGCTACCTCCTCAGCCGCACCGACAGCGAGGCCGGTCCGCACGAGAGCGGGAACGCCGAGCTGATCGCCACGATCACCGGGCGGCGCCCGCTGGGCATCGTCCCGCATGTACCGCCCGAGGCGCGCGACGATGACGACCGGGCCGCCGACGCCGTCGAGGCGGCGATCGGCGAGGACGGGCTGCGGGCGCTGTTCGGCTAGCGCGCGCTCAGCCCGGGCACCGGAGCTTATGGAGCGGCGTCGCTTCCCTTCTTCGGGAAGATGACGACGCGGCGGAAGACGCCCTCGCCCTCGGACTCGGTGGTGACGTCCGGGTGCTCCTTCAGCGTGACGTGCACGATGCGGCGATCGTGCGGGCTCATCGGCTCGACCGGAACCGGGCGGCCGCTCTTGACCGCCTTCTCGGCCAGCCGGCGCGCCAGGTCCGCGAGCGAATCCTCGCGCCGGCCGCGATATCCCTCGGCGTCGACGATCACGCCCGGTCCCTCGTTCGGCTTCTTGCTGATGATTCGATTGATAACGTATTGCAGCGCGTCCAGAGTCGCGCCCTTCTTTCCGATAATCAGACCCGACTCCGCGCCGTGCGCGTCGAGGATGATCCGGTCGCCGTCATCGAACGCGCTGACCTCGGCGTCGATGCCCATGCGATCAAGAATTTCTCTAAGAGTTTTAGCTGCTTCTTCGCGTTTTTCGGGCGTGATACCGGGGTTTTCCATGCTCGTCACCAGGGTCAGAAAGTGAAGCTCGCGATGGGCTGCGGCAGGGGCGGCGGTATTTCAGGAATTTCGACCACGGGCGGCTCCTTGCGTGCCTTGGGCGCCTTCGGAGCGGGAGGCTTGCGGGCCTTGGCGGCCACCACGCGCACGGGCTTCGCGCGGCGCGCCTTCGCCGTTCGCGGCTTGGTCCGCTTGCTCTTCGCCGCCTTGCCGGCCTTGCGACCCGACTTCCGTGACGAGCGCGCTTTCGACATGACGGCGTACGCTACTGGCGGCGGTCCCCGTCGTCAACCACGCCTTGAAAGTGGTGCCGGGCGACTTTACCCTCCCCGCGCACGACCATGCTCGCTCTCGCCACCACGACCACCGAGCCCGCCGACGTCGACGCCGACCTGCTCGTGCTCGCGCTGGGCGAAGCGGAGTTCGAGCGCGGTGAGCTGCTCGAGCGGACGGATGCACGCGTGGGCGGCGTGCTCCGGCGCGCGGCCGGCGAGGAACGCTTTCGCGCGAAGCTGGGACAGACGCTGGTCGTACACGTGCGCGACGTGCGCGCGCAGCGCATCGCGCTGATCGGTCTCGGCGGCGCGGCGGATCCAGCCGGCCAGGGCCTGCGTGTCGCCGCCGGCTGCGCGGCGCGCGTCGCCGCGGGCGTGGGCGCAGCGCGCGTCGCGTTCGCGTGGTCCGCCGCCGCCGGCGGAAACGACGCGCGCGCCTGCGAGGTCGCCGCCGAGGGCGCGCTGCTGGGCGGCTACCGCTTCGATAAATATCTGACCGACGAGCGCAGCCGCCCGCCCGCGACGACAGCGTTCATCGTGCGGCCGCCGTCGCCCGTCGCCGCCGACGAGAGCGAACGCGCGTTCGCCCGCGCGCGATCGACGGCGCGCGCCGTTGCGCGTGCGCGCGATCTCGTCAACGAGCCGGCTGGAATGTTGACGCCCACCGCGCTGGCCGACACCGCGTCGGCGTGGGCGCGCGAGGCCGGCGTCTCCGTCGAGGTTTTCGATCGCGCCGGCTGCGCCGCGCTGGGCATGGGGCTTTACCTCGCCGTCGCGCAGGGCAGCACGCAGGAGCCGCGCTTCGTCCATCTCGCGTGGACGCCGCCGGGCGCGCGCCGGCGCGTCGTGATCGTGGGCAAGGGCATCACCTTCGATTCGGGCGGACTGTCGCTGAAGACCAACGAGGGCATGCTGGACATGAAGACGGACATGGCGGGCGCGGCTGCCGTGCTCGCGGCCGCCGCGTCGGCCGCCGAAGAAAAGTTGCCCGTGGAACTGCACGCGCTCGCCGCGTGCACGGAGAACATGCCCTCGGGAAACGCCTACAAGCTGGGCGACGTCATCCGGTCGCTCGACGGCAAGACGGTCGAGATCAACAACACCGACGCGGAGGGGCGTCTCACGCTGGCGGACGCGCTCAGCTTCGGGCTGCGCTTCAAACCGGACATCGTGCTCGACTTCGCGACGCTGACGGGCGCGTGCATGGTCGCGCTCGGCCCGAACACCGCCGGCGTCATGAGCAACAGCGACGACGCCGCCGGCGAGGTGCTGGCCGCCGCGCAGCGTGCCGGCGAGGACATGTGGCGGCTGCCGCTGCCCGCGCGCCTCGCCGAGCAGCTGAAGTCCGACGTCGCCGATTTCAAGAACACCGGCGAGCGCTGGGGCGGCGCGCTGACGGCGGGACTGTTCCTGCAAGAGTTCGTGCGCGGCGTTCCCTGGGTGCATGTCGACATCGCGGGACCGTCAAGCACGAGCAAGGAGTACGGGCACGTCGCCAAGGGCGGGACGGGCTTCGCCGCGGCGGCGATCCTCGAGTTTCTGCGACGCGCCGTAGACTGAACCGCGTCAGATTCGCGGCGCAACCAGCGCAAGATCCGGCCGAAAACGCGGGCAAACACGTGGGCGAACGCACTCTAGATGCGTTGATTCCGGGCTTCCAGCGTGATAGAGTTCGCCTGCCTTGAAAACCGCCGCCAACAACAAGGAGTCATCTTAGTCATGGAGCCGACGTTCAGAGTGGGTGACTTGGCCGTTTATCCGGCTCACGGTGTGGCGCAGATTGTCGGTATCGAGACGCGTGAGATCTCGGGGAACAAGCAGACGTTCTACATCCTCAAGATTCTCGAGAACGGGATGAAGATCATGATTCCGACGCGCAATGCGGGCGCGGTCGGCCTGCGCGAGCTGATCCGTGCGGACGAGGTCGACGAGGTTTTCGCCATCCTGAAGAGCCGCGAGGTCGCGGTCGAGGGTCAGACCTGGAACCGGCGTTACCGGGAGTACATGGAGAAGATTAAGACCGGTTCGGTGTTCGAGATCGCCGAGGTGCTGCGCGACCTGCAGCGTCTGAAGGGCGACAAGGAACTGTCGTTCGGCGAGCGCAAGATGCTGGACACCGCGCGTACGCTCCTGATCAAGGAGATCGCGGTGGCGACGAAGTCGAAGGAAGTGAAGATCGAAGAGAAGCTGGATCGCATCTTCTCCGCGTAGCTCCTTCGCTTCATTGAAAGTTTGAACCCCGGTCGGCGCGAGCCCACCGGGGTTTTTTTTGTTCGCGCGAATTTCCACGCAACTTCGTAGGGCGGCGGCCGAAGCCTCCACGTCCCGGAAAGGGACCCGTCAAAGGAGGCGACCATGTCCGTGCCCGCCCAGCCCGAACCGCAGCTGTCCGCGAACGCCCGCAAGTTTCTCGCAGAGAACACCATGCGCTCGATCTTCGGGATCCCCGAGGAAGCGCTGGACGCCGTGATGGCGACCGCCTACCAGCTTTACCAGGCGGGCCGCTATCCCGAGGTCGAGGTGCTGTGCCGGGGTCTGATCGCCGCCGACCACAAGTACTGGTGGTCGTACTCGCTGTACGCGGCGACGCTGCGCAGGCTGGGACGGCTGCGCGAGGCCGTCGAGCTGCTGGACATGGGCCTCGCCTACGAGCCCGACGAGCCGAAGCTGTTGCTGATGCGCAGCGAGCTGCACGCAGCGATCGCCGCTGTCGAAGAGAGCAACAACGATTCGCACACCGCCGCGTAAAGGAGATTCGCCATGGGAATGCTCGACAGTCTCGGAAACCTCGGTGGCCTCGGCCAGATCACCAAGATGCTCGACGCCGGTAACTGGATAAAGCAGGGGGTCAACAGCGTCCTGCCGAAGAACATGCACATCGTCGGCGATGCAGCCGGCGCGCTCTTCGACCTGAAGACGGGGAACTTCCTCGGCGCCGCGCAGCTGGGAATGGAAGCCTTGAAGGACCTGCCGCAGGCGACGAAGGGCGGCGCGCAGCAGCAACAGCCCCCCGTCGTGGGGCACAATGCGCAGCCGGGCCTGCTGCAAAAGCTGCCGCATCTCGAACCGTCGCCACCGCCGGCGGCGGCGAAACCGCTCGACATGAACGCGCTACTCGCCGCACTCAAGCAGCTCACGGACATCCTGAGCGGGAAGAAGCCCGAAGGCGCGAAGACCGACACCGCGAAGACCGATACCGCCGAACCGGCGTCCACCGGCTCGCCGTCGAAGGCCGCGGACACGGCCGCGAAGACGGCGAACGCGGCCGCATCGACGCCGAGCACGCCGACGGGCACGCCGACGACGACAACGACCACGACCACGACCACCACCACGACAACGCCTGCGCGTGTCGAGCCGCGCGCGGCCGACGGCGCCTCGACGACAACGACGACGACGCCGGCGCGTGTCGAGGCGCGCGCGACCGACGGCGGCTGGCACGAACCCAGGACGGATGCCGGCGAGAGGTCTGAGTGGAGGGGAACGCCAACAACGCCGCCGCCCCGCACAGCGTCGACCCCGTCGCCCTCGACGACGGCGACGACGTCGTCGACCCCGGCGTCGACGCCTGCGGCCGCGGCACCCGCCGCAGCGTCCGCCCCCGCCGCGTCCGCGGCCGCGGCGCCCGCGTCATCGTCGGCGCCGGCCAGCGGCGAGACCATCTCGTCGCTCGCGCAGCTCAACAGCATGAGCGACAGCGCGGTCCGGGACGCGGTCATCCACGGGCGGATCTCGCCCGAGGTCGCCAAGGATCAGACGGCGATGATGGCGATCCAGCAGCGCATGAACGCCATCTCCGAGATGAACAACCTGATGACGAACATGATGCGGGCCCTGCACGACATGCAGATGGCCGTCATCCAGAACATCCGCATCTGACCGGGGCGCGCGCCGCGCGATCGCGGCGCGCCCTTTGAGGGTTCCGAGGTTAAACGTCGAGGTTGCGGACGTTGAGCGCGTTGTTCTCGATGAACGCGCGGCGCGGTTCGACCAGGTCGCCCATCAGCGTCGAGAACAGCCCGTCGGCCTCGTAGGCGTCCTCGATCCGGACCTGCAGCAACGTGCGCCGCGCCGGATCCATGGTGGTCTCCCAGAGCTGCTCGGGGTTCATCTCGCCCAGACCCTTGTAGCGCTGGATGGCGAGACCCTTCTTGCCCACCTCGTGCACGCGCTCGCCGAGCTCCTCGATGCGGTTGAACTCGACCTGCTCGCTGCCGTGCTCCAGCACGTAGGGCGCATCGCCCAGCGGGGAAAGGTCGGCCCACAGCGCTTGCAGGTCGACGAACTCGGGCGAGTTCATCAGCTCGAAGTCGACCGTCGTCGGACGGCGCACGCCGCCGCCCTTGACGGGGGCGACGATCTTGAAGCCGCCGTGCTCGCTGTCAGGCAGCACCTTGAACGTCGTGTCCGACAGCTCGGGCGCGAACCGATCGAAGTACTTCTGCAGGCTCACGGGCGCGCGCGCCACCTTCATCTGGTCCTTCAGGTCGTCCTTCGTCAGCCGCACCGACTTCACGATCCCGTCGATGATGCGCGCGTCGACCTTGCGGTCCATCACGTGGAGCAGCCGCTTGTACTTGGCGGCCTGACGCGCGAACCGGCGCAGCTCGTCGCCGGCGATGCCTTGCTTGCCGTTGCCGGCGCTCGCGGATCGCAGCGTGAGGTTCTCCGCCGCGCTCTCGAGCAAGAAATCCTCCAGCGCGCCCTCGTTCTTGAGATACAGCTCTTTCTTGCCCTTCTTCACGCGGTAGAGCGGCGGCTGCGCGATGTACAGATAGCCGAGCTCGATCACCTCGCGGAAGTGGCGGTAGAAGAACGTCAGCAGCAACGTCCGGATGTGGCTTCCGTCGACGTCGGCGTCCGTCATGATGATGATCCGGTGGTAGCGGATCTTCGCGATGTCCTTCTCCTGCTCGACGCCGCAGCCGAGCGCGGTGATCAGCGTGACGATCTCCGCCGACGACAGCATCTTCTCGAGCCTCGCCTTCTCGACGTTCAGGATCTTGCCCCGTAGCGGCAGGATCGCCTGGTCCTTGCGGCTGCGCCCCTGCTTGGCCGACCCGCCTGCGCTGTCGCCCTCGACGATGTACAGCTCGGACAGCGCCGGATCGCGCTCCTGGCAGTCGGCCAGCTTGCCCGGCAGCGACGACGAATCCAGGGCGCCCTTGCGCTGCACCATCTCGCGCGCCTTGCGGGCCGCGTCGCGCGCGCGCGCCGCCAGCACAGCCTTCTCGATGATCTGCTTGGACTCGCGCGGGTGCTCCTCGAGGAAGCGCCCCAGCTTCTCGTTGACGATGCGCTCGACGATACCCTTGACCTCGGACGACACCAGCTTGTCCTTCGGCTGGTTGCTGAACTTCGGGTCCGGGTGCTTGATCGACACGATCGCGGTCAGCCCCTCGCTGATGTCGTCGCCGCCCAGGCCGTTCTTCAGATCCTTGAGCAGCCCCGCCGCCTGCGCGTAGGCGTTCACCGTGCGGGTCAGCGCCGCGCGGAACCCGGTCAAGTGCGTGCCGCCGTCCTTGTTCTTGATGTTGTTGGTGAAGCAGTAGATCGCGTCCTGGTACGAATCGTTCCACTGCATCGCGATGTCGACCTGCGTCCCATCGACCTCGCCCAGCACGCCGATCGGCTTGTCGTGCACGGTGGTCTTCGACGTGTTCAGGTCGGCGACGAACTGCGAGATGCCGCCCTCGAAGTTGAACTCGTGGTTCTTGTCGGCGCGCTCGTCGCGGATCGTGATGGTGAGGCCGCGGTTCAGGTACGACAGCTCCTTGAGCCGCTGGGTCAGGATCTCGAACGAGAACTCCGTCCCCTTGAAGATCTCCGGATCGGGCTTGAAGGTGACCTTGGTGCCGGTCTTCTTCGACTCGCCGATCGCGTCCAGGCCCGTCGCCGGATCGCCGCGCCGGTACTCCTGGTAGTAGGTCTTGCCGTCGCGCTTGATCTCCAGCTTCAGCCACTCCGACAGCGCGTTGACGACCGACACGCCGACGCCGTGCAGACCGCCCGACACCTTGTAGTTCGAATGGTCGAACTTGCCGCCCGCGTGCAGCACGGTCATGACGACCTCGGCCGTGGGCCGCTTCTCCGTCTTGTGCTCGCCGACCGGGATACCGCGACCGTTGTCCTCGACCGACGCAGAGCCGTCGAAGTGGATGACGACGTCGACGCGATCGCAGAAGCCCGCCAGCGCCTCGTCGACGGCGTTGTCGACGACTTCGTACACCATGTGGTGCAAGCCGGTGCCGTCATCGGTGTCGCCGATGTACATCCCGGGCCGCTTTCGCACGGCCTCCAGGCCCTTCAGAACCTGGATGCTTTCTTCGTTGTATGCGGCCCCGTTGGGCGCTTCCGTCGTCGTCATTTTTGATAGATCAATCGCAAGGCCGAGCGGGCAAAACCTTCATCGCGTCCGGGCGAGCCCGCCGGCTACAAACCCGAACAGTTTCAATAATATAACAAGTTTTACGCGGGCTGTAAAGGCAGCTTATCACGGATTCTCCACCACGCTTCCGGCGCGCACCAGAAAATCGCGCCGGGCGGGCTGCGCGGGAACGATGTCCCGTTCGGTCACCGAGATCAGCGTCTGGCAGTCGAGCCGTCCGATCACGTCGAACAGCAGCGCGCGCCGCGCCGGATCCAGCTCGCTGGGGACGTCGTCCAGCAGCAGCACGGGCGGATCGCCCAGGCGCGCCTCGACGTTGGACAGCTCGGCCAGCTTCAGCGCCAGGACCAGCGAGCGCAGCTGCCCTTGCGATGCGTGGCTGCGCGCCGGCGCGCCCGCCAGGCCGATCTCCAGATCGTCCGTGTGCGGGCCGAAGCCGGTGAACCGCCGCCGTTCGTCCAGCCCGCGCCGCGCGGTCAGGCCCGCGTGCAGGCGCGCGCGCACGCCCTCCTCGTCGTCGGCCTGCGCCACGTCGGGATCGCTCGTGTAGGCGAGCGACACGGGCAGCTCGCTGTGCAGCGCCCGGAAGTGGTCGCGAAACAGCGGCTGCAGCGACGCCACCAGCCCGCGCCGGCGCATGACGACGCGGGCGCCCGTGCGCGCCAGCTCCTCGTCGTAGGTGTCCAGCAGCATCGGGTCGGCCGGACCCCGCTTGAGGAGCGCGTTCCGGTTCTTCAGCACCTTCTGGAACGCGCTGGCCTCGTCGTAGTAGCCGCGCTCGATGTTGAAGATGGCCAGGTCCAGGAACCGCCGCCGGTTGGCGGGCGCCGCGCGCGGCAGCAGCAGATCCTCCGGCACGAACAGGACGACGCTGACCGCGCCCAGCGCCGCCGCCGTCCCGCGCACCGCCTTGCCGTCGAGGCGCGCGACGCGCCCCGTCGGCCGCAGCTCGATCTCGAAGCGCCGTTCCAGGCCCCGGTGCAGGATCTCCGCGCGCAGCCGCGCCGTCACGGGCGCCTCGCCGCCGCCGCGGCGGATCAGGTCCTCGCTGTGCGACGTCCGGAAGGACCGCAGCACCGCCAGGTAATAGGCCGCCTCGATGACGTTGGTCTTGCCCTGCCCGTTGTCGCCGTACAGCACCGACAGGCGCTCGCCAGGGACGAGCGTCAACGGTTCCAGGTTCCGCCAGTTCTCGGCGCGAAGCTCGCGGATGCGCACGGGCTACCGCCCGCTCACGGGTCAGAGCCTCATCGGCATGACGACGCAGACGTAGTCGCCGCCGTCGGCCGGCCGCACCACGGCCGGGTCCAGCTCACCCGAGAGCTCGACGCGCACTTCGGGCGTCTCGATCTCGGCGAGCAGGTCCATGAAGTAACGCGCGTTGAACCCGATCTGCACCGCCGTCCCCTTGTAGTTGACGTCGATCTCTTCCTTCGCCGCGCCCAGGTCCGGGTTGTCGCTCTCGACGCGCACCTTCCCCTTGTCCAGCGCCAGACGCACGCCGAACGTCTTGTCCGACGACATCAGCGCGACGCGCTTGAGCGCGTCCAGGAACGCCAGCCGCGACACCGTGAAGGCGCGCTCGTTGTCCTTGGGGATCACCTGGTCGTAAGGCGGGAACTGCCCGTCGATCAGCTTGACCGAGATGCCGACGTCGTCCGCCTTCAGCACGAAATTGCCGTCGTGGATGCCGATCGCCGCCGGCGCCTCGCGCGTCTCGATCGCGCGCCGCAGCTCGACGATGCCCTTGCGCGGGATCAGCACGCCGGTCGCCAACTTGGGCCCGCCCGCCAGCGGGCGCGACACCTTCGACAGCCGGTGACCGTCGGTGGAGACCATCCGCGCCGTCGCGCCGTCCGATTCGAACAGCACGCCCGCCAGGTGCTGGCGCGTCTCGTCCAGCGACACCGAGAAGATCGTCTTCGAGATCATGTCGCGCAGCACCGCCGAATCGACCTTGGACGTCTGCGCCTCCTGGATGGCGGGCAGCTTCGGGTAGTCGCGATCGGACATCCCCACCACCTTGAACTCGACCTTGCCGGCCTTGATCTCCGCCCAGTTCTGGTCTGTCCGGCGCACGCGAACGTCGTCGTCGGGCAGCCCCTTCACGATCTCGT
>Ga0207704_10000889_pt1 | contig 13252 bp, 13 predicted proteins | sample KBSMisM12_FD_184308 | JGI IMG/M metagenome (GOLD analysis project Ga0207704, IMG submission 184308) | Miscanthus rhizosphere microbial communities from Kellogg Biological Station, Michigan, USA - KBS Miscanthus M1-2 (SPAdes) (version 2) | ecosystem: Host-associated > Plants > Roots >...
CTGGCGCTGGCGGTGATGCTCGGCACCATCCTACTGACACGGGTGGTCGAACGCTCGCGCTTCGGCATGGCGCTGCTCGCGATCAAGCAAAACGAAGCCGCCGCTGAAGCTGCCGGGATCAACACGCTGGCCTGGAAGCTCCGCGCCATCACGTTGAGCGGAGCCATCGCCGGCGCGGTTGGCGGATTTTACGCCGTGGTGCTGCTGGTGGTGACCCCACAATCCGTATTCGGCATGCTGGTGTCGGCGCAGGCGCTGACGGTCGCCATGTTCGGCGGCGTCGGAACGGTCTGGGGTCCGGTGATCGGATCGGTGATCCTGATCCCGCTGGCCGAAACGCTCAACGCCGAAGCGGGCTCGCGCTTTCCCGGCATTCAAGGCGTGATTTACGGCCTTGCCATCATATGCGTCATCCTGCTCGCGCCGGAGGGCCTGTTCTGGAAAGTGCGCGATTTCCTCCGCAAGAAGTCGGCGCTGCCGGTCGCGGCAACACCGGGCCCACCGGATCTTTCGACCGCCGCCGCCTTCTCCGCCGCTCCGGTGCCATTGCGACCCAAGCGATCCCCCGGAACCGGCGATGTCGTCCTCGAAGTTAAAAACCTGTCGCGTTCCTTCGGCGGATTGAAGGCTGTGCAGGAAGTCAGCTTCAAGCTGCGACAAAACGAGATCCTTGGAATCATTGGCCCCAACGGGGCGGGCAAGACCACGGTGTTCAACCTGCTGAACGGATTTCTGCGGCCGGGTACCGGCGAAATTCTGCTCGATGGGCGCGAGATGTCCGGCCGCAAGCCGCACGAGCTCTGCGAGGCCGGCATCGGCCGGACCTTCCAGATCATGCGCCCATTCATGCGGATGTCGATCTCCGACAATGTAGTGGTCGGCGCCTATGTCCGCGCCAAGACCGATGCCGAGGCAAGGCAACTGGCGAGCCAAGCGATTGCGCGTGTCGGCCTGACCGAGATCGCCGACCGCATCGCCGGTGAACTCACGACCAAGGAATTGCGGCTGATGGAGCTGGCTCGCGCGCTGGCCGGACAGCCGCGCATCCTGTTGCTGGACGAGACGCTCGCAGGCCTCGGGCATGACGAAGCCAACGAGGTCGTCGCGGTGATCCAGCAGCTCGCCCGCGACGGGATGACGATCGCGATCATCGAACACACGATGCAGGCCATGGTGCGGCTGGTCGACAGTTTCGTCGTACTCGACCACGGCGCCGTCATCGTCGAGGGCGAACCTGAAGCCGTCACCCGCGACAGCCGCGTCATCGAGGCCTATCTCGGCAAGAAATGGGTGGCCCATGCTCCGCATTGAAGGGCTGACCGCCGGCTATTCCGCGATCCCCGTCTTGAACGGCGTCTCGATCAAGGTCGAGCACGGCCAGTTCGTCGCCATTGTCGGGCCGAACGGCGCCGGCAAGACCACGCTGTTCAAGACGATCTCCGGCATTGTGCGCCCAAGCGCGGGGGCGATCACTTTCGAGGACCACGACCTGCTGTCGATCCGGCCGGCACAACGTGCGCATCTCGGCATCGCCCATGTCCCGGAAGGACGGCAGGTGTTTCCCTCGCTCACGGTGATGGAAAACCTGGAAATGGGTGCGATGACCGAGGCCGGCCAGCGCGACTGGAAATTCAACATCGAGCGCATCTTCGAATGGCTGCCGATCCTGTCGGAGCGACGCGGCCAGTTCGCGGGCACGCTGTCGGGCGGGCAGCAGCAGATGCTGGCGATCGGCCGCGGGCTCGCGGGCTCGCCCAAGCTTCTGATGCTGGACGAACCCTCGATGGGCCTCGCGCCCACGACCGCGGATTTCATCTTCGAACGGCTGATCGAAATCCGGCGGCAATCGAACCTGACGATCCTGCTGGTCGAACAGCGCGTCGCGGAGGCGCTTGAATCCGCCGACCACGGCTACGTTCTCGAGGCCGGCCGCGTCGTGCTCGAAGGCAACAATCAAACCTTGCGGGCGGACGATCGCATCCGCAAGGCCTATCTCGGCATGTAACGAACGGGCGATCAACAACACCATTGGGAGGACGAAGATGGGTCAGGATAAAGCATCCAGCAAGGTATCGAGGGCAACGCTGACGCGGCGAACCGTGCTCTCAGGTGTTGCCGCAATGGGCCTGTCGACGGTGGCGCGCGCGCAGCAGCCGGCCGAGGTCAAGGTTGGCCTGATCGTGCCGCTGTCGGGCATCTACACCCGCCCGGGCCAGGTGATGCGCATGGGCGCCCAGATGGGCGTCGAGCACATCAACGCGCAAGGCGGCATCAAGTCGCTCGGCGGCGCCAAGCTCAAGCTGGTCGTGATCGATTGCGGCGACACCACCGAGAAGGCCAAGAACGCCGCACAACGCATGGTGGCCCAGGAACCCGATCTGGTGGCGGCGACCGGGTCCTATCTGAGCTCCTTCACGCTGGCGGTAACCGAAGTTACCGAACGAGCCGAACTGCCGATGCTCACTCTGTCCTATTCGGATCTTTTGACCGAGCGCGGCTTCAAATACATCTTCCAGACCGCAGCGCCCGCGAGCCGGCAATCGGAGCTCGGCCTGCCCGAGCTGATGAAGCTTGCCGAAGCCGCATCCGGCAAACGCCCGAAGACAGTGGCGATGCTGATGGACAACACGGCAACATCTGTCGCAACCGCCAAGGCGCTCAAGGAAAAACTCTTCGCTCAGGAAGGCCTTCAACTGGTCGTGGAGGAGGTCTGGACACCACCGCTCTCCGACGCCACGCCGCTGATCCAGAAGGTCAGGTCGGCCCGTCCGGATCTGCTGCTGTTCATGCCCAACGCGATCTCGGACGCCAAACTCGGTCTGGAAAAAATCAACGAGTTCGGGCTCGGCCAAGGCAAGATTCCAACGGTCTCCTTCAGCATCACGATTGCGGAGCCCGATATGCTGCAGAGCGTCAGCCCCGACGTGGTCCAGGGTATCATGACGATCGTCGCCAATTGGGGATCAAAGGGCCACGAGGATCTGATCGCCGAGCTGAAAGCAAAATACAAGGAGCCCTGGATGACGCAGAACGTCATCTCGACCTATGGCGACATGTGGCTGATGAAGGCGGCGCTGGAAAAGGCCGGCAAGGCCGATCGCCGCGCTGTCGCGGAAGGCCTGCGGACGCTGGATGGCGGACCGTCGAAACATTATCCCGGCGGTCAGCTGAAGTTCGACGAAAAGGGTCGCCGCGTCGGCGCCGGCGTTGTCATCGTGCAGTGGCAATCCGGCGTGCCCGTCACCGTATTTCCGCCCGATCTGGCACTGGCAGCGCCGTTCTGGCCGAAGAAATCTTAATCGCAACTCATTCCGCCAATTTGAGGGAGTCATCGTCATGACAAGGATCACGCGACGTACGCTGCTTGCGGGCGCATCGATTGGATTAGTATCGTCTCGGGTGTGGGCGCAACAACCGTCCGAAGTGAAAGTCGGGCTACTGGTGCCGATCTCGGGACTCTATGCGCGCCCGGGCGCGGTGATGCGCCACGGCGCCGAGATGGGGGTGGAACACATCAATGCGCAGGGCGGCATCAAGTCGCTCGGCGGCGCCAAGCTCAAGCTGGTCGTGCTCGATTCCGGCGACACCACGGAGAAAGCCAAGAATGCCGCACAGCGCATGGTCGCCCAGGAGACCGACATGGTGGCCGCGAGCGGCGCCTATCTCAGTTCATTCACGCTGGCCGTCACCGAGGTCACGGAGCGGGCCAATCTTCCGGTCCTCACCCTCTCCTACTCCGACCTGATTACCGACCGCGGCTTCAAATATGTCTTCCAGACCTCGGCAACGGCGGGATCGCAAGCAAAACAGGCGCTGCCCCAGATCGTGAAGCTGGCGGAAACAGCCTCCGGCAAAAAGCCCAAAACGGTTGCGATCATCACCGACAATACCGCGGCATCGGTGTCCTCGGCCAAGGCGATGCGCGACGGCCTCCTCGCCGAAAACGGACTGCAACTGATCGTCGACGAAACCTTTACCCCGCCACTCGCTGACGCCACCTCGCTGGTGCAGAAAATCCGGTCGGCCAAACCCGACCTCTTGTTCTTCCTGCCGACCGTGATTTCCGACGCCAAGCTGCTGCTCGAGAAGATGAACGAGTTCGGCCTCGGACAAGGCAAGATTCCGACCATCTCCTTCGGCATCGCCATTGCCGAACCCGACATGCTGCAGACCGTAAGTCCGGAATTGCTGCAGGGCTTGCTCACCTGCGTCGCAAGCTGGGGCGCTAAGGGCCACGAGGCGCTGATCGCCGAACTCAAGACCCGCTACAAGGAGCCTTGGATGACGCAGAACGCGATCTCCACCTATGGCGACATGTGGGTGATCAAGGACGCGCTCGAGAAAGCCGGCAAGGCTGACCGCGTTGCGGTGGCCGATGCGTTACGCTCCATGGATGCCGGTCCCTCCAGATATTACCCGCTTGGCGAAATCAAGTTCGATGAAAAGGGCCGCCGCGTCGGCGCCGGGATGACCATCGTGCAATGGCAATCCGGCGTACCGGTCACGGTATTCCCGCCGCAACTCGCGCTGTCCCAGCCGTTCTGGCCCAAAAACTAGCTGAAGATTGGAAACGACATGGACAAGGCGACATACGATCGAGGCATCCAGATCCGCAAGAGCGTGCTGGGGAACGAGTTCGTCGACAAGGCGATCGCATCGGCCGACGACTTCGATCGTCCGATGCAGGATCTCACGACGGAATATTGCTGGGGCTACGTCTGGGGCCGCGATGGCCTGACGCACAAAACCCGCAGTTTTCTCAACCTTGCGATGCTGTGCGCGTTGAACCGGCCGCAGGAACTCAAAACTCACGTGCGGGGCGCACTGACCAACGGCGCCACCCGCGAGGAGATACGCGAGGTGTTCATGCAGGTCGCGATCTATTGCGGCGTGCCGGCCGGCGTGGACGCTTTCCGTAACGCCAAGGAAGTGTTTGCCGAGTTGGACAATAAATAGCCGGGGAGCCCAAAGCGATGTTGAAGGGCAAATGGGCTCTCGTGACCGGGGCGACGGCGGGCTTGGGCCTGGCCGTGGCCGAAAGCCTTGCCGGCGCGGGAGCCAACATTGTCCTGCACGATCTGAACGAACCGGTGCAGACGCGAGATCGTCTTCACGCGCAATTCGGCGTCGAGGTGGTCAGCATTGCGGCCGACCTGTCGCAGCGCGCCGCCATAGAAGCGATGATGGCTGGCCTGCTCGGCCGCATCGGCGCGGTCGACATATTGGTGAACAATGCGGTGGTCCGGCATTTTTCACCGGTCGAACACTTCCCGCTGGAACGATGGGACGAAGCGCTCGCCGTCAATCTGTCGGCCCCGTTTCACCTGATCCGTCTCGCATTGCCCGGGATGAAAGAGCGACGCTGGGGCCGCATTATCAACATGGCTTCGATCTATTCGACCCGCGCCGTCGCGGACCGCATTGATTATGTGACCACCAAGACGGCCATCCTCGGCATGACCCGCGCTGTCGCGATCGAGACGACGAAATGCGGGATTACCTGCAACGCACTGTGCCCGGGCACGCTGCCCACGCCGGCCATTCAGGAAAAACTCGCAGGGATCGCGGCCGATACAGGCCGCACCGCCGACGAGACTACAACTGACTATCTGGCGACGCGTCAGCCGTCCGGACGATTTGTCGCCATGGCAGGCGTCGGCGCGATGGCTGCCTTCCTGTGCAGCCCGGCCGCGCAGGATATCACTGGTGCAACGCTGCCGATCGATGGGGGCTGGTCCATCGCATGAGCGTCATCGGCCGTCCCACTGAGGAGATCTACAATGACTGAAGCATCAAGCCGAAATGCCGTGGTAACCGGCGCCGCCGGCGGTATGGGTCGTGCGATCACGAAGGCGCTGGTCGAAAGTGGCCGACGGGTCGTTCTCGCCGACCGCGATCCGGCCTCCCTTCGTCAGTTCGCCGCGGAAATGGGTGACAACACTTTCCCGATCGAGCTCGATATTACCGACACCAAGGCCGTGGACCGCCTGCCCGACCTCATTCCCGACGCCTTCAAGCCCATCGACATCCTCGTAAACAATGCCGGTCACGACATCGGCGGCCGGACGCGCTTCGATGCCGGCGCGGCGGACGATTGGTCCGAGATCATACAGACCAATTTGATGGGCCTAATGCGGGTGACCCGTAGCCTTCTGCCCGACATGGTCAGACGCAACTCCGGCCACATCGTCAACATCAGCTCGATCAACGCCGTACGCATCGTTCCCGACATGGCGGCCTACAGCGCCAGCAAGGCGGGCGTGCACATGTTTACCGAAACGCTCCGGGGAGAGCTCGCGGAAACGGCGATCCGGGTAACAGAGATGCAGCCCGGCCTGACCAGGACCAACATCATCCTCACCCGCTATCGCGGCGACCGGGAGAAGGAAAAGGACTATTTCGACCAGTTCAAGATGGCGCTCGATCCGGCCGATATTGCCCGGTCGATCGTCTTTTCGTTGGACCAGCCGCCGCATGTTCAGATTGCGGAGATGATGATTCTGCCCGTAAATCGCTATTGAACCAATGCCGATACCAAGGCGGTAGACAATGGACAAACGCGGTGAATTGCAATTCACGCTCCGGATCGAGGACGTTCCGACCGTCCGGTCGATGGTCGCCCAAAAGCTGCGTGAAGCGATCATGGCCGGGACCCTGAAGCCGGGCCAGCGCCTTATCGAACGCGAACTTTGCGAGATGACCGGCGTGAGCCGCCCGTCCATTCGCGAGGCGCTTCGGCTGCTGGAGGCCGACGGCCTGGTCAACACGATCCCCCATCGCGGTCCCGTCGTCAGCACCATCAGTCTGGAGGAGGCAAAACAGCTCTACGCGGCCCGCGCCATTCTCGAGGGATTTGCCGGACGGGAATGTGCCCGCCTGCACGATCCCGCCGTCGTTCGCCGGATCGGCGATGCGCTCTCCAAATTGAAAGCCGCATTCGCCGATGGCGACTTGATGACGGCGCTCGAGGCCAAGACGGAATTCTACGCCGCGTTGATCGGCGGCTGTCAGAACGCCTTCATCGAACGAATGCTGAGGCCGCTGCACGACCGGATCACGCTGTTGCGGATTACCTCGATGTCGCAGCCAAAGCGCATCAACAAGAGCCTGCGCGAGGTCACCGCGATCTGGCGCGCAATCCAGAGCGGCGATCCTGATCTCGCCGAGCAATGCTGCGTCGATCATATCAAGGCGGCGGCGGTGGCCGCGCTCAGCATGATCGAGCAATCATCCGCGTCGAACGAAAAGGCAATCGCGGATGATTGACCCAGCGTTATTTCGATCAAACCGTTTCAAAGGGCCATAAGGCCAATAGGAACTTGCCATGAAGTTTGTAAAATGCGTTTTTCTGATGCTGTTATTGTCGCCCGTACTGCCGGCATTCGCCCAGGAATTCCCGAGCCGGCCGATCACGCTCGTCGTTCCCTTCTCGGCGGGCGGCCCAGGCGACGTAATTGCCCGCCTGCTCGGGACGTCGATGAGTGCGACGCTGAAGCAAGCACTCGTTATAGAAAATGTCGTGGGCGCCGGTGACACCCTCGGTACCAATCGCGTCGCCAAGGCCGCGCCTGACGGTTACACCCTGCTGCTGATGCATGTCGGCCAGGCAACCGCGCCCGCACTTTACGCCAAGCTACCCTTCGACCCCGTTGGCGACTTTGCGCCGATCGGTCTCGTCACCGACGTGCCGATGATCCTGGTGGCGCGCGCGAATTTTCCGGCCAAGGACCTGAAGGAACTCGTCTCCTATGTGCGGACCCAAGGCGACAAGGTCACCTATGGCAATGTCGGCCTCGGCTCCGCGTCACATCTCTGCGGTCTGTTGTTCATGAGCGCCATCGAAGCCAAGCTCACACCGATCTACTACAAGGGTGGCGGTCCCGCGCTGAACGATATCATCGCCGGCCACATCGACGTCTATTGCGATCCCGCCACCGGGCCGACGCCCTATATTCAGGCCGGCACCATCCCGGGTTACGCCATTACCAGCAAGAAGCGAGTGCCGACCCTGCCGAACGTACCGACGTCGGCCGAGGCTGGTGTGCCGAAATTCGACGTCACGACCTGGTATGGGCTGTACGCGCCACGCAATACGCCGAAGCCGATCGTCGACGCGCTTGTCGACGCCCTGCAAAGGGCGCTGAAGGACCCGCCCCTGGTCAGCCGCTTCGCCGAACTCAGCATGGCGCCCGTCGAGGAGGAGCGAGCGACGCCCGCGGCGCTCGAACGCTTTCTGAAGGCGGAAATCGATAAGTGGGATCGCATTATCAAGAATGCGGGCATTACCCCGCAGTAGAACCGGAAGGTGCGTCAGAACCGCGCGATGATCGTAAAAGATCGTTCGCCAGGATCAATAGAAGTAGACAGGACAGGAGGCACTGCGCACACTAAAGGCAAAAATAAATGCTGCCACGGCTCACATACAGGCTCGAAAGCGCAGCATCAAAAAGCAACAATGCAGTTAAGGGAGAGACAAAATGCGTCACGCGTTTGCCACCCTGGTGGCCAGTCTTGCTTTACTCATCACAGCTCCATCCGCTCCGGTAAGCGCTCAAGCCCCGCAGAAGCTTCGCTTCCAGGCGAGCTTTCCTACCTCAAGTCTGATCTTCGAAAACCTCAAGTTCTGGGCCGAACGCGTGAAGGCCATGTCCGGCGGACGCCTCGAGATCGAAGTGGCTCCGGCCGGCACCATCGTGCCCGCCTTCGAAGTGCTCGACGCCGTCCACAAGAAGGTGATCGACGGCGGTCACACGGCAGCAGCCTATTGGGTCGGCAAGCAGCGCGCTGCAACACTATTCGGCCCGGCGCCGGGTGGCCCGTTCGGCATGGACATGATGGATTACATGGGCTGGATCTATGACGGCGGTGGACTCGAGCTCTACCGCGAACTCTATCAGGACCAGCTCAAGCGCGATGTGATTCCGATTCCGATGACCGCGGTCGCCAACCAGGTATTGGGCTGGTTCAAGCGCCCGGTCGCGAGTTGGGAGGACCTCAAGGGCCGCAAGTGCCGCGAGACCGGCATCACCGCCGAGGTGTTCAGCAAGTCCGGCATGTCGCCCGTCAATATGCCGGGCGGCGAGATCGTGCCGGCCGGTGAGCGCGGCGTCATCGAGTGCGGCGAATGGGTCGGACCGGCCGAGGACATGAAGATCGGCTTCCAGTCGGTGTGGAAGCTCTACTACATGCCCTCCACGCACGAACCCGCAACCGTGCTCGAACTGCTGATCAACGCCGACGTCTGGAAGGGCCTCAAGCCCGACCTGCAGGAGATCATCAGGTCTGCCACTTGGGAAGCGACGTTTCGCTCGCAGACCATCATGAACAAGCTGAATGCCGAGGCGCTGAAGGATCTGCGCGAGAAGCACGGCGTCAAGATCGAGCGCACGCCGGAGGACATCCTCCGGAAGACGCTGGAAGCCTGGGACCAGATCGCCAAGGACGAGTCCGAAAAGAACCCGTTCTTCAAGAAGGTCTACGCGTCGCAGCGCGCCTATGCTGCGGAAGTCGTACCAGCGCGTCGTTTTGTTATCCCGCCTTACGCGGCCGGAGCCGACTATTACTGGCCCGAAAAGAAATGATCGATAGTTAGGGGCCGCGTGGACCACGGCCCCTTTTTTCCGTCGCCGGACAGGGATGGAGCCTCCATGCAAAACCTGCCTGCAAGCGAGCCCGCGCGTCAGCCGTCGGGGCGATACCTCGCCGTCATTCGCACCATTGACGGCATCACGCAGTGGTCCGCCTATCTGTTCGCCGTTCTCGTCATCCCGCTGATCGTTGCCAACGTGATCGAGGTGTTCATGCGCTATGCCATTAATTCCCCGACGTCGTGGGCGCTCGACACGACCACCATGTCGTTCGGCGCGCTGTTCATGCTAGGTGCGGCCTATACGCTGCTCAAGGGCGCGCATGTGCGCACTGACATGCTGTGGGAGAAATTCTCTGACCGCAAGAAGGGTATCATCGACAGCATCGCTTTCCTGCTGTTCTTCCTGCCATCGATGGCGATCCTGTTCGGGATTTCGATCGATGACTTCTTCTACTCTCTGTCGATCAATGAGAGATCGACTTCCGGGATCTGGCAGCCGGTGATCTGGCCGCTCCGGGCCGTGATCCCGCTCGCCGCGGCGCTGCTGTTCCTGCAGGGCATCTCCGAGGTGATGAAAAGCCTTTGGGCAGCCCGCACCGGCGAAATGCTGGTTCACCACGAGAAGATCGAAGTGTGAGACAGCAATGACCTTCAACGAATTCCTCGGCCTCGTCATGCTCTTCAGCATGATGGGCGTCATTTTCATCGGCTTCCCGATCTCCTTCACCCTGCTGTTCCTGGCGTTCATCTTCGGCACGATCGGCGTCGGCCCCGATCAGACCTTCTACCTCGCCTATCTTCAGGTCTGGGGCACCATGAAGGACGATATCCTTCCCGCCGTCCCGCTCTTCATCTTCATGGGCTACATGACGGAGCAGGCCGGCCTGATGGAACGCCTGTTCCTGGCGCTGCGCCATCTGCTCGCTCCCGTGCGCGGGGCGCTCTACCTCGCGGTGATCCTGACTGCGACCATCTTTGCCATGGCAACGGGCATCGTCGGCGCGGCCGTCACGGTGCTCGGCATCATGGCCGGCCCGATCATGATCAAGACAAACTATGATGCGAGACTGTCGTCGGGGGCGATCGCAGCCGGCGGTACGCTCGGGATCCTGATTCCTCCGAGCGTGATGCTGGTGGTGATGGGCCCGACCATCGGCGTGCCGGTGAACCTGCTCTACTCGGCCGCCTTCGGCCCGGGCTTCCTGCTCGCTGGCCTCTATATCGCCTACTGCATGGTGCGCAGCTTCATCAATCCGGCGCTCGGACCGCCGGTTCCGAAAGAAGAGCGGCTGGGCGATGCCTGGCTGGTCATCAAGGAGGTCCTGATCGGCATCCTGCCGCTGACGGCTTTGATCGGCTTTACCCTGGGCACCATCCTCGCAGGCATGGCCACGCCGACGGAAGCGGCTTCCTGCGGCGCCTTCGGTGCCACGCTGCTGGCATTGCTCTATCGCCGCCTCACCTTCGAGGCGCTCAAGAATGCCGCGGTCTCCACCATGGTGACTTCGAGCATGGTGCTGTTTCTCGTCGTGGCATCCAACGTGTTTGGCGCCGTCTTCACCAAGCTCGGTACTGCCAGCATCATCACCGACGCACTGGTCGGCCTGCCGCTACCCGATATGTGGAAGCTGGCATTGATCATGCTCCTGATCTTTGTGCTGGGCTGGCCGTTCGAATGGCCGGCGATCATTCTGGTGTTCCTGCCGATCTTCCTGCCGGTGGTCGAAAAGCTCAACTTCGGCATGAGCAAGCTCGATATGCTAATCTGGTTCGGAACGTTGGTAGCGGTCAACCTGCAGACAGCCTTTCTCAGTCCGCCCGTTGCGATGTCGGCCTACTACCTGAAGAACGTCGTGCCGCAGTGGAGCCTTTCGACGATCTACCGGGGCATGGCCGATTATATGGTGATCCAGATCCTGTGCCTGCTCGCCTTGATCATGTGGCCGCAGATCGCACTCTGGTTGCCAAACGCACTCAAGTAATGCTCGCACACGAGCCGACTGCGAGGCGTGCGGGCGGCAGCGCGCGATCAGCGCGGACCTGTGATAACGGCCCATTCCGCGAACTGGTGAGCCCAAGCGGATCGCACTCTCTCGACACACGCTAAAGCGCTCAGCGTGCTCACATTGGTTGTGTCTAGATTTTCTTTGATCTCTCGGTGCACACATCTTGCACACGCCGGCCTCTAACTGTTTGAAGGAACTAAACTCTCGTTCCAATCCATCATCGGCAAGTTTGAGCTAGGTCCGGCCAGCGGGAGCAAATCAAGTCCAACTCCCACGCCTCAACGACTGCCTTGCGCCGATTGTGTTGAAAAACTCGGTGTTGAAGCCGACCGTGATCGCTGATTCATTCCGTCCCGTCGTGGCGGGAGATCGAATCGATGATGGGTTCGCGGCAGGTTGATCAGGCGCCGCTGTTCTACGAATTCTCACTTGAGCGACATGTTCCGGCCGCTCACTTGCTGAGGGCGATCGACCGCTTTGTCGATTTGTCAGACGTTCGCAGACACCTGGCGCCATTTTATAGCTCTACTGGCCGACCTTCGATTGATCCTGAACTGCTCGTCCGGATGTTGCTGGTTGGCTACTGCTACGGCATTCGTTCGGAACGGCGGTTATGCGAGGAAGTTCACCTGAACCTCGCTTACCGCTGGTTCTGTCGGCTCGGCCTCGACGGCGAGGTGCCGGACCACTCGACGTTCTCCAAGAATAGGCATGGCCGCTTCCGTGACTGTGATCTGCTGCGAAAGCTGTTCGAGACCGTGGTCCGGCGCTGCATGCGTCATGGGGTTGTTGCTCAATCCGCGCTTTTGGGACAGACAGGGCCGACCAGCACCGACAGGAAGTAGCCGCTGCAGCCCAGACGCTCGGGCGCGAGCTGGTCGCGCAGGCGGCGACAACGGAAGCCGAGATTGAGGCGAGTTTTGCAGCGCTCGTTAGGGCGGGCGCTACCGCTCTAGTGGTGCAGAACGATCCATTTTTTGACAGTCAGCGCAACCAAATCGCGGCGCTCTCGTCCGCTCACCGGATGCCCGGCATTTTCCACATCCGGGAGTTTCCGGCGGCTGGCGGCTTAATGAGCTATGGCGCAAGCCTCTCCGATACTTACCGACAGGTCGGTGTATATGCCGGAAAGATTTTGCGCGGTGCCAAGCCAGATGACCTTCCGGTTCTGCGTCCGACAAGGTTCGAAATGGTCATCAACATGCAGACCGCCAAGACGCTTGGCCTTGCCGTACCGCAATCCATTCTCGTCGCATCGGACGAGTTGATCGAATGAAGACGGTTTCGCGGGTCCTTCCGACGACGTGAGGAACTGCCGTGACCGCGCGACCGCGACCGACGCGCGATCCCGATGCGCCTGCCGAGTTTGCGGTCGCGGTTTGGCTGTGCGAGATCGCTCCTCCACCGGGAGATTGAGCGGTCCTTAGCGAGCGTACGGCGGCCATTTCAAGGTTGGCTGGCTGACGCTGGACAACGACAAGGACCTGATCGCCGATCGCTGTGGACGATTCATCTCCGAGATTACGGGGACGCAGGATTAGGCGCCTCGCGGCCGCGAATGAACGCATGCTTGCCGGGTGCCGTCGCGATCCCGGCTATCGGCTACCTCGTCGCATGAGGCAGCCAAAGGGCGATCTGCGGGTCTTTAACCTAGCAA
>Ga0207704_10000897_pt1 | contig 13225 bp, 9 predicted proteins | sample KBSMisM12_FD_184308 | JGI IMG/M metagenome (GOLD analysis project Ga0207704, IMG submission 184308) | Miscanthus rhizosphere microbial communities from Kellogg Biological Station, Michigan, USA - KBS Miscanthus M1-2 (SPAdes) (version 2) | ecosystem: Host-associated > Plants > Roots > Rhizosphere...
GACATCGTGAATACGATTCTCTTCGAGGACCTGCACGACGTGGTTCTCGTCGGCCACAGTTATGGCGGCATGGTGATCACGGGCGTCGCTGACCGCGTACCGGAGCGGCTCAAGCAGATCATCTACCTCGACGCGTTTCTGCCCGAGAACGGCGAGGCGGTAAATCGTCCGGGTTTCGCTCTACCCGTGAAAGACGGCTTCGTACCGATGCCATGGAATCCCCCGCCAACTCCCCCGCCGCACCCGATGCCGCAACCCGCCAAGACGTTTAGCCAGCCGATCACGCTGAAGAACCAGGAGGCGGTCGCAAAGATTCCCACGACCTACATCCTCACGGTCGATGCCGGCAAGAAACGGCAGCCGTGCCGACGCCGTCAGCCATGCGCCGACGGCGCCGACATTCGCCACTACCAGCAGCGCCGCCATGATCGGCACGAGCCCGCCCCAGCCGATGCGCTGGGTCCCGGCGACGATCGTCTCCATGATGCCGCCGAGACTCGATACCTGTTCCGGCGGCAGGATGATCATGATCGCGAGCGCACCGAAGATGTAGCCGGTCATCACGAATGCACCGCCGAGGATCAGCGCCCTTGGCAGTTGCCGCTGGAAATCCTTCACTTCGCTGCGCAGGAACGCGGACGCTTCGGAACCGGACAGGGCGAACACGAGGCTGGTCCAGAACACCATCTCGCGCAGGTTTGTCTGCGGCACGAATGCCGACGGGTTGAACGTTGTCGCCGAACCGTAGCGCGACCACGCGATCGGTGCCAGCACGAAAAATATCAGCACCGGACCCCAGTTGCCGATGGCGCCCAGGTTGTGCAGCCACTTGCCGATGTGCAGGCCGATCACGTTGACCAGCGTCGCCACCCACATCGCGGTGACCGAGAAGCCGACGACGTAGACCGGATCCGCGGCGAGCGCCGCCGCATGGCTGCTGATCAGGTAGGCCGCGGCGCCGGCGGCGAACAGCAGGATGGAAGGGTAGTAGGGAAGATTGCTGGTCCAGTAGGTCCAGCCGGTCATGAAGCCGGCCCAGTCGCCGAGCGCGCGCTGGCTCCAGTGATAGATGCCGCCGTCGCCGTCGTTGAAACGCGACGACAGTTCGAGCACGGCTGCGAGCAGCGGCAGATAGAACGTCAGAAACGCGCCGATCCAGATCGTGATCGCCGAAGGGCCCGCGGCCGCCGCGGTGCCGATCCAGCGCACGCTGATGCCGGTGACGACGCAGAACATGACGAGGTCGCGCATGCCCATGGCCGCGCGTACGCGCGCCGGCCCGGAGACGTTGCCGTGCGGAGCCAGCTCGATGGTCTGTTCTGTTGGGATGATGTCAGCCCCTGTTGTTGACGGAAAAATAGATAGCTCGTCATTCTCACGACTGTCCGCGCACGCTCCGGCGCGCGCAGTCGCGGGAATGACGGAATTTATTTTATGTTCCTGAGTGCTCCCCTGACGCGTGCGCAGTCGGAACGTCCACGATATCTCCCAACCGCTGCGCAATGTACCGGCGAATGTCCAGGCTCGCGCTCTCCATCGGTGCATAGTAGCCGTGCGCGAAGCGGCGCGACGTCATGCCGCGCTGCACGCCTTCGACCACGGCCCAGTCCTGCAGATTGGTGATGTCCCAGAATTCGACCGCGTCCATCGGATTGAAATCGGGTCTGGCGATCTCGTTCGGATGAAACAGGAAATCGCAGACCACAGTGCTGTGTCCGACATCGCGTGGAAAGATCGTGAACGCGGCGACGTGGTCCATCGACAGCGAGATCATGAAATTCGGATAGATCAGCTCGCCCTTGTGCCTGACTCGCTCGTTGGCATCGAGCCCCGGAAACGGCGCCCGTTCAGTTTGTCCGCTGAATGTGAATGTCACCGCGCCTTCGCGATGCGGCACGCCTTCTTCCCAGTCGAGCGAGGCGCCACCGCCCTTGCGGAACGCCGGCACGACCTTGCACAGTTCCGGATGCACGCCGGCGCAGTGATAACACTCGTTGTAGTTTTCCAGGATCACCTTCCAGTTCGTCGCGACCTGGTAGACGATGCGGTGGCCGATGCGCAGGTCGGCCAGCGGGTAATTGCGCAAGCGCTGCATCGCCTCGCCGAACTGGCTTTGCAATGTGTGGCCGCGCGCCTTCGCGCCATCGGCATCCAGGTTGACGAAGATGAAGCCGCCCCAGGTGTCGAGCCCGGCCTGATGCAGGCCGAACTCGTGCTTGCGGCCTTCGAGCGCCTGTTCGAGATACGGCGCCGAACGCAGTGCGCCGTCGAGCCCATAGACCCACGAATGATACGGACAGCGGATCGTCGCGCCCTTGCAGCCGGCGGCCGGCACGCCGGCGTTGGCCGCGTCGACCTGGTCGCGCAACACCAGCGCACAGCCGCGGTGGCGGCACACATTGAAGAATGCGCGCAATGCGCCGTCGTCGCCGCGGACGATGAGGATGGATTCGCCGAGCACGTCGACGTCGAGATAGTCACCCGTCGCCGGCACGGATTCCTCGCGTCCGACCAGCACCCACTCGCGGGCGAAGATCCGCTCGCGTTCGGCGTCGAAGATCGCAGGCGACAGGTAGGCATCGCGCGGCAGCGTCGGCTCGAGCACGTGCATGGCTGGGGGCGATCGATCAGTCATGGAACCGGAATCCTCAGGTGGCGCATCCGCTGCGCAACGTACCAGGCAATGTGGGAGCTAAAAAAGGTTCGTCATCCCGGCGAAAGCCGGGATCCAGCTCTTCCTGGATCCGTCGAAGAGGCTGGATTATGCGCTGCTCCTGCAGCGCACTCCGGCCAGTTTCGCTGTTTCGCTCCGACATCCGGCAACCGTTCCTGCGTTGCGGCATCCAAGCCGTCGCCTGGCCTCGCAGTTCGGCTTTCGCCGGAATGACTGGCCGAATTGGTTCCAGTTCGTCCAAGTCTGGTCGCAGGATCAGCCCTAATTCAAGTCCTGCATCCACTGCGCCAGCTGCGAGACGCTCGGGCGATGGTTCGTCGCCCCTTGTGCCAAGCGGTGACTTCATTCGTGCCCCCGGACGCGGCAATCTGCGATGATTGCGTGGTGCAGGACACTCAGGGGGTGTTCGAAGAATGAGGCTGCTCGCCGAACTCACGCCGCACGGATGCGCGCGCCGCGACGACGCGCCCGGAGCGCAAGCCTTGAGCGGCAACGCATTCCTCGCCGAACTCAAAGCGCCGCAACGCCATCCGCATGGTGGGGCGTTGAAGTGCAAGCTCGAGTCGATCCAGGCGCGCTAGCGGACCTCGTTGCCTCGGAGTGCGACGCCTACGCCGAGAGCTTGACCCACCGAGTCCAAAGCTTGATCGATGAGCAAAAAAGCATCAACGTTGATGGATTCGGCTGGAAGCTTGCTGACAAGCGCTTTCGGAAGTGCTCCACGCTTCGGTACGACCAAGGCCGTGCCGTGAAGCCGAATCCGAATCTACACGATCGCCGACGTTGTGACTGCGTCGCCGTGCGCGCGGAAACTTGGTAGACGGCAGGGGCTGAATGGGGACATGTGCTGTGGGGAAGCCAACGAATCCGGACTGGACATCGTCGCGGCGATGCCCGGGAAGTGCGGTCCGGGCCTGCGCGTCCCCGTGCCTCGAAACACGTGTCAGTCCGGACCAAGACTCATGTCACCCAGGGTCAGAGTACGCTTTGAACCAATCACTTATGCAAAAAAGTGTACTTTGACCCATCTTTCGAAGCGATCCAGAGCAGGCACACTGCGACCGTGCCACGAGCGTCGCACGGCGTTGTCGCTGTCCTTGAGTCATGGAACTCTCCTTCAAGCAGCTCCAATTTATGTGGACGCTACAGAAGAGATGCAATTTTTCCTGCCTAGAAATTCACCGTTATGCTGGCGCGGTAGAATCGGCCTACCGTGTCGTACGTATAGACATCCGTATTGGCATTGGTCACGTTGGTCTGATACAGGAGCGGCGGCTGCTTGTCGAAAATGTTGTCGATGCCGACCTGCACGAACGCGTTGATCGGCTCGATGTGGTAGCCGAGCGACGCGTTGTGATACGTCACCGCGCCGGCGTGTAGCACCGGGCCGATGGGATTCGGATTGTAGGCATCGCTCAGGCTGCCTCCGCCCACGCCGGACGGGCCGAGGTCAGCATTGGCGTATCCGACCGTTATCGGGGCGATGTAGCGCGTGGTCCAATTGGCGCTGAACGGACCCATGTTCCAATCCAGAGTCGCCAGCGCTCGCACGCGCGCGAAGTTGCCATAGGTCTTGTCGTAGTGGCCTGCCAGATGCTGGGTAAATCCGCCCTGGCTGACGTTGTACTTTTCGACATAGGTACCATCGAAGCCGACGATGAAGTTGCCCCATGCTGTTGCCGGCAATCGGTAATGTGCGCCAACGTCGAATCCTTGATCGACCAGGTTTCCGGAATTGAATGGGGTTTCGGTCACGAACTTGATCGAACCGTCCGGACTGCGCACGATATTCCCGCATACCGGCCCCTGTGTGTTGAAGCACTGGTTCAAAATGGTCTGGGCGGTGTTGCTGCCGAAAACAATGAGATTATCCAGGAGAATGCGGTAGTAATCCGCATTGACCGACAGTCCCCGAAGCCAGTCCGGATCGTAGACAAAGCCGTAGTCGAAGGACTTGCCATTCTCGGGCAGCAGGGTGGTTCCGCTGCCTAGGCCGTGTTCGGCGGCGAACTGCGAGCCCATCGTGTACGCGGTCAACTGCGAGAATACCTGGGGCGGCACACTGATGCCTTGGCAGGCCTTGTTGCTGGCGAATTGCGGATTGCCCGCGCAAGGGTCGATCGCCGTCGGTGCGTCCGAGGTTGGTCCGGCGAAGAGGTTGGTCGGGGTCGGCGCGCGGAAAACCTTGGAGGCCGTCGCTCGCAGCAGCAGATCCTCTATCGGTCTGTACTCGATCGCGGCCTTCCAGTTGTTGGTGCTGCCGAAGTCGCTATATTTCGAATAGCGATCGCCCAGGTCCACATTCAGCGTATGCACGAAAGGCAATTCGTGCAGAATTGGAATCAGCAACTCGGCATAGGCTTCCTTCAGATTGAAACCGCCCTGAGCCGGAGACGTGCAAAGGGAACCGGGGCCTGCACAACTGATTGTCGGAATGCCGTTGTTCAAGGTGAAAGTTGAGTCGAGCAACGGATCGACCTGATAGTCCACATACTCCTTGCGATACGAAACGCCGAACGCGGCCTGTACGTCGCCCGCCGGCAGACTGAACAGCGACCCGTTAACCGAGGCGTCACCCTCCCTCATCTGATATAGATACGACAGGTATGGATTGATCTTGGCACTCTGCAGGATCGACTGCGTGGTTGGATCGGATAGGTTGAAGATGTCGATCGGCGTGCAGGAACCGGCACCGGGCGCCGTGGCGCAACTGAAATCGGGACGGATTGAAGCGAAATCGATGTAATTCTGTTGAATTTGCAGTTGATCGTTCTTGCCGTAGCTCAGGTGAGCATCCCAGTTCCAACTGGTGTCGCCGAAGGTCCCCTTCAGGCCGACATTGGCCAGTTCAGTGGTATCGGCAATTTTGAGGCCGCGATTACCAATCGTACTCAGGCGCAGGGTGATGTCGTCGCTTGAACCGAGCTGACCGAATTCCTGGCCGAACGGGTTGTAGTACTGGTTCGCCGGCACAACAAGGTTGTTTTGGGTCAAGTCGAAGGGATATGGCGCAAACTGGGCGTGTGCGACCATTTTGTGGTACACCAACTCGGCATAGGCCTCGACGCTGTCGGTGAGCCTGTAGCTTCCGAGCACAAACACGCTTGTGCGCTCGTTCGGCAACAAGTTGTAGTTGCCAACGGCCTGGAAGTTGAACCCGTCGGTTGTCGGGTTGTAGCAGCGGAAGTCGTTCTGTGTGGGCGGTGTGGTAAAGGCTGGCAGTTGGTTGCCGGAAACCGTGACCGAATTGCAGCCGAATTTCTCGATCAGCTGCGAACCGGCCGGGAAATGGAAGCGGCCGCCCGGCGTGCGCGACGAGCCGGCGTTCGTGTTGATGCCTGTGTTGTAGATGTATTGGGCATTGTGCGAGAACTTGCGGTTCGCCGCAAAAACCGGCTCCTGCTTGTCGTATTGCACGCCGAAAATGATGTTGCCCTTGTCGGTGGTCTGACCGATCAGCAGGTGGGCCGCATTTCGCTTGCCGTCATCCTTGTCCGAAATGCCGTAGTCGGCACCAAATTCCGCGCCCTGATAACTTGTCTTCGTGATGATGTTGACTACGCCGGCAATCGCATCGGAACCGTAAATCGGCGAAGCACCATCGTTCAAGACTTCGATGCGTTCAACGGCGGACACTGGAATGACGTTTAGGTCTTGCAGCTGAAACGGAATGCGGTGGCCGTTGAGAAGCAGCAGAGTGCGAGCCGAACCCAAGCCGCGCAACGAGACGCCGGCATTCCCTTGGGACCCGATTGCTGTTTTGTTTGAACCGTTGTTCACCGCCGGGTTCTGGGCGTTGCCAGCGATAGACGGCAACGCCTGGACGAGATCGCCAAGATTGACCTTGCCCGACGCCTGGATCTCGGCGCGGTCAATGGTGACAACCGGGTTCGCAGTTTCAATGTCCACACGGCGAATGTTGGACCCGGTTACGACGATGGTTTCGAGATTTTGCGTATTTTTAGTAGTGTCCTTGGTGGCGTTGCCAGTGTCCTGAGCAACAACAGGGAAGGTCAGAAATCCAAGAGCGAAGGTCGTACCTGCAAGCGAATACGTGCTGCGCAAAGCACGTGCAATTTCTTTTCTGAGCAAACTCGACATCTCTAGTTCTCCGGTAATCGGACAGAGCAACGATCTGGAACGCATCACGTGTCGACGTAATGTTAAAAAGTCGTGTTCGCAAAACCTTGTCTGTTTCAGCGAGATGGTTTTACCAACGCAGCGATTTGGTGACTCAATCAGTGCGGGCACTTGCTCGCCGCGGCTGCGAATCGGGCTTGCGAGAATGCTCGTTCATGCCACTCAAGGAGGACATGCAAGCACGCCACCCCGACTTCGGGTAGCGACGCATCGATTGCAGGCAGCTCACCTTGATGATTCGCGTGCCCGTGCCCCGGCCGCGGAGTACGCAACCCGAGCGACGAAAGAATTGGGCAAGAATCTCAAATTGCCGTGATTGGATGTAAGAGATTCATAGTGCGGCAGCTCTATAAGCGACAACAACTCACAGACCGGCACCGATCAGATATCCGCAATCACAGTTGCAAGGTAGGCACGAAAAAATGGCGGCCCCCAAGGTCCCGGCCCAGGGGCCGCCTCCTGATGCCCGTTGGAGAGGGCGGGAGAAGCTTGGAGTAAAACTGCTGTTCTGTGGTGTTGATATCCGTGAATTTTGGTACCAAGCGCTGCCTATTGCGTTTGCAAGTAGAGTGAAAGTTTCCAAATTCATCCAAGCGGAAATGGATAAAATTGAAAAATCACGACCCGACGACCGCCTGCGCAATGCAAACTGGATTGGCGCTAACGGCACGCTCCTCGCATTGAGCCGACTTTTCGGCCAGAGCGAATACCGTACGTGGAAATTCCACTGCCGTTCTGGCGAATCGATAGCGCGGTGACGCCGAAATACTTGTGAAACAGTCGGCTGAAAACACTGCGATTTTCAAAGCCGCTGGCGCGTGCAATTTCGGTTATCGCCAAGGGGGTCGTGTCCAGAAGACGGCGCGCACGCGTCAAGCGCTGAATCAGCAAGAAGGCATGTGGCGTTTCCTGATAAGCGTCGCGAAATAGACGAATGAAATGCCATTGAGAGTAATTCGCCATTTTCGCCAGTTCACTATCGTCAAGATCCAGATGGCAGTTTGCAGCAATGTAGTTGCGCACTCGTTGTAAGCGAACAAATACCAAGCGGCGCTGTGAGAAGGTCCTTCCCGGGCAACGGGAAATAGAACTTGCAAACCCCTCTTGTAAACCAACGGCCAAGTCAGTCGCGACACTTGCCGATAGATACGTATTACTGGCCGACGCCAGGCGCACCAAAGCAATTGTCCTTCTTCGAAATTCGTGCCCCGCAATGTGGCGCGCTGGCAAGAGCATTGGGTTGCCTGTGGGGAAGTCCATTGTGTCGCAAAGAGCAGCGCGCCACGCACATGAGGTACCGACCAGACTCGCCCATAGCGAATTACCACGACCACTCGCGCAGACCCTGCTCTCGGGCTCGGTAACGAGGATTTCTCTCGGCGTCACCATTGAGTCACCAGCAGCACTCTGCAGATGCAAGCGGCCGCGAATCGGCATCCATATGCCCGCAGCTTCGCCATCAATTTTGAGTAAGCAACCTCGACCGCCGCCGATCACGAGTGCGAGGTGTTCATCTGTGCCTTTGCCCGGCGGAGCCATTGAAAGGTTGAGGCTCGAACCGTTATCCAGACGGTGGGTTAGAATCTGCAACATGGCGCAAGCTCGTTTAGCTCGGTTTTTTGTTTGTCGTCGTCATTGCGAGTCGCCATGACGATCAAGATCACTCACGTCACGCCGTCGCTTTGAGATGCACTAAAGTCCACCACTCCACGCACGCGGGTCAACGAAAATTCTGCGAGCGGCGCGAATTCATCGTTGAATGGGCTTGCCACCCTGTGCGCGCTGATGCAGGCTGCGCATCATGAATATTCCGCGAATCAGCACGCTCGGGCTCGCCACTGTCATCCTGTGGGTGGTGGGTTACGCCATGTGGTTGCCAAATTTCGTTTTCGAACCGATTCCGTTCCAGCTGGATCATTCACTGCGCGGCCTCGCGGTATTCACGCTCGGCGCCCTGCTGAGCTTCGCCATCGGCCGCATGTTGAACAAGCTGGAGGGCCGTGCCGATGTGAGGACTCTGACGGGCGTAGTCGCGGCCACCGTATTTACCGCCACGGCCATCGTTGCTTTTTTCGAAGTACTCGTCATGCACGTGATCGCTCCGCGCTGGGGTGGTCCTACGTGGACGAACTTCCTTGAACAGATACCGATGGCTTGGATCTTCGTCGCGTGGATGTTGTTGTACTTCGCCCTTCTTGCGGATTCCAAGCGCCGCGATCGCGAGGTCAGGTTGGCGCAAGCCGTCACCACCGCCATCGACGCCCAGCATCGACTGCTTGTGCAGCAAATCAACCCGCATTTTCTGTTCAATGCGCTCAATACGGTGTATGCGCTCGTCGTGGATGGCGATGACACGCGCGCTCGGCGCTGTCTGCTGGCTTTGTCCGCGTTCCTTCGTCGCTCCATCGACCCCGACGCACCACGCGAGGTACCGTTGTCGGACGAGCTCGCTTCGATAAGCAATTATCTCGAGATCGAACTTACCCGCTTCGGCGAGCGTCTTCATCTCGACGAATCGATCCCGCCCGGTCTTCTCGACTGCCGCGTGCCGGCTCTTATCCTGCAACCGCTCGTGGAAAATTGCGTCAAACACGGACTCACCGGTCACACAAGGCAGATGACGATCAGGTTGTCGGCCTCGCTCGAACACGACAAACTGGTGCTGAGCGTCGAGGATGATGGTCGTTCGCCCCCACAAGATGAAGCATGGTCATTTGGCGTCGGCCTGAACAACGTGAGGCAGCGCCTGCAATTGCTGCATGGCAACGCCGCAAAGTTCACGGCCTACGCCCGGCCCGGTGGCGGTTTCATTTCACGCGTGCACCTGCCAAAGGCATGAACGGCTCCCTGCGCGCGCTGATCGTCGATGACGAGCCGCCGGCGCGCCGTGTGCTGACGCGGCTGCTCGCAGGGATTCCCGGCATAGAGGTGGCAGGCACGGCAGCGAACGGAATGGAAGCGCTCGCTGCCTTGGCCCGCGGCGATATCGACGTGCTCTTTCTCGACATAGAGATGCCGGTGCTGGCGGGCATGGAACTGGCCACCCGACTGCATCCCGCGCCAACGCCGGCAGTCATCTTCGTGACCGCATGGCCGCAGTATGCCGTCGCCGCGTTTGACGTGGATGCCGCCGATTACGTGTTGAAGCCGGTCGATCCCGTGCGCCTGGCGGCCGCGGTCGCACGCGCGCGAGAACGGTTGACGAAGCAGGGGCTGGACGCTTCGTTGCGTGTCCTGCGCTCGCGGCAGCCAGCGGAAAACTTGCTCGATCATGTGTGGGTGGAACTCGGCGGCGCGCGCTTACGTCTGTCACTCGCCGACATTGAATGGTTTGCCGCCGATGGCGACTACGTGTGCGCGCACACAGCTGAGCGCGGCTATTTGATGCGCGCTTCGCTTAACGCGTTGGAGAGCACGCTTCCGACGGCCCGCTTCCTGCGTATCCACCGTTCGACTATCGTCAAAGTCGAGGCGGTGTCGCGTGTCGTCTCAAACAATGGTCAGTTGTCGCTGATCACATGCTCTGGCGCAACACTACATGTGGGAAGGCGTGCCCGTCGACGAGTGCGACAGAGCCTCGATCAGTTTTCTTCTTGTTGACGGTTCCACCGGACGGCGATTCCGCACATGCCGGCCAGCGTTGCGCAATCATGTTGTCAGAGTGCGGCACCTTGGCGCCGTTGTCCTCGTCCGCTTGGCGGCAAGTTTCATGTAGACGCGTCCGGCGGCTTATCTGCGTGAGCGTCAATCATCGCGTCAGAGTGACTTTACGTGGATGAAGCAACCAGACGAAGGCACTCTGGAGCACCCCCTATTTCTCGGACTGGAAAACCGGGTCAGCGTCGCCGTTTCGGTTACGCCGAAAGCGAAATTGTACTTTGACCCGGGTTTCCGGCTAGTCCGCAACCGGGGTCGCACCGACTTGGGAAAAGAACACTTCGCCAGCTCCCTGCTGAAAGAATCCTGGGCGTGATGGATGGCATGCATGCCGGAAATGCAGGAGCAATTTCCGGCTAGGATTTCGGCGAACTCGCCTGCGCATTCCGACACGGCGATCGAATCGCCTCGCTCGCGACTGCGTGCGGCAGCGGATGACTCACTCGAACGCATTCGCAAAAATTCGATCCACAATCAGGCACGAAGGCGAAACCCCATTGGTCAGGTTGGTCACACTGACGTTGCTCGCGCTGTTGGTGAAAGCCGCTGGCTGCGGACCGCAGTTCGCGTTTTACTGGCCAGGTGCGTTGGTGACTCTCACGGTGACCGTGCACGAGGACTCCCCGTCAGATACCTGAAGATTGAAAATCGATATCGTGGTCCCTCCGCCGTTGGCGATCGTAGCCGCCGCGGCGTTGACACAAGTCCCGCTGACCGACGGCGGATTGGCGACGCGCAGCCCGGTCGGCAGCGTGTCCATGATCCCGAGGTCGCCGCGGGCCATGGAACCGGCAGGGTTCGTGACCGTGAATCGCAGTTCCGTGGTGCCGCCCGCACCGATGATTGTCGGGACGAACGCTTTCTGCAGCGTGGCGCCCATGGCCGGCGCCGAAATGCAGCCCAGGATCGCGCCCGCCAGGCCCGGGAGGCCCAATCGGGTGCCGGCAGCGATCGATGCTGAGTACTTTGCCATGGGAGGCAATTCTGTCCCCTTTTCGCTGCTGATTCCACGATGTGTGAGGGCGAGACCGCGTTGGCCTGCAACAGAAGAGGGACGGATGCGATGGACCACCCTCGAGAAACGGTGTCAGAGCGCCTTTTTCAAGGAACGCCTGCGCCAGAAGGCACTCTGACCCCATTCATCTAACTCCGTTCGCGTTGAGCGTAGCTCGCGCAGCGAGCGAAGTCGAAACGCCAGTGCCCTTCGACTTCGCGCCTTCAGCGCTACGCTCAGGGCGAACGGATTTCAAACTGGACACTACCCGCCAATTCGATACCTTGCTCAAGTGCTCCATATCGAAAGTTGGTTCTCCAACTCCTGCCGCGGCTGCCGATCCCGCTGCGCAGCACCGGAGATGAGGCGCCTGACGTTGCTCGGCCAGATGAGCAAAGACTTCGTGTCATGCGTTTTCGCGCGAGGCCTGACCAAAGATATGTGACGACAGTCTTCTGAACACTGCTCGCCATCGTCGGAACAACCAATGACCGGGTGTGTATGCAGCAGTGAATGGGACAAGGCTGCTCGCGCGATCCGGTTTTTTCTTGCCCGACGGAATCTCGCCAATGATCGATTCGATTGAGCGGCCAGCCATGCTGCGGTGCCGGTCCGCGCTGGACCTGCTGCGTTCCCGGTTCGGCATTGCCCTGGTCGCCGCGCTCGCAACGTGCGTGATGCTTCTCACGCCTGCCACGCGTGCGGTCGCACAAGACATCCGGCAAGCCGAAGCCGGCGTTGTCAGAAGCGGAGCCCTGCCCAGCGTTGCACCGGTCGTATTCAACGGCGACGTGCGCCAGCTGCCGCCGGCCCGCGGCCCGGTCAATCCTCATCATTGGAACGAGAACGAAGGACCGCCGTTGACTCCGCAGATGGCGGCCCCTGCGGCGCCGAGCCGGCGCACCGTCGACGAGGCGCCAAACCTGGCACTGGCTGCAATGCCTTCGCCGATGCAGAGCTTTGCAGGGCTGAGCTTCAACGATACGATCGCCGGCGGGCGGGCAGGTGCCGGCTATCCGCCCGACACGAACGGCGACGTCGGACCGAATCACTACATCCAGGCGGTCAACGACTCCTACGCGATATACAGCAAGACCGGCACGTTGCTCGCTGCGTTCACTGAGAACGCGCTGTGGCTCGGCGCCAACAGCGGCACGCCGTGCGATGCGAACAATTTCGGCGACCCGGTCGTCGTCTACGACGCACTGGCCGATCGCTGGATCCTGACCAATTTTGCCTTCGCGAACAGCACGACCGGACCGTTCTTTCAGTGTTTTGCCGTTTCCAGGAGCGGCGACCCGGTCACAGGCGGCTGGTTTCTATACGCGGTGCGCATGGATGCCGGCGGCAGCGGACCGGCGTCAGGAACGCTGAACGACTACCCGAAGTTCGGCATCTGGACCGACTGCCTGTACATGTCGGCCAACGAATTCAAAGGCAACACGTACACGGGATCCGCGTTTGCCTCGTTCGAGCGCAGCAGCCTGTATGCCGGCGCCACGCTCGACGCCACGAACAGCTCGATCGGAATCGTCCCGTTCAGCAATCAGTCCGGCGGACCGTTCACGATGTTGCCGAGCAACCTGCTCGGCACGAGCACCGATTCGCTGCCGCCGGCTGGCCGGCCGAATTTCTATGTGTCCGAGGCGTTGAGCGGCACCGACTTCGAAGTGCGCAAGTTCACGCCGGGTCAGAATGGCGGCCACAGTTGCGGCGCGGGCGGCACGATGAGCGCGGCCACGCTCGTGCCGCATGCCACG
>Ga0207704_10000900_pt1 | contig 13187 bp, 11 predicted proteins | sample KBSMisM12_FD_184308 | JGI IMG/M metagenome (GOLD analysis project Ga0207704, IMG submission 184308) | Miscanthus rhizosphere microbial communities from Kellogg Biological Station, Michigan, USA - KBS Miscanthus M1-2 (SPAdes) (version 2) | ecosystem: Host-associated > Plants > Roots >...
TGGAAATCCCCTCGAGACTCTGGGCGCGACCCTATTGGGTCAGGCGGCCGAGGTCACGGGGCCGGCTTGAACAGGACGGCGGCGCGCCACTCGCGCATGAAGAGGATGGATACGAGAACGCCGGCCATCGGCCCCACCGCGGCGCCGAAGACCTCCAGCAGCGGCGGCGCCAGATGCAGCCAGGACAAGGCCGCGAGCCCCAGATAGCTCGGCACGCCGAAGTAGAGGAACGTGTAGGGCCCGCCGAACCGGCCGATCCGCGGCAGGTGCGCCAGCAGCGCCTCGCGCGTCGCCAGTCGGACGTTGAGGTTCACCGCACAAAGGGCGAGCAGGGAGTAGGCGGCGGCCCAGAAGAAGTAGGGCGCGGCGTCATGCCTGCCGGTCGCGGCGTTCAGCGGGATGCTGACCAACACCAGTATGGCGTCCAGCGTGTCCCAGATCGTCGGCATCCGCTTCCGCAGCAGGCCCAGGTGCGAATAGGTGATCCAGGCCGACAGCGCCACGAGCGTGTTGCCGACAATCTGGAACCACGTCCGCCAGGTCTCCAGCGTCAGCGGCCACAGCACCATCCGGGCATGCACCTGACCGATCAGGTCGGCGAGCACCAGCCCGACCAGGACGCTGACGAGCGTGAGATAGAGCGACGAGAACTGCCGGCTAACGCGTGTCTCAAGGTCCTCGTCCATCTGCGCCCCCGCCCGTCCCGCGCCGAGACTAGGGGTTCAGACGGCGGCGGTCACCCGGTCGGGATGGCGCACAAAGCTGTCGAGGTCGGCCAGCGTGCGTCGCCAGCCCCCGGCCATCGCCGGCGTCCAGTCCGCCCCGCACGTCTCCTGCACCACCTCGGCGACCAGGCCGAAGAAGGTGGCGAATACGTCGGGCGGCACGTCGTAGCCGGCGTGGGTCACGACCTCGGTCGAGATCAGGTGGTCGGCGAACTGCCGCGCGCGGATGAAGTCGAGGATCGCCTCGAACACCCGCATCAGCATCTCGCCCTTGATGGTGTCGTTGTCGTCGCGCCAGAACAGCGCCTGCATCTCCGGCTGCCGCTCGAAGAGGCGGCCGTAGACCACCGGCGTAAGGTCCCCGCCCCGCTCGCCCGCGATCTCCAGGCTGCGCTCGATCGCCTCGGCGTCGGCGGGGTCGGTCCGCATCGTCAGGTCCGGTAGGGGATCACCACCGGCAGCTTTTCGTAGCCGTGCACGAAGGCCGACCAGTTGAGGACCGGCTCGCCCACCACCTTGATCTCGGGGAACCGCTTCAGGATTTCTTCCCAGATGAGGGTCAGCTGCATCTCGGCTACGCGGTTGCCGACGCAGCGGTGGATGCCGAAGCCGAAGCTCATGTGCTGGCGGGGCCGTTCGCGGTCGATGATGAAGTCGTTCGGCCGCTCGATCATCTCCTCGTCGCGGTTGCCCGAGATGTACCACATGACCACCCGGTCGCCCTTCTTGATGGTCTTGCCGCCAACCTCGACGTCGCGCGTCGCCACCCGGCTCATGTGGGCCAGCGGGGTCTGGTAGCGGATGGTCTCGGAGATCATCGGCAGGATCAGGTCCGGATTTGCCCTGAGCTTCGCGTACTGATCCGGGTTGCGGTTCAGGTGCACGACGCTGCCGGAGATCGTGTTGCGTGTGGTGTCGTTGCCGCCGACGATCAGCAGGATCACGTTGCCCTGGTAGGTCTCCACCGACATGTCCCGGGTCGCCGGGTTGTGCGCCAGCATCGAAATCAGGTCGTTGGCGGGCGGGGCGTTGACACGTTGGTTCCAGAGCTCGGTGAAGGCGCCGAAGCACTCGAACATCGCCGCGCCCTTCTGCTCCCAACTCTCCACCGGCCCGTGGCCCGGCAGGTTCATCACCATGTCCGACCACCAGGTCAGCTTGCGGCGCTTCTCGAACGGGAAGTCGAACAGGGTCGCCAGCGTCATCGCCGTCAGTTCCTTCGACACCAGGTCGACCCAGTCGAACTCCTGGCCGATCGGCAGCGAGTCGAGGATCTGCCCGGCGCGCTCGCGCACCAGGGGCGCCATGGTCTGCAGGTTGCCCGGCGCCAGCGTTGGGCTCACCGCCTTGCGGGCCGGGCCATGGTCCGGCTCGTCCATGGTGATGAAGCCGGCGTTGGCGCGCCGCCGCTCGCCCATCACCCGCTCCTGCTCGGCCACCATTTCCAGGTTGGCCAGGCCGATGCCCTCCGCCGAGGAGAAGGCGCCATGGTCGGTGTCCACCGCCATGATGTCGTTCCACTTGGTGATCGACCAGTAGGGGCCGTACTCGCTCTCGGGCGTGAAGTGGATCGGATCCTCGCGGCGCAGGCGCTCGAACACCGGCCAGATGGTGTCGTTGTAGAAGCGGTCCACCTTGGCCGGATTCAGCTTCTCCAGCGGCGTGGCGGCGATCTCGGCGGCCGTCTCGGAGGCGGGGGCTTTCACGGCGATGTTCATGGCGTCGCTCCTCGGTCTCGCCCCAGTCAGGGCCTTCGAATGGCATTCGACAAGGGGGACTCGCTGCGTCCGCGCAGGGCCGGGGCCACGATGGCCGCCAGGCCGGCGGCGATGACCTTGGCGCCGGCCGGGTTCGGGTGCACGCCGTCCGGCTGGCGCAGCTCGGGGCCGACGCCCGCGAACAGGTCGGGATAGAGCGCGACCTGGTTGGCCTCGGCGACCTGCCGATGGACCTCGCCCCGCGCGCCGGCGCCCAGCCCCGCGATCACCACGGTGACGCCGCGATCCTTCAGCTGCTTGACGATGGCGTCGAGGCTGTCGCGGGTCAGGCTTTCGGGGAACCCCAGCCGGCGGTCGTTGCCGCCGAACTCCACGATGCAGAGGGTCGTGTCCTTGCGCACCGATCCGCTGAGCCGGGCCAGCCCGCCGGCCGAACTGTCGCCCGGCACGCCGGCGTTGCGCACGACCGCGGCGACCCCAAGGCCCGCCAGCGCCGCCTGCAGCTGGCTCGCCAGCCCGTCGGCGGGCGCCAGGCCGTAGCCGGCCGCGATGGAGTCCCCGAAGAGGGTGACGATCGCCGGTCCCTGCGCGCTCGCGGCCGGACCGGCCACCGCGGCGGCGAACAGGGCCAGGACCAGGGTTCGTCGCCGGCCGTCGATCATCTGCGGCCCTCCGGATCGCGCCTCGACCGCGCTATCTAGCGGCCACCTCCCGCGGGCGAGGCCGGCGCGTCCGTCGAGGCTTGCTCTCGACGCTGGCCGAGCATCTTGGTCCCGGCGGCCAGTTCGTCCTTGTCCAGGACCCCGTCATGGTTGGTGTCGAGCTGGTCGAAGCGCGGCAGCAGCGTCTTGCCGATCAGGCCCTTCAGCTCCGACTTCTGGATCTTGCCGTCCATGTTGGCGTCGACGTTGCCCAGCAGCCGCCCGTCCTGGAGGTCCTTGTCGTACTTGACCAGGTGCGACGAGGTCTCGTCCATCCAGCGGTAGCGCAGGCGGGTGAAGAACATCTCCTCCCAGGACTGCGGACCCCAGATGATGGTCTTGCTCGGATCGGGGTTGGCCGGGTTGGTCTTGGAGTTGTCGTACCAGTAGTGCGCGATCAGCTTCGCGCCGGCCGGAACCGCGACGGGCTCGGCGAAGGTGTAGTAGCGCTGCCAGCCGAACGTATAGCGCGGCAGGGAGAGCAGCAGCTTCTCGGAGCCGTCCTTGTAGCGGATCCACAGGTCCGACGCCGTCCCGCGGTAGTGGGCGTGGATGAACGCCGAATAGAGCAGCGCGTCGTGCGGGAACGCCATGTAGGCGACCTCTTCATGGAAGGGGTCGTTCGGTGGGATCTCGATTCCGTTGTTGGTGAGATCCATGGTGTGCATCACCAGGCCCGGCTTCTCGCTGTCCTTGTAGTAGTAGAAGGCCAGCCTGGTGTGGTCGGTCGTCTCCTTGCCGAAGGGCGTGTAGTGGTTCTGGAACCCGATGGCGCCGCCAGGCGGGATCCAGGTGCCGGCGTTCCTCGGCGCCACCTCGCTCTCGAAACCGACCGCATAGGTGCCGACCGAGGCGCCCCACTTGTTCTCGAAGGCCGGCTGGCCCGCCTTGGGAACCTCGGTCATCAGGCCGGTCAGCACGTGGTGCACGCCCGCGCGCGATTCGACCTTGATGGTGGCCGCCCGCAGCCACTTGCCCTCCGTGCCCGGATTGGCCACCCAGGGATGCTGGTAGTCGACGACCCCTGAGGCGGGGATCTTGTAGGCGGGAATGTCGAGGACCACGTCGGGCTTGCCGAGCGGCCACTCCGCCGCGACCAGATGCTTGGCGCCCAGGGGGTCCTTGCCTTCGCCGCGCGGCGCCCCGTTCTCGATCCAGTGGACGAGGGTCTTGGTCTCCTCGGCCGACAATCCCCGGTCGTCGGAGAACTTCCCGACGTGCGGATCGGCGTCGTACGGCGGCATGCGGTGGGCCCGGATCGCCTCGCGGATCATCGGCGCGAAGCCCTTCACCGACGTGTAGTCCTTCATGGCGAAGGGGCCGATGCCGCCCTCCTCGTGGCAGGCGACGCAGCGGGCTTCCAGGATCGGGGCGACGTCCTTGACGTAGGTTATCTGCGGCTTGCGGGCGGGGAAGGCGATCGCGGCGCCCTTGCCCGGCCCGCCGGACGCGACGGTCACGGGCTGGCCGGCCGTGAGCGCCTGCAGCGCCTGGCCGGCGCCTGCGTCGGAAAGCGCCCCGCGCCAGGCGATCGTCCACGTCCGGGGATCGATCACCACCACCTCGCCCGAGCGGGTGACGCCCAGGCTCTCTGACACCAGCTGATAGCTGTCCATCAGGACCGGCGTGTCGAAGCCCGCCGCCTTGGCCTCGGCCTGGATCGCCTCGCGGCTGTCCTTGAGGTTCGGGTTCAGCAGCAGGAACTGGACGCCCTTGTCGGCGTAGGCGGCCTTCAGCGCCTTCAGCGCGCCGACCTGGCCGCGCAGGGCGGCGTCGCCGTTCGACTGCGTGATCAGCACGACCGCCTTGCGGTCGGACATTCGGTGCAGCTCGTGGGCCCGCAGGTCGGCGTCGACCAGCAGGAAATTGTCGACGCGGGTCGCCCGCGACGCCGTCTCCGCCGCCGCCGCGGCGCTGGCCGGCTGCAAGGCGCCAGGCGCCGCCGCAAAGCCGTAGACCAGGAGCGCGCTCGCGACCGCGCCTGTGACCCCCCATCGCGCAGACATCATCACCCCATCTCCCGAAGAACTCTGCCCGCTGGAATCAGCAGCCATCGAATGACGTTCGGCAACCGGAAAATTCGAGGCGATTGGCCCCGGCGCCCCGGCGCACGCGTGACTTCGGGCTTTCCAAGACCTCAGGGAATCCCGATATTTCCCCGGAGGAAGGAACCTGCGTCGGCATGGATCTGAGGCTGAAGAAATCGGCTCACGAGGTCGGCGGGCTCCGGGCCAAGGCCTTGGCGGCCGCCTCGGACATCCTCGCCGAACGCGGCGTCGAAGAGCTGAACCTGCGGGCCATCGCCGACAGCGCCGGCATCGGCATCTCCTCGATGTACCACTACTTCGCCAGCAAGGAGGACCTGCTCCTCAGCCTGGCGGTCGTGGGCTTCGACGAACTCCAGGCCAGCATCCTGCAGAACCGGGCCGACCCGGCGATGCCGACGCCGCTGGCCGCGGGCGCGCGCGCCTTCTTCGGCCTGGCGGAGGCCAAGCCCGCCCTGTTCTCGCTGATGTTCGACCCGCGGCTGCTGGCCCGCCACGAGGCCCTGCGCGAGGCCGAGGACAAGACGCTCACGGTGTTCCAGTCGACAGTCGAGGCCGACGCCCGCTTCCCGTCCGACAAGAAGGCCAACGTCGCCTTCGCGCTCTGGGCGCTGGGCCGCGGGATCGCCTCGATCATGTCCTCGCAGCCGGACGGCCGCCTGCCGCCCGATCTCGCCGACCGCCTGTGGCCGGGCGTGACCTTCCTGGTGAACCACCCCTCCGAATAGGAAGCTTTTCGAACGCCATTCGAGGGCGCAGATTCGGGGCCGCAATCTGTGGGATCCTCGCCATGAAGACCATCGGCCTCATCTCCGCTCTCGCCCTCGGCGCCGCGGCGCCGCTCGCGGCTTCTGCTGAGGGCGCCTACAAGGCGCCGCGCACCGCCGCCGGCCAGCCCGACATCGGCGGCTACTGGTCCAACGCGACGCTGACGCCGATGCAGCGCGACAGCAAGCTGGGCGACCGGCTCGTCTACACGCCCGCCGAGGCCCAGGCCCTGGAGGCCGACGAGGCCCACCAGGTCGAGGTGGGCAACAAGAAGACCGACCCCAACGCCCCGGTGAATGCGCCGAACGGGCTGGAGCTGAAGCCGTCGTTCCTGGCGGCCGGCGGCGATGTCGGCGGCTACAACCGCGGCTGGCTGGATCCCGGCCACAGCGTGATGCGGGTGGGCGGCCAGCCGCGCACCTCGCTGCTCACCACCAAGGACGGCCACGTCCCGGCGCGCAAATCCGCCGCGGCCAGCACCACGGGCTACTACTCCGGCGGCGGCGAGGGCAGCCGCGATCCGCTGGGCAGCTACGACAATGTGGAGAACCGGCCGCTCAGCGAGCGCTGCATCATGTTCGGAGGCAATGTCGGCCCGCCGATGCTGCCCAACGGCTTCTACAACAACAACTACAACCTCGTGCAGACGCCGGACGCCGTGGCGATCCAGGTCGAGATGGTCCACGACGTGCGCATCGTGCGGCTGAACGCCCAGCACCGGACCGACGACGTGCGGCCCTGGTTCGGCGACAGCGTCGGCCACTGGGAGGGCGATACGCTGGTGGTCGAGACCAACCACATCCCGCAGAAGCAGGCCTTCCAGGGCGCCTGGAAGGACCTGACGATCACCGAGCGGTTCACCCGCACCGCCAAGGATCGGCTGCGCTACTCGTTCACGGTCAGCTCCCCCAGCTCGTGGGACGCGCCGTGGGGCGGCGAGTACGAATTCTCGCCCCTGAAGGGCATCGTCTACGAATACGCCTGCAACGAGGGCAACTACGCGCTCCCCGGCATCCTGGCCGGCGCCCGCAACGCCGAACGCGACCGCGCCGCCGGCTCGAAGGGCGGCCACTAGCCCTACTTCGCCAAGGCGAACACCACGATGGCCGGATCGCTCTTGGGGGCCGGCGCGTCCTTGCCGTGCGCCTTGCGGAACGCCTGGTAGCTCCGGCTCAGGTCGTTGATGTGGTTGTTGCGCAGGCCCGTGACGAGGGCGACGTACTGCACCCCGCCCACCGCGTAGGTGATCACGCTGGAGCTCGGGAAGTCGCCCAGCGGCGCGCGCCACAAGACCTTGCCGTCGCGGTCGTCGAGCGCCTGCAGCGCCGGATCGAGGTCGCCGGCGAACACCACCCCGCCAGCCGTGGCCAGCACCGAGGTCGACACCGGCGCCGCCTGCTCGTGGCGCCAGGAGAGCTTGCGGCCGCCGAGGTCCATGGCCTGCAACCGGCCCATGTCGCCGCTGGCCGTCGCGTCGGGGTGCTCGGCGCCGGTCAGGCCGACGCCGGAGCTGAGCAGCTTGTAGCCCGTCGGTCCGAACGTGTGGCACCACTGGGTGATCGGCACGTACAGCAGGCCCGTGCCCGGGCTGAACGACGTCGCCGGCCACGACCGCGCGCCCGACACGCTGGGGCAGATCAGGGTCGACTTCGTCGGATCGGGCCAGCGCTGCGGATCGGTGGTCTTGGCCCCGGTCTTCGGATCGATGGCGGTGATGACGTTCTGGGTGCCTGAGTCGATCGAGAACAGGTAGGCGCCGGTCTTCGCGTCCAGCGCGTCCAGGATGCCCATCTTGCCGATGGTCATCACCACCCGGCGCTCGCGCCCGGCGACCTTCAGCGTCACCAGCTGGCGCTCGAACACCCAGTCGAGGTCCCACTGGTCATTGCTGAGGTGCTGGTAGTGCCAGACCAGCTTGCCGGTGTCCGGATCCAGCGCGAGCGTGCTGTCGGTGTAGAGCGAGTCCCGCGTGGTCCCGGCGACGCCCGAGGCCTTGTTCAACGGACCCGTGTCGTAGGTCTGGCCGACGCCGAAGTAGACCAGGTGGAGCGCCGGCTCAAAGCTGCCCTGGTCCCAGACCGAGGCGCCGCTGCGCTTGGCCAGTGGCAGGCCGTTCCAGCTGTCGCCGCCGGGCTCGCCAGGCCGGGCGATCGTGTGGAAGCGCCAGACCTCGCGGCCGGTGGCGATGTCCAGGCCGACGATGAAGCCGCCGCCCGGCGCGCCGCTGCCGGTGACGCCCTGGATCAGCTTGTCGCCCACCACCAGCGGGGCGCTGCGCAGCTGGAAGTCGGTGCGCTTGGTCGCCGGCGCCTCGATCGGGATCTCGTGGTCCCAGACTTGCGCGCCGGTCCGGGCGTCCAGCGCGATGACGTGCAGGTCGGAGGTCGGCACGTAGAGCCGCCCGCCCGCGACGGCGAGGCCCATCTTCTGGCTGGAGTAGCCCACCGGCTTGTAGGCGTGGCGCCACAGCTCCTTGCCGGTCGCCGCGTCCAGCGCCAGCACCGTGTCCGGCGTGGTCTGCAGGAACATCACCCCGTCATGGACGATCGGGGTCGGCATGCTGGGCCCGGGCTGCAGCGCGGCCTTCCAGGCCGGCGCCAGGGCCTTCACATTGGCCCGGTTGATCGACTTCAGCGGGCTGTAGTTCTGCGCGTCGTAGGTCCGCCCCCATTGCAGCCAGTCCCCCGCCGCCGGCGCCTTCAGCATCGCCGCCGACACCGGCTTCAGGCTCGCGAGCGGGTCCGCCGCGGCGATAGCCGGAACGGCCAGAAGCGAGGCCGCAATGGCCAGAACTCTTGTCATCGTCGTCGCCCCTCCCGCCCCTTCTCCCCTTGCGGGAGAAGGTGGCCTGCGAAGCAGGTCGGATGAGGGGTCTCTCTGGACCCTCCGCATCGCCCGCCTTTTCCCTCGCTCGGAGGCCGGAGTGCGACCCCTCCTCCGTCAGGCATCCGCCTGACACCTCCTCCCGCAAGGGGAGGAGGACGCAGTTCCGTCTAGTTCGACGCCACCGACCGCGCCTCAGGCTCCGGGGCCGCCGCGCGCTGCGGCCGGATCAGGTTCGGCCCGCGGACGTTGGCGGCGGCGAGTTCGTCGGCGTCCAGGGCGCCGTCGTGGTTCTTGTCGAGCGCCGCGAAGGCCGTCTTCAGCTTCTCGCCGACCTGGCCGCGCAGTTCGGAGACCTGCAGCTTGCCGTCCAGGTTCTGGTCCAGGCCGCCCATCAGCTGGCCCTTGGCCATGAGCCGGTCGTAGTCGTCGTGCGGCTGCGCCACCGTCTCGCCCACCCAGCGATAGTGGATGAAGAAGGCGAGCATCTCGTCGGTCGTCTGCTCGCCGAACGGGGTGTCCCGCTTCGGGTCCGGATTGCCGTGGTTGCGGGTCGAGTTGTCGTAGGTCCAGCGGTTGATGATGCGCGAACCGGCCGGCAGGAGGATCGGCTTCTCCAGGTAGAACTCGCACTGCCAGTTGAAGTCGTAGCGCGGCACGGCCAGCACCAACTCCTCGCGCCCATCCGGATAGACGATGGAGACCTGGGTCGAGCCGCCGCGGACGTGGGCGTGCGCGGTCAGGCCGTAGACCCACATCTCCTTGGGGATGTCCACGTAGCTCAGCTCGGGATGGTACTCCTCGCCGGCCGGGATCAGGATGCCGGTGCCGTACACGCCGTAGGTGCGCATCGGGTACTTCGGCTCCTGCCCCTTCGGGTAGAAGTAGAGCGCCATCTTGGTGGCCTCGGTCGTGGGCTTGCCGTAGGGCGTATAGTGGGTCTGCGCATGGATGTCCGCGCCCGCCGGCACCCAGACGCCCATGTCCTGAGGCACCAAGTTGATCACCCGGCCCGGGCCCTGTCCGCCGATGCCGCCGGACGCCGACTCCTGGCGCACCATCACGCCCTTCTCGCCGGGCGATGAGAGCGTCGTGGTGACGTGGTGCAGCACCTTCTTGTCGGTGACCAGGAACTCGCTCGCCTTCAGCCAGCGGCCTTCGGTGAGGCCGGTGGCCACGACCGGATTCTGGTAGGGCAGGACGCCTGTGGCCGGCACATCGACCTTGGGCAACGCCAGCACTAGGTCGGGCTTGCCCAGTTTGAACTCCGGCGCGCGGAAGGCGATCTTGGCGAGCGGATCCTCGCCCGGCCCGCGCGGCGCCCCGGCCTCGATCCAGTGGATCATGGTCTTCAGCTGGTCCGACGACAGCCCCTCGTTGGGCGCCCAGTGCCCCACCGTGACGTCCGGCTGGAACGGCGGCATGCGGTGGCTCGCCAGCACCTCGCGGATCATCGGGGCGAAGCCCTTGATCTGCTCGTAGTTGGTCAGGGTCATCGGACCCAGGCCGCCCGGCTGGTGGCAGACCGCGCACTTGGCCTGGACGATCGGCGCGACGTCCTTGGCGTAGGAGATCTCGGCCCATTTGGCCGGCTGCTTGCCCGGATAGGCGATGGCCTCGCCCTTCGCCGGCTGGGCGACGAGCGTCACCGGCTGGCCTGCCACCAGGGCGTCGAGCGCCTTCTTGGTCGAGGCCGAGCCGATTGGCCCGCGGAAGCTGACCGTCCAGCCCTTCGGGTTGAGCACCAGGACTTCGGCCGAGCGCGTCAGGCCCAGGCTTTCGCCGACCAGCTGCTCGTAGTCGAAGAGGACCGGGACGCCGAGGCCGGCGGCCGAAGCGTCGGCGGCCAGTTTCGCCCGCGTGTCGCCCAGGCGCGGGTCGATGATCAGGAATTCGACCCCCTTGTCGCCATAGGCCGCCTTCAGCGCCTTCAGCGCCGGCGCGTCGCTACGGAACTGGGCGTCGCCGGCGGCGTAGGCCACCAGCACGACCGCCTTGGCGTCCTCCATCTTGTAGAGGCGCCGGCCAATGTAGCGCTGGTCGGAAAGCTGGAAGTCGCCGACGTGGGCCGCGATATCCGCGCCAAAACTCGGAGCCGGGCCCGCCAGGGCGAGAATCGACCCGGCCAGGGCCAGACCCAGAACCTTCAAGGACTTCGCCATCCCCGCTCTCCCTGTGGCGGCCGCATTGACCTGCGGCCTTTCCAAGCGTCGGATACTTTGAACCGATGGTATGCAGTTTTGCTGTCAGGTCTAGATCATCCAGGGGCTCCCGATGAAGCTCTCGTCCGTTTCCTTCCTGGCCTCAGCCGCGCTGGTGGTCCTCGCCACGGCCGCCATGGCCCAGCCCAAGCCCGCGCCCTACCACGCGCCGCGGGCCGTCGATAACCAGCCGGATCTGCAGGGGGCCTGGACCAACGCCAGCCTGACCCCGCTGGAGCGCCCGAAGGCGCTGGGCGAGCGGCTGGTCATGACGCCCGACGAGGTGAAGGCCGTCGAGGGCAAGCGCGCCCAGGTCATCGCCGCCAGCAACCAGCCGACCAAGGCCGGCGTCGATTTCGAAAAGCAGCCCTGCTACGCCGCCAACACCATCGACGGCGGGGCCACGCCCGACTGCGGCTACAACGCCTTCTGGACCGACCACGGCGACGCGGTGATGCGCGTGAACGGCCAGCCCCGCACCTCGCTGATCACCCTGCCGGCCGACGGCCGTATGCCGCAGCGCCTGCCCCGCAAGGCCAGCACGGGACCCGCGCCGGTGCGCGGCGTCTACGGCCGGGCCGGCGAGAACCCGGAGAACCAGACGCTGGCCGAGCGCTGCATCACCTCCTTCGCCAACCACGCCGGGCCGGTGATGCTGCCGTCGTTCTACAACTCCAACTACCAGATCGTGCAGGGCCGCGACGCCGTGGCGATCCTGGTGGAGATGATCCACGACGTGCGGGTCATCCGGCTGAACAGCACGCACTCCGGCGTGCGCTCCTGGTACGGCGACTCCATCGGCCACTTCGAGGGCGACACCCTGGTGGTCGAGACCACCGACTACAACCCGAACCAGAACCTCATGGGCGGGTCGGCCGACATGAAGGTCACCGAGCGCTTCACCCGCGTGGGGCCCAAGCGCCTGCGCTACGAGTTCAAGGTCGAGGACCCCAGCGTCTGGGCCGGCCCCTGGAGCGGCGAATACGAATTCACCCCCTCCAAGGGGCCTGTCTATGAATACGCCTGCCACGAGGGCAACTACGCCCTCCCCGACATCCTCGCCGGCGCCCGCCACGCCGAGGCCGAGGCGGCGCGGACGTCCGCGGGCGGCCCAGGCGCCTCTCGCCAGTAGGCTGACGCGGCGGCAATGGGCGACAGTGGTCGCTGAACGCGGATTGCGAGGGCGCGAAAACGGCGCCTAGCCTTCCGCCGAGGCGCGAACGAACCACGGAGGAGACGACGCCATGGCCGCGACGACGACAACCGAGAAGCCGGCCTATCTGGGCCTTCTGAACGCCATTTCCCTGGCCGAGTCCCACGCCGGCCAGTACCTCGAGGCCTGGGCCAATGTGACGCCGGACGAGGACCTCGCCTGCACCCTGCGCCTGGTGGCCGCCCGCGAGCGGAGCCACGGCGAGGTATTCTGCCGGCGCATCGCCGAGCTCGGCTTTTCCCTGAAGCCCAAGCGCGACCCCGCCGACGGCGAACGCCTGGCCAAGTACGCCGACCCGCGCGTCTCCGACCTCGAGAAGGTCGGCCCGGAACGCGAGCGCGAGGACCGCGACCCCTTCCGCGAGATCAAGGCCAAGATGGCCGACGGCGAGTACGACCCGATGACCTGCAACCTCCTGGGCTGGTACATCGCCGAGGAGGCCGACTCCGGGCGCCGCCTGCGCGAAGCCTACGCCTGCGTGCGCGAGCGGGCAGGCGGCAAGAAGGCCCGGATGAACGGCGCGAGCCACGAGGCCAGCGCCGACGCCGAAGCCATCATGGCCTGCATGACCCAGGGCTTCTCCCGCCTGGAGAAGTCGATCGAGAAGCTCGCCAAGGCGGTCCGCTAGATCCGCTTCGGACCCTCCTCCCCTTGTGGGAGGAGTGTCAGGCGAATGCCTGACGGAGGTGGGGTTTTGCTCCGCTCTCCGCGCGAGACGAGGCTTCGGGCGGCTCGGACGGTTCTGAGAGACCCCACCTCCGACCCGCATGCGCGGGCCACCTCCTCCCACAAGGGGAGGAGGACCCGACAGTTCGATTGATTGTCGCTTGACCCTGGGCCTCGGCTGTTAGCGCGCCGCCCTACTCCGCCGGCTCCAGCTTGCCCAGCACCACCGGGCGCGACTTCTTGCCCGCCGCGTCGACCGCCTCGTGCGCCACGTCCGCTTCGTTGAAGCCGGTGTGGGTCCAGCTGGCGAACTCCAGCATCACGCCG
>Ga0207704_10000905_pt1 | contig 13138 bp, 8 predicted proteins | sample KBSMisM12_FD_184308 | JGI IMG/M metagenome (GOLD analysis project Ga0207704, IMG submission 184308) | Miscanthus rhizosphere microbial communities from Kellogg Biological Station, Michigan, USA - KBS Miscanthus M1-2 (SPAdes) (version 2) | ecosystem: Host-associated > Plants > Roots > Rhizosphere...
CCGGGGATTTCTTCCAGCTGTTCGGGAGTCATGGAGCCCAGAGTCTCCACCGTGGCCACCCCAGCTTCCATCAGCTTCTCCACCAGTGCCTCTGGCACCCCGTGATCCACCAGAACCGCTACGGGAGCTCCGGGAACCACCAGCGCAGCCATCTGCGATTCCACTTCCTGGCGCTTCTCTTCCTCGCTCTTGATATCGATCCGCCACCCGAGCAGCTTGGCCGCCAGGCGCACGTTCTGGCCCTTCTTGCCGATCGCGAGCGAAAGCTGGCTGTCATCCACGATCACTTCCATATGCTTTCCCTGGGGATCGAGAATGGTCACGCGCGAAATCTTGGCCGGGCTCAGTGCGTGCGTGGCAAACACCACCGGGTCGTCGTTGAATTCGATAATGTCGATCTTTTCTCCGCGCAGTTCGCGAATGATCGATTGCACGCGCATGCCCTTCATCCCCACGCACGCGCCCACACTATCCACGTCGCGGTCGCGGCTGGAGACGGCGATCTTGGTGCGCTCCCCGGCTTCCCGAGCGCATCCTTTGATGACCACAGTGTTGTCGTAGATTTCGGGAACTTCCTGCTCGAACAGGCGCATCACCAGCTCCGGCGCCGCGCGCGATACGATCACGCCGGCGTTCTTCCCGGCTTTCTCCACGCTGCGAATCACGCAGCGGATGCGGTCGCCCACGCTGAAGCTCTCCAGGCGGGACTGCTCTTTCTTTAGAATCCGCGCCTCGGTTTTGCCCATATCGACAACCAGGTCCGGACCTTCCAAACGCTTGACCACGCAGCTCACCAGCTCGCCGACGCGGCCGGAGAATTCCGAAAAAATATTCTCGCGCTCGGCTTCGCGAACCTTTTGCAGAATCACCTGCTTGAAGGTTTGGGCCGAAATGCGGCCCAGGGCATCCAGAGGTTTGGCAAAGCGAATCTCTCCGCCCAGATCCACGGCGGGATTAAACGCCCGGGCATCTTCCAGAGAGATTTCCTTATCCGGATCGGTGATGGGATCCACCACGCGCTTCACGCCGAAAATCTGGATCGCGCCCGTTCCATCCTCCATTTCAGCCACCAGCTCTTCGTTGGCATGGAAGTGCTTGCGGGCCGCCACTAGCATGGCATCCTTCACCGCATCGCGAATGATCTGCGGATCGATCCCTTTCTCCTTGCTCAGGATTTCGATGGACTGATAAATGTTACCCAGGCTGCTACTCATGTCAGTTATTGGCTCCGGTGGCGGAAAGTTACCACTCGAACTTAAGATTGGCCCTCTCCACCAGTTCCAGTGGAAACTGGATACTTTTTCCAGGAGAAGGTTCGAGGGTGATGATTCCTTCGGCGAAATTGCGCAGCGCACCGACCCAGGTACGCTGGTTTTCTACGGGCTGGCGAAGAACGACTTTGACTTTGCGGCCGACAAAGCGCTCAAACTCCCGCGGCCTCGCAAGCTTTCGCTCCAGGCCGGGCGAGCTGACTTCGAGGGTGTACTTTCCGCCCGGAATTACGTCCTCGATGTCCAGAATGGTGCCCACATGCTGCGAGATATGCTCGCAATCGGCGTGCGTGACGCCTTCCGGCTTGTCGATAAAAATGCGCAACAAACGGCTTCCGCCTCCGCCCAGCATCTGGACGTCAACCACTTCCAGCCCGGCATCGCCAGCCACGCGTTCGGTGATTTCCTGCACTTTTTCTATGATGGCGTCCCGGCTTGCCATGTTTCTACCTCAGGGCTTGAGAGCAATAAAAAAGTGGGCTTTCGCCCACTGCCACTGCTCGTCCCTACTAGCTAGTATACACCCTCCCCCAGCGAAGCTGGATTCAGGCGATCGTCGAGCCGGATTTGGACGATTTAGGAGAAGACTCAGGCCTCCGAGCGGGCTAGAATAGCCAGAGGGGCGCGTAGCTCAGTTGGTTAGAGCACCTCGTTTACACCGAGGGGGTCCGGGGTTCGAATCCCTGCGCGCCCACCACTTCAATGACTTACGGAATTCAGGCGGGACGGTCTTGGCTCTATAGAGTTCACTACTTAAGTGCTTTAAACAGAAATGACACCGACAAAATCGTGTTGCGCGGCTTTCGAGGGACATTTTCAGATGGCCGGACAGCGAGGCTTCTCTGTTTTCGCGGTTAACGATATTGACGGAGATCCAGCTTTCATATTGCAGCATCGGGCCACTGAACGGGGCTCCGTAGTACCCGAGAGCGAAGGACCCCTGTCCATCGTTAGTGACGTACAAATCCATTTCTGTCCTTGGTGCGGGGTGAGACTACAAGAGTACTACCACGACCAGACTCAAGCCTTGGATCGCCCAGACCTGCGTGTCTCGCTGTAAGTAGCAGGGACGAACGGGACCGTCTCCCCTCAAGCTCTGGGATTTCTAGCGCGCCTTCATGTGTGACGCGCTTTTTTCGTTCTCCAGGCACACCTCGTCGATCAGCTCGACATCCAGTACGATCCGCTGGGTCAGTTTCATGCTCCACGGCTTGGTGTAGGCCTGGGGATCGTTCACCGTGGCGTCGATTTCGAGCGTTCCAAAGTTAGGGCGGCGGAATCGCTCGGTCACCTTAGCCGCCTGAGTCAGCGGAGTGCCCGCCATGTCCATCCACAGATCGTCGCGAAAGCCGTTGGTCTCGATCACCAGCGTGTCGCCTTCCCATTTGCCCGAAGAATACCCGTTCCAGGACGGCTGAGGATCCACCGGCAGAGGACGCCCGTCGGTGAAAATCTGCCGGTAGCTGGCGTTATATTCATTCATGAGCATCAGCAGGCCGCGCGTCTGCACGAATTTGGTGAAGTGCGGCAGCGTAAACATGCGCGGGAAATTCGAGGGCAGGCATTCCACATGCGGATCCAAACCCGTGGCCTTGCGCTGCTTGATGATCTCCAACGAGGAAGGTTGGAACGGCAGCCCGCCCGGCACGATCTTGCTCAGATCGGCGGCGGCCTGGGCGATGGGCATCTTTTCCAGGCACTCGCCTGCGTCGTCGGCTAGAAGTTTGGGGCAAGGCAGCGCGTCGGCGATCACCCAGATCCCGGAAAGATCCGGCTTACCATCGGCTGCTCGCGGCGCGGGAGCCGACAAATTCGGCTTCCCGTCCTTGCCTTTAGGCACCCCCGAGGTGGGGTACTTGATCCACTGTCCGGAGGCCATGGCAGCTAGCAGGCAGACGAGGGTAAATAGGCGCATCGTAATCGATGCTATCAATTCGGGCTACACAGCTGAAGCTACACTTCCCTACGCCATTTAGCTAGTGAGCATTTTTGAACAGACCCTGTGGGCGGCGAATGCTAGATTTGATCTCTACCCAGCGAAACCGCCTGCGTTGAACGCAGCGGGGAAAGGCAGGTGCTTATATGTCGTCACCTCAAAGCGCCAGATCGGAAAGCCCCACCCCCTTACACACCGTAATCATCACTGAGGAGCTGAGCAAGCGTCCCGCCCGCCCGGCCAATCATGCAGCCCTCAACAGTGCTCTGGTTAGTTTGGCCCAGACTATGGCGAACTCGCCCGAACGGATTCTCCAACATCTGGTCGATACGGCGTTGGAGCTGTGCCAGGCGCAGTCCGCAGGGATCAGCCTGTTGGAGGAAGAGGACCGCCGGCCGATTTTTCGCTGGCATGCTCTAGCGGGCCAGTACGCTCCGCATGTTTGGGGAACTACCCCGCGCGATTTCAGCCCGTGCGGCACGGTGCTCGATACGGACTCCGTGCAACTGATGTCGCGGCTCGACAGGCACTTCAGTTATTTCGCCGACGTCACGCCCCGGATCGAGGAAGCACTGCTGATCCCTTTCCATGTGGGCGGAAAAGCTGTGGGGACGATCTGGGTGATCGCGCACGACGAGAGCCGCGCCTTCGACAATGAAGATGCCGAAACGATGCGCGCGCTGGGAGAGTTCGCGGCAGCGGCCTATCAGGGAGTGCGCTCGCTAACGGCCCTGAAGGAGGCCGCGGCGCAGGCGGACCATGCAAATCGCGATTTACTCGACAGCAACCTGGAACTGAAGCGGGCCGAGGTGGCGCTCAAGCTGATGAACACCGAGCTGGAGCAATTTGCGCTTGCAGCCAGCCACGACCTGGAAGAGCCGCTCCGCACCATTACCGCCTATACGGAACTCCTCCACCAGAAGATCCACGCCAAACTGGATGCGGACACCGGGAAGCTTTTCGAGCGAATCACCGCCGGAGCGGGCCGCATGAAGAACCTGATCGACAACCTGCTGGAATACTCGCGGCTGGGGCAGGACCGCGTGGGAATATTCAGGTCGCTCAGTTTGCAAGATGTGTTAACCGATGTTCTCGCCGACCTGCAGAAGCTGATTTCCGACCAGCAAGCCCGGATCACTTACGATGCGCTGCCAACTGTCGACGCAAGTCGCGCACAAGTAACACTTCTGCTTCAGAATCTAATCGTGAACTCCATCAAGTACCGGCGGAAAGAAGAGTCGCCGCGAATCCACCTCTCGGCCGAACGCGGCGAAGCCTGCTGGGAAATCTCTGTCCGGGACAATGGCGAGGGCTTCTCGGAGGAGTATTCGGAGAGGATTTTCGGAGCCTTCAAACGCCTTCATGGCAGCGACGTTCCGGGAACCGGCCTGGGACTGGCTCTGTGCCAGAAGATCGTACAGCGTCACGGCGGCAGCATCCGCGCCAAGTCTATACCGGGCGAAGGATCCACCTTCACGTTCACGATTGCGGCCGAAACAAACTAGGCAGCCGGCAGGAAACTTTTACGCGGGCCCTCCGCCAAAAACGTTTCATAGACCGCAAAAACTTACCTCCCACGGCGATTTTAGGTTTGGGCATGGAGTTGCACTGATAACAGTGATGCCATGGGCGCATCTAAAAGGAGATCGATCATGACAGACAAGAAAACGGCAGCCTTCGGGATCTACAAAACTGCAGACCAGGCAGAACACGCCGTCGATCGCTTGATGGATGGCGGGTTCACAAGCGACGATATTTCCGTACTGCTTCCCGACAACAAGAGCACCAAGGATTTCGCGCATGAAAAGAGCACCAAGGCCCCAGAGGGCACGACAGCCGGGGTCACTGCAGGCGGCGCCATCGGCGGCACTCTAGGACTGCTGGCGGGGATTGGAGCGCTTGCCATCCCCGGAGTCGGTCCATTCATCGCCGCCGGACCGATCATGGGGGCGCTGGCCGGCCTGGGTGTGGGCGGCGCGGTAGGCGGCTTGATCGGCGCGCTGGTAGGGATGGGCATCCCCGAATACGAAGCGAAACGCTATGAAGGCCGGGTCAAAGCGGGCGGTGTTCTGCTGTCAGTGCACTGCAGCACCCCAGGTCAGATCGTCCGTGCGAAAGAACTACTGAAGGAAACCGGCGCCGAAGACATGTCGACCACCGGCGAAGCGGCTGCCGATAAAGTAACCGGGACCGCCACCCGCACCTAGAACGCGTACTTGATCGCGAATTGCATGATCCTGGCCGGCCCCGACGTGAGGATCTGGCCGTAGGTGGGACTGGCCAGGGAGGCCACCGGGTTCCCGTAATTGATGCGATTGAGAACGTTCTGTCCTTCGCCTCGGATCTCCACTGCTTGGCCTTCCCGGATGCGGAAGGATCGGCCCAGTCCCGCATTGAAGGTCAGGTTTCCGGGACCCAGGATATTGGATTGTCCTAAGTTTCCGTAGGTGCCGGGAAGCGGAGTGCCGAAAGCCGCCTTGTTGAGATAGAAGGCGGAAGTCCCGTCGCCGTAGACGTTTGCCAACTGCTGGTTCGGCCGCTGCGTAGTGGCGTTCTTTCCCGACTGCGCGTTATCGGCTCCGGTAACCACGCTAAAGTAGCTGCCGGTGGACATACCGACGGTGGCCGAGGCCTTCCAGCCGCTGGCGATCCACGTGAGCCACTTGTTGGAAAACTTGGGCACTTCGCCCACAGCAGTCATGTTGGCGATGTGGCGTTTGTCGTTCGCCGAGGTACTGCAATTGCCGCGATCCAGGGTGCGGCTGTTATCGAACATGTAGACTCCGCCGCCGCCATTGCCTCCGTTGGGAACGCTATTGACCGGATTGCTGAGGCAGTGGGACCAGGTGTAGTTCACATTCACCGTAACGCCACGGCTAAAGCGCTTCTGGAGGGACAGTAACATTCCGTTATAGCTGCCCGTGCCGCCGTCATCCCAAATGTCCGTGAACCCGAAATTCTTTCCCCAAGTGGGATTAAGCGTATTGAACAGCCGTCGCGAGTTCAAATTGGCGGGCGATGCGCCGGGTGCGAAAACTCCAGGATTCAATTCCCTGGTGCCGAATAGGTGCACCATTTCGTTGCCCAGATAACTCACCGACGCCAGCCAGTCCCGGCCGAACTGGCGCTGGATGCTGAAATTCCACTGCTGGACGTAGGTCATGTGGGTGTCGTAGTTGAAAGTATTGAATGTGCCGTTGAGCGCGAAGGGCGCATTCGCGTCGAAGACCACCGGAAAGGGATTGCCTCCCGGGATGTTTTTGTAAGGATCCGCGAAATCAACTCCGGCGAGTGCAGTCCGATTGCCCCAGGGCGGCGCCGTTTCCGTGTTCAGATTGTATTGCGCCGGAATCGTGTCGAAAAAGACTCCATACGAGGCCCGGATGGACATACGGCCGTCCCCGTTGGGATCCCACACCACGCCCAAGCGAGGTGCGAACTGTTTCCAGTTCCGGTTGATGCCCGACTTGGATGGAAAGCCAGCATCGCCAGGGAAGAAGAGCCCCGGGGGCGCCTTCTTAAACACAGTGCTGGTAGGGGTGCCGGCGATGAACGACGGCAGGTCGAAATGGTATACCAGGCCATTGGCGAACTGCATTGGAAAGAACGGTTCCCAGCGGAGGCCGTAGCTGATCGTCAGCCCAGGTCTCACCTTCCACGTGTCCTGCGCGTACATCCCGATGTAATTCGCGCGCACGAACAGCACATTAGGCGCGGACTGGGCAGTCGAGGCTACATTCCCGGTGAAAAAGTCAGAGATCGGGAGGCCGGTGAATTGGCCGCTGAAGGTGAAGTTCGGCGTGGCCAGAACCCGGGCATACGTATTGGAATTATAGTGCGAGACGTTCACGCCGAACCCCATCTGGTGGTTGCCCCGAATCACGGCGAGATCGTCGCCAACCTGCACAGTTGTGGTCTTGTAAGTAGCGTCCGTGGTCAGCACGTTGCCAAAGGAGAAGCCGCCGTTAACGGTTACGCTGGTGAACTTGGGGAGGTAACTGTAGACGTTGATCCCCACGTCGTTGGGACCGAAGAACTCGGGACTGTTGCGGGCGATAGCGGACCGGTCCACTGTCGCACGGAAGGAGTTGACCGTTCGGGGTGTGATCAGATAGGTGTCGCCGAGGGTAAATGACTGATCGAAATCGTCAAAACCATTTCCGCCGGCGCCCGTCGCCAGCAGATTTTTGTCGAAGGTATACGGCACCGGTTGCTTATCATGGGTGCCCAGATAGCGGGCGAAGACGGAATGAGTGGCGCTCAACTGGTAATCCACCTTGGCGACGCCGAACTGCTCGTCGTCCACGGCCCGGACGCCGAAGTTAGTCTTGCCGCACGGATCGGTGCTGGTGGGCAGCAGCTTGGCGATATTCACCGCCGGCACAGAGAACTTGGTCAGCGGGATGTGATTGAGCGGAGCATACGGCAGATTATTGTTGGTGGGGTCCTTTAATGTAACGGCTGCAGGCTGGCAACCACCCGCGCTGGAAGCGGACGCGAAGGTGGAAAAGTCGCCCTGGAGCATGGCCGCCGTGGGAACAAACGTGACCGTCGCGGTCGGACTCTGGCGTGTATCTGTCTGTTGATAGCCGGCGAAAAAGAACAGCTTGTTCTGCTGGATGGGTCCGCCGACGGTGCCGCCCCACTGGTTGCGCTTCAGCGAATCGCGCGAGGCTGCGAAGCGCTGCTTGGCGTTGAATTTGTAGTTCCGCACGAACTCGAAAGCATCGCCGTGCCACTGGTTGGTACCGGATTTCGTCACTGCATTGACGGCAGCGCCGGAGTGCATCCCGTATTGCGCCGGCAGCGCACTGGTCTCCACTTTGAATTCCTGCAGCGCATCCGGGAATGGCAGAGGCAACGTGGAATTGGTGTAGACGTCGTTGTGCATGGAGCCATCCAACGTATAGGAGGTGCCCGTAGCCAGTCCGCCCGCGACGGAAAATGCCTGGATCCCGGGATAGTTGCGTGCCGAAAGCTGCGCGCCGTCACTACCGGCCGTAGCCGCGCCGATGGTGGTGATCAGGTCTTGCACGTTGCGTCCGATCAGCGGAAGATCCAGGACGCGCTTCATGTCCACCACCGCGCCGACGCCGCTGCTTTGCGTCTCGACCAGCGTGGTGTTGGCTTCCACCTGAACCTGCTCGCTCACTGAGCCTACCTTCAAGGTGATTTCGATGGTGGGGTTGGTCGCCACCTGCAGCACGATGCCGGACTGCACGTACTTGGCGAACCCTTCTTTGCTGACTTCCAGTCGATACGGTCCGATCGGCAGGCTGGTCAGCACGTACGAGCCATCGGTCTCCGTGATGGCGGTGCGGAGCGCGCCGGTATCGGTCTGCGTGACTTTGATCTCGGCGCCGGGCACGGCCGCGCCAGAAGGATCCTGTACAGTGCCTTTAATCTGCGAAGTAGAAATTGCTTGAGCCCAGGCTGCACCGCTGAATGCGAACACAGCTAGGCAAAGCGAGAAGAAAGCCTTCATGAACCCACCCCCTCTGGAGAACTGAGGTGGATTCTAGCCTTCTATCTCGCCGCAGTCAAGGGTCTGCCCTAAAAGACCAACCGCAAGCTCACCTGCGCGCGACGTACATTGGTCCCATCGGGGTAACCCGCTGAGGCGCTTCCATCTCCATAGCCAGCACTTGGAGTCAGCACCCCCAAGTTGGCGATGTAGGCCTGGTGGTTGATGTTGGTGTTGTAAGGGGAATTGGTGACGTTGAAAGCCTCGAAATTGAGGGTGAGTTTGAAACGCTCGCTGATCGGGAGCGCCTTGGTGATGCGCGCATCCAACTTGTCGACGCCATCCAGGCGCCCCGCGTTCGTCTCCCAGAACGGAACGCGCGTATCGCCCCCAAATCCGTTCAGAGTAAAGAACTGAGTAACCAACCCAGGGATAGCATTCTGGACGAAGATGTTTGCGAACGTCGGCCGCTGAGAGGAGAGCGTGAGCACACCGGAGAGCTGCCAGTTGTTCAGCACGTATTTCGAAAAAGCGTCGGTTCGCTTGGTAAAGTTGTGTTGCGCCACCCAACTGAAGACCAATCGATGACGCTGATCCAGTTGGCCGGTAGCCTTGTCGGCGCGATAATCGCCGTTATACAGGTTGTTGAGACTTAATACGCTGCCGAAGCGATTGACATTGTCGTCTCCTTGCCCCTGGCCGAGATCGATCGCGTGGGACCAAGTGTAGGCAAGGTTGTAGACCACGTCCGATCCCACTTTCCCCTTGACCGCGACGGCCAGCCCGTCGTACCAGCTCTTGCCTCCCGTTTCGACTTGAAGTACACGCTGATACCTGGTATCGACTCGGCGGGCGGTCTGATACACAAGTGTCGAGTAGGTCCCGACCTGGTTGCCGCTCGCGTCATTAATCCGGTAGGTGAATGGAGCGTCGGAAAGGGGGCCGATATTCAGATCGCGGGTGGTGAGGATCTGAAGCCCGCGATTGTACAGATAGGAGACAGTCAAAGCCAGATTGCGCGTGATCTGATGCTCCAGGGAGACATCGCCGTTTTCGGTATAGTTCGGCCGAAAATCCGGAGCGGCAAACAAGACAGTGCCAACTCCTGCCGACTTTTGCGTCGCTGAGAGCGCATTCGGGAAAACCGGACCCGCGGCGTTATCGGCAGCTACGCTTCCGGTATAAGAAACGCTCTTCTGATAAACACCGTTCTGGGTGAGCATGCTTTGCAGGATTCCGCCGCCATAGCGGGAATGAAACAGACCATACCCCACGCGGAGAACAGTCCGAGACTGGTTGAAGGCGTAAGCGAACCCGACGCGCGGGCCGACCTGCCCAGCGAAGGTGGGAATTCTTCCTGTCTGCGGGTAATCCGGGTTGATCACCTTCGGCTGGGGAAGCTGACTGTAGTCGTAGCGGATCCCATAATTAACGGTGAAGCTGTTCGAAACACGGAACTGATCCTGCGCGAAGAACGACCAGTCGCGAGTCGTGAAATCGGTGGTCTTGGTCCCGAACGCTTGCGAGAAAGTCTGCCAGCGCTTGGCACCGGTGGTGTTCCCGGTAAGATCCAGGGCGAAATTGGTCACGGTTGAGTAGCTATAGGAGCCGAACTGGTTGTTCAGCTGATCCGTCACGTCCTGATTGTTCGCCACATCAAATCCAAATTTCATCGTGTGACGGCCCTTGATCCAACTCAGCGTGTCCGCGAATTCGAAACGCTGCTCGCTGGGCAGCAAGCGGGGATAACTGGTGGCAACTCCGAGATTGGCAGCTCCGGCGACAGTGAGGGTCACTTGTCCAAAAGGAGGCAGCGTCTGGTTGGGACTGTCAAACTGACGGTCCTTGAACCATCCGAAACGCGCCTCGTTGACCATAGTCGGCGATACGATCGCGGTGTAACCCAGCTTCGCGTAACGAACCCGGACTGTGGAATCGGCGTTGTTCCCGAGGGCCCCTCCGTTAGTGAGCGCTGCGCCCGTCTGGATTCCGTTGGGAGAGATAAACCGAAGATAATTGCCACTGGCGGTGAAGGAGTGGCGTTCGGAGGGCCGCCAGTCGAGCTTAGCGAAGAATAGTTCCTGATCGGCACGGCGGGGAACCTGACCAAAGTTGCGCGCGACGATGGCGTCCGCCGCGGCGCACTGCTCCGGAGTCGCCGGGGCACCGCATCCATTGAATCCGTGCGAAGCCGGATTGATCGCCGCGCCGGTGATAGAGGACGCGATCGGATTGCTACGCCTGGTGATTTCGCTGTTCACAAAGTAGAACAACTTGTCCTTGACGATCGCACCGCCGACGGAGCCTCCGGTCTGATGCCGGTATTCCGGAGGGTTAAACGCCGCGTAGCGGTCGCGAGCATTCAGAGTCCGGTTGCGGAAAAACCAGAAGAACGTACCGTGGATGTCGTTGGTCCCCGACTTCGTGACGGTATTAATCACACCGCTGGATGCGCGTCCGAACTCCGGCATATAACCAGCGGTAATCACTTGAAATTCCTGGACCGCGTCCTGCGAAATCTGGGAGCTGATGCGAGTGCGTCCGGGCGCCTCCTGATAGTACTGGTTGGTGGTATCGTTGCCGTCCGTGAGGAAGGAGGTGCCGAGAGCCATCCCGCGGAAAGTGACCAGGCCGAACGTTCCGTCCGTGGTTACGCCGGGCGTCAGTAGCGCGAACGAATCGAACCGGCGGCCATTGACGGGAAGATCCTGGATCTCGCGGTTTCCGATCACGCCGGAAACTTCGGTCTTGGTTTCGTCCACGCGCACGGTCGCGGCAGTCACTTGAACTTCAGTGGCCGCCGTCGCTACCGCGAGATCGACATCTATACTGACGTTCTGTCCCACCTGGACGGCGATTTCATTGCGTTTCCAGCCTGCAAATCCTGCCGCCGAAACGGAAATCGTATAGCCGGAGGCTGGAGGTACCGTCGGCACCGAAAATTGGCCGGCTTCGTTGCTTTCGACAGTCCGCGCGAATCCGTTGGCCGCGTTTGTGATTTCAACCTTGGCCCTCGGCACGGATGCGCCGGAAGGATCCTTTACCTCACCTAGGATGGCCCCCTGGCCGGCACCCGCCTGACCATAAATGCTGAGACCCATTCCTAAAAGAAACAGTACGGCTATTAAGAGTTTTTTCATTTTTGAGACGCCCCTTGGTTCCGGACGAGGAACCGTTAACAAACCGTAATTATCGCACCTTTTTGTGAAGCGCGGATGACGAAACGGTCAGTCGTGCCGATTCAGCATGAACGTCGCCGTGGAGTCGAAAAACTCGCGCAGCAGCTGATCGACGTCGCCAGGGAACCTGGATTGTTCCAGGGCGCGGTTCATTAGCTCGACCCAGCGATCCCGCGCGACTTTTCCAATCGCAAAGGGAGCATGCCGCATGCGTAGCCGGGGGTGGCCGCGCTGTTCGATATAGGTGGGTGGTCCGCCAAACCGATAGATCAGGAAGTCCGCGAGCCGCTGTTCGGCGCCCTGCAGGTCTTCTTTCGGATACATGGGGCCAAGGACGTCGTCATCAGCCACCTGGCGATAGAATTCGGCTACCAACCGGCGCAGCCCATCTTCGCCCACGATGGGATAGACTTCGTGCTCTTCCACTCTTACGCCCGGGCGAGGAGACGGCCGTAGCCTTTGACCTGCCCGCTCATTCCCAACAGCCGGACGCTGGCCCACAACGCATGCGGGGCGCTGGACACCACCGGAACCTTGCAGCGCTTCTCCAGCGGATCCAGCAGACGCAGCGTATTCAGCGCGCCGCAGGAAATCAGCAGGGTGTCCGCCTTGGGCATCGTTTCATAAGTCGTCGCGCTGAATGTCAGCAGCTCATCCTGCGTCACCGGAGGACGATCTTCGAAGCGTTCGATCCCCATACCTTTTACGCCCAGCACCTCGAATCCGGATTCTTCGAGAAACACGCGCAGTCGGCCGTTCACGGTCTCGTTGTACGCCGTCGCGACGGCTACGCGCTTGGCTCCGACGGCTTTCAGACCCTCGATAATTCCTCGGCTCATGGACGTTGCCGGCAGACCGGTGGCCTTGGCCACGGCCGCGATCAGCTCGTTGTTGAACGCCGCGCCTTTATAAAACGTGAGCGAGGTGCCCATGATGGAGATGGCGTTGGCTCCCTGCTTCTTCAGCTTTTCGGCAGCCGGAAGAATCTTGGGTACGGCCTTGTCGTAGCCCTCCGGCGTCATCCGCTCCAGGCCGACGCCTTCCGCCAGAAAGCGGATGCCCTTGGGATACATCAGCCGGGCTTCGGGTGGCACCTCATAGTTGGCCGGCGGAAAAATCATCCCCAACACAGGCTCGGCGGCGGAACCGGCGGCAACACTGACCAGTCCGGCTGCGGATACTTTCAGAAAGTCACGGCGGCTGTTAAGAAGCATAGTCGCTCACCCCCCACATAGGCTATCATCAGAAACGCCATGAACACGCGGACCCTGCTCGCACTGCTCAGCAT
>Ga0207704_10000914_pt1 | contig 13040 bp, 8 predicted proteins | sample KBSMisM12_FD_184308 | JGI IMG/M metagenome (GOLD analysis project Ga0207704, IMG submission 184308) | Miscanthus rhizosphere microbial communities from Kellogg Biological Station, Michigan, USA - KBS Miscanthus M1-2 (SPAdes) (version 2) | ecosystem: Host-associated > Plants > Roots > Rhizosphere...
CTGGACGAGCCCACCATCGGCCTGCACCATCGCGACAACCGCATCCTCCTCGACGTGCTCGAGAAGCTGGAGGCCAAGGGCAACTCGCTCGTGGTGGTCGAGCACGACGAGGACACGATCCGGCGCGCCCACCACGTGATCGACCTCGGGCCGGGCGCAGGCAAGCTCGGCGGCCAGGTCATCGCCGAGGGTGCCGCGGCCGATCTCATGCAGCAACCCGCCTCCGTGACTGGGAAGTTCCTGCTGAGACCCCTGCTTCACCCGGTGCAGCCGCGGCGCCCGGTGCCGCGCGCACACCCTTGCATGGAGGTGCAGAAGGCGAAGCTGCATAACCTGAAGGGAATCGATGCGCGCATCCCGCTCGAGCGGCTGACCGTCGTCACCGGCGTGTCGGGGTCGGGGAAATCGACGCTCGCCCGCGATGTTCTGTATGAATCCCTGGTCAACAAGGCGGCGGTAGGCTGCAGGATTGTCAAGGGCGCGCAGGCGATCGAACGCACTCTGGAAGTCGACCAGACGCCGATCGGCAAGACCCCGCGCTCGTGCCCGGCGACCTACGTCGGCTTCTGGGACGCGATCCGGCGCCTCTTCGCCGATACGAGCGAGGCGCGCATGCGCGGCTGGACCGCGAGCCGCTTCTCCTTCAACACCGCGGGCGGGCGCTGCGAGGGATGCGAGGGCCAGGGCATCAAGAAGATCGAGATGTCCTTCCTGCCCGACGTGCGCGTGACCTGCGAGGCCTGCGGCGGCGCGCGCTTCAATCCCGAGACGCTGCAGGTGAGGCTGCGCGGGAAAACCGTGGGCGAAGTGCTGGCGATGAGCGTCGACGAGGCGCTCGAGTTCTTCGCCGCGCACCCCTCGATCCGGCGCTGCCTGCAGCTCCTGCAGGACGTGGGCCTCGGCTACCTCACGCTCGGCCAGCAGAGCCCGACGCTGTCCGGCGGAGAAGCCCAGCGCATCAAGCTGGTCTACGAGCTTTCCAAGACCAACGCGACCAAAACCCTGTATGTGCTCGACGAGCCGACCGTCGGCCTGCACATGGCCGACGTGGAGAAGCTGATCCGCGTCCTGCACCGCCTGGTCGACGCCGGCAACACCGCGGTGGTGATCGAGCACAACCTCGACGTCATCGCCGAGGCCGACTGGCTCATCGACCTCGGCCCCGAGGGCGGCGGCGGCGGCGGCGCGATCGTGTACCAGGGCGCGCCGGAGGGCATCAAGCCCGGACACACCGGCGCCGCGCTGAGGAGCTTCCTCGCCGAGCGCAAGGCGGCATGACGCGCGGCGCGGCGCTCGCGCTGATGGTCGCCGCGCCGGTCCTGTGGAGCAGCGCCGGCGTGGTGACCCGCCACATCGAGCGCACCGAGGCGCTCGAGCAGGTGTTCTGGCGCAGCTTCTTCGCTTTCGCTTTTGTCGCCGGCACGTTGCTTTTCACGAGAAAGAATCCACTTCGCGCGGCTCTGGCTGCGGGAGGAGCAGGTCTATTTTCAGGCGCGCTGTGGGCGGTGATGTTCACTGCGTTCGTGATCGCGCTCTCGCTCACCACGACCGCGAACGCGCTGGTGGTGATGAGCATCGCGCCGCTCCTTACTGTGGTGTGCGCGCGGATCGTGCTCACCGACCCGATCCCCTTGCGCACGTGGCTTGCCGCGCTGGCCGCAATGGCTGGGATCGCCGTCATGTTCAGCTCTTCCGTCGACAACCCACAACACGTGGGCGGAATGCTGGTGGCGCTAGTGATCCCGGTGGCTTCGGCCTTGAACGTCGTGGCGCTGCGCAAGCACTCGGCGACAGTCGATCTCATCCCTGCGGTGATGCTGGGCGGCGCGCTCTCGGCGCTGCTCGCGCTGCCGCTCGCGCTCCCGATCTCGGCCTCGGGCAGGGACCTCGCGCTGCTCGCCTTCCTCGGTGTGTTTCAGCTCGGCCTGCCGTGCATGTTCCTGGTAATGGCGAGCCGCGCGCTCTACGCGCCCGAGATCGCGCTGATCGGCCTGCTCGAGGTGGTGCTCGGACCGCTTTGGGCGTGGCTCGGCGCGGGGGAACGTCCTGCGAACGCAACCCTGCTCGGCGGGGCGCTGGTGCTCGCCGCCCTCACGGCCAATGCGGCATGGGCCTCGGGTCCTCTCGGCAGGACCACGCCCTCGTAGCGCAGTCGTTCGACCTACCTCTTGCCGGCGGCCTGGTCGAGCGATTCCTTGCACAGGTCTTTGCCGCCGCGGACGCGGTCGAAGAATCCCTGCGCCAGGACCGATGCTCCTCCGGTGACCATGGCGGCGGCGCCGGCCGTCGCTGCCTTCGCGCTGACACCCAGCCTCGGGCTCGCGAGCGTGCCGGCCACGTGGATGAACGGGTTGGCGAACATCCCGGCGCTGACGCCGATGCCCTTGCGAGGACGTGTGTTGAAGTCGAACGACAACTCTTCCGTGCGCAGATCGATCGCGCCGCCGGCGACGATGGTCACCTTCTGCGACTGAACCAGCACGGGCTTGACCGCCATCTGACCGTCGACGATGTCGGCCCGCGTAACGGTGCACTCGAGCAGCGTGTACGGGTCCTGCGCGGAAAACGGATTCAGCTTGCCCGCGAGTTCGCTGAGCAGACCGCTGCCGACCAACCCCAGCAGGCCGCTTGGCAGCTTGCCCGGCTCCTGCGTCAGCAGGATGCGCCCGTTGGCTCCCGACGCCAACTGCCGCGCCGTGGCGCCCTTCGCGAGAAGAGTCACTTCGGCGTTCGTCGGCGGCTCTTCGGTCGGATCGGTTCCGGCAGCGCCGAGGCCTGCGCGCAGGGTCTTCGTGACCAGCTTGAGATCGAGCTCGGCAGTGCCGTCGGCCGCAGGCGCGAGCGCGAGCACTGCTTCAACCGTGCCCTCGACCCCGCCTTTTGCGCGCGCATCGAGTGTCAGCCGGCCATTTTCGATCCGCAGCGTCGCATCGGCGTCGCGCAATGCGCCCACTGCGGGCCTGACCTCGGCGAAAGCGACGTGAACCTTCGCGTCGGCCTCCTTGAGTTTCGCGAGCGGCAACGGTGCCTCGTCGAAGATGTACTTGGCCGGGGGTGGCTTCGGCTTGGCGGCCGACTTCCCGTTTGCGGCGTCCCCTTTCGGCTTCTCGGTGAGCGGCACCAGGTCCAGGCGGGGCGCGGCCAGCTCGACGTCGATGCGTGGTTTGCCGGTCTGGACGAGCGCCACCTGTCCGGTAAACGCATTCTCGCCAATGCGGCCCTTCATGTCCTTGACCTCGAGGCGGGTGCGGCGCGCGACGTAGCTCCCGCTCACCAACAAGGGAACCCCAGGCAACCCCTCTTGCAGCCGGGCGAGGTTCGCGGCGGCGACCTCGAAGCGCATGTCGATGCCGGTCCCACGGGCGAGGCCTATGGTCCCGTCGGCCTTCACCCTCACCCCCGCGTAGCGCGCGTCGAATCCGTCGAGCTTGATCTCCCTGGTTGAGGAAACGGAGTGACCTCCGAGCTCCAGAGCGCCGGCGGGCAGGCCGCGCACGTCGAACAAGCCGGCGAGACGCGCGAGATCCGCGAGCGAAACCGCGAAGCGCAGGTCCGACCCCGGCAGGCCGAGCGTGCGCAGCGTTCCGTCCACCTTCGCCGTGATGTCGCCGAGCTTCGCTGCGAGATCGACCCTGGTCGCCTCGCCGGCGTCGCTCAGCTGCACCGTGGCGCCGAGGGCGCCGCTCACGTACGGGGGCAAGTCGAGCTTCTTCAGCATGGCGCCGAGATCCGGGTGCGCAAGCTTCACCGCCAGGTCTGCGCCGCGCAGCGGATTGAGGCGACCGATGCCACCCCTCGCATCCAGGCGCAGCTCACCGAGCGCGGCCTCGATCGCGATGCGGATGTCGCGCCCGGAGATGAGCGCGTGCAGCGGCCCGAGCTCGCCGTTCACCGCGGCCGCGAACTCGTTCAGGCGGCCTTTCCCCGATACCGCAAGCAGATCGGCAGACCCGGGCGCGATGGTCAGGCTCTCGAGCTGCGCGACGCGTTCGGGCGTCTTTTGCGCGCGATAGATGATCCGCACATTGCGCAGCAGCGCGTTCACCACGACCGCGGGTAGGCGGGTGGCCCCGGAGCCGACCTGCTCGGGCTCCTCCGCTGGGGCGCCCGGTTTGCCGATGACCCAGTTGCCCTTTCCGTCCGGTCCCTCCTCCAGCAGCACGGCAACGTCGCTCAGCTCGACCGAGGGAATTTCCAATGGCCCCGAGATGAACGACCAGAGCCTGATCTCGGTCGAGAAGCGCCCGATCTCGACCATCTGCGGGCTAGAGCCCCAGGCCGCGTTTCCGACGCGCACGCGCTCAGCCAAGACTTTGATCGATGGCAGCAGCCTGAGCTCGAACGCTCCGTCGATGGCGAAAGGGCGCGCGATCTGGTCGGAGACCAGGGCCTCGATGCGCGCCTTGTGGACTCCCAGTCCTCCGAGACCGACGTAGAGCAGCGCCGCGATAAGTAAGCTCCCCGCGACGGCGAACGCCACCGCGATCGAGCGGCGAATTGACATTGGTGGACGCTACTTCGAAGTTTTGGTTTTCACCGGCCCAGGATCCGATCCGCCTGCTTCCTTCAGCTGCTCGCGCTGTCGCTGCCGCTCGGCCTGCATCTCGACCGCGAGCTTGTAGGCCACGTAGTACTTGTAGATATTCGACACGTAGGTAACGGTCTCGGCACCGATCCTCTGCGCCGCGATCACCTCGACGTTATTCAGCCACACGTTGGGGTCGAGGCCGCGCTTCTCGGCGCGGACCCGCAGGTCACGGATGCGGCCGGGGCCGGCGTTGTAGGCGGCGAAGGAAAAGAGCGTCTTGTTGAGCGCGTCCATCGGCTCGCCGGCGAAGAACTGGTCGCGCATGAAGCGCATGTACTTCACCCCGGCGTGGATGTTGGGCTCGAGCTGGCTGATGTCGCCGGTCCTCATGTCGGCGCCCGTGGCAGGCATCACCTGCATCACGCCGATGGCGCCGACCGCGCTTTTGGCGCTCTGGTCCAGGCGAGACTCCTGGTAACCCTGCGCCATCATCAGCAGGTAGTCCATGTCGTAGCGCTCGCCGTACTTACGGAAGAGCTCGACCGTGCGCTCGAACTTCTTCATCTCGGTGGGCGAGGTCGCCGCCTTTACGTAGCGCGTGCCGCCGGCGTATTTCTTGACCAGGCTCGAGCTGAACTGCGTGCCGTGTCCATAGTTCGCAGCGAACGCCGAGATTTGGGCCTTCAGCTTGGGGCTGTCCTTGCGGATCATCCAGGCGATGTCGCCGCCCTCGTGGACGCGCAGGTCGTCACGGGGCTTGATGCGCTTGAACACTTTCGCCCACGTCAGCGCCTTGTAGCGATCGACTACCGTCAGGCCGATCAGGCCCGCATTCAGCATCTCGAGCAGGTCGTCGTCCTGAAGATCCTCCGGCGCTGACTTCAGCAATGCAGGCGCCCGGTTCTCTTTTGCAAGACGTTCATTCAGCGCCTCGAGGTGGCTCCAGTAGCTCGATGACTTGCGCGCAAATACCTGTTGTCCCGAAAGGTCCGCGAGCGACGCGAGTGCCGGCGAGGGCGTCCCGGTCACCACGATCTCGGCGACGTTGCGGAAAAAGGGCGCGCCGAAATCGACTTTTTCCAGCCGCTCCGGCGTCACGGTCAGGATCCCGGCGGCAATGTCGCCGCGACCTTCGAGCAGCGCCGGGATCAGCTTGTCGCGGGCCGTCGGGATGACGTGCACGCGTATGCGCAGGTGCTTTCCCTGCGTCTTGTATCGCCGGTTCAGCTCCTCCTCGAACTTGGTGAGGAGCTCCTGCTCGGCGCCGCTCTCGCGGCCGCGGTCGATCCAGTACTCCATGCGGGAAGGTGGGACCAGCGCGCGGATGCTGCGCCGCTCGATCATGCCGTCGAGGTCGCCGGTCCAGGGCGCCGCCACCCGGGCGAGCAGCGTGTCCTCGTCCGCAGCCTTGGCTTTCTGCCCAGCCGCCGGCGACGCCAGCGCGGTAAGGGCGACGGCGATCAGGGCAAGCAGCCCTCTGCTGCTCATCCTTCCAGTCTGCCCACGCCCGACCCGGGATGGAATTGGACCTTGGTCCCATTCGCCCACCGCTTGTCGTGGCGCAGCGTCAGCCGACCGTCGGTGCTCCCGGCCTGCTTCCGCATGCGCGACCGGCGCAATATCATTGAGAAAACCCGCTTGATGCACCCGCTCCGCACCAACACGAAAGGGGTGATCATGATCTCCAGATCCAGGCTGCTTCTCGCATTGACGGGCATCGCCCTGAGCATCGCCGCTTTCGCTCAATCGCCCGCTCCTGCCAAAGACGCGGACAAAGGCGCCGCCGAGGCTGCCGGGGACCCGCTTGGCAGGACCAATCCTCACGACACGGTGGTGAACTTCATCACGGCGGTCGAAAAGCGGGATCTCGCTCGAGCGGCCCAATACCTGGACGGCAAGCTCGGCCCCACCTACAAGGCGGAATTGGCCCAGCAGCTCAAGCTGATCATGGACAAGAGGCTGAGCCTCGATCTGAACTCAGTGAGCAGGAGTCCCGCCGGCGACGCGGACGACGGGCTGCCGCTGAACCGCGAGTCGCTTGGCCAGGTCGAGAACGGGGAGAGCATGCTCGAAATCCTGCTCGACCGAGTCCAGCGGGGCAAGAAGCCGGCGATCTGGCTGTTCTCGGCCGAAACGGTCCAGCAGCTTCGTGAGTTCCCAAAGGAGGACGCGCAGGTTTCCGGGATGGAGCAGCTTCTCCCCGCGGCGCTGGTCGAAAAGTCGCTCTTCGGCGTCGCGCTCTACCGCTGGATCCTCGTTCCGCTGACCCTTCTCGCCATTGCGGTGATCGCCTGGATGGCGACCGGCCTGGCGTCCACCCGGATTCAGCGTTTCTTGCGCCAGCGATCGGGCTGGGGCGCCTTCGTTGCGGGAGCGAGCTATCTGGGTCCCGCTCGCCTGCTTGTCTTTGCTGTACTGATGTGGCTGGTCGCGCAATTCGGAGCCACCCTGATGGTGCGGCAGCGCTGGACCCACCTTGCGCTGCTGCTGATGGCCCTGGGAGCGGGTTGGCTGTTCATGCGTGCCATCAATCCGGTCGCGTCCGGCTTCGTCGGGTACATGCAGGTCACGCAGCAGCAGCATCGGATCGCCCTGATCCACCTGTTTCGCGGCGTGGCAAAGTTCATCGCCGTCGTCACCGTAGTGCTGGTCATTCTCAGTCTCGGAGGCGTGAACCTCACGGCCGCCATCGCCGGCATTGGAATCGGCGGCGTGGCGCTGGCGTTCGCCGCCCAGAAAACCCTCGAGAACGTGTTCGGCACCGTGATGCTGGTGACCGATCAGCCCATTCGCGTAGGCGACCTCTGCCGGATGGGCGACACCGTGGGCGTCATCGAGGACATCGGGATGCGATCGACGCGCGTGCGCACCGCCGAGCGCACGATCGTCACCGTGCCGAACGGCCAGGCAAGCTCGATGATCGTGGAGAACTTCGCCACGCGCGACAAGATCTCCTTCAAGCACGTCATCGGGCTGCGCTACGAGACGACTCCGGATCAGCTGCGGCAGGTTCTCGCAGGCGTGCGCAAGCTGCTCGCGGGGCATGCGCAACTCCAGGCGGATTCCGCGCGTGTCCGCCTGGTGAGGTTCGGCACCTCCTCGCTCGACCTCGAAGCCAGCGCCTATGTTCTCGCGACCGATCTCGACACCTACCTGAAAATCCAGGAGGAGCTGCTCCTGCAGATCATGGACGCGGTCGAGGCCGCCGGGACGACGCTGGCATTTCCAAGCCAGACGACGTATGTGTCCGTGGAGGCCGCCAGGAGCGACGCGGCGCTCGCCGGGATCCGGCGATCCCCGCCTGAAGAAGCCGATGCCGCAGCCCTGCGGGCGGCGTCGTAAACGTCCAACCGGCGTCGATATTCGGGTCGAGCCGCGCCTTATTTATCCTCGGGGTTCATCGTCTTGAACGCTAATGCCGCCGCCGCGGCACCGAGAAGTTGCGCGACAAGGTAGAGCCACAGCTTTCCCCACGGCAACATTCCCATGATCATGGCGCCAACGGCGACCGCCGGATTGAACGCGCCGCCGGAGACGTGTCCGACAGCGAACGCACCGACGAGGACAGTGAAACCGATCGCAAGTCCGAAGTAGGAGTTCCCGGCAGTGGCCTTGGCCGTCGCCACGTTGAGCACGACGTAGGCGAGCGCGAAGGTGAACAGAAACTCTGACGCGAATGCGGCGGGAACGTTGGCGTCGAGAGTGACCGCCTTCGCGGTTTTGAACGCCAGGAGGATGGCCGCTGCTGCTGCCGCGCCCACGAGCTGCGCGATCCAATAGGGCACGATGTCTGCGGCCGCGCAACGACCGCGAAGATAGACCGCGACGGTGACCGCCGGATTGTAATGCGCTCCGGAGATGTGCCCACCAGCGTAGATCATCACCATCAGCGCGGATCCGATTGCCAGTGCCGGTATGACGTCGGGTCCAGCGGCAATGCCGGTGGACCCGACAGTGAGGACCAGGAAGAACGTTCCGATCAACTCGGTGGCGTACTTTTTCATCTTCTGCCCTCCCTCCGAGGGCGCCTATTACCACGACTGGATCGTCACGGTCAAGAATAACCGGACCCTATCTAGAGTTGCTGTCGACTGCATCGCGTCGAAGACCAGCGCGCGATCGAGCGGGCAGAATTCGCCGTCATGACTGCCCAGCGGCGTGAATTTTACCGTCTGTGACGATCCGGCTTGCTGCGGCTGAAGCTGCGCGCACCCGGCGCAGCACGATGAAGACAAACGGGTTCTTATGGCTCATTTCCTCCTCCCCAGGAAACCGCGTACAATACGCGTCAAGCTTTCTGTCACGCGTACTTCCGGTTAGCGTTTCAGTCGTTGTTGGTTCAACGAGCGGCCCACCCCGGGTCGCCCAATAACAAGCTAAAGACAGCATCCGCCTGAACCGGTCGAAGGGTCCTCCCCTTCCCAGGCCGTGCTCAGGAGAAATCCATTACTACGTCGTTTGAATCACTCGGCCTCACGGCCGAGCTCTCGCGGGCGGTAGCCGACGAAGGCTATACCACCCCCACCCCCATCCAGGCGCAGGCGATTCCCGTGGTGCTCGCGGGCCGCGACCTGCTCGGCGCCGCGCAGACGGGAACCGGCAAGACCGCCGGGTTCACGCTGCCGCTTTTGCAGCGGCTCGCGCCGAAATCGAGCACCAGTTTTTCGCCCGCGCGCCACCCCGTGCGCTGCCTCATCGTCACGCCCACGCGCGAGCTCGCCCTCCAGGTCGAGGAAAGCGTGCGCACCTACGGCAAGTACCTCAAGCTCAAGTCCACCTGCATCTATGGGGGCGTGGGCATGCAGCCCCAGGTCGACGCGCTCCGCGGCGGCGTCGACGTCGTGGTCGCCACGCCGGGGCGCCTGCTCGACCACGTGCAGCAGAAGACCGTCGACCTGCGCCAGGTCGAGATCCTGGTGCTCGACGAAGCCGACCGCATGCTCGATATGGGCTTCATCCACGATATCCGCAAGATCCTCGCCCTGCTCCCCGCCACGCGCCAGAACCTGCTCTTCTCGGCCACCTTTCCGGACGAGATCCGCAAGCTCGCCGGGTCCTTCATGAAGGACCCGGTCACGGTCGAGGTCGCACGCCGCAACACCCCGGTCGAGCTCATAGGCCAGGTCCAGCACCCGGTCGCCTCCGATCGCAAGCGTGAGCTCCTCGCGCACCTCGTGAAGACGAACGACTGGAGGCAAGTGCTGGTCTTCACCAAGACCAAGCACGGCGCCAACCGCCTCGCGCTGCAGCTCGAGAAAAGCGGCATCGAGGCCGATGCCATCCATGGCAACAAGAGCCAGAACGCGCGCGTTCGCGCCCTGACGCGCTTCAAGGACAACGAGCTGCGCGTGCTGGTAGCCACCGACATCGCCGCTCGCGGCCTCGATATTGAAGCGCTGCCGCACGTGGTCAACTACGACATGCCGCACGTCGCCGAGGATTACGTGCACCGCATCGGCCGCACCGGCCGCGCCGGCGTCGAGGGCGAAGCCGTCTCGCTGGTGAGCCCCGAGGACCGCCCGCTGATGGCGGCGATCGAACGGCTGATCAATCGCACGGTCGAGCAGCGGGTCATCGAGGGATTCGAGCCCGGAACGCGCGGCGAAGCCCGGCAGGAGCAGCCTCGCCGGGAACAGCGGCAGCCGCAGCGCCGACCGCAACAGCAGCAGCAACGCCAGAGCCACGGACAGCAGCAGCCACGCCGAGGCGACGGCCAGCAGCAGCGCCATCGCGGCAACGGCGAGCAGCAACCCAGCCGCGGCAACGGCCAGCAGCAACCCAGCCGCGGCAATGGCCAGCAGCAACCCAGCCGCGGCAATGGCCAGCAACAGCCGCACCGCGGCAGCGGCCAGCAGGCGCGGCGGGGTCCCCAACAGCAGCATCGCTCCGGCCGGCGTGGGGGCACTCAGGGCTACATCAGCCCAGAATTGCAGGCTCAGATCGAGGAAGGCCGCAAGCTCGCGCGCCAGGACGTGCGCGAGGACCCGGTCGAGAACCACGAGCCTGCCCCGGCACCCGCGCCGCGGCGAGCGCCCACGGTTACCCACCGCGCTACCCGCGGGATCCGCCGTGTGCTGGGCTCGCTGCTCGGCGGCAACAAGAACGAGAACGAGCCGGGCACATAGCTTGCAACGTTTCCTCCATTCCCGAGCGAATGGAGGAGCGCATGCAACAACTCAGAAGGATCACCGACCGGGTAGCGAGAACCGGGCAAGCGGCGACCGACCAGGTCGCCGAGCAGCTTGCCGTGATGGGCAAGCGCGGCAACAGGGCCGCCAAATCAGCTTACGGCTACGTGATGAACCACCCGAAGTCGGCGACCGCAGTGGTGCTCGGCACCGCCATGGCCGCGGGACTCCTGTGGTTCATGCAGCGGAACGGCGGTTACAACGAGGTGCGCAAGCAGGTCCTCGACCGCGTGCGCGACACAAAGTCGCGCGCTCGCGAAGCCGTTTCGAGTCCCGAGTAGCGCCGGCCGGGGACCGTCAGGTCTTCAGGCCGAGCTGCGCCAGCAGGAGCAGGAAGAGCGCGAGCCCGAGCGCGGCAGAGACACCCTTCCAGAAGAGCGCCGGATTGCGCTCGACGAACGGCGTCGGGCGCAGCAACGCCGCGTTCGGATGGCGCAGGTCGTACACGAATTCTGAAAGCGACTCGTAGCGCTGGAGCGGGTCCGGATGCACGGCCTTGCGCAAGGCCGCGTCGACCCATGCGGGGATGTCGCCCTGCTCGTCGAGCAGGGTCGCGTACTGCAGCCTGCGCTGCGCCGCGCGCGTGCGTACCCGGGCAGCCTCCGCGCCGTATGGAAGCCGGCCGCTCAGCATCTGGTACGCGATCACGCCAAGCGAATAGAGGTCCGCGCGCTCGGTCCCGGGATCGCCGACGAAATATTCCGGGGCGGTGTACTGCAGCGTGCCGAGGATGCTCGAGCGCTCGAGCGGCGCGGCGCACTCGCTCACGCCCGCCACCCGCGCCGAGCCGAAGTCGATGATCTTCACCGTGCCGGTGCCGTCGATCATGATGTTCTGCGGGCGCAGGTCCTGGTGCAGCATTTCCATGCGATGGAACGCTTGCAGGCCGCGCGCGATCTGCTCGACGATGCCGCGTACCTTCTCGAGCTCGGGCCGCGGGTTGTCGGTCATCCACTGCGCCAGCGTCTGGCCCTCGACGTATTCCATCGCGACGTGAAGGAGGCGGCGCTCGCGCGTGCGCGGGAAGGGCTTCAGCACGTGGGGACTGTTCAGGCGCCGCGCGATCCATTCTTCCATCAGGAAACGCTCCAGGTGGTCGCGATCGCCCTGCAGATCGGTGGCGGGCGTTTTCAGCGCGACGAGCGCCTCCGTCTGGAGATCGAGGGCCAGGTAGATATGGCTGCGGGCGGATGCGTAGATCTCGCGCACGATGCGGTAGCCATCGACTTCGGCGCGCGCCTCGAGCTGCGGCGGCGCCGGGGCGAGCCGCGCGAGCTGCTGCTGGACCTCTGAGACGCCGTGGTCCGGGACGTCCTCCACCGCGACGATCTGCACCGTCAGGTTGTCGCCGCTGCCGCGGCGATAAGCCTCCGCGGCGATGGAGCGCGCAGCTTCGTCCAGGCCGCCCTGCGCCTCGCGGATCGCGGCGGCCACGAACCGGCCATCGACGTGCTCGTGGACGCCGTCGGTGGCCAGAACGAAGACGTCGCCACGCTCGATCTCCAGCGAGCGGTAGTCGATCTCGATCTGCGGGTTGAAGCCGACCGCACGGCAGAGATAGCTCTCCTCGCCCGATACCCAGGCGCGATGGTCCTGGGTGAGCTGCTCGAGCGCGTCGCCCTGCAGCCGGTAGACCCGCGTGTCGCCGACGTGGAAAACGTGCGCGGTTGTCGACTTCAGCACCAGAGCGCTCAGCGCGCACACGTAGCCGCGATCCTTGTCGTAGCGGTACGGGCTCTGCCGCGTGCGCGAATGCAGCCACGAGTTCGTCGCATCGAGCACGCGCTCGACCGACCTTTTCACCGACCAGGTCTCCGACGTGCAGTAGTAGTCGTCGAGGAAGCCCATGACGGCGAACTCCGCCGCCACCTGGCTCACCTCGCTAGAGCCGATGCCGTCGGCGAGCGCGACCGCGATTCCCTTGGATCCGAGCAGCGGCTCGTCCGGCAGACGCCAGCCGTAGAAGTCCTGGTTGACCGGCTTGCGGCCGCGGTCGGAGTGCTGCCCGACCGCGACCCTCAGCGCCGGCTCAGGCAGCGCGTCGGAGAACACGTTTCTCCGCGGTCTTGATGTGGGTCGCGTACAGCGTCAGGCCGGTGAATGACAGGCCGCCGACGAGGTTGCCCACCACCGTCGGGATCTCGTTCCACAAGAGGTAATCGATCCACGTGAACTGCGCGCCCAGCAGCAGGCCCGCCGGGAACAGGAACATGTTGACGATCGAGTGCTCGAACACCATGTAGAAGAACACCATGATCGGCATCCACATGGCGAGCACCTTGCCGGTCACGCTGGTCGAGATCATCGCGCCCACCACGCCGGTG
>Ga0207704_10000916_pt1 | contig 13028 bp, 10 predicted proteins | sample KBSMisM12_FD_184308 | JGI IMG/M metagenome (GOLD analysis project Ga0207704, IMG submission 184308) | Miscanthus rhizosphere microbial communities from Kellogg Biological Station, Michigan, USA - KBS Miscanthus M1-2 (SPAdes) (version 2) | ecosystem: Host-associated > Plants > Roots >...
CTGGTTCGAGCGGTTGCGGCGGGAGGACCCGGTCCACTACTGCGCCGACAGCGCGTTCGGGCCCTACTGGTCGGTGACGAAGTTCCACGACATCGTCGCCGTGGACTCCAACCACGAGGCGTTCTCCTCCAGTTCGGAGCTCGGCGGGATCATGATCGCCGATGCGGCCGAGCCCAACGCGGACTCCAGCTTCATCGCGCTCGATCCGCCCGACCATGACGCCCAGCGCAAGGTCGTGACGCCCACCTTCTCCACCGCCGGTCTCGCCGCCATGGAGCCGCTGATCCGCGAGCGGGCCGCCAAGATCCTCGACGAGTTGCCGGTGGGCGAGACGTTCGACTTCGTCGACAAGGTCTCGGTCGAGCTCACCAGCCAGATGCTGGCGACGCTCTTCGACTATCCCTTCGAGCAGCGCCGCAACCTGGTGAAGATCTCCGACATGGCGCTCTCGGGCCCGCCGCCGGCCGACCTGACGCCCGAGGAGATGATGGAACGGCAACAGGCGTTCATGCCGCTCGTCATGCCCTTCATGGGCCTTTGGGACGCGCGCAAGGACGGCCCGCCGGCCAACGACCTGATCTCGCTCCTGAGCCACGATCCGGTGACCCGCAAGGGCGACCGGCCGGAAGGCTACTTCGGCAACCTCATCCTGCTGACCGTCGCGGGGAGCGACACGACGCGCCATTCGATCACCGGCGCCCTGATGGCCTTCCAGGACTATCCCGAGGCCTACGACCGCCTGCGCGCCGAGCCCGCCCTGCTGGACTCGGCGGTCCCCGAGATCATCCGCTGGCAGAGCCCGGTGGCCCACATGCGCCGCACGGCGACGCGCGACATCGAGCTCGGCGGCAAGGCCATCAAGAAGGGCGACCGGGTGATCATGTGGTACGTCTCGGGCAACCGCGACGAGGAGGTGATCCCCGACGCGGACCGCTTCATCATCGACCGCGAGCGGCCGCGCCAGCACGTGGCGTTCGGCTTCGGCATCCACCGCTGCGTCGGCAACCGGCTGGCGGAGATGCAGCTGAAGGTCGTTTGGGAGGAGATCCTGACGCGTTTCAAGCGGATCGAGGTGGTGGGCGAGCCGGTCCGCCTGCAGTCGAACTTCGTGAAGGGCTATGTGGCGCTGCCGGCGCGGATCGTGGCTTAGTCCGCAGGCGTCCCGACCAGCACCACGCCCACTTCCGGACCCGGGCCGCGGTCCAGCTCGGCGGCCAGGCGCTCGCGGTCCAGGTCGCCTTCCCAGCGGGCGATGACCAGGGTCCCGACGCCGTTGCCGATGAAGTTGGTGATCGCGCGGCAGGCGCTCATGAACCGGTCGACTCCGACCAGCAGGGCGAGCGCCGTGATCGGCAGGTCCGGGATCACCGCCAGGGTGGCGGCCAGCGTGATGAAGCCCGCGCCGGCCACGCCGCTGGCGCCCTTGGACGTCAGCATCGCCACGCCCAGGAGGGTCGCCTCCTGGCCGAGGCTGAGCGGGGTGTTGGTGGCCTGGGCCAGGAACAGCGTGGCCAGCGTCATGTAGATGTTCGTGCCGTCCAGGTTGAAGGAATAGCCGGTGGGCACGACCAGGCCGACGGTGGTCTTGCCCGCGCCCAGCCGCTGCAGCTTCGCCATGATCAGCGGCAGCGCCGCCTCGGACGAGCTGGCGCCCAGGACGATCAGGAGCTCGTCGCGGATGTAGGCCAGGAACTTCAGGATCGAGAACCCGGCCACGCGCGCGACAACGCCCAGCACGATCAGCACGAAGAGGGCGCTGGTCAGGTAGAAGGTGCCGACCACCGCGCCCAGCTGGATCAGCGAACTCAGCCCGAACTTGCCGATGGTGAAGGCCATCGCCCCGAAGGCGCCGATGGGCGCCAGCCGCACGATCACCCCGATGATGCCGAAGAACACGTGGGCCAGCTGGTCGAGGAAGCCCGCGGTGCGGTCGCCGAACGCGCCCATCTGGGTGCAGGCGAAGCCGGTGAGGATCGCCACCACCAGCACCTGCAGCAGGTCGCCGCCGGCGAAGGCGCCGACGAAGGTGTCGGGGACCAGGTTGGTCAGGTACTCGACCACGGTCTGGCCGTGCTGGGCCTTGGCCGCGTAGCCCGCGGCGATCTTCGGGTCGAGGGTGGCGATGTCGATGTTGAAGCCGGCGCCGGGGCGGACCAGCTCGCCCACCGCCAGGCCGAGCGCCAGCGCGAAGGTCGAGACCACCTCGAAATAGATGAGCGTGCGCAGGCCGAGTCGGCCGAACGCCTTCATGTCGCCCATGTGGGCGATGCCGGCGGCCACGGTGCAGAAGATCACCGGCGCAACGGCCATCTTGACCAGCTTGATGAAGACGTCGCCCAGCGGCTTCAGCGACGCCCCGAACGCCGGCCACAGCGCGCCCACCAGCACGCCCAGCGCCACCCCCACCAGAACCTGCACCCAGAGCGGGCGCAAGATACGCAAGAATCCCATCCCCAATTTCCCCCGCCCAGAGTTGGCGCGCCTGGACGCCGATTATGTGCGACGGCCCCGCTCTGACGATTGACGAGATTTCAAGCTCGTCGCGACAGGGTCCGCCACCCGGCGTTTGCACGCCGAACGCCTTAGGCTATCACGCACCCCAAGCGGCCCGGTAGCTCAGCCGGATAGAGCAGGGCTTTCCTAAAGCCAAGGTCGGGGGTTCGAGTCCCTCCCGGGCCGCCAGCCTCATGATTTTCCACAGGAACCCGGTCGCCCGCGGGCCTGGCCGCGGCGGCGTGGAGTTCGGGATCGCGCGGCGGGCGGGTGCGGCGTCTACCGGATCGCGGGCCTCGGGCGCGCGTGCTTCGGTCGGGCAAACGGGAGCCATCCATGAGCGACCCCAACCAACCCGACGATCTGATCGGCGGCGACGCCAACCTGGAGCTCGCATCGAACCGCACCAGCCTCTCCTTCGAGGGGACGCAGATGAGCGCGGACAACACCCTGATGGCGACGGTGCGGACCTCGCTGTCGCTGATCAGCTTCGGGTTCACGATCTACCAGGTGCTCGGCAAGGCCTCCGCTATCGTGCCGCAAGCCAGCCAGCTGGCCAAGAACCTCGGCCTCGGTCTCCTGATCCTGGGCCTGGTCAATCTGGTGATGGGCCTGATCACCCATCGCCTGTTCGCCAAGGGCCTGACGCGCCGGCGAGCCGGCCTCTACCGCAGGGGCCTTCTGCACCACGAGGTGCGCTACCACGCGACGCCAACCTACCTCATGGCCTTCGCCCTGCTGGCGATGGGCCTCGGGGCGTTGGGCGCCATCGTCTTCCGGCTGATGGACTGAGCCGCCAGGCCCCTCCGCGGAGCCAGCCGGCGCCGGCTCCCGACCATCGCCGCGGCTTGATCGGCGCGGACGCGGCGGCTAGGCCGGTCGTCGGACCAGGCCGCGGGGGATGAGATGTCGAAGCCGATGCAGGACACCGCGCTGGTGGGCTTGAGCATGCTGGCGGGGTCCGCCCTGCCGCTGCAGGCGCTGATCAACGGACGGCTAGGCGTGGCGCTGGGCAGCCCGTTCTGGGCCTCGGCGATGCAGAACATGGTCGGGGCGCTGGCCATGCTCGGCCTCGTGGCGGTTCTGCGCGTGGCGGCCCCCTCGCCAGCCCAGGTGGCCGGCGTGCCGGCCTGGGGCTGGGTCGGCGGCCTGCTCGGCATGCTGTTCGTGGTCTCGAGTCTGCTCGCGGCCCCGCGGCTGGGTGCGGCGCCGACCATCGCGGCGGTAATCTGCGGCCAGCTGGTCTCGGCCCTGCTGCTCGACCATTTCGGCGTGCTGCACGCGCGCAGGCCCGTCGACCTCGGCGCGATCGCCGGCGTCCTGCTGCTGGTGGCCGGCGCGGCCTTGATCCTGCGCCGCGCCTGAGCGAACGCCCTCGGAGCGGGGCGTGGGCTGACCCGCTCCGAGGGCTCGCGTCGCCGGGTCCCTAGAACTGGTACCCGACGCCTGCGTTCGCGCCGCCGGTTCCGTGGCCGTCGAAGGCCGCGCCGGCCTTGAACACCACCTTGCCGTTGGCCAGCGCCTTCGAGGCGCCGACCGCGAAGGCCGTCTCGCTGCCCCAGCTGCCGATCGCGATGCCCACCATGCCCTTGCCGGGCGTGAAGGCCTGCGGCAGGCCGGCGATGGCCATGGCCGCGGCCGTGCCGCCGTCGGCGCGGGCGCGCAGGCGGCTGTCGATGGCGCCCACGGCGGCCTGCAGCTGGCCGAAGGTGGCCGCATCGGTGGCGCCGATCCCGTCCGCGAGGTTGGTGATGCGGCGTTGCTGGGTCGCTGACCCCACCGAGACGGTGTTCGGATCGGCCGCGACCGAGCCCGAGCCGAGGGCGACCGAGTTGGCGCCTTGCGCCTGAGCGCCCTTGCCGACCGCGACGCTGAGGTCGCCGGTCGCCTGGGCCACGTCGCCCAGGGCCACCGACGACGCGCCGCTGGCCACCGACTTGTTGCCGCCGGCGAAGGCGTCCAGGCCGCCGGCGTTGTTGGCCCAGCCCACCGAGGTGGCGAACTGTCCGGCCGCGACGCTGCGTCCGCCGAGCGCCGTGCTCATCGGGCCGCCGGCGACGCTGTTGAATCCGACCGCGGTGCTCTGCAGGCCGCCGGCGCTGCTGCCGCTGCCCAGCGCGGCGCTGGAGTCGCCGCTCGCCTGAGCCACGTCGCCCAGGGCCACGGAGGAGGCGCCGCTGGCCACCGATTTGTTGCCGGCCGCCAGGGAGTCCAGGCCGCTGGCGTTGTTGGCCCAGCCGAGCGCGGTGGCGAACGTTCCGCCGGCCTTGCTGCGTCCGCCAAGCGCGGTGCTCATCGAGCCGTTGGCCAGGCTGTTGAAGCCGTCGGCGGTGCTCTGCAGGCCGCTGGCGACGCTGTTCTGGCCGATGGCGGTGCTGGAATCGGCGGTCGCCTGGGCGGCGGTCCCGCAGGCGACGGCGTTCGGATTGGTGGCGACGGCGCCATCCGCGCCGGCGGCGCCCTGACAGACGAACTGGGCCTGGGCGGCGCTGGGCGCAAAGGCCACGGGGGCGGCCAGGGTGAGGGACGCAAGCGCCCCCAAGGCGAGGGACGAGGTACGAGCAAGCTTAGGCATTCAGGCGCTCCGGATCGCGGCCGCCGGCCCACGGCCGGGAGCGGAGGTTTCAAGGGTTGGCGCCTCAGGGATCGGACGATCGCCGATGCAATGCAGCGCCACCCCTGGATGCCCGGGCGGGGCGGATGGGTTCAGGCTCCGGGGGGCGGCGCGGCGCGGGAAAGCCGTCGACCGCCGGCGCCGGCGCCGCCGGCGTCACCCCCTGCCGCCTTCGGCGGCGGGCCCTTTTCGGGGGGAGAAAACCGATGAACGCCGTACCGACCCCGCGCCGCGAATTCACCAAGCGTGGCCGTAGCCCAACGGCCTGGCGGCGCGGCCCTGATCCTGCGCCGCGCGGGCTAGGGGATCGGGCTGGCGGGGATCGGCGGTGCGGTCCCGTCCAGGGCGGCCTTCGCCATCTGGCCGATGGCCACACGCTTGGCGTCCCAGCCGTTCGGGTAGCCAGGCCGGACGTTCGGATCGAGCGGGCACGGCAGGTACTCGTTGTGCCGCTGGAACGTCGTGCGGGGAACCGGATACCAGGTGGTCTTGGCGCGGGCGGCTGAGCCCGGCTTCAGCGCCGGCCCGTAGCGGCCGAGCGCCCGGTCCGACCCGTGGTCGTTGGCCCACAGCGCCTGCTCGACGGCGTTGCCGGACGGGAAGTCGCCGCTGAGCACCGTGTCGGACATCGAACTGACCACGCCGATCTGGCGGAAGGAGCCGACGGCGGCGGCAAAGTCCGGCAGGTCGAGGCAATCGTCCGGGATCGCGCCGGCCGTGAAGAGCGCGGTGTCGAATGCCGGGACGACCTTGCTCCCCGCATTGGCGACCGCCCGCTGGACCGTCTCCATGACCACGCGGGCGCCCATGCTGTGGGTGACGAAGGACACCTGCGCCATCTGGGTGGCCGAACTCCAGATGAAGTCGGCGAAGTGGTCGGCCGTGGCGCGGATGTCGGGCAGCAGGAAGGGGTAGTTGATCGGCAGGTACCAGTCGCCGGACCACAGCACCGGCACGATCACGTCCACGCCGGCGGTCTTCAGGTCCGCGGCCACGCCGGGCGCCACGAGCCCGGGCAGGATGCCGTCGCCGGTCATCTCCTGGGCCAGCGCGCCCAGGCCGGTGTAGCCTCCGTCGCGGTCGACGTTGAAGCCGTGCACCAGGAAGCAGACGTGCTTGTTCTGGAGCTGGGCCTTGGTCTCGTCCCAGGTGGCGAGCTTCAGGAGGCCGCCGGGCGCAGGGTTCCAGACCGTGGCCGGGGCGATCGGCTGCAGCCAGTAGGTCGCCGCCGTGGTCACGGCGCTGCAGCGCGGCGTCGTCATGTCGCGGAAGCTGAGGACCAGCATCGTCAGCCCTTCCCGCCCGGGATCGACTTGAAGGCGGTGAGCGCGTTCTGCAGCGAGCTGGACAGGTCCTTGGCCACCGGCGCGAGCGGCACGGCGATGATCCCGATGCCGAGCGCCAGCCACCACGAGAACTTGCCGTGATTGACCGCGTCAGGCGCCGTTCCCAGCCCATAGTTGAAGCCTAACGCCAGCAGGACGGCGACGAGACCGGACCACATCTTGGCCTGGGCCTCGTACTGTTCTTCGGCCACGGCGAAGGCGGCGCCGATCCGGGCGTCGAGCGCGGTGGCGAAGCGGCCGGCCAGCGCCTGGACTGGGTCGACGGCGCCGGACGGGGCGGCGACTGGCGCGCCCGGGACGGCCGGCGGCGGCGCGCCGGGCGCCGGGGCCTGCAAGGCGGTCGCCAACTGAGTGGAGAGCGCAGGGTCCATCTTCCAGACCGAGGCGATCAGCTTGGCGGCTTCGTCGACCGGCATGAACGGCAGGCCCAGGCGCACGCCCTGGCGGATGGTGTCCGGCGCTTTGCCCGCCGAGCGGTCCGCGCGGTACTGCTGGGCGAGAATCTCCAGATAGTGCGCGCCGTAAGCCACCTCGAGCGCGGGCCGCAGGGGCCTGATGGCCCGCTTGACCGCGGCCAAGCCCGCGTACGGCAGGCCGTAATTGAGGATTCCGTCCCTGGCGCTGATCGAGACCACCAGCGCCTTGCCCAGCGCCTCGGTGACGCCGAACGCCGCCATGCCCAGGGCGCCTACCGCCGCAATGCCCGCACCGAACTGCGCCCACTGCAGCGAAAAGTCGTCCGCCATCTTCGCCCCCTTGCCCACGCTCGGCGCTTTCGCGCCTGGGTTTCATTGATCCTGCGCACCACCGCTCATGTCGAGCAACATCGTTCACCGACGACGTTTGCCGATACATTTTTTACGCTGGAAACCATCGGCCCCCTCGTGGCCCGGCGCCTTCGACGCTAAGAACGATGGGGCGGACGGCGCGTGAGACGCCGAGCGTAAGGGGATGGAACGGATGCACTATGCGGAGCTGAAGAAGGCCTGGGCGGAGTTGACGGCCCCAGGCTCGCCGCTGGAGGTCACCGAGGTCGAGGTGGCCGGCCAGAAGCTGCGCGCGTTCAAGAACGCTCCGCCCAACGTGCGTGCGCTGTGGCTCTCGTCCGCCGCCTTCGCCGAGCGCGACTACCTCGTCTATGGCGACGAGCGTATCACCTATGCGGAGGCGCACCGCCAGGTCGCCGCCTGCGCCGCCTGGATGTGGGAGCAGGGCGTCCGCCCCGGCGACCGCGTGGCCATCGCCATGCGCAACTATCCGGAGTGGCTCTTGATCTACTGGGCCTGCGCCTGCATCGGCGTGGCCTGCGTCGGCATGAACGCCTGGTGGACGGCCAGCGAGATGGCGTACGGCCTGGAGGACTCCAAGCCGAAGATCCTCTTCGCCGACGCCGAGCGGATCGCCCGCATCGCCGAACAGCCCGACATGCTGGGCGAGGCGAAGCTGGTGGCGGTGCGCACCGACCCTCCGACCGGCGCGGCCACGTGGGCCGACGTACAGGCGGGCGGCGGCGCGCTGCCGGACGTCGCGGTCGATCCCGACGCCGACGTCTGCATCTTCTACACCTCCGGGACCACCGGCTTCCCGAAGGGCGCCCAGCTCACCCATCGCAGCAACATCAACAACCTGATGAACATGATGTTCTCGGGCCAGGTGCAGGCCCTGGCGACGGCGCGCGGCACAGGGGTTCCCATCGATCCGGCCGCACCGGTCCCGGTCCCGGCGACCCTGATCACCACACCGCTGTTCCACGTCACCGCCAACAACTGCGCCGCCTACGCCATCACGGCCGGCGGCGGGAAGATGGTGCTGATGTACCGCTGGGACGCTGGCGAGGCGCTGAAGCTGGTGGAGCGCGAGAAGATCATCGCGGTCAGCGGCGTGCCGGTGATGGCGCGCGAGCTGGTCACCCATCCGGACTTCGCAAAGTACGACACCTCCAGCCTGCTCAGCGTCGGCGGTGGCGGCGCCCAGCTACAGCCGGACCTGGTGGCGAAGATCGACGAGACCGTCTCCACCGCCCGGCCGAACACCGGCTACGGCATGACCGAGACCTCGGGGATCATTACCGCGGTTGGCGGCGACTTCTTCGTCGACAAGCCGGCGAGCTGCGGTCCCGCCATGCCGACCTTCGAGGTCAAGGTCGTGGACGATGACGGGAACGCCCTTCCGCCCGGCCAGCCGGGCGAGCTGTGGGTCAAGGGCGCCTCGGTGATCAAGGGCTACATCAACCGCCCAGAGGCCACCGCCAGCTCGATCACCGACGGCTGGCTGCACACCGGCGACGTCGCCTACCTGGACGAGGATGGCTTCATCTTCCTGGTCGACCGCAAGAAGGACATGGTGCTGCGCGGCGGCGAGAACATCTATTGCGCCGAGGTCGAAGCCGCCCTGCACCACAATCCGGCGGTGGCCGAGTGCAGCGTCTTCGGCGTGCCCGACGACCGGCTGGGCGAGGAGGTGGGCGTGGCGATCTACGTCACGCCGGGCCAGCACGTGGCGCCGCAGACGCTGCGCGAGGAGGTCGCCCGGCGCATCGCCAAGCACAAGGCGCCCCGCTACATCTGGATGACCGACGCCCCGCTTCCCCGCAACGCCAGCGGCAAGTTCCTGAAGCGCGAACTGCGCGACACGCTGAAAATGGAAGACGCGCAGTAGGGATGACGGATCAGAATTGAGGTGTGATCAGGCCGCCGCCAGCGCGCGCTCGATCAACCAGTAGGACGCGAGGCCGCCGATGACGTAGCTCGGCGCGGCGTGGACCCAGGCGGCTTCGCGCCAGCCGAACCGCTCGCGCGCCAGGGCGTAGAGCCGTATCGCGGCGATCGCGGCGGCGATGAACAACAGCTGGCCGATCTCGACGCCGACGTTGAACAGCAACAGCGCCTGGGGCGTCGCCTTGGGCGGCAGGCCGATCTGGGTCAGCGCGCCGGCGAAGGCCAGGCCGTGCAGCAGGCCGAAGATGAAGGCGATCAGCCAGGGATAGCGGCGCGTGAGCGTGTCGGGCCGCCCGCCTGGCGCGAGTTCGCAGGCCACGAAGACGATGCTGAGCGCCACCAGCGCCTCGATCACCGCCGATGGGAAGCGGACATAGCCCAGGGCGGCGAGCGCCAGCGTGATCGAATGCGCAACGGTGAAGGCCGAGATCGCCTTCACAACCCGCCAGTTGGGGCCGGTCAGCAGCAGCAGGCCGAGCACGAACAAGAGGTGGTCGAAGCCGGTCAGGATGTGCTCGACGCCGAGCCGCAGGTAGCCGGGCACGGCGATGCCTTGGGGCGCGGCGAGGCGCAGCACCTGGTTGGGCGCGGCGGGGCGCAGCACGCTGTCGAGCTGCTTGCCGCCGGGCGTGGTGATGCGGAGCAGCACGTCGGTGACGCTGAGCGGCAGGCCCTCGACCGAGGCGGTCTGGCCCTCCAGCGGCGCGCCATGACGCACATGCCAGGTCTTGATTAGGTAGCCGGGCTCGGCCTCGGCGCCGGCTGGCTCGCCGTCCAGGGCGCCGCTGGAGAGGTGCGGGACGAGGTGAACCGCCATGTCGCCGACGGTCGGCTGCTTCCAGGTGACGTCGTAGTCGCCGGGGCCGCTCTGGACGATCTGGAAGAGCGCCGGGCGCACCTCGTGCGCCGACGCCGCCGGGGCCGGCATCAGCAGCGCGAACAGCGCCGCGGCGAGCCAGGCCAGGACCTTCATCGGTCGACGCCCGCCACCACCACGCGGTAGCGGCGGTGGAGGTCCTGCATGAAGGCCGCGCGGCCGCTCTCGCGCCGCTCGGCGAGCCAGGCGTCGCGCACCTGGTCGCGCACCGCGTCGAACGAGGTCGCTGCTCCCGGCCGTCGCGCGGTCACCTTCACCAGGTGCCAGCCATAGGGCGAGATGACCGGCCCGGCCCAGGCGCCGAGCCTTGCGGTCTCCAGGGTCTTCACGAATGCGGTCCCGTAGTCGCGGACGAGGTCGGGGAGGTCCACGTCCTGATAGGCCAGCGGGAACAGGAAGGGGTCGCCCGTCGGGTCCTCGCGCCCGGCCTCCTCGGCCCGCTCCAGCGCCTGGGCGGCGGCCTTGGCCGCGCCGCCGTTCGGACGGTCGCCGGAGAAGAACACCTGCTGGAAGCTCACCCGCTCCGGGGCGGCGTAGCGGGCGGCAGTGGCCTGGTAGTAGGCGCGCAGCTGGGCCTCGGTCGGCTCGCGGGCCGGCGCGTCGTCGGTGGCGAACGACATCTTCTGCGCCAGCCGGCGGCGGATGATCATGTCGTTCTTGTCGAGGCCGAGGCGCAGGGCCTCGCGGGCCAGGAGCTCCTCGTCGATGCGGTCGTTGATGATGCCGGCGAGTTCGGCCTTGTTGGGCCGCCGGCCGGTCTGGGCCGCCCAGTAGGCGGCGAGCTGGTCCAGCTCGGCGGCGTCGATGCGCACCACCGGCCGCTCCGCCGAACGGATCGCCTGCATGCCGGCGAACAGCACCGCCCCGATCAGCAGGAAGCGCACCAGCGGCTCGCGCGCCAGGCGGCTCAGCCAGCCCGGCCAGCGGCGGCCCTCGCGACGCGCGGTCTCACTCACTCAGGAATGCCCTCAGCCCTTTTTGGGCTCGTACCAGATCGGCGAGGACCAGGCCCGCTCCATGATCGTCTTGGCGAGTGTCGGGTTGGGCGGCGTGCCGTTGCGGAGCGCGTCCCAGGTCGACCAGCGGCAGGACGGATTCTCCAGCACGCGCACATAGTAGAACGCCCGCTGGCCGGGCTTGAACGTGGGATCGGTCCAGAGCGTGCGCAGCTCCACGTCGCCCTTCAAGCGGTCGGGTTCGCAGGTGGCGAGGTTGACGCCCGCGCCGTTGTCGGGACAGCGCCAGGTGGTCCGGTTCAGCGGCAGCTTGTCGGAGCAGGCGACGTCGAAGACCTGCTCCTTGGCCTGGCCGTTCTCGACCCAGCCCTTCACGATCTGGGCGCGCTGCAGATAGCCCGAGTTGGGGTCGCGCACCGCCCAGACCAGGAACTGCGGCGCCTTGCCGGACGACGGCTTCAGGTCGCCGCCCATCGGCACGCCCTTGGCGTAGGCCAGACGCACCTGGTCGCCGCGCCCGGCGAGGTCGGCGGGGAAGTCGTAGCTGGCGAAGAACCGCACGCGGATGCGCGGGCCCGAGGTGGCGAAGGTCTCCTTGCGGCGCAGCGCCGCGAAGATCGCCTCGCGGCTGTTCTCCTCGGCCCAGACGCCGGCCAGGCCCGACGCGCCCCAGGCCTGATAGGGCCCCACGGCGTTGTTCGAGTTCGGCGTGTTGGCGGGCCATTCCCTGGCGCCGTTCGGCGGGACCGAGCCGCGCTGGGCCGCCGTTCCGTCGGACCGGCCGACCTTGGAGAAGTAGTTGCGCTCCTCCGCCGAGCCGGGGGCGGCGTTGTGGGTGTCGGTCGAGCTGATGAATCCCATCTTGAACGGATTGAAGCCCTTCTGCTCCTGCATGAGGATCCCGTCCTTCAGGGCCTCGCGCACGTAGCTGCCCTTGAAGTGCGTCACCGGGTGGTTGGTCCCGATGTAGCGCTCCATGATCTCGAAGTTCGCCCACTCGTCGTTGGGCGCCAGCGACGGATGGACCTCCGAGGTCCCCTTGATCTGGCTGATCTCGACCAGCGGCTCGTTGCGCATGCGCAGCTCTGCGTAGGCCTTGTCCATCGGCGAGCCGTTGCGCTTGGTCGGCTCGAACATCAGCCCGTCGGAACCGTTGGAGTTGTGCGGGATGGCCAGGACGTCGATGCCCTTGCCCCGCCAGCCGTCCATCGTCTTCCAGAGGTTCTCCGGGTCGTCCGAGACCTTCGACGTGTAGGGCAGTTCCGGGACCTTGGCCGTGCGGAAGATCACGTTGCGGTGCAGGTTCCGGCCACCGGGCGCGGAGGTGTACTCGTAGCCGACGAAGGTGGTGAAGCGGCCCGGATCGTTGTTGCGGGCCGCGGCCTCCCGGACCTCCATCCACGCGCGGCCGGCGACCTCGGGGTCGCTGAACTCCTTCGGCATCGCGTTGGCGTGGCTGAGGGCCACGACCTTGTCGAACGCCGCGCGAATCTTCGGCGGATCGGGGCTGAAGAGGTCGGCGACCAGCGGGTGCTTGTGCAGCGGATGGTTCGGATTGTTCGCGTCCCGCATCGAGCCCATGTACTCGGAGTGGTCGGTGACCGCGGTGAAGTCCAGCGGACCGCCGGCCAGGCGGATGCTCATGCCGTTGGCATGGCCGATGGCCTCGCCCTTGGCGAACCGGTAGGCGTCGTCCGGCATGGCGCGGACGTTGAAGATGTAGGCGTCGAAGCTCAGCCCCGTGTGGACGTGCAGGTCGCCGAAATAGGCGTTGCGGTCCGGGTTGTAGCCCGCCAGGCGCGCGGGCGCGGCGGCGTTCGCCGCCGGCTTGGCCGCCGCCGGTTTCGGGGACGCGGGCGCCGTGGCCGCGATAGCGGCGCCGGCCGCACCGGCCCCCAGCAGGAGCACCACCAAGGCGCGCGCTCGCGCATTTCGCGATTCCATCGGATCACCCCTCCACGCCTGCGAAATCAGTACACCCCTCCGCCGCCGTGTCATCCCGGGCGCTGCCCGATCTCGGGACCC
>Ga0207704_10000917_pt1 | contig 13027 bp, 10 predicted proteins | sample KBSMisM12_FD_184308 | JGI IMG/M metagenome (GOLD analysis project Ga0207704, IMG submission 184308) | Miscanthus rhizosphere microbial communities from Kellogg Biological Station, Michigan, USA - KBS Miscanthus M1-2 (SPAdes) (version 2) | ecosystem: Host-associated > Plants > Roots >...
CCGCGGGCGGAAAGCCGGGGGCGCGCGACGTCTCGGCGTTCGCCACCGCGCGGTTCCAGGTGATCGCGTCGCCGCAGCAGTCGAAGGAGCTCACCGCCAGCCGCAAGACCGGCATCGTCATCTCGTCGAGCGGCATGGCCACCGGAGGCCGCGTGCTGCACCACCTCGCCGCGGCACTGCCGGACCCGAAGAACACCGTGCTCCTCGTGGGCTTCCAGGCCGAGGGCACTCGCGGCCGACAGCTGCTCGAAGGCGCGCCGGAGGTGCGGATTCACGGCGAGCCGGTGGTGGTGCGCGCCCGTGTCGCGAAGCTGAACTCGATGTCCGGCCACGCCGATCGCGGAGAGGTCCTGCGCTGGCTCAAGACGCTGCCGGCGCCGCCGCAGCGTCTGTTCCTCGTGCACGGCGAGCCGGCGCCGATGGACGCCCTCAAGGCAAAGATCAAGACCGAGCTGGGATGGGATGCGGTCACGCCTCAGCATCTCGAGCGCGTCAGCCTATGAAGAGTCAGCCTGTGAAAAGAGGTCTGAGCCTGTGAGGCGGTATCTGCTCGAGCACGTGGACGACGTGGCCGTCGTGCAGATCTACGCCGACGGCTTTCCCTCGCTGCCCCTGCGCGAGAAGCAGCTCGTCTGGCACCTGTATCTGGCAGCCATCGCCGGGCGCGACATCTATTACGACCAGCGCTACGCCCACAACCTGGAACTGCGCGCGGTGCTCGAAGGGATCCTCACGCACGCGCGGGAGCTGCCGCCGGTCGTCGAGCAGGAGATTCGGCGCTACACGAAGCTGTTCTGGATCAACAGCGGCCCGTATAACGGGCTCACGGCGCGCAAGAGCCTCCTGCGCGTCGCACCCGATCACTGGATCGGCGCGGTGGAAGCGGCGGCTGCGGGTGGCGCGCCGCTCCCGCTCCGGCGCGGCGAGACGCCGCGCGATCTAGCACAGCGGCTCGGGCCGGTGCTGTTCGACGCCGCATTCGACCCGATCCTCACCAGCAAGTCTCCGGGGCCGGGCCAGGACATCCTGCAGGCCAGCGCCAACAACCTCTACGTGGGCGTGTCGATGGACGACCTCGCGTCGTTCCGCGAGCGTTACGGCCTCAATTCGCGCCTCGTGAAGGACGGGGACCAGCTGGTCGAGGAGGTGTACCGCGTGGGCGGCAAGTACGACCAGGAGATCCGGCGCATCGTCCGCCACCTCGAGGATGCAGTGGCGTTTGCGCCGCCCGCCACGGCGGAGGCGCTGCGAGCCCTGATCCGTTTCTACACCACCGGCGACGACGCCGACCGCGTCGCCTACGACATCGCGTGGCTCCGCGACCAGGACAACTCGATCGACACGATCAACGGATTCGTCGAGGTGTATCTGGATCCACGCGGCACCAAGGGCGCCTGGGAGGCGATGGTCTGCTATGTCAACCCCGAGCGCACGCGCCGCATCGAGGCGCTGGCCTCTCACGCGCAGTGGTTCGAAGACCATGCTCCGTGGAGCCCGGTGTTTCGCAAGCCCGAAGTGCTGGGAGTGACGGCCAAGGCGATTGACGTGCTGGTGGAAACCGGCGACTCGGGCCCGCTGACGCCGGTCGGCATCAACCTGCCGAACGATCAGGCCATCCGGGAGCGCTACGGCAGCAAATCGGTGTCGCTCGTCAACGTCAACGAGGCCTACGAACGGTCGACGCCCGAGGCGATGCGCAGCGAGTTCAGCTGGGACGCGGCCGAAGTGGAACGCGGGAAGCGCTGGGGCGGGTTCTCACGCGAGCTCGCGACCGAGATGCACGAAGTGATCGGCCACGGCTCCGGACGCATGGCTCCCGGCGTGGCGTCGACGCCGCACGAGCTGCTCAAAGAGCAGTACTCGGCCATCGAGGAGACCCGCGCCGATCTCGTGGCGTTGTACTTCCTGCCCGACGCGAAGCTGGTGGAGATGGGCCTGGTGCCGGCCGAGCACGCGCAGGACATCGTGCAGGCTGAATACGAGCAGTACACCCGCGGCGTGCTGGTGCAGCTGCGGCGGGTGCGCGAGGGCGAGCAGCTCGAGGAAGACCACATGCGCAACCGCCAGCTGATCGTCCACTGGCTGATGGCCAACACGCAGGCCGTCGAGCGGCGCGTCCGCGACGGCAAGAGCTACTACGTGATGGTGGACGCCGCCGCCTTCCGCGACGGCGTCGGCGTGCTGCTCGCCGAGGTACAGCGCATCAAGGGCGCGGGTGATTACGCGGCTGCACAGGCGCTGGTCGAAACCTACGGCGTGCGGTTCGAGCCGGCGTTGCGGGACGAGGTCGTGGCGCGGGTGGATGCGCTGAAGCTGCCGTCGTATTCGGCATTCGTCATGCCGCGGCTGTCGCCGGTGCGCGACGACGACGGCACGATCCGCGACGTCGAAGTCACGTATCCCTGCGACCTCGAGTCGCAGATGCTGGAATACTCCGCGCTCTCGCGTACGTAGGGGCCGCGATGTAGAGGGCGGTCTTTAGACCGCCCTGGGTCACAATAGCGGAGGATGAGGCCTTCGAGCCGCCTGCCGCGGGAGGCGGCGCCCAACGCGCTCTCGCAGGCGCTCGACGAGCTGCGACGCGCGGGCACTGCGTACGTCGATCTCACCGAGTCGAATCCTACCCGCGCGGGTATTTCATACCCCGACGACCTGCTGCTTCCATTGTCCTCGCCGGCCTCGCTGCGCTACGAGCCCCAACCGCTCGGCATGCGCGCGGCACGGGAAGCGATAGCCGCCGACTGCGGCCGCCGCGGCGCCCGCATCGAGCCCGAGCAGATCGTGCTGTCGGCCAGTACCAGCGAGACATACGCCTGGCTCTTCAAGCTGCTGTGCGATGCTGGGGAGAGCGTCCTGGTGCCCCGTCCGAGCTATCCCCTGTTCGAACATCTGACGCGGCTCGAGGGCGTGCGAGCCGCGTCCTACCGCCTCGAGTACCACGGGCGCTGGGACATCGACCTCGACAGCGTGGCTGCCGCGCCCGCCGATACGCGTGCGGTGCTGCTGGTGTCGCCCAACAACCCCACCGGATCGTACGCGAGCGCCCGGGAGATCGAGGCGCTGGTGCGCGTGTGCCGCGATCGGGGGTGGGCGCTCATCGTGGACGAAGTGTTTGCCGACTACGCACTCGAGGCCGATGCTCCGATCACCGACATTGCGGCCCGGGCCGATGTGCTGACGTTTTCGATGGGCGGAGCCTCGAAGTCGCTCGGCCTTCCGCAGGTGAAGCTTGGCTGGACCGTGGTGGGCGGACCCGCCGGCGATCGTGCGTCGGCGCTCGAAGGCCTCGAGCTCATCGCCGACACGTTTCTTTCGGTGAGTACGCCGGTGCAGGTGGCAGCGGCAGCGCTCTTGGAGCGTGGCGCCGCCGTGCGCGCCGCCATCCACGCGCGCCTGCGCGCCAACCTGGCCACCGCGCGTCGTGTGGCCGCCGCGCATCCGTCCTGCAATCTGCTGCCGGTCGAAGGCGGCTGGTCGGCGGTGGTGCGCGTGCCGGCGACGCGGGGCGAGGACACGCTGGTGCTCGAGCTGCTCGCCCGCGAGCGCGTGCTCGCCCACCCGGGATACTTCTTCGATTTCGAGCACGAGGCGTTCCTGGTCGTCAGCCTGCTGGTTCCGGAGCCCGAGTTCGCCGACGCGTTCGCACGCACGCTCCGGTTCGCGGAGGCCGCGTGAACGCGCCGGGCCCGTCTCCTCGTCGGGCGGGACTCCTGATACCGCTTTTTTCGCTGCGGTCGGCGCGAAGCTGGGGCATCGGCGAGATCGGCGATATCGCGGACGCGGCGCGCTGGCTCGAGTCGGCGGGGCTGTCGCTCTTCCAGCTGCTGCCGATCAACGAGCTGCCGCTTCACGAAACGTCCCCGTACTCGTCGCTCAGCGCGATGGCGATCGACCCGCAGTATCTGACGCTGGACCACGTCGAGGACTTCGCCGCCCTGGGCGGCGAGCGCGGACTCGAGGCGGAACTGCGAGCGAACCTCGAAAGCCTGCGTGCCGCGCCGAGCGTGAACTACGCGGGCGTCCGCCGGCTCAAGCATCTGGCCTTGCGGCGTGCCTACGAGCGGTTTCGCGACACCGAGCTGCGCACCGGGAGCCGGCGCGCCCGCGCGTTTCAGGCGTTCACCGACGAGCAGTCGTGGTGGCTGGCCGACTACGCGCTCTTTCGTGCGCTGCACGAGAAGCTGCGGCCGGCGCCGTGGACCGAGTGGTCCGAGGGGCTTCGGACGCACCACCCCGTGGCGCTTGCCGGGGCGCGCGCCGAGCTGGCCGACGACGTCTGCTACCGCCAGTACCTGCAATGGCTGGCGTCCGATCAGTGGCACGCCGCGCGTGACGCCGCCGCCCCGGTGTCGCTCTTCGGCGACCTGCCGTTCATGGTGGCGCTCGACAGCGCCGATGTCTGGGCGAGGCAGCACGACTTCCGGCTCGACGCGTCGCTGGGCGTGCCGCCCGACGCGTTCAGCGAGACCGGGCAGGACTGGAAGCTGCCCGTCTACAAGTGGGACGTCATCGCGGAGGGCGGGTTTGCGTGGCTGCGGCAGCGCGCCCGCCGGAATGCCGAGCTGTTCGGGGGCTATCGAGTCGATCACCTGGTGGGCTTCTATCGCACGTTCTGGCGGAATCTCGGCGACACCGCGGGGCCGGGGTGGTTCACGCCCGCCGACGAGCCGTCGCAGACGGCGCTCGGCGAGCAGGTGCTGCGTGTGTTCCTCGATTCGGGGGCCGAGATCGTGGCCGAGGATCTCGGCGTGGTGCCCGATTTCGTGCGCGTCTCGCTGGCGCGGCTGGCCGTTCCCGGCTGCAAGGTGTTCCGCTGGGAGCGGCTCTGGCACACGGAAGGGCAGCCGTTCGCGGATCCGCTCACGTACCCGCGCCTGTCGATGGCGACGTCAGGGACGCACGACACCGAGTCGCTCGCCGCGTGGTGGGAGAGCGCACCGGAGGACGAACGCGCCGCGGCGCTGGACATCCCGCTCGTGGCCGACCGTCTCGGCCAGGAGGGGCAAGCCGCGGCGATCGAGAGCCGGGAGCTGCCTCCCGTCCTGCGCGACGCCTTCGTGGAGCTGCTGATCGCGTCGAACTCGGCGCTCGTGATCGTGCCGGTCGGCGACGTGTTCGGCTGGCCGGACCGCATCAACACACCCGCCACCGTGAACGATCGGAACTGGACCTGGCGGATGCCGTGGCCCAACGAGCGGCTGGCGTTCGAGCCGGACGCGGCGGCGGCGGTGCGGCGCCTGCGGGAGTGGTGCGGCCGCTACCGCGGCAATCTCGACTTCCAGGACTCCCACGATCGCTCGTAGGTCTGCGCCGCCTTCTTCGCTTCTTCGGCGCTGAGCCCCGCCACCCCGTCTCCGTGCAGCTGCATCGCCTGCAGCTGCAGTCGCGCGTTCACGTTCAGGTAGTACGCCTTGGCGACGACCACGTGGAGCGAGTCCGCCACCACCACCGCGCCGTGCCCGCGCATCAGCGCGGCCGGGCGCCGGCCGAGCACGCGCGCCAGCGCCTGTCCCAGCGCGGGTGTGCTGACCAGCATGTCCGTCATCCCCGCGGCGGCGCGGATGTCGAACACCGGCACGCCTTCGCCGATGAAATAGCCCATGTGATACATGGGCTTCAGCGGCACGTTGGCGGCCGCGAACGGGATCACGTCGAGGCAGTGGCAGTGCACGACGGCGGTCACGTCGGGCCGCGCCTTGTAGATCTCGCCGTGAATGAAGCGTTCCATGTACCCGGCGCCACTTCCGCTCGCTGGATTGCTGTCCAGGTCGTATTCGACGATGTCCGCGGCGGTGACGAGCGCGGGAGCGCCGGCGCGCGCGAGGAAGTAGCGGTTGGCGTTGGCCGGATTGCGGACGCTCACGTGTCCGTAGCCGTCCACGACGTTCTCGTTGGCCAGGATCCGGTTCGCGGTGACCAGGTCCTCGATCAACGCCTGGCGTGACGGCGCCGCCGGCGCCTGCGACGAGGCCGGCACGGTCGCAATCGCCAGGAACACGACGAGCGCCGGGGCGCCCCTCAACGCCGATCGAACATCCATATGTTGTCCTGATCCCACGAAGTGCCCCGGACCTGTTCCGAGGCTCGAATGCGGCGCCCATCATCGATCAGTTCGTAGCGGAACGTGACGGTCATCGTTCCCGTCGGAATCGGTTCCTGAAAAGTCACCACCAAGACGTTCCCGTCCCATTCCGAAGGGATCTCGTATTCATAGTCGCGTGGACCGCCCTCGAAGACGAACGCTCCCTTGTGGTGGAACACCGGTTCACGGTGATCGATCGTCCAGCTGGCACTCTGAACGGTGTCCGCGCCCGGGCTGAGCGTGCTGCCCGCTTTGTTCAGCACCCACTCGCCGCTGAAATCGGGCTTGGGCATGTCAGCGACTGGCGACAGCCGATCGCATGCCGGCGTTGGCGGCGACGCCAAGCCAGACGAACGCCGCCAGCACGACGAGCTGGGCGAGCGCAAAGGCCGGCTCCGACTGCGTGGGCGCAAGCGCGCTCAAGTCGGGAACCCGGCGGAACAGCTGAACCACGAGCACGAAGCTGTTCAAATACGTCGCCGCCACCACGCCGGATGCATAGACGACGCGCCATCCCTTGACGTGGGCCGCGATCGTCGCGGCCAGCACCAGAATCGAGATGCCGCCGACGATGTGCGAGGGGAGCAGGGTGTCAGTGGGAAACCCGAACCCCGTCACGCTCGTCGCGAGCGTCGTGATCAGGAAGACGCCTGCCCACGCGTCGAGCCGCCGGCCGGCGGCCAGGCCTCCCGCGACCACGAGGCCGCTGATGATGCCGGCAAGGCTGACCACGACGTGGAAGAACGTAAAGGTCTGAAGCGTGAGGCCCATGGCCGAGAGCCTATCCTTTGTTCGCGATTTTGGCCCAGGCGTCCTTCAGGGTCACCGTCCGGTTGAACACCGGCGCCCCGGGGCGCGAATCGGGATCGACGCAGAAGTAGCCCTGGCGCTCGAACTGGTAGCGTGTGCCCGCGGGCACGTTGCCGAGCGACGGCTCGACCTTGGCGGTGGTGAGGCGCTCGAGCGAGTTCGGATTCAGGTCGGTCAGCGGGTCGCGGTCGCCCGCGCCGGGGTCTTCCGACGTGAACAGCCGGTCGTAGAGCCGCACCTCCGCGGTGACGGCATCGGCGGCGGACACCCAGTGGATGGTCCCCTTGACGCGCCGCGCGGCGGTGGCGCCGTCGAGCGACTCGAGGTCGGCGGTGCACCGCAGTTCCACGATCTCGCCCGCCGCGTCTTTCACCACGCGCTCGCACTTGATGATGTAGGCGTAGCGCAGCCGCACCTCGTTGCCAGGCGACAGCCGGAAGAACTTCTTCGGCGGCGCCTCCATGAAGTCGTCGCGCTCGATGTAGATCTCGCGGGCGAGCGGCAGCGCGCGCGTGCCGGCGCCCTCGTCCTCGGGGTTGTTGATCGCGGTGACGGTCTGCGCGTGCCCCTCGGGCAGGTTCTCGAGTACGACTTTGAGCGGCCGCAACACCGCCAGCGCCCGCGGAGCCGTGTGATTGAGGTCCTCGCGCACCGTCGCCTCGAGCAGCGCGATGTCGATGACGTTCTCTTTCTTGGCCGCGCCGATGCGCGAGCAGAAGTCGCGCATGGCTGCGGGGGTGTAGCCGCGGCGCCGGATGCCGGCGATGGTCGGCATCCGCGGGTCGTCCCAGCCGGCCACGTGCCCCTGCTTCACCAGTGCGAGCATCTTGCGCTTGCTCATCACCGTGTAGTTCAGGTTCAGGCGGGCGAATTCGATCTGCTGCGGACGCGACGCCGGTGCGTCCTTGGCGCGGAAGTGCTCCACGACCCAGTCGTACAACGGCCGGTGATCCTCGAATTCGAGCGTGCAGAGCGAGTGCGTGATCCCTTCGATGGCATCGGAGATCGGGTGCGCGTAGTCGTAGGTGGGATAGATGCACCACGCGTCGCCGGTCCGATGGTGGGTGGCGCGGCGGATCCGGTAGAGCGCCGGGTCGCGCATGTTGATGTTGGGCGACGCCATGTCGATCTTGGCGCGCAGCAGGTAGCTGCCTTCGTCGAATTCACCAGCCCGCATGCGGCGGAAGAGGTCGAGGCTTTCGGCCGCGGGCCGCGAGCGGTCCGGACTGTTGCGCCCCGGCTCGGTGAGGGTGCCGCGGTACTGCCGCACTTCGTCCGCGCTCAGGCTGTCGACGTACGCGAGCCCCGCCTCGATGAGCCGCTCGGCGCACTGGTACATCTCCTCGAAGTAGTCCGACGCGTAGAACATCCGGCCGGCCCAGTCGAACCCGAGCCAGCGCACGTCCTCCTGGATCGAGTCCACGTACTCGACGTCTTCCTTCTCCGGGTTGGTGTCGTCGAAGCGCAGGTTGCACAGGCCGCCAAATTCGACGGCGACGCCGAAGTTCAGGCAGATCGACTTGGCGTGACCGATATGCAGGTAGCCGTTCGGCTCGGGCGGAAAACGCGTGTGGACGCGGCCGCCGTGGCGGCCGGCCTTGCGGTCTTCGGTGACGATCTCCCGAATGAAATCCAGTGGCCGCGCGGACTCGAGCGGCGGGGCACTCTCCGACATGAACTTCTGATCTTACTCGGGGAAGTCCGGTTGGGGCACCGCCTCCTCGTCGAGTCCGGCGGCGCCGACCGGCGTCAGCACGCGGGCGGTGGTGGCCACGGGCTCGGCAAACGGCAGCTCGGGACTCGAGGTGACGTCCAGCTCACGGAGCCGCCTGGCGCTGACGAGGACCCGCGATTCGAGCGAGCCGACCGCCTTGTTGTACGCCAGCACGGCTCCGTCCAGCTTCGTGCGCACTTCATCGAAGTGTTCGGTGAAGCGCGCCAGGCGGTCGTAGAACTCCTTGCCCAGCCGCGCCACCTCTTTGTAGTTGTCGGCCAGCACTTCCTGCCGCCAGGTGTGCGCGACGGTCGTGAGCAGCGCAATCAGCGTGATGGGGCTCGCCAGCAGCACCCGGTTCTTGAGGCCGTGCTCGATGAGCGACAAGTCGTACTGCAGCGCCGCGCTGAACAGCGTTTCACCCGGCAGGAACATCACCACCATCTCGGGCGATTCCCCGTCGATCGATTCCCAGTACGCCTTGCTGCCCAGCCGTTCCATGTGCTCCCGCACGCGGCGGGCATGCGCCTGCAGCCGGTCGGTCCGCGTCTCGTCGTCCACCGCTTCCTGTGCGTCGAGGAACGCTTCGAGCGGCACCTTGGAGTCCACCACGATGCTCTTGCCGAGCGGCAGGCGGACGATCAGATCCGGGCGCTGCCGCCCCGCGTCGGACCACAGCCCCGGCTGCTCGTCGAAGTCGCAGCGGTGGAGCATGCCCGCGAGCTCGACGACGCGCCGCAGCTGCATCTCACCCCACCGTCCGCGCACCGACGGCGTGCGCAGGGCGCGCGACAGCGTGTTGGTAGTCGTGCCGAGCGCCGTCAGCTGTTCGTTGAGCTGCGCGAACGACGCGGAGCGCTCTTTTTCCACAATGCCGAGCCGGTCGTGAACCTGCTTGACGGTGTCGCTGAGCGGCTGCACGGCCGTGCGGGCCAGATCGAAAAAGGCGTTGCGATTCGTGTGGAGCGCCTCCGCCGCGAGCGACTGAAACGCGTCGCGCATGCTCGCGAGCGTCTTCTCGGCGTTGGCCTGCGCCGCGCCGGCCGATGCCTGCTCCCGTTCGAGCTGCTGCTGCAGCCATTCGGAGTCGCGTCTGGCGGCGGCGAGATCGGCGGCCAACACCGCGCGCGCGTCCGCGAACTGCTTTGCGCCCAGGGCGCGCGTGACCACGTAGGTCACGGACACGGCGATGGCCACGAGCAGCGCGACGAGCGGGAGCGAGAGCGCCAACATTCCTATTGCGTGGCGGCCGGCCGTGGCCGCGGGCGCGGCAGCGGCTTGCGCGGCAGCAGCTCGTCGCGATTGGCCGTGTGATACACGAACGACGCGATGATCACCGCGTTCTTCATCAGATCTTCCGGCTGGAGGCGGTCGTAGACGTCGTTGTTCGAGTGATGGGAGTCGGTGCCGTACTCGAGCGGATCCTGGATGAACTGGAAGCCGGACAGCCCGACGTCATCGAACGGGACATGATCGGTCGATCCCGTGTTGCGCATCGCCAGCGTGGTCATGCCCAGGCTGCGGAACGGCTCCATCCACGCCGCGAACACCGGGCGCACCGCCTCGTTGCCCTGCAGGAAGACGCCGCGGATCGCCCCGCCGCCGTTGTCCATGTTGAAGTAGCCGGAGAGCTGCGCGTGCTCGGGCAGGAGTGCCATCGTGTCGCGATCGGCGAAGTGTTTCTTCACGTAGGCACGTGATCCCAGCAGCCCCTGCTCTTCGCCCGTCCAGAGCGCCAGACGCACGGTGCGGCGCAGCGGCAGGCCCGTCGCCTTGAGGATGCGCATCGCCTCCATCATGGTGGCCGAACCGGCGGCGTTGTCGGTGGCGCCGGTGCCCGAGTGCCACGAGTCGAAGTGCGCGCCGAGCATGACGACCTCGGCGGCCTTGTCCGTGCCTGGAAGTTCCGCGACGACGTTGAACGAGTCGAGCGTGTCGCCCACGAAGCGGTTGCGGATGTCGAGCTCCACCTGCACCGGGACCTTGCCGTCCACGAGGCGGAGGATGCGGTTGTACTGCTCCGACGCCACCATGAGCTGCGGCGTCATGGCCGGCGGGTTGGCGCTGTAGTACGACGCCGGCGCGTTGGTGACCAGGATCGATCCGTGATCGTTGCGGCCGCTGGCCGGCTCGAGCGTGGCCACCACGCCCTCTTTCGCGAAGAACGCGGTGAGCTTGTCGCGGAAATTCGGATCGGGCGGCGTGCCGCCCGCGCGCGCGCCGCGCCCGCGGCCAGGGTTCACCTGCTGTGCCTGGATGTCGATCAGCTCCTGATCCGTGTAGCGGCGGCCGAGCGGGGCCATCACCATCCGCACGTCGGCGATCGGGTTGTTCAGCACGACCTTGCCCGACAGCTTGCCCGTCCACTTCGCGAAGTCGGCCTCGGCGCGAATGGCCGTGACGGCGACGTCGGCCTTCACCGGCCCATCCGTGCCCGGCGTCCACGCGCGCGGGGCCGTCAGCAATGGGAACGGTTGCGGCGCGATGACGTTGGCGGCGGTTCGATCGTTAGCCCAGCCGCGGCCGAACGGCCCCCACGTTTCCTCGCGGACGTTCGAGACGCCCCAGTCGCGCAGCCGCCCTTCGGCCCACGCCGCCGCGCCGCGAATCGCAGGGGAATTGGTGAGGCGTGGTCCGTGGACGTCGGTGAGGTACCACAGGGTGTCCATCACCTGCGAGCGCTGCAAGCCCTCGTCTTTTATCCGGGCCACGGCCTCGAGATCCGCCACGTCGGGCCGTGGCGCCTGGGAAACCCCTGGGACCGGATCGGGCTTCTTCTGGTTGCGCCCCTGCGCGGACGGCACTGCCAGCGCGACGGCGACTACCGCCGCGATACCGCCCCACGCCAACCGCCGCGTCATGTCAGCGTCCATAGGTGTGTCGCCGCTCCCGACTGAGTCTATCTAATCCACCTCGCCGCCGCGGTCGAAAAGGAGATAATGACCGGCTTCATGACGCGTTCCTGGTGGGCAGTGGCCCTGGCCCTCACCATGACCGGCTGCAGCGCCGAGCCCGTGGGCGATCCCGATGCCCCGCCCGCCGTGCTGTCGACGGAGCTGCGCGACATCGTGCTGATGCCGGACACCATGCTCGTCTCCGGCCTGGTCCCACGCAGCACCACGCTCGACACGCTGCTTCGCGGGCACGGCGTAGCCGACGATGCCGCCGTCAGCGTCGTCAATGCCGCGCGTCAGGTGTTCGACCCGCGCCGGCTGCGCGCGCTGCAGCCCTTCTCTCTCGAGCGCACGGTCGAGGGCACCCTGCGTTTCTTCCAGTACGAGATCGACAACGACCGCTTCCTGCGCGTGGCTCCGGCCTCCGGCTCGGGGACGCTCGCAGCCACCGTGGTGCCGATTCCCAAGACGCTCGAGCACGTCAGCGCGGCAGGACGTATCGACGCCGGAACGCCGTCACTCTTCCAGTCGATGGCGGAGGCCGGTGAAGGCGCCGAGCTCGCCGTGTCGCTCGCCCAGATCTTCTCCGGCGAGATCGACTTCAACTCGGACCTGCAGCCCGGCGATGGCTACGCGCTCGCCTTCGACAAGTACACGCGCGAGGGCGGCGCCACGAGCTACGGCGACATCACCGCGGCCGAGTTCCGCAATGAGGGCCGCGTGCTTCACGCCATCCGCTTCACGGTGCCGGGCGGCAAGGCCGGCTACTACGACGAGAAGGGCCGCTCGCTGCGGCGCTTCTTCCTGCGCTCGCCGCTGAAGTTCGAGCCCCGCATCACTTCGCGCTTCTCGTCGAGCCGGATGCATCCGGTGCTGCACACCGCGCGCGCGCACCGCGGCGTGGACTACGCGGCCCCGACCGGCGCGCCGGTGATCGCGGCGGCGTCGGGCGTCGTCGTCGCGGCGTCCTACGACGCCAGCAACGGCCGCATGGTGCGTGTGCGCCACGCGTCGGGCTACGAGTCGTTCTACCTCCACCTGTCGGCGTTTGGCCCCGGCATTCGCGCCGGCGCGCGCGTCGAGCAGGGACAGATCGTCGGATTGGTCGGCGCGACCGGGCTGGCGACCGGGCCGCATCTCCACTACGGTCTCACGCGGAACGGCGTGTTCGTGAACCCGCTGCGCCTGAGCCAGCCGCCCGGCGATCCAATCCCGCCGTCCGCGATGGCCGCGTTCACGCACGAGCGTGACCAGGCCCTCGCGCAGCTCGCCGCCAAGTCGAACGCCACGAACTAGGCGGACTTGCAAGTCTGCCTCGTCGCGCCCCTTATAATTTCCTCACATGGCCGCGCTTGCCCCCTTCCGCGCGCTGCGTCCCGTACCCGCGGCGGCGGAACGAGTGGCGGCGGTGCCCTACGACGTCGTCAACACCGCCGAGGCCCGCGAGCTGGCGCTCGGCAATCCTCTGAGCTTCCTTCACGTCTCGCGCCCCGAGATCGATCTGCCATCCGGCACCGATCCGCACAC